>Ga0207416_1000386_pt1 | contig 78560 bp, 72 predicted proteins | sample PaiPotPPM11metaG_FD_184107 | JGI IMG/M metagenome (GOLD analysis project Ga0207416, IMG submission 184107) | Iron sulfur acid spring bacterial and archeal communities from Banff, Canada, to study Microbial Dark Matter (Phase II) - Paint Pots PPM... ... | reverse complement strand
CGTCGTGCTGCCGTTCGGCGCGGCCGCCGGCTCCGGCATGGGCGATCCCTTGCCCGCCGCGGCCTGGGCGGCAGCGTCGCGCAGCTCGGCAAACGATGCCTTGAGACAGTCCGCGAACACCCAGGGATCGGGCACGAGTTTCGGGTCCACCGTCGCGCCCATCGTCAGCACCTGGTTGTAGCTGAGGATGGCGACGAACAGGCCGATATTCGAGGCGAGCGGACCGAGTGGATACCAGTGCAGCAGCCGCTTGCCCGCGAGGTAGAGGGGGATCTGCGGCCCCGGCACATTGGTGGAGACGGTGTTGAGCAGGGTATTCGGCACGTCGAACTGGCTGACGAAGGCCTGCCAGGTCGGCGGCACGTTGCGGGCGAAGTCGGTGAGCGCGTAGAGGCCCGCGGCCTGGCCACCAGTCTTCAGCCGCTCCATCGCCCGGCGCTCGGCGTTCAGCCGCTCCACCGGGTCTTTGACGCCGACGTAGAGCGGTGCGAACATCATCGAAACCAGGTTGCCGAGCGCGCCCTGTTCTTCCGGCCGGCGCATCGAGACGGGGCACATCGCCCGCAGCTCGACGCCGTTCGTCGCATAATCGTGCCGCTCGAGATAGCGGCCGAGCCCGCCGGCGAGCACCGCCAGCACCACGTCGTTCACCGTGCCGCCCAGCGTCGCGCGAATTGCCCGTACCTCGGTGAAGGAGAACTGCGCCCAGGAGAACTGCCGCTCGCCGGAGAGCGGGCCGTTGAACGGCGTGCGCGGCGCCGGCTGCATCAGGAACGGCATCGATGTAGTCATCGCGTTGGTGATCTGCTCGGCGCGCTCATTCAGCTCCTGCGGGCGGAAGAGGCGGAAGCTTTCATCGGTCCAGGTTTGCGCCGTTTCGGTCATGCGGTCGCGCACGGCATCTTGCAGCAGGGTGAGCGGATCGGGCTCGGCCCTCGGCTCCCAGCGTGCCGCCGGCGGCTCGGGCGGCTCGGCGTCGGCGGTGAGGTCGTGCATGATCATCGTTAGATCGACGCCGGAGACGCCATCGACCATGGCGTGGTGCACCATCGACAGCAGCATCGTGTTGCCGCTCTCGTGGCCGTGGATCACGACCAGCTTCCAGAGCGGATGGGCGCGATCGAGCACCTGGGCGAAGAGCCGGCCGCCGGCGTCGGAGAGGGCGCGGTCGTCGCCGGGTTTCGGCAGCGCGGCCTCTTCAATGTGGTTGCGGATATCGAAGGCCGTGTCGTCCTCCCAGGTGGGGTGGTTGATGCCGAACGGCGGGAAAACGACCTTTTGGCGATAGCGCGGCAACTGGTGCAGCCGCGTATTGAGCACGTCGATCACGTCCTGGCGCGTCAGCCGCCCTTCGTAGGCGCCGACCGAGCCCACGTGCATCGGCTGGTTTGACTTTTCGACGTAGAGAAAGGAGGCATCGAGGGTCGTGAGGCGGCGGTTCGTCGGCTGCGCCACGGTGTTCACATCCTTTGTTGCACCTGCTGCAACGGCTGCCGGTGCCCTATTCTACTCCCCTCGTGCGCAAGTCAGTGGAGCATGTGCAGCGGAAAACCGAGCCGGCCACGCGCTCGGCCGGGTCTATCCGGGCAAGAAAAAGCGGCGGAACTGCTCCTCGGACTCGAAGCGCGGCACGTTGCCGGCCTCGGGGTCGAGCGAGCGCCACTCGCTCTCGAAGCGCTCGAAGCTGAGCGGCGTGAGCCAGACGGCGCCGGCCGGCTCATCGGCGCGGGCGAAGGCGAAGCGCTGCGGGCTGTCCTCGGTGACGTCGAGCACGGTATAGGTACGCGAGCCGCGATCGTCCTCCCAGTGGATGACCACGCGCCCATCCCAGTCCTGGCAGAGGAGTATCGGGCGCACGGCCACGCCCTCCGGTCCGCGCTCGGTCTCGACAAACAGCACCGCGCGCTCGCCGGCCGGGCCGGCGACGGCGGGTGTATAGGTGCGCGGATAGGCAAGGGCACGCAGATCCTCGATCGTCGCCATGGCCGCCGCCTTCGTATTGTTGTCTTACTGCCCGTACGTCTGCCGGCAGGCGCCTTCCACGGTATGCCCGGCGCGATGCCGGTTCAACGGTGCAGATCCGGATCGCTCTGCCGGGCGCGCGTTCGCAGCGTGAAGACGCCGTCGCCGCTGAGCACGCCGCCGCGCGCGAACAGCCGCCCGTTCTGCCAGTTGGAGAGCCCTAGCTCCGGCCGTCCCAGCGCATACTGCCCATCGACCCAGCGCGTGAAGCCGTCGCCGACGAACGGCGCGTCGATCGCCTGATAGAACCAGCGCTGCTGCGCCTCGTCGGCGGCGATCAGGCTGGCAACGAGGCGCGGGCTGTGCCGGTTGAACAGCGCGACCGCCTCGGCCACGCTTTCGGCCACGAGCAGCGTGACTTCGGGCGTCTCTTCCCACTCCCACTCGCGGCCCAGCTCAGATGTGGAGATGGACTCCGCCAGCGGTTCCCCGACATCGCCGCCGGCGCGGCGCACGCGCGTGCGCGTCTCGAACCAGGCGGCGGGCACGTGACACTCGCTGCCCTGCGCCACGTACAGCTTGCTGCCGTGCCCGCGGCGTTCGCCCGCGCGGCAGAGCGCGTCGAGGAAGAGCGGCACAAGCTCAGCCGCCCGCTCGCGCACGATGCAGCAGACGTTGAGCGTGTTGCAGACCTTACGGTCAAGCGAGTTGTACACCGCTGAAGCGAATGCGCCGGCCGGCGCCGTCTCGCCGGCGATCAGCCAGGCGCCGCCGCTGCCGTGCAGGCTGACGGGGATACCCGACTGCCGCGCGACGGCGCCGAGCTGGGCGACGGCCGGTCCGGAGCCGCGGGCGACGGCCAGCGCCAGGCGCCGGTCGCTGAACATCGCCCAGCCGGCGGCGTGGTCGGCGCTCTCCACCAACGACGCGGCGCCGGGCGGCAGACCAGCCTCGGCGAGCGCCGGGTCGAGGGCGCAGCACACGATCGCCTGCGCCGTGCCGAGCGCGTCGCTGCCGATGCGAAAGACGACGGTGTTGCCGCCGCGCAGCGCGCCGGTCGCATCGGCGAAGACGTTGGGCCGGCCCTCGAAAACGAAGCCGACGACGCCGAGCCCCGCGACCAGCAGATCGACGGCCAGGCCCGGCTGTTCCACCGTTTCCACGACCCGATCGCGCTGCGGCGGCGCGTCGCGCCAGTCGTGCAGGCCGGCGATCATCTCGCGCCGCATCTGCTCTCCGGCCCGCAGGCGCGTGGTGGAGCGGCCACGGGCCTGGGCGCTCTCGACATCGCGCGCGTTGGCGGCGGCGATCTCGTTCCAGACCGCGTCGTCCGCGAGCCGGCGGGCGAAAGCGTGATAGAAGGCGGCAATCTGCTCGTCGCGCACCGTCCCCATCGCGGCGAACGCGGCGGCGGCGCGGCCGACTGTCTCGGCGGCGATGCGCTGCTGCGCGGCGGGAATCAGCAGCAGGTCGCCGCTCTCCTGCACCACGACCAGCCGGTCGCCGGGCCGAAAACGCGCGGCAAGCTCTAGCGAGACAAGGCTCACGCGGTCGCCGCCGAAGGGGATTGGCATGCCGGCCGTGAGAGCGGAAAGAGCGGCGGTCTGTGTCATGCTGCGCCTCGTCGGACGAAGATCTGCCAGAAGGCAGGGTACAGCAGCCGGCGAGCTTTCGGAGCGGCGAGGCGATCGTGCGGCGTGCCGGGACGCACGATCAGCGGATCGCGGCGCGGCTCACGCCACGCGCGGCCGCACGTCTTGCATGAACCGTTCCATCGCCTCCTGCCGGCCGGCGACGCCGTGCGGAGCGACGATGTCGAGCAGCAGGTGCGAGACACCGATCTGGGTATAGGCGGCGATCTGCTGGAGCATCTCGCGTGTGCTGCCGTGGATCGCGGTTGCCGGATTCACGCCGCCATGCAGACCCAGATGCACGCGGGCCGAAAGCTCGATCGAGGCCGGGTCGCGGCCGGCCTCTGTGCAGAGTTGCCGCACGCGCTGCCACTGCCCGGCCAGCACGTCGGGCGGCGTGAAGGCGGCGTGGAAGCCATCGCCGTAGCGGACAGCGCGGCGCAGGGCAGGATCGGTGTGGCCGCCAACCCAGACCGGAATATGACCATTCGGCGGCTTTGGCGAGAAGCCGATTGCGGGAAAGCGGTAGAAACGGCCGTCGAATGCGGGCGACTCTTGCGAAAACAGCGCTTCGAACAGTTCGAACTGTTCGTCGGCGCGGGCGCCGCGGTGGTCGAAGGGCATGCCGAGCGCGTCGAACTCTTCCTCCATCCAGCCGACGCCGGCGCCGAGGATAGCACGGCCCTCGGAGAGCACATCAAGCGTGGCGAGCAGCTTTGCCGTCTGCACGGGCGGACGGTAGCCGAGGATGAGCACGGTGGTGCCGAGGCGGATGCGCTCGGTTGCGGCGGCGACAAAGAGCAGCGTGCCGAGAGCGTCGAGCCAGGGAATGTTGAACGGCGCCGGAAAGTCGCCGCCCTCGGAGTAGGGATAGCGGGAGGCGAGGCTGGCGGGCCAGGCGATGTGGTCGCTGGCCCAGGCGGAATCGACGCCCAGCGCTTCGGCGCGGCGGGCGAAGCCGAGCAAATGCTCGCGGTCAGCCTGGTGGCCGAGGTGGGGCAGGTGTACGCCGAACTGCATGGCGTTCCCCCGTGCGGGCCGGCGTGATTGCCCGGTGACGCCGGCACGTGAACGGGATCATCATACGCAGCTAGCGCAGACCACGGTGAGGCCGAGGGCGATCACGTTGCTCAGGCTCCACTCGTCCTCCAGCGTCACGTTTCAATCCTCACCCGGCGGTGAGGCCGGGTGCGACGCTCCATGCTGGCGGCGGCGTCGGCTCCGTCGTACTCGTTTCAATCCTCACCCGGCGGTGAGGCCGGGTGCGACGTTCCCAGGAGCGCCCCCGCGGCCAGCGGGCGACGTACGCGTTTCAATCCTCACCCGGCGGTGAGGCCGGGTGCGACGTTGTAAGCGCACGGTATACGCGACTGACCCATGCAAGTTTCAATCCTCACCCGGCGGTGAGGCCGGGTGCGACATGTCCACCTGTACGCCGATGCGCTGCAAGAGGCGGTTTCAATCCTCACCCGGCGGTGAGGCCGGGTGCGACGCCGTCACGGTGCCGCAGTCAATCAGCGCCGTGCGCGAGTTTCAATCCTCACCCGGCGGTGAGGCCGGGTGCGACTCCTACGGCGTGTTATGGCGGGCCGCCCCGACCAGTTTCAATCCTCACCCGGCGGTGAGGCCGGGTGCGACGCCACCTCATGGCTGAGCACCATGCAGGCGGCGGCGTTTCAATCCTCACCCGGCGGTGAGGCCGGGTGCGACCGCAGATCGCCAGCGTTTTCAGCGCAGCGGGGCCGGCGTTTCAATCCTCACCCGGCGGTGAGGCCGGGTGCGACACCGCTCATGGGGTCGCGCTTCATATGCTCGAAGTTTCAATCCTCACCCGGCGGTGAGGCCGGGTGCGACGCGCCATCTCCAGGCCTTCACAACGTTCGCCGGCCCGCTGTTTCAATCCTCACCCGGCGGTGAGGCCGGGTGCGACTCGGCCATGACGTGCAGCGATTCCAGCCCGCTATCGTTTCAATCCTCACCCGGCGGTGAGGCCGGGTGCGACGCCCCCTTCGCTTGCCGGGGTGACCGAGGCGCAGAAGTTTCAATCCTCACCCGGCGGTGAGGCCGGGTGCGACCGGGTGATCGGTGACATCCAGTTCCGCATGCGCGTGTTTCAATCCTCACCCGGCGGTGAGGCCGGGTGCGACGAGCTGTGGCCGCACACCTACGAGTATCCCGATGAGGTTTCAATCCTCACCCGGCGGTGAGGCCGGGTGCGACGCGGTGAGCGGCGGCGTGGTGCCGGCGTCGCCGCCGTTTCAATCCTCACCCGGCGGTGAGGCCGGGTGCGACGAGCTGCAACTGGTGGTCCGGCGTGCCGAGCAGGTCGTTTCAATCCTCACCCGGCGGTGAGGCCGGGTGCGACGACAGATTTTCAGCACGGTAGCGGCAGTCACTCCGTTTCAATCCTCACCCGGCGGTGAGGCCGGGTGCGACTCTGCGGGGCGGCCGGCGGTCAGGCCTACGCCTATTACCAACGTTTCAATCCTCACCCGGCGGTGAGGCCGGGTGCGACAGCAGCCGCCCGGTTTCTGGACCGACGACCCGGCGTTTCAATCCTCACCCGGCGGTGAGGCCGGGTGCGACCCGGTCGTGTCGGCGCAGGTGTCCGGCGGCCAGTGGGTTTCAATCCTCACCCGGCGGTGAGGCCGGGTGCGACGGTAATTATCTCCAGATGAACAGCAGCGCCCTCGCGTTTCAATCCTCACCCGGCGGTGAGGCCGGGTGCGACCGGTTGCCGTGCCGCCGCTCTGCCCGGCCGTCGGGATGTTTCAATCCTCACCCGGCGGTGAGGCCGGGTGCGACGGCACCACAGAGGGGATTTCACCCCTCATAGACGCCGCTTTGGCCCTCTTTAGGCCTGACTGTTCTTCTGCCGGCCGTCCGCTCCGCCTTTCCTCACCCAAAGGCAGCTACAAAACGGCCCGCACACCTCCTGTTCTGCGTCGCACCCGGCCTTCATTGCACCCGTTCGCGCGCGGACCTCACGCGTGGCTCACCACTGCCTGGGGTCCGCGCCTGGGGTGCTTCGCCGCCAATTATAGGATCAGCGGCTCGCGCAAGTCGAACGCCGGGCGCTGGCCATACACCTCCACGTAGCGCTCACGCGGCTCGTGCAGCCGGTAAATGCGCAGGCTGTCTTCCCGCTCGTCCATCGCCTGCCGCAGCTTGTGCTTCAGCAGTTCGAACTGCGCCGCGTTGACGATGCATTCGAACACCGACTTCTGCACGCGCTGGCCGTGCGCCTCGCAGATCTTCGCCACGCGCCGCAGTCGCTTGCGCCCTTCCGGGCTGTCGGTCGCCACGTCGTACGCCACCAGCACTTCCACCACCGGCCTCCGCTTCAGCCCGCGCGACGTGCGACGCTTCGCTCACCCTCTTTAGTTGGATTTCAATCCTCACCTGGAGCGAGGCCAGGTGCCACTCCGCAAATCGTCCTGTTCAATTGGTAAGGCTCGGCCTGTTGCGGCGCCGTCGCCAGCCCCTCAGCGTGGTAGCCTCCAATACTCAACCGCTCGCCTGATCAGGGGCGGACTGATTCAGCGGGCCAGGAACGGCAGATACTCCGGCAGGTCGCCGCGCAGGTGGCGCGCCAGCAGCCGCGCCTGCACGTGCGGCAACAGCCCCACGGCCACCTTCTGCCCCAGCACGCGATGCGGAATCTCCTCTTCTTTGCGCTTCTGATAGGCGCCGATCACGGCTTTGCGGCCATCGTCCGTGAGGCGCACGGCCGCGCCAGGCAGATCTTCGAAGTGCTCCGGCCGCAACTGCTTGCGGTTCACCAGCGTGATCGCCAGCCGGTCGGCGATCACCGGCCGCAGCTCCTCCATCAGATCGAGCGCCAGCGCCGGCCGGCCGGGACGCAACGCGTGCAGATAGCCCACCTGCGGGTCGAGCCCCACGCCCTCCAGCGCCGCCCCGCACTCTGCCCGCACCAGCGCGTAGAGAAATGAAAGCAGCGCGTTCGCCCGATCGCGCGGCGGCCGGCGCGTGCGTCCATCCGGCCCGAAGGCGCGCCGGTCGGCCCGCACCATCCAGCCGAAGACGCCGAAGTAGGCCCGCGCCGCCTCGCCCTCGGCGCCGCGCAGCTCGTTCAGATCGCCGATCGCCGGCAGCCGCTCGACGATGCCGGCCATGCGCGCCGCCGCCTCGCGCAGCGGCTCGCCGCCCTCCGGCTGCTGCGTCTCGCGCGCCGCCCGCAGCAGCGACTGGCGGCTGTTCTGAATCTTGCCGGCCACGATCTGCCGGGCGATGCGCAGGCAGCGGGCGCGATCGGAGAGCGCGAGATGTTGTGCCCGCCGCAGCAACACATTGCCGCGCGTCTCGCCCTCCACCCGCGCCTTGAAGCGGCCGCGCCGGTCGAGCCAGACCAAATTGCGCCCGTCTTCGGCGCAGCGCTGGATCAGAAACGGGCTGATCGAAACCTGGCCGAGCATCACGATGCCGCTCAGCCGCATCAACGGCGCCCGCAGCCGCGTCTCGCCCTCCAGCACCACCTTCACCGTATCGTGGTCAAGGTGAAGCATCGAACCCTGGGCCAGCACGTAGAGCACGTTCAATAGCTCATGCATCGTCGTCCTCCACCCCGTCCCCCTCTTCATCCTCGGCGATCACTGCTGCCGGCGCGGCCCTGCCCCAGACGGCGTCCGGCGGCTCGGCCTCCCACAGGCGGTAGAGCGTCCCTTGCAGGCCGCCCAGCCGCGAGCGCTCCGCCACCACGCCCGGCAGGCAGGCGTTGATCAGCGAGCAGCGCGGGCAGCGGGCGTCGTTCGGCGCCTGCGGCAGATTCTGCGTGCGCAGCATCTCGCGCACCGCGGCCACGGTCGCCTCGGTCCGCGCCCGCAAGGCCGCATCGAACTCCACCTCGTAGCGGCGGCGCTCGGCGTGGTGAAAGACGGCACCGCGCGGCACGGCGGTTTGCAGCATCTCCTCAAGGCAGAGCGCCTGGGCGCAGAGCTGGATCTCGGCGTGCTCGCCGCGCCGCCGGCCGACCTTGTACTCCACGGGATACGGCCCCTGCGGCCGGAACTCGACCAAGTCGGCCTTGCCCGAAAGACCCAGCCGCTCCGACCAGAGCGGAATCGCCCGTACGAGATGCACGCCGCGCATGATTTCGCGGTCGCCCGCATCGACCTTCTCGTGCGCCACGGTGCCGCGAATCGTGAACTGGTTCTCGTCCCACACCTGCTCGACGTAGATCAGCGCACACTGCCGCGGACAGTAGCTCCAGTGCTCCAGCGCCGAGATCGTCACCTCCGGCGCCTCATCCAGCCAGTCCTCTACCACGTCCACCACCTCCTCAACCCGGACACCGCTGCTTCTTTGGAAGACGGCCAGCGCCGTACACACGCATGAACCGCGGAAAGTGCGCCGGGCCGCGCCCCCAAACCCCACGCGCGGCCCACACCAGCGGGCGCGGCCCGGCGCCGCAGAAAGCTACCCAACGATGCGCAGCAGCTCGACACCGCCGGGCAGATTCGCGTCGTCCACGGTGACTTCGTAGTCGGAGAACGAACGCGGCGGCGTGTCTATGGAACGGCGCGTGACGCGAATGCGCTCGAAGAGCCGCCCTGCCGGCGCCTCGCCAAGCGGAGACGAATGCCGGAAGGCGTACAGGCCCACGGTTTCCATCTCGCCACGGCTGGCCGAGCGGTCGTCCCAGAACATCTTGGTCAGCGCCTCCCAGAGCAGATCGAGGTCGGACTGGGAGAACTTCGTGTCCCGCGCGAACGACGGTGAAACGAAGCCGTGCGCGCGGTACAGCCCATACGGCAGCGAGTACTTGCGGCCGATCTCGGTGGTGCCTGCCGCCTCGGCTCGTGCTTCGGTCGTCTTCGCTACGCGCGTGATCGCGAACTCCGTGGGCACGACGGGATCGATCGAGCGGGCGAACGTAATCTGCACCGGCCCGCGCACCTGGCCGGCGTTGACCGCGGTGCTCATGACGGCGCCGAAGGTGCGCACATCGTAGAAGTTGCGGCACATCCACTGGCGGGCGTCTTCCCGCTGCTCGGGCTTTGGGTTGCGCCGCACCTCGGGGGTGGCGCCCTTCATCCCCGTCTCGTCCTGCGCCTCCAGATGAAGGGCGTTCAGGACGCTGCCGCCGCGGCTCTGGTGCTGCACGTAGATGCGGAAGCCCGGCTCGCGATCGCCACGCGCGGCGAAGACGAAATCGCGGATCTTGCGCTTCAGGCAGACATCAGTGACGAGGCCATGATTAGTTTCCGGGTCGATGCGCGGCATATTGCCCGCGTCGGGGTCGCCGTTGGGATTGCCGTCGCGCACGTCAAACAGCAGCACGAAGTCGTGGCGAACGGCGACGGGGTCTACGCCAACAGTGGAGAGCGTCACGATTGGATACCTCTCGTTCGTTATGTGTTTGTTGATGTCGATAGGAACGGCGGCCTTGCGCTGGCCAGCCGCCCGCCTACGTGGTTACCGCGGCCACTGGGTCCGCGGCAGGCTGCCGGGTAAAGCGAACCGCCTTCTGGTGATAGAAGCCGAGCGCAAAGCGGCCCTGCTCTTCCAGTGGCAGGAAGGCCGGAAAGCTGCTGCTCGCCGGCAGCCCGGAAGCGATCTGTTGAATCTCCCGCTCAAGCGTGACGGCAAGGCCGGGCTTGTCGCGCTTGAGCGTGCGCAGGTGACTCTGCGCCAGACGCATGAGGATGGGAAAGGCGGATACCGGCGCGCTGGCGGCGCGGCCGTAGAAGCGGTCGACGATGTCCGCGCCAACATCGCCGACGGCCGCGTACTGCACGCCTTCCAATACGGCAAGCAGCCGTCCGCAGAGATAGCCGGGTGAACGCTGGCCCTCGTCAAGGCCTTCCGACATGGGGCGCTCTCCTTTCGCTTCCGGGCGCCGGTTCAGTGTCGCCCGAATCAATGCCATACGCGCCGGGGTGTTCCACATATCGTTGCCGCCCAGTTCAGCCGTCTGCCTGTGGACGGCGCCAGCCATCGCGGCAACCGGCAATGGGGCGCCGGTCAGCGCCGCGCGCAACAGGCCCGGCAGCAAGTGTGCCGGCGGGTCACTGCCCGGCCCGGCCAACGCGTCCAGCAGATTGCGAATGCCTTGCGGCATCGCCCGATCGCCGGCCCGCCGCACCGTCTCGCCGCCGCGCCGCTGGTCGCGCCAGGTGACAACGTTCAGATCGGCAAACCAGCGTCCAAGCGCGGCCTCGACGGCGCCGATCGTCGTGTCCAGCCATTCGCGCACCATGATGCGGCCGCCGGCGCCCTGCATTGCGAGCGTGCAAAAGCGGATAGCATCGAGTCCCGCTGCGGGCGCCGCGCCCCTCTGCGCGGCGCTCAGCAGTTCGCGTACGCGATCGGGGTCCGGCTGATCCAGCAACTCCGCGGCCAGGTCGAGCGCATCGCCGCCAATGGTCCAATAGAGCACGGCCACGCCGGCCGAGTCGTAGCGCGTGCGTGGCGCATTGCTTCGCCGCAGCAGCTTGTTCAGTGCCCGCGAATACGCTTCGACGCAGTCGGTGCAGGTGGGGCTATTGGAAGCGTTGGCCCAACCGTAGGACTCGAAGGCGCGTTCGTTGAACGAGACGAGCGAAGTCCCCGCCGGCTGCCCATCGGGCACACCCATGATCTTGGTCATGTGCCGGTCGGCGAACGGCTTGACCTCGCCGCAAATCAGGCAACGGCTCGTGGCAGGCTCCAGCGCGGCAGCCTTCTTGCCTCGCGCTGGCGCCGCGCCCTTTGCAGCCCGCGCCGCCAGCCTTGCCGCGGCGTGCGCGTTCCAAAATGCCACCGAGGCCGGCCGCTGGCACACGGGCCTGCCGTTGTCCTCTTGGAGGGCAAATGCAAGGCGATCAGGCGCCTCGGCCTTCTTCTCCTGCAATTGGTCGTGCAACCGTTCGATGCTCGCCGCGTCGTCGTAGAAGGCGGCGCACGCCCGCAGGCCGAGATCGCCGCTCTGCTCTACGGCCGTCTTCAGCAGTGCGCGGAAGGTTTGGTGCTGGTTCGCCGTCTTGCGCCGTTCGGCGTCGGACATGGCAGGGTCAGGGCCCAGAACGTAGCCGCTGAAGTCGACCGCCAGGTTCGGAACAGGGGCGACGGTTCGTGCGCCAACTTTCGGGATGCGCAGCGCGGGGCTGCGCTTTTCCGCGCCGCGCCGGTCGATCAGGCCAAGAAAGCGCCCGTCGTCTGCAAGCTCCACCAGGAATCTCACGGGCGCTTCCTCGAAGTTCGCGTCTTGCAACGCGCCGGCCAATTCTTCGTCGGTTTCCGCGTATTCGCGCAGGCGGTGCATCAACATAGCCCAAGCCTCACGCGCGTCTGCACGTCCGGCAGCACAGCCGCCGGATCGGTTGCAATCACGCCATCCTCCATGCGGGCATGGAAGAAGACCGGCACGTTGCCGCCGGGGCTGAAGGCGATGTCATACAGCATCAGCCCCAAGTCCATCGTGCCAGCCTGCGGCCGCTCACCCCGCTCCGGCGGCCCGAACTCGGCGGCAAACTCGCGGCAGCCCAGATACGGGCGGTGCCAGCACTGCCCGCGCTCCACGCGGCGGTTGAACATCTCGACGTACTTGATCGTTGTGGCGCCGCCGGCGGCCGCACGGTCCGAGACAAAGACGCGGGCCGTGATCTCGTACGCCACATCCTTCAATGCCAGCGTGTTGCGCTGTGTGGCGATCCCACCCTGGCCACGCGAGTCGGCAAACAATGGCTGAAAGTCGAGCGGGTCGCGGCCGGCCCGTATCCAGCTGTCGATCGAGCCCGTGGGCGCCTTCACCTGCACCTCGTTGCGGCGGAAGGCGGAGAACTTGATCGGCCGCAGCACCACGATGCGGTCGATAATCCAGCGAAATTCGGGCTTCCAGAGCACGGCTTCGAGGGCGCCACGCGCGGCCGAGGGCGTCATCACCGCATAACTCACACGCTCGACCTTGAGCTCAGGCCGCGTGAAGCAGGCGAGGTCGCCCCAGAAGCGAACACGCAGCGGTTCGCTCAATGGCATGCCAGTTCCTCCTGTCTGTGGTTGAGAACACCCTGCTGACAGCGGATGGCGGAGCGCGCAGCCGGGACGGTCGCCAGGGCAGCGAAGAGCTTTGACGCATAAAAGCGACCCTCCCTTTGGTTAAACGAGATAGTCGGACGGATCTGCATCACTGACGAAACCGAGGTCGCGATCGTAGTTCGCAGCGTATGCCGCGTAGATCGCGCCATCCGCCAGCGGCTCGAGCGCGCCGGCGCGCAATGCCTTCTGAAACTCCGTGCGGTACAGATTGACGCCGAAGGGCTGCAAGCGTCGCGTCAGAGCGCGATCGAGCACCTCTCCGCGGCTGATGCGATCGATGAGCTGCTGGCCCTTGCCCCATGGCATGATCACCGCCTGGGTATCGTCGTTGTCGATCAGGCGCATCTCTTGCTCGACGCGGCTGAACTCCAGCTTCTGGCGTGCCTCGATCACGCCTGCCGGGTCCAGGTCCGAGACGGTGTACAGCCGATCGAAATACTGCCTGAACAGCGCCGGATCGGAGATGTCGAGCGCGCCGCCGGCGTAGGCCAGCATCGAAGCCGTGACGTCTGTCGCCGTGCAGTACGTGTCCCCCGGCAGAGTATTGTCCTCAGGGCGAAAGACGACAACGCGCCCGGGAACCGCGCTCCCTCCGCCATCAACCAGTCGCCCCTCACGGTTGCAGCGGCCTGCCGCCTGCGCGATCGCGTCGAGCGGGCCAAAGGCGCGGTAGACGGCGGGGAAGTCGAGATCGACGCCCGCTTCTACCAGCTGCGTGGCAACGACCACGCACGGCTTGCCCGATGCGAGCAGGCCGCGCACGCGCCGCAAGGCGGCTGAGCGGTGGCGCGGGCACATGTGCGCCGACAGATGGACGATCGGCGTTCGCGTCCCAGCCTCACGAGCAGCAAGACGAACTGCCTCGTACAAGTCGCGAGCCTGTCGCTTGGTGTTGACGATCGCCAGTGCCCGCTCCTCGCGCACCAGAGCGCTCGCAAGATCGGGCCATGTCCGCCGCTCATCTTCCCGCGGCCATTGGACCTTGACGCGGTCCAGCGCCGCGAAGACTCTGTCCGGCTCGGGCATGATCTCGCGCATCGTTCCCGCGGGCCAACGCGGGCCAGGACCGTCCGTCTGTTGTTCAAATGCCGGCTGTGTCGCTGTGCAGAACAAGAAGCTGACGCCAACGCGTTCGTTCAGTTGTCGCAGCATCGAGAGAATCGGCGCCAGCAGACGCGGAGGAAGTGTCTGCACCTCATCGAAGACGACAGCCGACTGTGCGACGCGATGCAGCTTGCGGGCGCGCGACGGGTGCGCGGTGAACAGGCTCTCCAAAAACTGCACGGCCGTGGTGATGATGATCGGCGCGTCCCAGTTCTCGATACCCAGCCGCCGCCAGATCTGCTGCCCGCCCTGCGCCGCACCATCGCCATGACCGTCGCTATGGTCACCGATGATGGCCGAATGGTGCTCCAGCACCAGCGGAGCCTCTGAATCTGGTCCAGCCTGGTCGGCGAGCGCGAGGCGAATCACACGCGCGTTTTGCTCGATGATCGCGAGGAACGGCACGACGACGATCACACGGCGCAGGCCGTTGGCAGCGGCGTGCCGCAGGGCATAGAGCAGCGATGCAAGCGTCTTGCCGCCCCCGGTGGGCACCGTCAGCGTGGCAAGGCAGGACGGTCCGGCTGCCGCGGACACGCATGCGGCCAGAACCTCCCGGCGAGCGTCGTTGACGGCATTGGGCGCGGCGCCGACCTGCAGTTCATCGATATACCGTTCAACTCTCACGGCCAGGGCTTCCATCGAGGGAAACTCACGGGCGCGCGAGGCGCTTGCCTCCGGCTGGAAGTGCGCCTCAGTATCCAACCGATCGGCGTCCACCAGGCAGCTAAGGATGAAGCGCGTGCGCAGATCGAATTCCTCGCGGGCCCGCGGGTCGCGTTCGAGCGCCGTCCGAGGTGGCGATTCGGCCAGCTCAGGCAACAGCGCCTGCGCCTCCTGACGTATCAGGCGGGCGCGGGTGGCATAGTCGGGTCCGTCTGGATGAAGCGGCGGCCGATCCGAGCGGACGCTCTGAAGTTTGTGCCCAGTGTCCAAACCGGTGTGGTGCGCGGCGACAGCAAGGGCCACTTCTACCGCGCCGGCGTCGGCAGCGATGCAGGCGCCGTAGGCGGCGTGCGGGGCGCTGATCGGTTCGCCGCGCAGCCGCCGCTGAAAGTCCGGCTCAAGCTTGCCGATGTCGTGCAGCAAGCCCGCCCAGTAGCTCTCCTCACCCAGCCCCAACGGCTCGCCAAATTCGCGGGCCAACTGAGCGACAGCGCGCAGATGGTCTTCCAGTCGGTGCCATTCGCCTGCCGTATTCGCCGAGTGCGCGTAGGCCACCATCGCTGCCTCCTTGCCTGAGCGTCGGCTGAACCGGCGCGCCGTCGCAGTGGGTTCCGCGGCTCGCGCGGAAGTGCGACATCGTATTGTGATGCGGCGAAGCGGCCGAATTCACTGACCGCCGCGCGGCCGGTTGGATCGCGGCGCATCAGCGCTCGACTCGGGCGGGACATACGGAACGATTGTTGAAGCGCTGTTCAGCAACGAGGGTTCGATCGTCAGGCGCTGGTCGTCTGCGACGCGGGCAAGGAGCCGCAAAACGTATCCGTGGCGAACGGCCGGTCGTGGTCGAGGCACGTACATCGCTGAAGCGGGCGTAGCTAAGAGCCTATCCCGATAGGCGTTCGCGCCGACCGGATCAGGCGTGAATTTGGCGACTGAGCGGGCCTACTGGGATGGGTTCTAAGGGTGAGATCGGCGCCGGCGGCGCGCCTGCGGTGACCGCGGCGCGGGAATGCCGCAATGCTGTGCGCCGCTGAAGCCGGAGAAGATCGGGCGGGTGCCGAAGGCCGGGATCGAACCGGCACGACCGGTGAAGGTCAACGGTTTTTGAGACCGTCGCGTCTGCCTATTCCGCCACTTCGGCCCGGAAAACGGCCCGTTCGCGCGTGGATTCCGCACCGTCGGGCGCGTCATCCAGCGTGCACCGCCGCTCCTATCGCAACCAGCACCCCCGTACCCGCATCAGTATACCGTCCATTGACCTTCCGGTTAAGCCGGGGCGCAGAGCGTGCGCGAGGGTGCGCCAGACGGTGTGGATGCTGGGCCTGCACACCCCGCCCACTCGGCAGCGATCACCGTCCGGATCCCGCCGTCGGGGTAACCCGGTACGGACGCGGGATGCGTTCGCCACGCGGCCTCGGCCCTTGACCGACCACTCCTCGTCACACCCGATGCGCGGCGCGCAGCGCCTCACTGCCGCGGAAGCAGGGTGCCGATCGGGTCTTCGCGCAGCCGCCTGGCGCAGTTCGGGCAGAAGACAACGAGTTGGCGACGCATCCCACGCCAGGCGCGCGCCTGCTCCGCCAGACCGGCGAGGCCGCGTCGGCGCCGGATTGATGACAGCGGAATCTTCGTGCCACACCCTTCGCAATGCAGATCGAACACCGCTCCTCCTATCGGGGCGCGGTTGCCCCGTTCCGCACCGCGCCGGCCGGCGACCACGCCACCGTTGCGGCTTCATCATCGGCGATGTCCGGGGCTGCCGTCTCCCCGGCGCCCATCGCTTCACCAAGAACCGGCTCGGCGAGGTCGCGCAGCGAGCAACCCATCGCCGCCAGGAGCCGCTCCAGCGTCGAGAGCACGACGTCGTGCCGGCCGGTCTCGATACGCGAGAGGCTAACAGGCGAGATGCCCGCCCGCGCCGCCAACGCCTTCGCTGTCAGTCCCCGCTGGTGCCGGAGGGCGCGCAGCCGGCTGCCGACTCGTCGGGCCTGCCCCGCCGCCTCCTCGGCCATGTGCCGGCTGAACGCCGGGTCCGTCAGCACGCGCACCGCGTCCCAGGGCACGGTGATGGTGCCGTGTGCCGTCGGCACACTGAAGTCGTAGGTCGTCCAGTGCAGCGCCCGCCAGTCTGACGCGGGCGCTCCCGGCGGTAGCAGCCGCGCGCCCGGCAACGAGACGCAGTCGCCGTCACGGAAGCATACGCTCACGATGCCGTCGTGCTCCGTGACGGACTCGATGCGGGCGTAATCCGCTGCCTGCCAGCGCGCCATTCGCTGTCTCATCCTTACTCGTTCAACGCCTGCCACGCGGCCAGCAGCACGTCCTGATGGTCGCGCAAGATCTGCAGCACTCGTGCCGGCAGCCGGGTGCCGTGCATGGGCACGATCTCGGGCAGCAAGACGGAAACGTCGCCATCAGCCCAGCGCACATGACAGTGCCTGCCGTAGTGCTGCCCGCCCACCTCGCGGTAAACGTAGATACTGTACGGGCCGAACCGCAGCACACACGGCACACCATGATGTTAGCGTATACGCTAATCGAGTCAAGATATCATGGCAGCGCCCGACCGAGAGCGGCGTACGCGACTCGGTGCGAGGAGAGGCCACAGCCCTTCCATCGCGCTGCCGCCAGCCTGCGCTGACCCGAAGGGGATGCGTCGCATCGATGAGCCCCTGCCGTGCGTGGAACCGGGGTGGCCGAGCTTCTCGTGATGCCAAGCGACGGTGCGCGGGTCCTTGCGCTCGACGGTCCAGACGCCCAGACAGGCTTCGACGGCGGCGGACAGCGGCTCGTCGGACACGGGCGCACCCCCTCAAGGCGAGTGAGGGTGCATAGTCGATCGCGAAACAGCATTGGCGGTGATGGTGGAATCAGGCTCGCGTAGGTTGGCGCATGCTCGCGAAATCACCGACCGGTGAAGGTCAACGGTTTTTGAGACCGTCGCGTCTGCCTATTCCGCCACTTCGGCCCGCAAAACGGGAAGGCCCGGCGGCTGATGCGGCTCAGCGCCGGGACTCATCACAGATGGTTTCAACACCGGCGCGGCAGCACGTCGTCGTGCTCGCAGCCGTGGGGCTTCGCCGGTGTTGAAACCATGTCTTAGGAGCGGAAGACGAGATTCGAACTCGCGACCCTCTCCTTGGCAAGGAGATGCTCTACCACTGAGCCACTTCCGCGAAGCCGCTCACGCGAGAGCGGACCCGATTAGTATAGCGCACGCCGCAACCGATCGCCAGCCATTCAAACGCTGAACAGCACCTCGGCGATGCGCCGCTGCAAGGTGCGTACCGTCTGCTCGCTGGTGCGCAGCATCAGGCGCGAGCCGTCTTCGTCGTCCAAGATTAGCTCCCAGAAGTCGATCTCCTCGTCGGGGTCGTGCACCGGCGGATGCACTTCGGAGTGATCGAGGAAGATACGCGGATGGAAGATGAACCCCCGCATCTGCGGCAGTTGCGGCTCCCACGGCCCACCCGCACGCGCATCCGGCTCCTCCGAAGCCGCGTCGATCGCCCGCAGCAAATCGCGCAGGCCCGAAGCCGTCGCGGCGATGTGCGCGGAGACATCGCCGGAGAACGCCTCGATCTCGAACTCACGCTCCTCTTCGGCTTCTTCGACGTCGACCTCTTCAAGCTCGATGCGCACCACGTCGAAGCCGAACTCGTACGCCACGCCGCCGCTCCTGCCGTGGCGCCGCCCGCGCCGCCGCACACGAGCCTATCACCGCACCATCATGCGAACAATGCGCGAACAATGCGCCGGATGACCGTGCCCCGCCGCCCGTCTATAGTCGAAGCAGAGATGCAAACCGTGATCAGCGGCCGTGTGGCAGCCCACGCCGACCGGCCGCGATGGAGCAACGCCATGACCCAACTCGCCGGCCAAACGCGCGTGGAGCGCGACTCGATGGGGCCGATGGACGTGCCCGCCGAAGCGCTCTACGGCGCCTCGACACAGCGCGCCGTGCTGAACTTTCCGATCAGCAGCTACCGCTTCCCCCGCCGCTTCATTCAGGCGCTCGGCCAGATCAAGCAGTCCGCCGCCGTCGTGAACGAGGCGCTGGGTCTGCTCGAACCGCGCGTCTCGGCGGCGATCCAGGCAGCGGCACAGGAGGTCGCGGACGGTCAGTTCGACGCGCAGTTCCCCCTGGATATCTTCCAGACCGGCTCGGGCACCTCGACGAACATGAACGCCAACGAGGTGATCGCGAATCTGGCCAGCCAGAAGCTCGGCGGCCAGCTCGGCTCGAAGCTGGTGCACCCCAACGACCAGGTGAATTTGTGCCAGTCGTCGAACGACGTGATCCCCACGGCGATGCACGTCTCCGGCGCCGTCGCGCTCGCCCATGATCTGCTGCCGGCCCTGCGCGAGCTGGAGCAGAGCCTGCGGGCGAAAAGCGCGGAGTTTTGGCCGGTGATCAAGACCGGCCGCACGCATTTGCAGGACGCGACGCCGATCCGCCTGGGCCAGGAGTTTCTGGGCTTTGCCGGACAGGTCGAACGCGGCATCCACCGGCTGGAGCAGGCGCAGGCGGAGCTGTCCGAAGTCGCGCTGGGCGGCACGGCGGTGGGCACCGGGGTGAACAGCCATCCGGAGTTCGCCGCGCGCGTCTGCCGGCGGCTGAGCGAGCTGAACGGCGTCGAGATCCGCGAGAGCACGAATCACTTCCAGGCACAGAACACGATCGACGGCGTCGTCGCGGCCAGCGGCGCCCTGCGCACCGTGGCCGTGAGCCTGATGAAGATCGCCAACGACATCCGCTGGATGGGCTCCGGCCCGCGCGCCGGCATCGGTGAGCTTTCCCTGCCCGAAGTCCAGCCCGGCAGCTCGATCATGCCCGGCAAGGTCAACCCGGTGATCGCCGAGGCGCTGATCATGGCCTGCGCCCAGGTCATCGGTCACGACGAGACGATCGCGGTCTGCGGCCAGTGGGGCTACTTTGAGCTGAATACGATGCTGCCCGTCGCCGCCTACGATCTGCTCGATTCGATCGATCTGCTGGCAAAGGCGTCGGCAAACTTCGCCCGCCAGTGCGTAGGCGGCCTGCAGGCCACGCCGCGCGGGCCGGAGATGGTCGAGCGCGGCCTGGCGATCTGCACGTCGCTCGCGCCGGTGATCGGCTACGACAAGGCGGCAGCGATCGCCAAGCTGGCCGGCAAGAGCGGGCGCACGATCCGCGAGGTCGCACGCGACGAGACGGACCTGACGGACGCGCAGCTCGACGAGATTCTGAACCCGGAAGCGATGGTCAAGCCCGGCCTCGAGGGCGGCCCGGCGGGCGGCTGACCTATCCCTGACTTCGCAGGCGAAGTCTGTCCCTTTCCTGCGAGGAAAGGGTGTCCTGAGCTCTGGGCGGAGACGTTGACGGATGCAGCGAGTGCGCCCGGTGCGGCCGGCGCGGGTCGGCGTCTTCACGGTTGGCCTCGCGGCCTACTGGCCGCAGTTCGCCGGGCTGCGCGACACGCTGGAGGCCAGCCGCGGCCACGCCGAGGCGCGCATCGCCGCGCTGGGCGCCGAGGTGGTCAGCGCCGGGCTGGTGGACACGGAGCACGCTGTGCGCGAAGCCGGGGCGCGGCTGGCCGCAGCGGGGGTAGACCTCGTCTTCTGCTTCGTCGGCACCTACGCCACCGCTTCGCTGGCGCTGCCCGTGCTCCAGGCGGCCCATGCGCCGGGCGTGGTGCTCAACCTGCAGCCGGTGCCGGCCATCGATTACACCACGGCGGGCACGGCCGAGTGGCTGGCGCAGTCCTGCACGGCGCTCGCCATGCCGGAGATCGCCAACGCCTGCCGCCGCGCCGGGCTGGTCTTCCGCTCCGTCTCCGGTCTGCTGTTCGAGGAGCACGGGCCGGCGGGGAAGCGCGCCTGGCACGAGATCGGTGAGTGGATTCGCGCGGCCACGGCGGCGCGGGCGTTGCGCGAGGACCGCATCGGCTTCCTCGGCCATACGTATCCCGGCATGCTCGATCTCTACACGGACCATACGCGTTTGCAGGCGCAGCTCGGGCCGCGCGTCGAACTGCTCGAAGTCGAGGATCTGGCGGCGCGGGCTGCGTCGGCCACGACCGCGCAGATCGCGGCGAAGCGCGCGGAGTTCGTCGCGACCTTTGACCTGCTTGCGCCTGCTGAAGACGACCCCATCTCCGCGCCGATCGAAGAAGCGGACCTGGCGTGGTCCGCGCGCGTCGCGGTTGGGCTGGATCAGCTCGTTGCAGACTTCGATCTCGACGGCATCGCCTTCTACTATCGCGGGCTGGACGAGTCGGAGCGCCTGATCACGGGGATGATCCCCGGCATGTCGCTGCTGACGGCCCGCGGTGTGCCCTGCGGCGGTGAGGGCGACATCAAGACCGTGGCGGCGATGCTGCTGATGGAGCGGCTGGGCGGCGCCGGCTGCTTCTCCGAGCTGTACGGTATGGACTTCAATGACGGCATCGTCCTGCTTGGCCACGACGGCCCGGCGCACCTCGGCGCCGCCGAAGGCCGGCCGCTGCTGAGGAAGCTGCGCGTCTTGCACGGCAAGTCCGGCTCCGGGGTCTCGATCGAATGCCGCATGCGGCCCGGCCCGGTAACGGTTCTCGGCCTGGGGGAGACGGCGGACGGCGGCTTCCAACTGATCGCGGCGCAAGGCCAGACCGAGCCCGGTCCCACGCTGGCGATCGGCAACACCAACAGCCGCGTGCGCTTCCCGCTCGACCCTGCGCGCTTCGTCGATGCCTGGTGCCAGGCCGGCCCAACGCACCACTGCGCCCTCGGGCTGGGCCACCAGGCCGAGGCCATCGGCAAAGCCGCCAGCCTGATCGGCGTGCCGCTCGTGACCGTGTAGGACCGCAGCGCGACGCCGCATGATCCCGTTGCAGGCAAGACCGTTTGGATTTAAACCGGCTCGACGGCGCCGCTCTCCAGCGAGCGATGGATGGCGACGAGCGTGCGTGTGTTCTCGACGCCGGCCGCAAGCGGCACGCGCGGCGCATTCTCGCCGTGCACGTTGCGCACGAAGCTGGCGAAGCGCTCCGGCGCCCAGGCCAGCACCTGCGGGTACGTCACCACATCCGACTCGACGCGGATCATCTGCTCTGTCGTATCCACGGTCAGCGCGCCGTGCGTGCCGACCACGCGGAACTCGAACTCGATCGGCGATGGATGCGATTCGGGCAGCACCCAGGTGGACTCGAACACGCCCACGACGCCGCCCTCGTAGTTGATCAGCGCGTGAACGTAGTCGTAGGTGTCGATGCCGATGCCCGTGAGCACGCCCTTGTGCCCGGCCGCGTATGCCGATTCCGCCGCACGGCCGCTGAGCCAGTGCGCAAGGTCGAGGCAGTGCGACATCAGGAACCAGGCGGGCGTGGTCTGGCCGGACCAGCGCAGCCGGTCGCGCGGCGAGGCGATCACGTTGTTGAGCCGCGCCGTGACCATGATTACCTCGCCCAGCCGCCCGGCTTCGATCGCGGCGCGCGCGGCGACGAAGGGCGGATTCCAGCGGTTGCTGAAGTTGACCTCGGCCGGCGCGCCGCCGCGTTCGGCCGCGGCCGCCAGTGCCTCGGCGTCGGCCACGGTCGTCGCCAGCGGCTTTTCGATCAGCAGCGGCACGCCGGCCTCGGCCAGCGCCACGCCCGGCGCTTGATGCAGCGCATCAGGCGTCGCCACATAGGCTGCCTGCGGCCGGCGCGCGCTGAGCAATTCGGAGACGGAGCCGAAGCCCGGTACGCCGTACATCAGGGCAACGCGCTGGGCACGGGCGCCATCGATGTCGCAAACGCTGTCGAGTTCGGCGCCGGCATAGCGGCCCGTGGCCAGCACTTCGGCGTAGCGCCCGCCCATGGTGCCCAGACCAACCACCGCTACTTTCAGCAGGGGCATGCACGCCCATCCTTCTGCCCGCTATGCGGAGCGGTTCATTGGCCGATAAAGCAGCCGGCGGCGATCGACACGAACGAGGCATCGACCTCATCCGCGGGGCACTGCGCGTAGGCCGCCAGATCGAGCCGCACCGGCGGCATAATCGCCAATGCAAGCGCCAGCGGCGTCAGGCCGCAGATGCGGTAGCGATCCTCGATCGCGCCGACCTCGCGCAGCAGCGCCTCGGTCCCGCCGGCACAGGCCGCGAGCGCCGCGCGGTCCGCAGCTTCGACGGCATGGCGCTCGGCCACGCCGAACGGACGCGGATCGCCGAACGCCGGGCCGACGTGCGCCAGATCGCCGGCGACTACGACGAGCGCGCCATCGGCCACGGCCCCGCGCAGGAGGTCGAGCGCCCGATTCAGGCGATCGCCGCCGAGCGATCCGCCGCTCAAGAACGGCCCAGGATGGCCGCAGAGCAGCGGCAGCAGGGGTATCGGTTCGCCGCCGCGCGCGTGCTGCAGCCACACGCTCGCCAGCTCGACGGAGTGCTCGTTGCGGTGGTGCAACTCCTCGTCAAAGGCCTGCTCCTCGCCCAGCACGCCGGCCAGCGCATTCACCAGCTCAACGTCGGTAGGCAGCGTCCCGAAGGGCGTCGCGTAGTGCTGGCGCGTCAGCGTGAGGCGGCCGCCGCTGCCGGCATGGTCGGTGCCCAGCACGACCGCGCGCTTCGCGGCGCGCGCCGCCTCGGCTGCCTGCCGCCAGCCGGCCGCGTAGACTGGCCCGCCGCGCGCGTAGTCGATATGCGGACTGAGCACGCCCGCGACGGCCGCGGCCGGCGGCGGCACGCCTTCCGCCCGCAGCTCGAACGCCATGAGCTGGGTGCGCAGTGCCGACAGCTCGCCGGGATAGACGCGGTCCGCGAGCGCCGCCGGGCGGCAGGGCGCACCGCGGAAGGCATTCAGCATCTCGCGCTTCGCCTGCTCCACGCGCTCACCGTCGAGCAGCAGCGCGGCGTCGAGCCAGCGCACCAGTTCAAGAAGGTCGGCAGGCGCGAGGTCGAGCCCCGCGTTCAGCAGACAACGGGCGCGAATCACCGGCAACTCGTGCTCGCCGTCGAACAGCGCCAACGCCGGCCCCAGCTCAAGCGGCACCAACAGCTCTTGGCCTGAGAGCGAGAGCAGATCGCGCAAGTAGAAATACTCGCGGCCATCCTGACGCAGCCGCTTGATCTCCAGCGGGCGCAGTCGCGGGCGGGACGGCAGCGACATCAGCAGCTCCTGAATGCGGCGGTGAGCCGGCACCTGCATTCTACGGCCAATCGGGCAGCGACAGAACGCGGTGTCCGTCGCGTCCGGCGCGCGTGATAGCATGGCCCTGCTGTGCCGGTCTCGCGGCCGGACTCGATCCGCGGGAGCATCGATGCGGTCGTTGCGACTCTGGTGCCTGCTGATCGGCGGCTTCGCGTTCGGGGCGATCGGCGCGACGGGCGTCCTGCATGTCGCGGGGGTGAATATCGCCGGCCGTGCTCCGGCCGGCCAGCCTGCCGCTCTCGGCATACCGCCGGCGCAACGTTCGCCCGCGCCCGAAGCCGCACCTGCCGTCGCGTCGGCAACGGCGCCCGCTGCAACGCCGACCGCGCCGCCGTTCACGCCGGGACAGTCACTGTTCGCCACGTCGCAGATCGTTTCGTACTACGGCCATCCGCTTTCGCCCTCGATGGGCGTGCTGGGCGAGGGCAGCGAAGACGCGATGATCGAGCGGCTGAAGATGCAGGCCGCGGTCTACCAGGCGCTGAATCCCGATCAGGCCGTGGTGCCGGCGCTGCACCTGGTCTACGAAGTCGCGCAGGCGCTGACCTCGGACGATGGCCTGTATTTATATCGCACCGACGACGCCACCGTGCGCCACTTCATCGACCTGACCCGCGGCCAGCACATGCTGCTCTTCCTCGATTTGCAGATCGGCCGCAGCTCATTGAAAGACGAGCTGCCGCACGTGTTGCCGTATCTGCACGAACCGCACGTGCATCTCGCGATCGACCCGGAGTTCGTGACGCTGCCGGGCTACCGGCCGGGCATGTTCATCGGTTCGCTCGACTGTTTGCAGGTAAACGACGCGCTGGATACGATCGAGCGATTGGTCGAAGAGGCGAATCTGCCCAACAAGATCGTGCTCGTACATCAGTTCGAAGACGACATGCTGACCAACAAGGACAAGCTGCGCTTCGACGAGCCGCGCGTCGATACCGTGCTGGATATGGACGGCTTCGGCGACCAGAGCGGCAAGCTGGGCAAGTACGACACGCTGGTGCGCCAGTTCGGCGCAAAATACGCCGGCATCAAGCTCTTTTATAAACAGGACCGCGTGCTGCTCAGCCCGGAGCAAATCGAAGGGCTGACGCCGCGGCCGAACGTGATCATCTACCAATGAACGGCCTGAACGATCGATGAGCGCGTCGCAGGGCATTTGGCGTTTCGGAAACCTCGGCCTCGCGGAGATCGCGCCGGCGCAGCGCGTGACGCTGGGCGAGGGCGGCACGCCGCTGATCGAGGCGCCGCGGCTGGCCGAGGCGGTCGGCATCGCGCGGCTGTATCTCAAGCTGGAGAGCCAGAATCCGACCGGCTCGTTCAAAGACCGCGGCACGGCGACGGCGATCTCTCAGGCCGTCGTCATCGGCGCGAGGCAACTGGTCGAAGACTCGTCGGGCAACGCCGGCGCCTCGGCGGCGGCGTACGCGGCGCGGGCCGGGCTGCGTTGCACGATCTACGCTCCGGCGACCGCTCCCGCTGCCAAGCTGCGCCAGGCGGAGGCCTACGGCGCCCGCGTTGTGCTGGTTGAGGGCAGCCGTGCGGATGTGACCCGTGCCGCCCAGCGCGCCGCGAAAGCGACGGGCGTCTACCACCTCAATCACAACGCCAACGACGCCTTCGTGGCCGGCACGCAAACGCTCGCCTTCGAGCTGACCGACGAGCTGAAGACACCGGCAGCGCTGGTGATGCCGGTCGGCGGCGGCTCACTGCTTGCCGGCTGCTTCGAGGGCTTCGCGAGCCTGGGCCTGCCGCCCGCTCGCTGGCCGCTGTTCGGCGTGCAGCCGGAGGTCTGCGCGCCGCTGGTGCAGGCGCTGGCGAACGGCTGGGAGCAGCCCGTGCCGGTCGAGGCGAAACCGACGATTGCCGGCGGCATCGCGATCGCAGACCCGCCGCGCGGCGCGCGCCTGCTGCTGGCGATGCGCGAGAGCGGCGGCGGCGCCGTGGCCGTCACCGAAGACGCGATCATGCGCTGGGGCCGCATGCTGGCGCGGCTGGAAGGGGTTTACGCCGAGCCGACCTCGGCCGCCGCCGTCGCCGGCCTTGCGAGGCTGGTCGCCGAGCGCACCATCGCGGCGGATGATGCGGCGGTGGTCGTGATTACGGGCAGCGGGCTGAAAGACCCGTGGCCCCCAATAATAGGGGAAGGGGAGATCGTGGTACGGGGCGTCGGGGCTGAGGGCAGGGCCAACGCATCTACGGAGTCTGAAGAATCTGGAGCAGGAAGTCGGTATCCCAACCAGCGGCCAGACGGCGGGCTTTGAGACTCATACGTGGTTTGGGTAGCCGCCGGACCAGGTTGAGGGCGAGATAACGCAGCACGGCAAGGTTCTCCGCCGCATGGCGTGCGCGGACCCGACTCTGGTCTTCACCAAACGTCACGTCGAGCACCCAATGGACTTGGTTCTCAATCCCCCAGTGGCTGCGCACCGCGGCGCCGAACGCACCCGCGCTGAGAGCCCGACTCAGCAGATAGTAGCGCGTCTCGCGGCTCAGCTGCTCCCCGCTGCGCCGCTCGGCCTCCACGCGTCCGATCGCCGCGAGTCCCGGCCACTGGTGAGCCGCTTGCAGCCAGGCCAGCGTCTCCGCTTCGCGCACCACCGTCTGCCGCCGAATTTCCAGCCGCCCGTGCCCCTTATCCGTCGTCGTGGCCCGGTCCACGCCCGCGGCGGGCCCCGCCGCCGCGGTGGGCACCGCGTCGAGCTGAGCAAAACACTCCTGCACATCGGCATGCAGCGTTGGCTGGTTGTCTTTGAGCGCCAGGACATAGTCGCCTCGCTGGGCCACGATCTGCGCTGCAATCGCGCGTTGGCAGCCCATCGCAGCGATGGTGATGATGCACCCCGCGATAGCCAGTTGCTGCAGGAGGTGGGGCAACGCCGTGATCTCGTTCGACTTGTCGGTCACCTTGACTTGGGCCAGCACGAGTTGATTGGCGCTTGCCCACGCACTGACCATGTGAATCGCGGCCTTGCCCAACGTGCGGTCCTGGGAGCCGCGCAGCGTTTTGCCATCCAGGGCGATGACCTGGGCGGGCAGCACGCCGGTGATCGCCTGCATCCAGGCGGCGAAGGCCGTCCGGAACGCGTCGGGATCCAGGGCGGCGAAGACGCGGTTGAAGGTGTCATGGGAGGGAATGCCGTGCGGCAGGTCGAGGAAGCTGGCGAACCACGCCGCCCGAATCTCACCGAATGCGGCGATGGTGTCCCAGGAGTCGGCGCCGGCGATGACGGCACAGAGGGCGATCGTGATAATGCTGAGTAACGGATGGCGCTTGCTGCGCTCGACACGGGGATCGGGGAGCTGGGCGAAATAGGTACTGAGCGCACGGGCGGGCGAGGGCTCCATGAGCAGGCTCCGCGTGCCATAACGGCACCAGTTCAGCCTACCAGCCCCGCGCCGCTATTCCTTCGCCTCCGTTGCTTTTAGATGCGTTGGCCCTGGGGCTGAGGGCGGGACTGGGGCGGCCACTTGCGGGCGCGTGGCACGCGCCCAGCGGCGCGCCGGATAACCCGACGCCGCCCCGCATTTCCTCCCCACGATCGCCCCTCTCCTTCTCTCTATTCGACATCGCGCTCCGCGCGATTACACATTGGGAGAAGGAGAGGGGAGGGGGTGAGGATGGGGGCCGCGCCGCCTCGCTTTCCTTGCTCACAACTACCCCCGGTGCTACCATCCCGCTCGGTGTGGCCCGGCCTTTCCCGTGCGCCGCGCCAACTGCCCGCACCGTCCAAATTGCACATGACCGACGCGACCAGCGCGAGTCGAGGATCACACGACCGATGCCGTTTCAGGACAAGCTGGACCAGCTCACGAAGCTCAAGGAGCAGTCGCGCGAGGGCGGCGGCCCGGCGCGGATCGAGGCGCAGCACAAGCGCGGCAAGCTCAGCGCGCGCGAGCGGCTCGCCATCCTGCTCGACGAAGGCAGCTTCGAAGAGCTGGACGCGCTGATGACGCACCGCTCCAGCTACTTCGGGCTGGGCGAGCAGAAATTTTTGGGCGACTCGGTCGTCACCGGCTACGGCAAGGTCGACGGCCGGCTGGTCTACGTCTACGCGCAGGACTTCACGGTGTTCGGCGGTTCGCTCAGCGAGGCGGCCGGCGAAAAGATCACTAAAGTGCAGAGCCTGGCGCTCAAGAACGGGGCGCCGATCATCGGCCTGAACGACGGCGGCGGCGCCCGCATTCAAGAAGGCGTCGAGAGCCTGCGCGGCTACGGCGAGATCTTCACCAACAACACGATCGCCTCCGGCGTGATCCCGCAGATCACGATCGTGATGGGGCCGGCCGCCGGCGGCGCGGTCTACTCGCCCGCGATCACCGACTTCATCTTCATGACCAGCGCCGGGCAGATGTACATCACCGGCCCCGACGTCGTGCGCGCCGTCACCGGCGAGGATGTTACGCACCAGCAGCTCGGCGGCGCCGAGGTCCACGCCACGCGCAGCGGCGTGGCGCACTTCGCGATCGAGGACGAGCGCGCCTGCCTGGAAGAGGTGCGCCGGCTGATCGGCTTCCTGCCGCTCAACAATATGGAAGATCCACCGATCGTGGACGCGGGCGACGATCCGAGCCGCACGGCGCCGGACCTGGTCGAGATCGTGCCCGACGAGTCCAACCGGCCGTACGACACGCGTGATGTGATCGAGCGCATTGTGGACGGCGGCGACTTCATGGAGGTTCACGCCGGCTTCGCGCAGAACATGGTCGTCGGCTTCGCGCGCATGGGCGGCCGCACGGTCGGCATCGTCGCCAATCAGCCGGCGTATCTGGCCGGCTCGCTCGACATCGACGCCTCGCGCAAGGCTGCCCGCTTCGTGCGCTTCTGCGACTGCTTCAACATCCCGCTGGTGACGCTGATCGACGTGCCCGGCTACCTGCCCGGCACCGCGCAGGAGTACGGCGGCATCATCCTGCACGGCGCCAAGCTGCTCTATGCCTACGCCGAGGCGACGGTGCCGAAGGTCTCGGTCGTGATTCGCAAGGCCTACGGCGGCGCCTATCTGGTGATGAGCAGCAAGCACCTGCGCGGCGACATCAACTACTCCTGGCCGATCGGCGAGGCGGCGGTGATGGGCTCCGACGGCGCGGTGGACATCATCCTGCGCGACCAGATCCGCGCCGCGCCGGACCCCGACGCCGAACGCAAGCGCCTGATCGCGGACTACAACGAGCGCTTCCAGAACCCCTACATCGCGGCCTCGCGCGGCTTCTTCGACGACGTGATCGACCCGCGCGAGACGCGCGGCAAGGTGATCCGCGCCCTGGAGATGCTGCAGAACAAGACGGATTCGAATCCGCCGCGCAAGCACGGCAACATACCCCTCTAGGGAATAGGGATCAGGGAATAGGGAATAGAGGATGGGAGCGGCGGGGCGAATGGGGATCAAGATTACCGACACGGTGTTGCGCGACTCGCACCAGTCGCTGCTGGCGACGCGCATGCGCACCGAGGATATGCTGCCGATCTGCGAGGCGCTGGACGAGATCGGCTACTACTCGCTCGAAGTCTGGGGCGGCGCGACCTTCGACACCTGCCTGCGCTTCCTGCACGAAGACCCGTGGCAGCGGCTGCGGCAGCTCAAGACCTGCCTGAAAAAGACGCCGACGCAGATGCTGCTGCGCGGCCAGAACGCCGTGGGCTACCGGCACTACGCCGACGACGTGGTGATCGCGTTCTGCGAGAAGGCCGTCGAGAACGGCATGGACATCTTCCGCATCTTCGACGCGGTCAACGACGTGCGCAACCTCGAAACGGCGATGCGAGCGGTGAAGCGCGCCGGCGGCCACGTGCAGGGCACGATCTGCTACACGGTCAGCCCCGTCTTCGACGCCGAAGTCGCCGTGCAGATGGGCCGCGAACTGGTGCAGATGGGCGCCGACACGGTCTGTCTGAAGGACATGGCCGGTCTGCTCGACCCGTTCACCGCGGGCGAGATCATCGGCAAGCTGCGCCAGGCGCTCGACGTGCCGCTGCAACTGCACTCGCACTGCACCAGCGGCTTCGCGGACATGGCCTACATCAAGGCGATCGAGGCGGGCGTGGACATCGTCGATACGGCGATCAGCACGCTCTCACACGGCACCTCGCAGCCGCCGACCGAGACGCTGGTGGCCACGCTGCGCGGCACGAAATGGGACACGGGCCTCGACCTGAACAAGCTCACGCAGATCGCCGACTACTTCGCCGGCGTGCGCAGGAAGTACGAGGCGTTCGAAAGCGACTCGTTCGGCGTCGATGCCGGCGTGCTGATCCACCAGATGCCCGGCGGCATGATCTCGAACATGGTCAACCAGTTGCGCGAGCAGAACGCGCTGGACCGGCTGGATGAAGTGCTGGCCGAAATGCCGCGCGTGCGCAAGGACATGGGCTATCCGCCGCTGGTGACGCCGACCAGCCAGATCGTCGGCACGCAGGCGGTGATGAACGTGCTGGCCGGCGAGCCGTACAAGCGGGTAACGCGCGAGGTGCGCCAGTACTTCCAGGGCTTTTACGGCCACGCGCCCGCGCCGGTGAACGAGGAAGTGCAGCACAAGGTTGTGGACCACGACCAGCCGATCATCACCGATCGGCCGGCCGACCATATTCCGCCCGAGCTTGAAAAGGCCCGCGCCGAGATCGGCGAACTGGCTCGCAGCGAAGAGGACGTGATCTCCTACGCGCTCTTCCCGCAGCCGGCGCGTGACTTCTTCACCTGGCGCAACGCCGGCGCGGAGCCGGAGCCGCAGATGGTGGCCGCCGTCGCCGCGGCGCTGGCAGCCGAAGCCGAGAAGACGCGCCCGGCTCCGGCCGTTGACGGGCACGCCAACGGCCGTTCGGCCTGGAAGCTGGCGGGACGGCAGCGCGGCGTGCGGGCGCGGTAGGCCGGTTGGTCTGTTCGCCTGGCAACCCAGCGCTCGGTATTGAAGGAACGATGAAACTCACCGTTGATGGCAAACCGTTCGAGGTCAGCGTCGGCGCAGGCGAAGTCACGGTCGGCGAGCGCAGCTTCCGCGTGCGCGTCGAGGGCCGCGGGCCGCTGAAGACCGTCTATGTAGACGAGCAGCCCTTCCGCATCGAAGTGCCGGCCGACACCGGCGCCGACGAACTGCAGGTGCTGGTGGACGCCCGCTACCGCACGGTCAAGAGCGAAGCGGGTGGGCGGCCACGTGCGGCGGCGCCGGTCCGCAAAGCCGCGGCGGCCGCGCCGAAAGCCACGGTGCCCGGCGGTGTGCCCGCGGCGATGGCCGGCCGCGTACTCAAGATCGCGGTTGAGGCCGGCCAGGCGGTCAAGAGCGGCGAGCTGCTGCTGATCTTCGAGGCGATGAAGATGGAGAACGAGATCCGTTCTCCGCAGGATGGTACTGTCAAGGAGATCGCGGTGAAGGCGGGCGACCGCGTCAACGCCGGCGACCTGCTGCTCGTCTTGCAGTAGCGGCGCAACCGCCCGCGAGCGTGTGTGGGAGCCGGCGGCCCGGTCACGGTGGGTGAGCGGCGGCTCGGGAGGAAAGTGGTCATGGCCTACAACGTAACCCTGATCCCCGGCGACGGCACCGGGCCGGAGATCACGGAGGCGACGCGGCGCGTGCTCGAAGCCACGGGCGTGCCGTTCAACTGGGACATCCAGCAGGCCGGCGTGGATATTATGAAGACGGCAGGCACGCCACTGCCGCCGGCGGTGCTCGACTCGATCCGCAAGAACCGGGTCGCGCTCAAAGGCCCGATCACCACGCCGATCGGCACGGGCTTTCGCAGCGTCAACGTGGCGCTGCGCAAAGAGCTGGACCTGTACGCCTGCCTGCGGCCCTGCAAGAGCTACAAAGGCGTGCGCAGCCGCTACGAGAACATCGATCTCGTGATCGTGCGCGAGAACCACGAGGATCTCTACTCCGGCATCGAGTTCCAGAAGGGCGACCCGTACGTCGAGAAGCTGCGCGAGATGGTCGTCGAAAGCGGCCAGAAGCCGTACTACCCGGACGCTGGTATCTCGATCAAGGCGATCTCGGTCACGGGCACGAAGCGCATCACCCGCTTCGCCTTCCAGTACGCGCGCGACAACGGCCGCAAGAAGGTCACGGCCGTGACCAAGGCCAACATCATGAAGTTCTCGGATGGCCTCTTTTTGGAGGTCTTCCGCGAGGTGGCGCAGGACTTCCCCGAGATCCAGCCGGAAGAGATGCTGGTGGACAACATGTGCATGCAGCTCGTGCAGAAGCCCGAGCTGTACGACGTGCTCGTGCTGCCGAACCTCTACGGCGACCTGCTCTCTGACCTGTGCGCCGGCCTGGTGGGCGGCCTCGGCGTGGCGCCGGGCGCCAACATCGGCGACGAGGCGGCGCTGTTCGAGCCGACGCACGGCTCCGCGCCGAAGTACACCGGCCAGAACAAGGTCAACCCGATCGCGATGATGCTCTCCGGCATGCTGATGCTGCGCTACATCAAGGAGAACGACGCGGCCGACCGGCTGGAGCGGGCGATCGCGGACGTGATCGCCGAGGGCAGGACCGTCACGTACGACATGAAGCCCGACCGCAACGACCCGACCGCGGTGGGCACCAGCCAGGTGGCGGACGGCATCATCGCCAAGCTGCAAACGATGAAGGCCGCGGTCTAGCCGCCGCGAACCAGCGAGCTTCCGGGGGCCGTTTGCAGACGGCCCCCGTTTGGCGTCACGAATACTGCACGATAGACAGGGGCGGAAGCGATGCGCAAGAAGGTCACGATCGTCGGCGCGGGCAACACGGGCGCGACGATGGCGCTGCTGCTGGCGATGAAGGGCTACGCGGATATCGTCTTGCAGGACATCATCGAGGATATGCCGCAGGGCAAGGCGCTCGACATGCTCGAAGCCGGGCCGATCCTCGGCTACGACAGCCAGATCAGCGGCGCCAACGGCTGGGAGGAGACGGCGAACTCCGACATCGTGCTGATCACCTCCGGCGTGCCGCGCAAGCCGGGCATGACGCGCGACGACCTGCTCAAAGTGAACATGGGCATCGTCAAGAGCGTGGCGGAGAACGCGACCAAGTCCTCGCCCAACGCGATCTTCGTCGTCTTCGCCAACCCAATGGACGCGATGTGTCACGTGGTCAAGGACGTAACCGGCCTGCCCAAGCAGCGCATTATCGGCCAGGGCGGCGTGCTGGACACGGCTCGCTTCCGGACGTTTATCGCGCAGGAGCTGGGCGTCTCAGTCGAAGAGGTCGCGGCCTACGTGCTGGGCGGCCACGGCGACACGATGGTGCCGCTCACCGGCTACACCACCGTCGCCGGCCAGCCAGTGGAGCACCTGATTGCCAAAGAGCGGCTGGAGCAGATCGTGCAGCGGGCGCGCGACGGCGGCGCCGAGATCGTGCGGCTGTTGAAGACGGGCAGCGCCTTTTACGCCCCGGCCGCGGCCACGATCGAGATGGTCGACGCGATATTGATGGACCGCAAGCGCATCCTGCCCTGCGCGACCTATCTGGAAGGCGAGTTCGGCATCAGCGGCCTGTTCGTGGGCGTGCCGGTGAAGCTGGGCGCCGGCGGCATCGAGCAGGTGGTCGAGCTGCCGCTGGACGCGCCCACGAAAGCCGCCCTGCAAAAATCCGCCGACGCCGTGCGCGAGCTGGTCGACGCGATGGACCGCATCAAGGCCGCGGCAAGTGCGTAGGGGCGGACGAATCCGCCCTGGCGCTGGGTGCGCTCGCCAGAAGTCCGTTTTCCCGCCGCGCGCCGCTGGGTGGTAAATCTGCCTCTACGAGCCCCTGCCCGGTCGAGCGATCTGGTCGGCAGCCGACGATTCCTGCCGCCGTCAGCCGGCTCACGGCACGCCTGCTCGGCGACTCCCTGGCTCTCGCCTGGCTGATGCGCGACGGGTGGGAGCCGGGGGCAGGTTGGCGCGCAGTCGTGCGTCGATTGCTGTAGTCTGCTGCTCGTAATAGCGGACGGTGGCGTGAACGGCGTCCGCCGATACATCGTAGTCCGCAGCGGTGCGCTGGATGTCCCAGTCAATGGCCTTCAGGTGGCCGATAATCGCCCAGACGGGGACACCATACTCCGCTAACACCGCCTCGGCCGGGTCCATCTGCGCTGTCTGCTCGACGATAAAGCGATACGGGGTGCGACGGTTCATGGCATCATCCCGCTTTTCGGTCGCCACGGTACCCATCCCCTTGGCGTCCAGTCAAAGAAGGCGTTCCCGAATGACACGCCCATGGCCAGGAAGGTCTGCACGCGGTGGGCGTTCGCCCGCGGCTCACCATGCGGCAGTACTAAGATACCACCATGAGCGGTGCCGACACCCCATGCCCTGGTCCAGCGGAGCCAGGCGTCGTGAAGCAGTTCGAAATCCGCCCGATTGTGAGTGACCAACAGCCAGCCCCGCTCGGAGGCAAGCAGCAGCTAATAGCCGTCTGGCGCGGCTGTCAGGTCCAGATTGCGCGTGTGGGTCGCCGTGTGGCCGAGGTCGGTGAGATGGCGAGCCACGCTTGTCGCGACGTCGTTGTCCAAATAGAGCGCTGCCATCGACAGACCACGATACCCCCTTCGGCTCGGCAGAGCCAACGTTCCCTGGCCACGCACGCGTCACCGCCAGGTTGCGTTCGAAGCGGCGCCGCTGAGCCGCGTCGTGGGCTGGAATCGCGCTCGGTTTGCCGTGCTTCGCTCCCGCCGAGGAGCTACGCCGCCAGCCGTGTCTTGCCCTCGCGCAGGCACACGCCCGCCATCGCCTCTCTGCCGGAGCTGATCCGGCTCGGCCAGCCGAGGCACAGCTTTTGCTTCAACATCAGCGGCCTGTTCGTGGGCGTGCCGGTGAAGCTGGGCGCCGGCGGCATCGAGCAGGTGGTCGAGCTGCCGCTGGACGCGCCCACCAACGCCGCCCTGCAAAAGTCCGCCGGCGCCGTGCGCGAGCTGGTGGACGCGATGGACCGCATCAAGGCCGAGGGGCGGCGAAGTGCCGGCTACGATTGCACCGCGCCCAGCACGATTTCGAGGCCGCTGGTGGGGTTGCCCTGGGTAATCACGCGGTAGGACTGCATGCTGATAAACAGCAGCGTGCCGCTGCCGTCCGTGATGCGGGCGGAGACGGCGTAGGTGTGGCTGGCGTCGATCGCGGCCGGGTCGTAGGACAGGCTGAAGGCGATCGGCACCTGACCCGCCGGGCTGATCGTCTGCATCGCCAGCACGGTGCTTGGCGCATCGGCGCGAGAGACATCGGCCAGCGTCACGGTCGCCACGGCGTCGGGCGGCAGGGCGCTGCGCTGCAGGTAGGTCAGCACGCCGGTCACCGCGCTCCCTTCCTGCCCGGCGAGGGGCGAGGTGCTCACGTCGGTCGCCGTGACCACGGGCGCGCCCTGGCTGTCGTCGATCGTGTAGCTGACGGAGCTGCGGCGCGAGGGACAGCAGAGCGGGTCGCTGTCGTTGTAGCGCAGGAACTCCGCGGCGATACCCGTCCCACCGATCAGCAGTTGCGCCTGACCGAGTGCGCCGTCGGTGCGTGAGTCCATCAGCACCGGCGACAGCGTGCCGGCGAACACACCGTTGACGAAGACGAAGTCCTGGTACTGCAACGGCCGGCACATGCCGTCGTAGCCCGACGTGCCGATGATGAGATTTACACCCCAGCCGCCCTGATAGGCGCCGACCAGCTTCCAGCCCGCAGCCACGACCTGCTGGTCGTCGGCCAGCTCGACGGGGCGGGCAAGCGGGTCACACTCCGGATTGATCACCTGAATGGTCGGGGGCGCGGACGGCACGGCCATGCCGGGCGTGTTCCAGGGCACAAGGCCGTTATCAAGCCAGATGCCGTCTGCCTGAGCGCCGTGGGCGGCGAGCAGCAGGAACGGCACCAATACAATCAGGACACCCAATACGCGTCGCATCATCGCCTCCTTAAGGCAGGTTTCCCAGATCGTTCGTGGGCAGGAAGATGGAATTGTCGTGACATCTGCTCTCTCGTCGCGGTGTCAGTGTTTCAATTCCTCGCGCAGAAAGTGGAAGAGGTCCGCGCCGGCGAGGATCAGGAACCCCACCGCCGCCAGATAGTCGGTGGACGCCTCCACCGCGCCGAGCCAGCCCGGGTGCCTGACCGGGAAGAGCTGGTCGGCAACCAGCGACACGCCTCTGCCGACGAGCAGGATAAACACCAGCGTCAGCGCGTCAAGGACAATGCGAATGCCCAGAAACGCTCGTGCGCGCAACTCCCTCAACAAGCGACCCAGGGACAACGGCGCCATCTTCTCAAGCGGCCGTGATGCGGCGTGGTTGTCGCAGGCGCCTGCCATCTCAGGCGACCCGCGGCCGGTCCGGGTCGCCGCTTCCCTGCTCGCTCGCCAGTGTGACCGCGGCGAGCGACTGTACGAGCACGGTCACGACCGATGCGTAGACGATGACCTTCTGCCCCGCGACCTGAATGATTCGCCCCGTGGACGTCTTGACATCGGGACCGGCCAGGATCAGCACCACGTAGGCGGCAAGGATGACGGCGTAGGCGATGAAAACCCAGGCGAAGCGCTGCGGCACGCTGTGCTCGAGCAGGATCGCCACCGTGTAGAGCAGGACGGCGACGAGGAACGACGGGAACGCGATCTTGACGAAGGCGTTGTGCGCCTCCAGGTAAAGGTCCCACGGCGTGGCGGCCACACCGACGAAGCAGATCGCGGTCACGACGCCGAACAGCGAGGCGAGGCGGCCCAGCCGGCGACGCCTGCCGGAAAAGAAGCCGACGAAGGCGACGAAGAACAGCACCATGACCACGGCCACCGCCGTCAGCGCCGTCACGAGCAAGACCAGTGAGGCGGTATTGGATTGGCCGGAAGGCGTGCGCGTCTGACCGAGGTCGCTGAAGAAGTTGTCGAAGAAGTCGTAGCGCTTCCCCGTCTGATTGAACGGCGTACCGCCCGGATAGAGCAGCATGGCGACAACCGTCAGCACGACGAAGAGCACACAGACAGCGGCCACGAGACGGTAAACGTCGCGCTCCCAGAACGATGGGCGGGTGGCCATCCTGCGGTCTCCTTCACTCTTCCAGGCCGGCGCAGCACGCTTGTCCGGCCGCCCTACTGCCCCGTGGACGTCACCACGATCGTGCCGCCGGTGTCGCTCAGTGCCCACGCGCCGGCGCGAAGCATCGCGACCGTGCCGAAGCACGCGGCTCGTTGCGCAGTCGGTTGCGCGCGGGGCTCGGCCTCGCGCCAGCGGAGTCTTCTTCGCCGCGTGCATGAAGTCTGCAAGGCGAGCGTCAGGAAGCGGAGCAGTCCGAAGGATATAGTACGCAGAAGCCCCGGTTTGTAAACAGTGATAAGGCTTGTCCATGAAGGTACGAACGATGGACATCCCGCATACTGCCTGGCGGCAAGCGACGAGGCGCACTATGGCCCGAGCGCCGGCGCAGGGTCCGAACCTGGACGGGATGGATTGCCATGTCGCGCCGGCGGTTTGCGCGGACAACAGAGGTGCGGTGCTCGTCAGAGCAACAGCCGCAGTTCCTCCGTGAGCCGCTCAGCAAGTTCGGGCCGGCCATGAAACTGGGCCGGCGTATTCTGGAACGCGGCGAGGCGCCACCCTTCGCCGCGCCGTGCAACAACGAACATCTGCACCGCGTTGAGCTGCGGATTCAGTTCCGCCTGCCCGGCGGGCACCATGCCGACGTCGGCCCGCAGCACGGCAACGTCGGCGGCAAGAAAACGCACGTGTCTGATGATGCCGGCGTATGCGGGCGTTTGGTGATTGGCGAAGATCTCGCCGAGCTGCGCCGCTATCTCCGTCCGCCCGCTCATGAAGCTGCCGTCAAAGCCGACCAGCATCCCGGCGTCCTCGAACAGCGCGGCGAAGCGGCCGGCGCTCCGCTCATTCCACGCGTCCCAAAGCTGCCGGCACAGGGCGCGGACGTCGGCTTCGTCTGCCGCGATCAGTTCGTGAGGCCTCACGGTTGGAGATGTCAATTCCCGTCCCTCCTCGCCCGCTGCCAGGGATATCCAGCCCGCGGTCGGGCCGGCAATCGTGGCCGAAGCGTTACGTGAAGCCGCTGCCGGCAGGCGCCCGTCTATCCCGCTTCGGCCCGCGCCTTCAGTCCGGCGGCGAATTCCTCGAACGTCGTCGTCATATCCGGGATCGAGCGGCCGATCAGCGGCAGCAGCGGGCCGCTGAACTGCTCGCGCAGGACGAAATCCGTGCCGGAGTCTGCGTTTGCGGTGAGCGTGAAGGTGCGCACGCCTTTGAAGAGGCCGAGCGGCATCCCGCTCGCCCAGGTCATGCGCTGGCCGGCCTCGAACTCCGTGACCGTGACCGGGAAGGCGCGCTTCGGGCTCAGCTTCGTGTAGGCGGTGATCTTCTGTCCCGGCGCGATCGTGCCCTCGATGCGAATCACGCCCGGATCCCACTCCGGATACTTTGCTGCGTCCGTCAGGATGGCCCAGATCACGTCCGGCGATGCCGCGATCGTGGTTTTGGCGCTGTAGCTCCGCATGCTGCTCGGTCTCCCCGTCCACCTGCGTTCCGCCAGAGTATACGGGCGCGAAGCGGGCAGGGGTGGCGTTATCGTCACGCGACCTCGATCCTGGGCAGGCATGTGCTCACGGTTGGGCAGGAGGAAACGCGGTCCGGCTTACGCCGGCAGCATCCCGTAGCGGCTCATCAGGGCGCGTTCCGCTTCCACGGATGGCGCCTGGGGACCGCGCCAGAGCGCGTCGAGCGCGGCGAAATAGCCATCAAGGGCGGGGGCATGCAGCACGAGCAGCCGCGCCGGCGCTGCCGAGCGATTGCCGAAGGTATGCGCCGTGCCGCCGGGCACGAGGACGAACGTCTCCGCTCCCTCTGTCCGTTCAACACCGTCCAGGATGAACGTCACCTGACCGTCAAGCACGAAGTAGGCCTCTTCGCAGTCCACGTGGACGTGGGGCGGCGGCATCCGCCCGGCGGGCGGCAGCGTGCGTTCCATCAGCGAGAAGCGGCCCCCGGTGGTCTCCGACCTGGCCTTGAAGTGCATGACGCTGCCCCGCGCCTCGTAGCGGAGCCCCTCGCCGGGGCCGAACACGTCGCAGGGCCGCTCTGCCATCGTGACTCGCTCCCATGCTCCGTCGCGTCACCGCGGACGGTGGCCCCGTAGACCCGTAGACTCGTAGAGATGAACGGCTATCAGCTCCCCGCGCCGTCCGCGGTCTTGCGTTTGCGCCCCGTCACCGTGCGCAGCAGCCACACCACCGGATCGTTGAACTCGGTCACCACGCGTTCCTTGAGGGGGATGATCGCGTTATCGGTGATGTGGATGCCCTCGGGGCAGACCTCGGTGCAACATTTGGTGATGTTGCAGTAGCCGAGCCCGGCCCTTTGTTTGAGCAGCCCCAGCCGGTCGTTCGTGTCGAGCGGGTGCATCTCCAGCGCGGCATAGCGCACGAACAGGCGCGGTCCCGCGAAGGCGGGCTTGTTCTCGGGGTGGTCACGGATCACGTGGCAGACGTCCTGACACAAGAAGCACTCGATGCACTTGTGGAACTCCTGGACGCGGTCCACTTCCTCCTGGTACATCCGTCGCGTGCCGTCGGCCTCTTTGGCTTTCGGCTTGAACGCCGGAACCTCTTTTGCCTTCTCGTAGTTGAACGAGACGTTGGTCACGAGATCCTTGATCAGCGGGAAGGTCTTGACCGGCGCGATCGTGATCGTTTCGCCCGGCTCAAAGATGTCCATACGCGTCATGCACATCAGCCGTGGCTTGCCGTTGACCTCGGCGCTGCACGATCCGCACTTGCCCGCCTTGCAGTTCCAGCGCACCGCCAGGTCATGCGCCGCTTCGGCCTGAATGCGATGGATCACGTCGAGCACGACCATGCCCTCGCCGACGTCCATCCGGAAGTCCTGAAAGGCGCCGCCGCTGGCATCGCCACGCCACACCCGCATCGTGAACTCGCTGCCGGCGGTCATTACTTCTCCTCCAGGATGGGCTTGAGCTCGTCGGGAATCGCGGGCAGCGGTTCCTGGCAGATCGTCAGCTGCCCCTGCCGCTTGCGCGTGACCACGTTTACCGCACCGAACTTCGGATCGGGATCGGGGTAGTCGTCGCGTGTGTGTCCGCCACGGCTCTCCTTGCGCTCAAGCGCCGAGCGCGTGGTCACCTCGGCAACGGTCAGCATCGAGTGCAGATCCATCGCCAGGTGCCAGCCGGGGTTATACTGGCGGTTCCCCTCGACCGTGACGTGCTGCAAGCGCTCATTCAATGCCGCGATCTTCTCCAGCGCCTGCTGCATCTCCGGCTCGACGCGGATCAGACACACCAGCGCCTGCATGCAGTCCTGCAAGTCGCCATGAACGGCGTACGGGTTCTCGCCGCCGGCGCGTTCGAAGGGCGACAGCATCGTTCTGGCGGCCGCCTCCACCTCGCCATCGTCGACACGGGGAGCGGCCGCGAGTGCGTTGGCGTACTCCGCCGCGTGCAGCCCCGCCCGGCGCCCGAACACCAGCAGATCGGAGAGCGAGTTGCCGCCCAGGCGGTTGGCGCCGTGCATGCCGCCGGCGACCTCGCCGGCCGCGAACAACCCCGGCACCGTCGATGCCGTGGTGTCCGCGTCCACGCGCACGCCACCCATCACGTAGTGGCAGGTCGGGCCGATCTCCATCAGCTCTTTCGTAATGTCTACGCCGGCCAGCTCCCTGAACTGGTGGTACATGGACGGCAGGCGTCTGCGGATGTAGTCGGGATCGCGGCGCGTGGCGATGTCGAGGAAGACGCCGCCGTGCGGGCTGCCCCGGCCCGCCTTGACCTCCGAGTTGATCGCGCGCGCCACCTCGTCCCGCGGCAAGAGGTCGGGCGTGCGGCGGTTATTCTTCTTGTCGGCGTACCAGGCGTCGGCCTCCTGCTCGTTGTCGGCCGTCTCGGCGGCGAAGTAGGGGGTGATGTAGTTGAACATGAAGCGCACACCATCGGAGTTCTTGAGGGTGCCGCCGTCGCCGCGCACGCCTTCCGTGACGAGGATGCCGCGCACGCTCGGCGGCCACACCATCCCCGTCGGGTGGAACTGGACCATCTCCATGTCGATCAGGTCGGCGCCGGCGTCGAGCGCCATCGCCGTCCCGTCGCCGGTGTACTCCCACGAGTTCGTTGTGACCCGCCACGCCTTGCCGATGCCGCCCGTGGCCAGGACGACGGCCTTCGACTTGAACAGCACGAAGCGGCCGCTCTCGCGCCAGTAGCCGAAGGCGCCGCTGATGCGGTCGCCATCCTTGAGCAGCCGCTGCATCGTGCATTCCATAAAGACGTCGATGCCCTTGTGCACGGCGTGCTGCTGGAGCGTACGGATCATCTCAAGGCCGGTGCGGTCGCCGACGTGCGCCAGCCGCGCGTAGCGGTGCCCGCCGAAGTCGCGCTGGAGGATGAGGCCATCCTTCGTGCGGTCGAACAGCGCCCCCCACTCCTCCAGCTCGAGCACGCGATCGGGCGCCTCCTGCGCGTGGATCTGCGCCATGCGCCAGTTGTTCAGCATCTTGCCGCCGCGCATGGTGTCGCGCCAGTGGACCTTCCAGTTGTCCTCGGGCCAGACGTTGCCCAGCGCCGCGGCGATGCCGCCCTCGGCCATCACCGTGTGCGCCTTGCCCAGCAGCGACTTGCAGATGAGCGCCGTGCGCGCCCCCTGCGCGGACGCCTCGATGGCGGCTCGCAGCCCCGCGCCCCCGGCGCCGATCACGATCACGTCATACTCGTGCGTCTCGAACTGATCCGCGGCAGCCATCAGAAGAACCTCACGTCATGCAGCGTGCCCGAGGCGACGAGTCTGATGTAGAGATCGGTCAGCGCGACGCTGAACAGGCTGATCCAGGCATACGTGGCGTGGCGGGCGTTGAGCCGGCTCACCACGCGCCACATGTGATAGCGGACGGGCGCCTTGAAGAACCGGTCCAGGTAGCCGCCGACGAGATAGCGGCACGAATGGCACGACAAGCTGTACAGCGAGAGCAGGATCACGTTGGCGAACATGATCACGGTGCCCAGGCCGATGCCGAAGCCATCGTGGAACTGGAACGCTTCAATCACGTCCCACCACAGGAAGGCGATCACCACCAGCGAGGCCCAGAAGAACCAGCGATGGATGGCCTGCCACACCAGCGGAAAGCGGGTCTCGCCTGAATAGCCTTTGCGCGCATCCATCACGCCGCAGGCCGGAGGCGCCAGCCAGAAGGAACGGTAGTACGACTTCCGGTAGTAGTAGCAGGTGAGGCGCAGACCGCCGGGAAAGGCGAGGATGAGGATCGCCGGCGACAACGCCCACCAGGAGCCGAAAATCCCGATCGTGGTGTGCACGCAGTGCGTCGCGAGGCACGGCGAGTAATACGGCGACAGGTATGGCTGACGGTAGTAGTTTGCGTCCTGCAGCGCGGCCCAGGTCGTGTAGATGATGAAAGCCGAGAAGACGATGACGACTGTGAGCGGTAAGACCCACCAGAGATCGCGCCGCTCGGTGCGGGGGCCAGACCGACCCTGTCCCGCCCTCGCCGCTTCCGTTGCCATCGCCCGGCCTCCTCAACATCGGCGGCGTCCGCGGGCGTCGCCCGGCGCTCACCGAACCCGATCGTACTGCGCGGCACTGGCTGGCTCAACTGCGCCGCCCCATCGCCTGGTCTGACCGGAGCCGGACTGGGTGAGACCGCTCAGCCCACGGGCGGCGGCGAATGATCCCTCGCGTAGGCCAGCAGGCCGACGATCGACTTGGCATCGCAAATGCGGCCGTCGGCGATCATTGCCAGCGCCTCAGCCAGCGTGTACCGCTCGACCTCGATCTGCTCATCGTCGTCGGCGTCGAGCTTGCTCTCGCTCAGCCCCTCGCATAGATAGACGTGGATGAACTCGGTGCTGTAGCCCGGCGCGACGAAGAAGCCGGCCAGCCGGCGCACCTGCGCAGCACGGTAGCCGATCTCTTCCTGCAGCTCGCGCTGCACGGCCGCCTCGGGCGCTTCGCCGTTGTCGAGCGTGCCGGCGGGAAGCTCAAGCAGCGCCTTGCCCGCGGCCGTGCGGAACTGACGCACCAGCACGATGCGGCCCGCGGCATCGACCGGAACCATCGCCACGGCGCCGTTGTGTTCGACGACTTCGCGTTTGGTTTCGTGACCGTTGTCGAGGCGAATGCGATCCACGCGCAGCCGCACGACTTTGCCATCGTAAATGCGCTCGCTGCCCAGCGTCTGCTCGGCCATGAAGGCGCGGCCCTCCCACGCGCCACGCTACGCGCGGCGTGGTGTAGGCGCAATCGTCGGAGCCGACGTCTCGAGCTTTGCAATGGTGCAGAGTCTGTGCCCATACGAAGCACCTACCCCTGATATCGCTGAAGCGATATCTGTCCCTTCCCGACACAGGAAGGGTTGGTTCGAGGAGACACGAACGGAGGCGAGACCGACCATCCGTGTGTCCCCACAAGGACACCCCAGCCCCGCCGCCGTCGCACGGTGGTTGGAACGCTCCAGAAGTCCCTTCCAGTTTCGGGCCATAGCGCAGCGCAACCGTCGGAGACTTCCAATGACAGACTTCCCGCCAGGGAAGTCAGGGTTAGGCGCCCCGCGCCGTCATGAGCCCCGGCCTTCATTGGCCCTGATCTGCGCAGCTCCGCTCGTGACGTATCCCGGGGTCTCAGCGGGGCATGATGTGGCCGCCGCCCACGTACAGAAGCTGGCCGGTGATCCAGCGCGCCTGCTCCGAGGCGAGGAAGACGATCGCATCGGCCACATCCTCCGGCTGGCCGATGCGCCGCAACGGCGTCTGGCCGACGGCGCGCCGTTCGATCTCCGGTGTAATCCAGCCGGTCTGCACGGCACCCAGCGCGACGACGTTGACCGTGACGCCGAGCGGCCCCAACTCGACCGCGGCGCTGCGGCTGAACCCTTCCATCGCATGCTTGCTCGCGCCGTAGGAGACTTCGCCGGGGAAGCAGTCGGCGCCGTCGGTGCTGACATTGACGATGCGGCCCCACGTTCCTGACCGCGCACAGTAGCGGCGCACGTACTCCGCCATGAGCAACGCAACGGCGCGGGTGTTCACGGCGAAGTGCCGGTCCAGGTTGGCGGGATCGAGCGCCTGGATCGCCGTCCCGCCGGAGGAGAGTGCCCCCGGCTTCAGCACCGAAGGCGGCAGAAAGGTATCCGACTCGCAAAATGCCGCGTTGTTCACCAGCACGTCGATAGGGCCGAGCGCGGCTTCGGCGCGGTCGAAGAGTGGGGCGATCGTCTCGACATTCGCCAGATCGGCCTCCCATGCTGCAGCGCGTCCGCCCTGCGCATGAATGCCGTCCAGCACAGGCTCGACCGGTGCGTTCTGCAGTCGTTCGTAGCAGGCTCTGCTCGGCTGGCCCGCGACGGCCTCGCCGGGCACTGGCTCAACGGTGCTCCGCAAATACGTCAGAAAGACCGCGGCGCCCTGCCGCGCGAATGCGCGTGCGGCGGCGGCGCCGACGCCGATGGGGCTATTGGCGCCTGTCACCAATACGGTCTTACTGTGAAGACCCGGATCAATCATCATTGCGCCATTCTGTCACGGCCGCGGTCCGGCGTTCTGTCAGTTCTTCGTTTCGGCCATCGCGCCGCGAGCGTGAGGAACGGCTGGCAGCCTCACGAGCCCACGCCGCGCTCTCCACAGTCGCCTCCGGCACCGGGTGCTGCTCACACCAGCCGAGTTCTGCGCGTGCGGCCGTGCAGTCTACGCGCACGTCGGCCGCGATCAGCTCGACGTTGAAGCGGGTGATCGGCGGCGGCTCGGAGCGCCGCGCCAGCCGGTAGGCGCCCTCGCACGCCGCGCCGAGGCTGTAGGCGATACGGAACGGCACGCGCAGCCGTGGCGCCGGGCGGCTCAGCGTGATGGCGATCAGCTTGTACAGCCGCCGCTGCGTGATCTGCTGTGCGCTGGAGACGTTGTAAGCGCGGCCCGCCGCCTGCGGCAGGGTCAACGCCCGCATGGCCACGTCAGCCACATCGCGCACGCCGACGCAGGGAATGCGATTACGTCCGCTGCCGATCAGCGCGGCGAAGGGACTCTGCAGCAGCGCCGCAGCTGCCGGGTACGCGGTGCGGTCGCGGGCGCCCCAGATCACCGAGGGCCGCACGGCCACCGCCTCCAGCCAGCCGCGCGTCTGATACGAGAAGACCAGTTGCTCGGACTGCACCTTCTCGCGCACGTAGTGGTTCCAGGGAGCCGGACGATAACCATAGGGGTCGGTTTCGCGCAGCACGCAGCCGTCGAGATCGTCGCCGTAGACCGCGATCGAGCTGAGATGCACGAAGCGCCGCACGCCAGCAGCGCGGGCGGCGTTGAGCAGGTTACGCGTGCCCAGCACGCCCACGCGGAAGAACGCCTCCGGCCGGCCCCAGCCGCCGACGATCGCCGCCGTGTGCACGACGCCCTCACAGCCGCCGACGGCAGTCGCCAGCGACTCGGGCGCAGTCACGTCGCCGGGCGTAATCTCCACACCCAGGCCGCGTAGGAACGACGCATCGCTGCTCGGCCGCACCAACGCCCGTACCTCGTGGCCTGCTGCACGCAGCCGCTCGACGACGTGGCTGCCGACGAGCCCGGTGGCGCCGGTTACGAGCACGCGCATGGCGTCAGGGCGCGGCGGGCGGCGCGGCCGGCTTAGCCATCAGGTCGATGCCGACCGCGATCTCGTTGCAGTTGGCGAACTTGGGACAGCGGTAGCACTCGTTCCAGACCTTGCGCGGGAACTCCATCACGTCGGCCACAGAGAAGCCGAGCTTTTCGAAGAAGCCGGGCTTGTACGTCAGGGCGAAGACCTTCGCCAGGCCGATGCGCCGCGCCTCGTCGAGGCAGGCGGAGACGAGCCCGTAGCCGATGCCCTTGAGCTGGCGATCTTCGCGCACGGCGAGCGACTTGATCTCCGCCAGATCCGCCCACCAGAGGTGCAGCGCCACACAGCCGGCGAACTCGCCATCCACGCGCGCCACATAGAAGTCGCGCAGATTCTCGTAGACCTCGTTCAGCGGCCGGTGCAGCATCTCGTCGCGGTCGGCGAAGTAGGTCACAACGGCGTGAATGTCCTGAGCATCGGCGGCGCGCGCCTTCTCCACCACCACGATCGGCGCCCGCGCCGGCATCGCACCGTTCACCGAGGTCAGGACCGCGCCGCTCTGCTCGTCCGCCATCGCCGTTATGTCGCCCCCTGTGCCACCGGATTCATCCAGGCCCATTTGCGGCAGCTTGGACACTTCTTCAGCACCGTGCCCGTCGAGATGCGGGACTCACCATCACTGCTCGCGTGAATCGGCGCGAGCGACACCTGCGTCGAACAGGACGGACAGGTCACGGCATCTCGCTGCATGGGTCGGCTCCCTCCTTGCGTTTCGCCGAAATGGTCGGTGGAGGGAGTATATCGCAAAATCGTCTCAGGAGAATAGTCTACTTCCTCCGGGCGATACCGTTCGCGCGCGTGCGCGCGGACGGGTTTCCGGGGTTATGCCAGGCAGCTCACGGGCGCTGGCAAGGTTTGCCGCTGTGACGCCGCCGAGCATCGCCGCCAGCTCGCGCACGCGCTCCTCGCCGCTCACCGCGGCGAGCGCGGCGCGTGTCCTGCCGCCGCTCACTTCTTTGGCGGCCACGAGATGCGTCGCGGCAGCGGCCGCGATCTGCGGCAGGTGCGAGATGCAGATCACCTGGTGGCGCTCGGCCAGCGCCGACAGTTTCTGCGCCACCACACCGGCCGAGCGGCCGCCGAGGCCGGCCTCGATCTCGTCGAATACGAGCGTCGGCACCGCGTCCGCGTCGCCCAGCACGCTCTTTAAAGCCAGCATCAGCCGCGACGTTTCGCCGCCGCTCGCCACGCGTGCCAGCGGCCGCAACGGCTCGCCCGGATTGAGCGACACGAGGAACTCGACGCGATCGATGCCGGACTGATCGAAGGCCAGCGCTGCCGCGGCGGGGGAGCCCGCCTCGGGCGGGCCATGCTCCAAGACGGCCGTGAGCGGCACGGCACAGGGCAGCCCGTCCGCGGCTGGGCGGCGGGTGAACTGCACGGCGAAGCGGGCATCGGTCATGCGCAGATCGTCCAGCTCGCGCTCGACGGCTTCGACCAGCCGCCGCGCGGCCTGCTCGCGCGCCGCGCTCAGCTCTTCCGCCCGTGCGCTGAGCGCCGTCAGCAGGCGGCCCGCTTCGCCGCGCAGCCCATCGAGCCGCTCTTCGCTGCCCTCCAGCTCGGCCAGTTCGTGCGCCGCCTGTGCGCCGTAGTCGATCACGGCCGCGAGCGTGGCGCCATATTTGCGCTTCAGCGTATTGATCAGGGTCAGCCGCTCGTCCGCGGCGGCGAGGCGCGCCGGGTTGAACTCGACCGCGTCGCGGTAGGAGCGCAGCGTGCGCGCCAGGTCCGCCGCCTGCTCCTGCAATGCTGCCGCCGCCGCGGCATCCTCCGTCAACCGTTCGTCCAGCGCGGCGAGCTGGCCGAGCAGATCGGCCGTGCGGCCGAGGCTGTCGATCGCCGCCGCGCCGCGCCCGCCGCCCGCCAGCGCCGCATGCGCGCTGTCGGCCAGCTCCGCCAGTTGCTCGGCGTTGGCGAGAAGCTGGCGCTCCGCCCGAACTTCATCCTCTTCGTCCGGACGAAGCTGCGCAGCCTCGATCTCTTCCGCCTCGAAGCGCAGGCGTTCCTGCCGGCGCACGCGTTCGCGCTCGTCCGACACGAGCCGCGCGATCTCGGCGCGCACGCCGCGCAGCTGCGCCGCCGGCTCGGCGAAGGCGTGGCGCGGCGCGGCCAGTCCGCCGAAACGGTCCAGCAGCTCGATGTGCGTGGCGGGCTGCAAGAGGCTGACGTGATCCGTCTGACCGTGGATATCGACCAGCCGCGTGCCCAGCGCCGCGAGCAAGGACTGCACCACGGCGCGGCCGTTCACCCGTGCCGCCGAACGCGCCCGGCCGTCGAGGGAGATCTCGCGACTGACGATCAGCATTTCGTCTTCGGCGGCGATTCCGGCTTCGGAGAGCTGCTCCCGCAGGCCGTCGCCGAGCATCTCCTCGTCGAAGGTAAAGATGCCCTCGACGTGCGCGGACGGCGCGCCGGCGCGCACCGTGCCGGCGTCGGCCCGGCCGCCGAGCAGCAGTTGCAAGGCGTCGATCAGAATGCTCTTGCCCGCGCCCGTCTCGCCGGTGATCACGGTGAGGCCGGGACCGAGCGGCACGCGCACGTGCTCGGCGATGGCGAAGTCCCTGATGTCGAGTTCGAGCAGCACACCCGTGCTCCGCGGCGAAACCGATCCGGCCGTTCGCTGATGCGCGGCGCGGCAGGAAAGCCCTGTGATCGCCGCGCCTGCTCCTATCTTACGGCCTTGCTGCCCGCGGCGTGCGGCCCTCACCCCCGTCCCCTCGCCCAGGATTGGGCGAGGGGCGATCCGGCGGAGCACGACTCGATCGGCGTCGGGGTAACCGTGTGGCGGTCGGAACGCTTCAGGCAGGATCGTCTCCTTCCCTCCAGGATTGGGGGAAGGAGAGACGAGAGGATGAGGGCCGAACGCTGCGCCCGGGCGGTCAACGGATCGCGTCGCGCCCCTGCGTCGAGAGGTTGAGATGGTCGGCCAGGCGGGCGAAGAAGTTGCTGGGCGGCCCCATGCGAATGAATGCGGCCGTGTGCGCTGAGCGGCGGCAGACGACCGCACAGCCATCGGCGAGCGATCGAACGACCTCGCCATCCGCCGTCACCAGGCCTTCGCTCTGATTCTCAACCCTGATCTCGATCGTCGCCTCGCCTGGCAACACCAGTGGCCGCATGCGCGAAAGATGCGGCGCGACGGCGGTAAGCACCAGGTCGCCCGACTGCGGCATCAGCACCGGCCCGCCGGCCGAGAGATTGTAGGCCGTGCTGCCGGTCGCCGTCGAGACGATCAGCGCGTCGGCACGCAGCCTGGCCAGGTGCACGCCGTCGATCGCGACCGAGAAATCGACCGGCCGGCCGGGCGCGGCGCGGTAGACGACGACGTCGTTCAGCGCGAGCGCGGCGACCGCATCACGCGGATCCGTGCCCGTGGCTACACACTCGACCAGCGAACGCTCGTCGAGCATGCCGGCGCCGTCGAGAATGGCGGCGAGGTGTTCGGCGGCGCTCTCGGGCGCCAGTTCGCTGAGAAACCCGAGCCGGCCCATATTCACGCTGACGATATGTGCGCCCCGCGGCGCGACCGTGCGGGCCGCCCAGAGTACGGTGCCGTCGCCGCCGACACAGACGGCGAGATCGGTGCCGTCCAAATTTGCCGCGCAGGTCGCGGTGTCGCCGGTCTGCGCCAGCCAGGGCGAGAGCGGGCGCAGCACCGTTTTCGCCAGCTCCTGCGCCAGCGTGAACGCGGCCGGTTCGCGCGGGTGGTAAAGGATGCCCGCCTTCTGATATCTCACGCGGCGGCGTCCGGTCGTTGCAGGTGCATGAGGAACTCCCGATTGCCGGATGCTCCGCGGATGGGGGAGAGCGTAAGTCCAAGAATACGGTAGCCCTGAGCCGTAAGCCAGTGGACGAAGCGTCCGACCACGGCCGCGTGCAGCAGCGGGTCGCGCACGATGCCGCCGCGCCCCACCTCTCCCCGTCGCGCCTCGAACTGCGGCTTGAGCAGGACGACAAGCTGCGCCCGCGGCTGGAGCGACGCGACCACGGCCGGCAGGACTTTAGTGAGCGAGATGAACGACACATCGGCGACCGCGAGATCGACCGGCTCCGGCAGCACTTCGAGATGGCGAGCGTTCACGCGCTCCATCACGACGACGCGCGGATCGGTGCGCAGGCGATAGTCGAGTTGACCGTAGCCCACGTCGATCGCGTAGACCCGTGCGGCGCCATGCTGCAACAGGCAGTCCGTGAAGCCACCCGTCGAGGCGCCGATGTCGGCGGCCAGCAGTCCGGCCACGTCGATGCCGAACTGCCGCAGCGCGTGCTCCAGCTTCTCGCCGCCGCGGCTGACGTAACGCGGCGGTGCGACCAGCGCCAACGCGGCTTCGGCCGGCACCAGCATCGCCGGCTTGACCGCGGGCCGGCCCTCCACCAGCACTCGCCCCACCTCGACCGCCGCGCGCGCCTGCTCGCGCGAGGCGGCAAGGCCGCGCGCGACGAGAGCCAGATCGAGCCGCTGCTTCGCCATTACGCATCACCGTAACGGCCGATCGCGCGGCGGTTCAACGCCCCGCCGCGTTGCTCCGCGGCGCCGCCGCCCCTACCATCGCAGGCGGGAGAAGTTCGCCGCTCATGGTCACACCCACGAACGAGGACTCCGCCGCCCGCGTGCAAGCGGCGATCGCGGCGCTGCACCCGGACCTGCGCGTCGAGATCCATGCTGGCTCGACGGCAACGGCTGAAGGCGCGGCGTCGGCAGCCGGCTGTGCCCTCGGGCAGATCGTCAAGAGCCTGCTGTTCATCGCCGGCACACGGCCGCTGCTCGCGCTGGTGGCCGGCGACCGCAAGGCCGACGTGCCGCGTCTGGCCGTGCTGCTCGGCGTACCGCGCAAGCGCCTGCGCCTCGCCACGCCCGACGAAGTGCTGGCGATCACCGGCTTCCCGATCGGCGGCGTGCCCCCGCTCGGCCAGCCGGCGCCGATCGAAACTCTGATCGACGCTGCCTTCGAGCGTTATGACACGCTCTATGCCGCCGCCGGCACGCCGCACGCCGTCTTCCGCATAAGGCGGGCGCTGCTGGTAGAGTTGACGGGAGGCCGGGTCGCCAGCTTTACCGCCTGAACGAACACCGCGCTCCGGCCACGAGGGTACGTTGACCACGCCGGCTTCAAACGCTGCCGAGCGCCGCAGCCCCGCTGAGCACGCGATCGCGTCGCTCGGGGCGCGGCGCGCGCTGCTCGTCCCATTGCTGCTCGCGCTGCGGCCGAAGCAGTTCATCAAGAACGGCGTGGTGTTCGCGCCGCTGGTGTTTACGGTTCGGCTCGCCTGGCGCCCGCTCTATCCGGACACCTGGCTGCCGCTGCTGGGCCGCTCGCTGCTGGCGTTCGTGGCGTTCTGCGCCGTCTCCGCCGCCGGCTATCTGGTGAACGATCTGCGCGATGTCGAGGCGGACCGGCTGCATCCGCGCAAACGGCTGCGGCCGATCGCGTCGGGCGCGCTGGGCACGCGGCCGGCCCTGCTCACTGCGCTTGCCGGCTACACCGCCGGGATGATCGCCGGTGTGCTGCTCGGCTGGCGCTTCGAGGCGACGCTGGCAGGCTATGCCCTGCTGGTGTTGGCCTACAGCTTCGCGCTCAAACGCGCCGTGATCCTCGATGTGCTGGTGATCGCCTCCGGCTTCGCTTTGCGGGCGATGGGCGGCGCCTTCGCGATCTCCGTGCCGGTCTCGCCCTGGCTCTACCTCTGTACCGTACTCGGCGCCCTGCTGCTGGCGGTGAACAAGCGCCGCCATGAGCTGCTGCTGCTCGACGCCGATGCGGTCAATCACCGGCCGGCGCTGGCCGCCTACTCCTTGCCGCTGCTGGATCAGATGTCGAGCACGGTCGCGGCGGCCACGGTGATCGCCTACAGCCTGTACACGTTCACGGCCGAGAACCTGCCGACGAACCACGCGATGATGGTGACGGTGCCGTTCGTGCTCTACGGCATCTTCCGCTACCTGTTCCTCGTCTACCGCCGCGACGAAGGCGGCAGCCCCGACGAGCTGCTGGTGCGCGATCTGCCGCTGCTGGCCTGCGTGGCCCTCTGGCTGATAACCGCAGCCGGCGTGCTGGCGATCTACAGATAGCGGTTTCGAGACGGGATAGCGGCGCGCCGTTGGTCGCGGCTGCGCCGCGACGGGCGGTTCACGAACCGCCCCTGCAACGGCTTGCCAACCCCACGCCCTCCGGCACGCCCGACGCCGGATCGCCCCTCTCCATGCAACATCGCGCTCCGCGCGATCTGGACGATTGGGAGAGGGAGGGGGTGAGGGCCGATGGCCGCAGATGCAACAATGGCAGCGGCCGCCAGCGCGAGCAACGATCTGCGAGGCGCCGCCATGCCTTTTGCGCCGGTGAACGGCATCGAACTGTACTACGAAGCGCACGGCTCCGGACCGGCGATTCTTTTCGCGCACGGCCAGGGCGGCAACCACCTGAGCTGGTGGCAGCAGATCCCCTTCTTTCAGCAGTGGTATCGCTGCATCACCTTCGACCATCGCGCCTTCGGCCGCTCGCGCGACGCCGGCGAGCCGCCCGGCGGCCGCATGCAGTTCGTGCCCGACGCGCTGGCGCTGGCCGGCTATCTCGGCATCGACCGCTTCTTCGTGGTGGCGCATTCGATGGGCGGACGCACCGGCGCGGGGCTGATCCGCCGCGCGCCCGAGCGCGTGCGCGCCGCCATCTTCTCCGGGACGCCGGCAGGCGCCACCGACGCCGGCGTACGCCAGTTGCAGCGCGCCTATGCCGCCACGCTGCCGCCGGGCAGCACCTTGTTGCAGCGCGCTCTGCGGCCCGAGTTCGTGCGCGAACGCCCCGATCTGGCGTTTCTCTACCGTGAGATTCAGCGGCTCAATCCGAAGCGGCCGGCCGATTTCCTGGCGCCGCCGCCAGCCTGGAGTGGCACGTTTACCGCCTACATCGCCGAGTGCGACGTGCCAGCGCTCTACCTGGTGGGCGAGCATGACGCCGTTACGCCGCCGCAGATCGTCCGGCGGGCGGCGGGACTGGTGCGCGGCGCCCGTTTTCAGGTCATTCCCGCCGCGGGGCACTCGGTCTACTTCGAGCAGCCCGCGGCGTTCAACGCCGCCGTGCTCGCGTTCCTGCGCGAGGCCGAGGCCGACGGCCCTGTCAGTGCGCCGTGAGCGGCTCACAGCCGCTGGTCGCAGGCGCGTTGCTGGCATCGCCACTGTAGCTCGCGATGAACGCATAGCTGCCGGGGGTGGTCGGCGCCACGCTGCTGGAGGTAGCGGTCGCCGAGGTCGATGAGGTGGCCGTCAGCGGAACTGTGCCTGCCGGCGCACCCGTGCCGGCACAGCTACCGTTGTTGAAGAAGATGAAGCTGATCGTTCCGGTCGGAGCGCTGCCCGTCACCGTCGCCATGTCGCTCACCCCCGTGCCCACAAACACCGAGCTTCCAGGGCTGATGCTGGTGGTGATAGTGCTGCTGGCCACCTGCGCTGGCCCGGCCGGCTGGAGAACGAAGAGAAGTTGTGGCTGAACGCTGGGATTCTGCTGCAGCTGCGTGTTCTGGTTGAGCGCCGCCTGGGTAATGCCCTGGCTGATTGTGACGGTGTTACCGTCGCCGGAGACCGAGACGGCGATATCATTGGCTCCCAGCTGGACGTTTGATTGCGTCGTTGAGCCCACCGCGGACGTCTGACCGTCGACCGGTACAAGCGTCATCCCCAGGTTCTGAGCCACCTGGATGATCGTCTGTATGACCGTGACGACGTCGTGGTTGCCGCTCACGACGACAACAGCACTATTCTGGGCTAAATTGATGTTTCCCTGCGCTGTCTGTGCCGTCTGTCCGCTGCCGGCGGCCGGCTGCTGTATCGTGCCCGTGTTACTGCCCGCCTGAAAAATGGTCTGATTCACGGTAGTCACCTGACCATCGACAGTAACATTGACCTGGGCGACGTTCTGCCCCAGGTTCGTGTTCGTCTGCGTGAGCTGCACACTTCCCGCCGAACCGTTCTGCATGTTGAAGAGGAGGGCCGTCGCGACGTTGACCGCGACCTGCTGAATCACCTGCACGAGGGTAACCGTGTCGTCGTTGCCAGTGACCTGCACGCTCCCCGCGTTCTGGGCGAGCTGCGCATTCGCCTGGGCGACGGGATGACTGTTCGTGCTGGGAGTAGCCGTACCGGTGCTGTTGGGTGGCTCGACCGTCGTGGTGGCAACGTTCACTGCTAGCTGGGTCGTGGTTTGATTGATTCCCACGTTGTTGGCGGCAGGAGTGGCTTGCGGCGTCGCTGCGCCGCTGACAGGCCGTGCCAGTGCGTTGCTGGACACTGGCCCGGTTGCCGCGGGTGTGCCGCTGCCAGTCGCCGCCGCGGCCGGGGGTGTCGGAACCGCCGTGGCAGCGGCGGCGGGGGGGCTGCTCGACGCAGGGGGCGTTCCGGAGGGTGTTCCGCCACTGGTTGCCGCCGGGGCCGTCGGAGCAGCCGGACCATCGGCCAGTGCAACAAGAACGTGAGGCCAGAAGAATGTGATGCCGAGCCAGAGGGCCGCGGCGAGCATAACCGTTCTTCGGACGCGCCTGGACCACGGGGGTGCGATCAAGCGTGCGGCGACCATCGTTCTTTGCATCTCCTTGCGGTGAGGCGCTTGCCAATTTTTCCAGGGCTGCTCGATGAACATCCCCAGGCTGTAATGTTGCGAGATTTCTATCACATCATAGCCTCCCGAAGAACCGGAAACTTTCGTTATGCAAAATTACAGCCGGGCGAACACGGAGCCGCGGGTAGCACACCAGTACACTGTGCCACCGCGGACGCCAGCGCGAATGCGTTCGACCCACGCACCCCTTCCCGGTCGTGGCGGTCGTGATGCACCACCAGCGGCCCGCGAGGAGACGGTACGCTGCTCCAGCGCGCCGCTGCGGTTGGCGCAGCGGGGTACGGGGTACATAGATATCGTCGGCAGCGCCGTCGTACTTGAACACAGTGGCGAATGCGAGCACGGCACGGTATTGGCCGGAGTGAGACAGCACCGGCGAGTAGCCGCGCTTCGCCAGCCCAGGGCGTCGCCGGCAGCGCCAGTCAGTCCCACTGCGGCTCCTCGTGCGGTGAGTGGGCAAGCTCGATTGGCGGGGCGCCCCTTCACTTCGGCACACACTTCACCGTGAGGTCGGAGGGTGAACTGCCGGAGGGCGCGTGAAGGCCGGGTAGCTCCGCGGAAAGCCGAGCGCCGCAGCCTCGTCATAGACAGCCATGGCCTGGGCGTGGGGTCTTCCCGCAGGAGCGCGGCGAGGTACGGGGCGAAGGGTGTGATCGGATCCGCGCCCGTTGGCGTGCCCTGGCCAAAAGTGGACTGCCGGCGAGATAGGCACGGATGGTCTTGCGGTCACGCCAGAGATGGTCTGCGATCGCGGAGAGAGAGCAACGTCGTTCCGGCGGCGTAGCAGCTTCCACGTCTTCCTCCGCCAGGCGCCGTCGGCCAGCGAGTGAGCGATGGCGTGCATTGTCTCGCCGATCGCTGCCCCGCTTGCAGCATCGGACGCAGGAAACCTCGCCAACAGATCGTGGCGAGGTTTCAGCGCAGGAGCCGGCAGGTCTCGCGAGGTCTGCGGACCGCGTGATGCGGCACGCTCTGCTAGCGCGCGCGCGACCCGGAAACGTGCGCCTCAGCGCGACTTCCCTGATCACCGCGTACCGTCACCGTCACGTCGGCATCGCTGGCCGCGATGACGGTGCTCTTCGACTGAAAGGCGCCCTGCGCGTCGGCCTGCAGCGTGCGACTCGTGCTCTGTACGGAGCTGCCGCTGCTCTGCATCAGCGTCCCCGGGCCGGTCACGACGCTGGACCCGCCGCTCGTGACCGTCAACGTGAGGGCGAGCCGCTCGTGCGGCGCGAAGTCCGTACCGCGCACGGTGAGGGTACCGTCGTGCTCCCAGCGCAGATCGAGACTGCCGGCCATGGTGAGAGCCTACCTCTCGGCGCCGAGTGAGTGACCGCAACGCAGCCGAGGCGACAGTACATACTGTCGCCTCAGCGGGATTGCGGTCGGGGCGGGAGTTCCGGAGACGCCCCTGAACGGTCGTCGCTAGTGCTGCACCGTGCCCTGGCCCGAGACCTGGGGGCCGCCGACGTTGACGCCGGTCTGGGTGACGCCCTGCAGGATGCTGCCGCCGATGGCGGCACCAGCGAACTGGCTGGCGCTGTTGAAGTTCTGCTGGTTGCTCGTAAGGCGAGCGAACTGCGAGCTGAAGTCGGGGCTGAAGAAGGCGCCGTAGCCCGACACCTCGCCGCCCATCGCCTGCTGGATCGCGCCCACCTTGTCCGCAGGCACCTTGCCGGCCTGCAGGGCGGCCCCGGAGATCACGTAGAAGTTGCCCTCACCGTCGCGGAGGATGATCGCCTGGTCGTTCGTCGGCATCGTGCTGTTCCTCTCTCGTGTGTTGTGAGCCGTTGGAGTAGAAGGACGGGGGCCCGAGCGGCCGGCGCTAGTGCTGCACTGTGCCCTGGCCGGAGGTCTGGCCACCGCCGATGTTGACGCCGGTCTGGGTCAAGCCCTGCAGGATGTTGCCGCCGACGGCGATGCCGGCCACCTGGGTGCCCGTGTTGAAGTTCTGCTGGTTGCTCGCCAGGGAGGCGAACTGCGAGCTGAAGTCGGGGCTGAAGAAGGCGCCGTAGCCCGACACCTCGCCGCCCAGCGCCTGCTGCAGCGCTGCTACCTTGTCCGCCGGCACCTTGCCTTCGTCGAGCGTTGCGCCGGACACCAGGTAGAAGTTGCCTTCGCCGTCGCGGAAGATGATTGCCTGGCCCTGCATAGCCATCGTCTCATTCCTTCTTGCGTTGTGTGTGTCAGTGGTCCCGGATGACGGGACCGCTGCTGGTATTCGGGTCGTGCGCATCACGGCCGGTAGGTTAAATGGTGAATACGTTCAGCCCGGTCTGGCCGAGCGCCTGGTTTACGGGCGCGAAGTTCGCGGCCGCCACCTGCACCCCGACGTTGGTGTTGATCTGCGGGGCGACCGTGATCGCGCCCAGCGTGACCAGGCTGCCGCCCGGGGAGACAGCGTAGCCGACGACATCCTGGTCGGCGAGCTTCTCGCGGAGCGCTTGCTGCTGCTCCGGGGTCGCGCGGCACGCGCGGATCGTGTCCTCGCTGAGCACGTAGAATGCGCCCTCGGCATCGCGCAGTACCAGCGCCGTTGTCTCGTTGGTCTCTGCCGCCATGTGACGTTCCTCTCTTGCTGCAGGCGCCGGGCTGGAAGATGCTCGGGCTGCCCGCTGCCCGAGGGCCGATGACCCGCGCTGGTCCCTCTTCCGGATCTACCGGAACGCCTCTTTCCATAGCTTCTCCTGGAACTCCATCCGCGACCGCGGATCCTGCTCTTGGGCGATACACTTCCTCCTCTCCAGGCGCTGGAGTCCGGCCGGCCGTATGGGCTCAGGCAAACGGCGGGCCGTGCGTTTCTGGATGAGACCTGCTTCAAGATGATGCTGCCTCGCTCCAGACCCCGGCTCAGCGTTGGCTACGGCCCTTCGGAGCAGTATGCGACCAGCACGTTCACCCTCTGTTCGCTTTCGCTGCGCCTCATGCTGTCGAGCCGCCGCATTCGTGCCGCTTACCGGCGCGACCTCAGTAGTATGTGACGCTGATCGGCACATTGCAATCGGTTTTTGCGTCCGCACAATGGGAACCGCCATTGTCCCGTCAGGCCGTGTAATCGGTTTCCGGTGCGCACTCGTGCTGCCAGCGGCGACCTCCGCAGCGGACGGCGTCAAGGCTGCACCATCCGGGCGGCCAGCGTTCGCAGCGCGGTTTCGTTGAAGTTTGGTGCTGGAGCTGCGGCGCCTATGGGGCCGCGGACCAGGACGTGCACGCGGCAGCGCCGCCTGCTCGCGCCCCGTCCGTGCCTCGCCGCACGCTTCATGCCCTCGCACAGAACGTCCGCGTCCCCGCCTGCCTCGGCATAGCGAAGCGCCGCCACCAATGCCATCCGCAGCGCAGCGGCCATCATCCGGCGCCTTCCTCCTGGGATCTCAGCCACTCGCTGCGGAGCACCCGCTGGCCGTCACCGTCAAACGGCCTGGCAGATTTACCTACTTTAGGGGGCAGGTTATCCGAGGAACAGTCCGGTCAAGAGAGAAAACAGATCCGGAGGGGCCGATCACGCGCTGCCAGGGGAGAGTGGATGGCGACCCTACACTTAAACGGTGCTGTCCGAAAGGGGGGGAATCCCGCACGGGCGCGCCGCACGGCTGCGCGGCGGGCATGCTGAGCAGCGCCAGCGATCCCTTGGCCGCGGCGATCACCGATCAGTTCTCGCGGCGATCGCCTCGCGGCCACCGCCGCCCCACGACCTTCAACACACTGCTAGACTGAGACCGAGGGCGGGCGGTCTCCGCGCGTCCGGCAAGGAGTGCGGCGGATGACGTGGGGCGCGCCGGCAGAAACAGCGATCATCGATGGCGATTCGCACGTCCTCGATCCGCATCTTCACCGACGGTGACGGCCACGAGAGCCTGAGCATCGACAATCAAGTCGTGCTGCGCGACCATCTCGGCGGCCTCGGCGGCGTCGAGATCGAGCGGCAGCGGCTCAGCGTTCCCGGAGCGGTGAGCTACCTCGACGGCGCCCCGGCGGCCAGCATGGACACCGCGGCGCGCCTGCAACTCTACGAGGACTGGGGCATTCAGGGCGGGCTGGTCTTTCCCACGGTCGGCATTTTGTGGGACACAGAAGACCCGCGCCTCGCCGACGCTTACGCCCGCGCCTACAACCGCTGGCAATGGGACTTCGCCGGCGGGCACGTCGACCAGATCCTGCCGATCGCCCATGTTCCCTTCCACGACCCGGCGCTGGCGCTGGCGGAGCTGCGGCGCTGCCTCAAGCTTGGCTTCAAGGGTATGTTCCTGGCGCCCGAGCCGCTGAACGGCAAGCGCCCTTCGCATCCAGACTACGACGCGGTCTGGCACGAGCTGGAAGACGCCGGGCTGCCGTTCTGCCTGCACGTGATCGTGCGTTTCACACGGCCGATAGGGCTGGGCCAGGCGATGCGCGGCTGGTTTCCCGAGGGCAACCGCACCTTCACCTTCGGGCTGGGCGCCACGTTTCAGATCATCCCGGCCGTCGCGGCGCTGGTGCTCGACGGCCTGTTCGACCGCTTCCCTCGGCTCAAATGCCTCTGTGTCGAGGCCGGCTGCGGCTGGGCGGCCTACCTGATGGACCGGCTGGACGAAAAGCATCAGCACTTCGGCTACGCCGACACGATCAGGCTGAAGCCGAGCGAGTATCTGCGCCGCAACGTCTGGTACGTGGCCGAGCCGCAAGAACGCAGCATCGACGCGATGATGGACCTGGTGGGCGAGACGCACATGCTCTGGGGCTCCGACTACCCGCACATCGATTCACACATCGAGGCGGCGAGCCAGATCCGCGCCAGCGTCGCCGGGCTCTCCGAGCGCCGCCGGCGGCTGGTGCTGGGCGAAAACGCCCGCGCGTTGCTGAGACTCTGATTCCAACCAGCCAACGATTCACCGAAGGAGCAGATCATGGTCTACCGGCCGCGGCGCATGCAGTTCGGCATCTTCATGGCGCCGTTCCATCGCGTGGGCGAGAATCCGACGCTGGCGCTCAAGCGCGACCTGCAGCTGATCCAGCATCTGGACGAACTCGGTTTCGACGAGGCCTGGATCGGCGCTGTCGTGTGCCAGGAGGGGTGAGCCAGCGCTGCCCGCACGCCCCCGCAGGCGGCCGGTGCCCTGCAGCCGGCGCGCACGGCCGGCACGGCCGGCACGGCAACGTCGCGCGGGGGCCGCGCACCGGCGCCGCGGCGGCCTGGGACGGCAGCGGCCCGGACGGCGATCCCGCCGGCTGGGCGGCGGCGCGCCAGGCCGGTGTCCCCCCGGACAACCCGCGGCGCTTGCCCAGCGCGCTGGGGGCGCCACCCCGCGCCAGGACGCGGAGAAGCTCCTCACCCGAAGCGGCGTGCCCTGCGGCCGTCTCACCTGTCCTGAACCACTACAAGATTTGACGGGGCGCCCGGTCGCTCGCTATCGTGGAGATCCGCGGGCGGCTAGCTCAGCTGGTTAGAGCGCTGCGTTGACATCGCAGAGGTCACTGGTTCGAGTCCAGTGTCGCCCACCGCATCCCACAATCGCATATCCAACGGCTTTGACCGGGACACGTCTCGCGCCCGGCGCCGGCTCAGAGACGAGAGCCATCGGCTGCAAGCTCTCGCACAGGCGCCACGCGACGATACCACCCGCGAGCCGGCCGGCGAAGCGTTGCGCCATCCTGTCGGACGGCAACGCGCAGCCGGTCCCGCTGGCCCCGTTAGCGGCCGCTCAACGAGGAGCCGTGCGCCCTTCCCCCGGCGGCGGCTCGAAGTCGGGTGGAACCACGTGACCGCAGGCCCCACGTCCCGATGCATCGCGCTTCGCGCGGTGTGCGGATGGCGTCGGGCCTGTGTTGTTTCAGGGGAGGTTCCAGCATGTCGGCAGACGGTGAAATCCGGGGAATGGACGAAGGGCTCTACCGTATGCGCCACTCGGCGGCGCACATGATGGCGAAGGCCGTCGTGGATCTGTTCCCCGACGCGCGCATCGCCATCGGCCCGCCGGTCGAGCACGGTTTCTACTACGACTTCGACCTGCCGCGATCGCTCACGCCGGAAGACCTCGCTGTGCTGGAAGCGAACATGCGCGAGCAGATGCAGCAGGACTGGCCGTTCGTTCACTCCGAGATCTCGAAGGCCGAAGCGGACGAACGCTTCAAGGATCAGCCGTACAAGCTGGAGATCATCGCAGGCATCCCCGACGCGCACGTCGGCCTCTACACGCACGGACCGTTCACGGATCTGTGCGGCGGGCCGCACGTCGAGAGCACCGGCAAGATCGGCGCGTTCAAGCTGACGACTGTGGCCGGCGCCTACTGGCGGGGTGACGCCGCGCGGCCGATGCTGCAGCGCGTCTACGGCGTCTGCTTCCCCACCCAGCAGGAGCTGGACGCGCATCTCGCCATGCTCGAAGAGGCGCGCAAGCGCGACCATCGCCGCCTCGGCCGCGAGCTGGGCCTGTTTGTCTTCAGCGAGGATGTGGGCTCCGGCATCCCGCTCTTCCTGCCGCACGGTGAGATCCTGCGCCACGAGATGGAGGCGTTCGTCCGCGAGGTGCAGACGCGCCACGGTGTCCAGCACGTCTGGACGGCGAACGTGGCTCGGGCGGAGCTCTACAAGAAGTCGGGCCACTGGGAGCACTACCGCGACGTGATGTGGCCGCCGATGGACGACGACGGCGACATCTACGTGCTCAAGCCGATGAACTGCCCTTCGCACATGACGCTCTACAACTCGCAGTTGCACAGCTACCGCGAGCTGCCGCTGCGCTACGCCGAGTTCGCCACGCTCTACCGCTACGAGCTGGCGGGCGTGCTCTCCGGCCTGACGCGTGTGCGCTCGCTCACCCAGGACGACTGCCACATCTTCTGCACGCCGGAGCAGATTCAAGAGGAGTTCGCCCGCTGCCTGAGCGTGATCGGCGAGGTCATGGCGGCGTACGGCTTCTCCGATAACTACGTGCAGCTTTCGCTGCGCGACCGCACCGGCGGCAAATACATCCAGGACGACGAAAAGTGGCAGCAGGCGGAAGACGCGCTGCGCATCGCGCTGGACACGGCCGGCGTCGCGTATCGCCCGGTCGAAGGCGAGGCGGCGTTTTACGGCCCCAAAGCCGACTTCATGGCGAAGGACGCGCTGGGCCGCGAGTGGCAGCTCTCGACGATCCAGGTGGACTTCATGCAGCCCGGCCGGCTCGGCTGCACGTATATCGGCGAGGACGGCGCCGAACATACGCCGGTGATGCTGCACCGCGCTGTGATGGGTTCCACGGAGCGCTTCCTCGGCGTGCTGATCGAGCACACGGCCGGCGCCTTCCCGACCTGGCTGGCGCCCGTGCAGGCGCAGATCGTCCCGATCGCAGACCGGCACTTCGACTACGCTCGCATCGTGCAGCGGCGCCTGCGCGACGCCGGCATTCGCGCGGACGTCGACGACCGCTCGGAACGCATGAACGCCAAGATCCGCCACGCACAGATGCTGAAGATCCCGTACATGCTGGTGGTGGGCGACAAGGAGATCGAAGCGGACGCAGCGTCGGTGCGGCTGCGCAACGGTGAGAACCTGGGACCGCTGCCGCTCGCCGAGATCGTCGCGCGGCTGAGCGAGGAGATCGCGTCACGGCGGGCGTAGGCGACGTGCGCGTGCTCGCCTGCGCCGCGGCCGGCGGTGATGCTCGCCGGCAGGCGCAGGCCCGCAGCGCCGGCTTGACACCGACGCATCGGGCGAGACACTGATAGCTGCAGACTCGCTTGCATACCTGCACCCTCCGCCATCCACCCTTGTGAGGCTTCCATGCGACGCAACCTCTCCGAGCACGACGCCCGCCGCCTGATGGTCTGCGGACCGCTGGTGCTCGTGACCACCACGTGGCGCAACAACGAGGACGCAATGCCCGCGGCGTGGAGCATGCCGCTCAGCGCCGACCCACCCTTGATCGGCGTGGCCGTGCATCCTTCGCGTCACACGCACGATATGATCCGCTTCTCCGAGCAGTTCGCGCTGAACATCCCCGGCCGGCGGCTGCTCAACCACTGCCAGTACTTCGGCACCACCAGCGGCCGCGACGTGGACAAGATCGAACTCTCGAAGCTGCCGACGTTCCGCGCCCGCAAGATCGAGGCGAAGCTGCTGGAAGGCTGCGTCGCCTACATCGAGTGCGGTCTGGAAGACGCGCTGCGCATCGGCGACCACACCCTCTTTGTGGGCCGCGTGGTGGCGGTCTCTGCTGATGAGGAAGCCTATAACGAACTGTGGACGCTCGCGGACGAGGACGAGAAGCCGCTGCACTACCTCGGCGGCGCCTCCTACGCTATGCTCGGCGCGCGCCTCGAAGCGCGCCCGCCGCAGACCGCCGGCCCGGCCGAAGAGAGCGAAGCGGACCGCGAGCGCCGCGAGCTGGATCAGGAACGCGACGCCGAAGAGCGCGAACGCACGGGCTGATGGACGCTCGCTGCTGGATGGCCGCGACGGCCACGGCATGGCTGTCGTGTCCGCCCTTGTCGCCTGCAATTGGCTTCAGACGACGCCGGCTTCCCGCAGCACAGCCATTTCCCTCGCATCCAGGCCGAGCAGCTCGCCGAACACGGCCGCGTTGTGCTGGCCGAGCGTCGGCGCCGGTTGGCGCACGCGACCCGGCGTTGCGGAGAGCTTCGGCACCACGCCCTGCATGCGCAGCGGGCCGAGTTGCGGGTCCTCCACGTCCACGAGCACGCTGCGCTCGGCCACGTGCGGGTCGGCGAACAGATCGGCCACGTTGTAGCTTGCGGTCATGGGGATGTCGGCTTTCTCCAGCCGCTGCATAATCTCGGCCAGGTCATGGTCGCGCGCAAAGGCCGCGATCGCCGCGTTGATCTCTTCGCGGTGCTCCGTGCGGGCGGCGTTGGTTGTGAAGCGCGGGTCGTCCGCCATCGCCGGGCAATCGAGCGCCTGCATCAGGCGTTGGAACTGGCGCAGATCCGCCGCGATCAGCATCACCCAGCGCTCGTCTTTGGTGCGGTAGGCGCCGGAAGGCGTGGCGGGGCCACCGTTGCCGGCCGCCTGGCGCACGACGCCGGTGCTGCTGAAGTGCGCCGCCGTGAACTCGAGCGCCCGCACCACGGATTCGTACAGCGCCGTATCGACGATCTGCCCGCGCCCGCTGCCGCCGGCATCGCGTGCATACAGCGCGATCAGGGCGCCGATCGTGGAGAGCATGCCGGTCATGTAGTCCACCACCGAGAGGCCGGGGCGCACCGGCTCGGCCTCCGGATGGCCGGTCAGGTGCCAGAGCCCGCCGAAGGCCGCGCCGATACGGTCGTAGCCCGGCCGGCCGCGATATGGCCCCGTCTGGCCGAAGCCCGAGACACGCACGATCACCAGCCGCGGATTCGCGCCCTGCAAGACCTCCGGCCCAAGCTCCCAGCTCTCCAACGTGCCCGGCACGAAGTTCTCGACCAGGACATCGCTGACGGCGCAAAGGCGCAGCAGCAGCGCCTTGCCGGCCGGCTGGCGCAGGTCGAGCGTGATGCCGCGCTTGTTGCGCGATTCCGTCGCCCACCAGTACGACGTGTTGCCCTGTACCGGGCCGAGCGTGCGCAGCGTATCGCCACGGCCAGGGATTTCGACCTTGATCACGTCCGCGCCGAAGTCGCCCAACTCGGTCGCGACGAACGGCCCGGCGAGCACCGTCGCCAGGTCGAGCACGCGCAGGCCGGCGAGCGGCAATACACTGCCGGCGGCCGGGTCGCGTTGGGCCGCCGGCTGGGGGCTGTTCGGCATCGATCACTCCACGGCGCAGGCTCGTCGTGCCCTATCATACGGGTGCCGGCCCCGCCCGTCGCCCGCCGTGCCGGCGCCGGAGGATGATGGGATGACCGCTGCCGCCGCGATCAGCTACCGTCCGCTGACCGACACCGATCTGGACGCGCTTGCCGAGGTATCCGTCTGCCTGCACCTGCCCGGCGAGCAGTGAACCATGGGCATCGTCGAGCTGATCCTGCGCAAGCGGGCGGGCAAGCGCCTGACCCGTCACGAGCTGCGGCAGGTGGTACGCGGCGCCGTCGACGGATCGGTTCCCGACTACCAGATCGCCGCCTGGCTGATGGCCGTGTGCTGGCAGGGCATGAGCGACGGGGAAACGGCAGACCTGACGCTGGAGATGGCGGCAAGCGGCGCCACGCTTGACTGGAGCGACGTTCCCGGCGTGGTCGTGGACAAGCACAGCACCGGCGGTGTCGGCGACAAGGCGACGCTGGTCGTGGCGCCGATCGTGGCGGCCTGCGGCGTGCCCGTGGCCAAGCTTACCGGCCGCGGTCTCGGCCACACCGGCGGCACCGTCGACAAGCTGGAGTCGATTCCCGGCCTGCGTCTCGCGCTGGCTGGCGACGAATTCAAACGGCTGCTGCGCGAGCACGGCCTCGCCATCGCCAGTCAGTCGGCGGAGCTGGCGCCGGCCGATGGCGTGTTGTACGCGCTGCGCGACGCCACGGGCACGGTCGAGAGCATCCCGCTGATCGCCAGCAGCATTATGTCGAAGAAGCTTGCCGGCGGCGCGCATGCCATTCTGCTCGATGTGAAGGTCGGCAGCGGCGCCTTCATGAAAGACCGCGCCTCCGCCGAGCGGCTCGCCGGGCTGATGGTCGCGATTGGCGAGCGGGCCGGGCGGCGCATGCGGGCGGTGCTCAGCAATATGGAGCAGCCGCTCGGACGCGCCGTCGGCAACGCGCTCGAACTGGCGGAGGCGATCGAGACGCTGCGCGGCGAAGGACCGGCCGACCTGCGAGCGTTGTGCCGACACGAAGCGGCGGCGCTGCTCGTGCTCGCCGGCCGCTGTTCCTCGGAGCTGGACGCGGCTGCCGCGGTCGATCGGGCGATCCGCGGCGGCGCGGCGTTGGCGAAGCTGGCCGAAGCCGTCGCAGCGCAGGGTGGCGACGCGACGTGCGTGCGTGACCCGGAGCGGCTGCCGCGAGCGCCCGTCGTCCGGCAACTCGCCAGCCCGCGGCGCGGCTACATCGCGCGGCTCGACGCGCTCACGGTCGGGCGCTGTGTCGCCGGCCTCGGCGCCAGCCGGCGCACGAAAGCCGACACGGTTCGGCACGACGTGGGCATTGTGCTGCGCCATGCGCTCGGAGAGTTTGTCGAGCAGGGCGAGCCATTGGCAGAGATCCACGCGACGACTGAGCGGCAGGCAGAAAACGCGCAGCGGTTACTGCGACGTTCGGCGTTCGCGTTCTCCGACGAACCCGTGTTGCGACCGCCCGTGCTGCTCGCGCCGTAACCGCTTCGTTCCCCAACGAACCCTTCCCGTGTCGGGCCAGAGCGCAGCGCAACCGTCGGAGACTTCCGATGACCGCAGCGCAATCGTCGGAGACTTCCAACCGGAGGCGCGGCTTCAGCCGCGACGGGGTTAGGCCCGCGGACAGGCCACGCCGGCTCTGGCAGCCACGCACGCCGTCATGCGACACTAACCGGCGATCCCCCGCCCGGAGGAATGCCCGTGTCAGCAGCCGTCGATGGCGCCGGTCGCAGCGGCGAAGACGCACGCGAGACCGCCGAAACCCGCATCCGCGTGCGCGTGTCGATCGACGGCGCCGGGCGCTCGCGTGTTCGCAGCGGTATCGGCATGTTCGACCATCTGCTCGATCAACTGGCGCGCCACAGCCTGATGGACCTTGAAGTCGAGGCGAGCGGAGACATCGAGGTCGATGCGCACCACACGGTCGAGGATGTCGGCATCTGTCTGGGACGGGCGCTCAATCGCGCGCTGGGCGAGCGGCGCGGCATCGTGCGCATGGCCGATCGCACGGTGCCGATGGACGAGGCACTGGTGCAGGTGGCGCTCGATCTGAGCGGACGGCCGTTTGCGGCGATCGATCTCCGCTTCCACGGCGAACGCATCGGCAACCTTCCCACAGAGCTGATCGAGCATTTCCTCATGAGCTTTGCGTCTGAAGCGCGCATCGCCCTGCATGTACGCGAGCTGGCCGGCAAGAACGACCACCACCGCGCCGAGGCAGCATTCAAGGCGCTCGCCCGCGCCCTCGGCGACGCGGCCGCGATCGACCCGCGGCGCGAGGGCAGCGTCGCCAGCACCAAGGGCACGCTCAGCGGCTGAGCCGCGGCTGGACAGCGATCCGCCGATCGCGCATGATCGCTCCCGGCGCTGTACACGCGCCTGCCGAGAGTTTCGCCCATGCCTGCCAGCGCCGACGAGTTGATCGGCAAACTGCGCACCGCCCGCGCGGAGACGGCCCGTCTCGTCGCCGCGATGGACCCGGCGCGGCTGGCGTCGCCCTCTCTCTGGCGGGGCGCGATGCCGCCGATCGGGTTCCAGGTCGGCTGGCTGGCCGACGAGACGCGGCGCCTGTCGATCGAGGCCGGCCCCGGCTGGCTTATGCGCCCACCGAGCCTCGCTCAGCGAGCGCTGCTGAGCGGCAGCGCGGATTTCGGCCGTCTGCTCGGCGCGTTCGCCGGCGTCACGCCCGAGCTGTTCGACCGCCAGCCGGCGCCGGGCGAATGGGGCATGCGCGAGGCACTGGCGCACGTCATCGCCGTGGACAAACGCTATCTCGTCGCAATCGAGCACGCCGTTGAGCGAGCCGACAAGGGCGGTGAAGGACCGCTGCGCCCACCGGCAGACGCACTGCCGCCGAACGACGGCGAGACCGAGCGCCACGGCACGATGGACGAGCTGCTCGCCCGCCTCGTGGCCACGCGCGACGAGATCGTGCGGCGCGTCGGCGCCGTGGGCGACGGCTATCTCGACGCGCCGACCAACTGGGTCTCGTTGGACGTGGACGTACGCTTCCGCATCCACCGCTTCGCGGCGCATGACCGCGAGCACACGGCGCACCTCCGCAAGATTCAGCAGCAGCTCGGCTGGCAGCCAAACGAGCCGCAGCTGCTGCTCGCCGACGCGCAGGCGGCGCGGGCGGCATTCGAAACGTTGATCGCGTTTACGACGGATCGCGGGCTCGAGGAGCCGCCGCTCGGGCACGACGGCGGACCGATTGCGGCCCTCGTGGCCGAAGCGCTTGAGGACGAGCAAACGCTGCGGGCGGCGTTGTCCTGACTGAGCCCCGCGCCGTTCAGCGCTGCCAGACAGCGCGGTTGGCGGCCGGCGCCGCCTCTTCCGGCATGAACTGGAAGTGAAAGTCCTGCGGGCCGTGCTTCAGACCAAGCTGCGTGAGCGCCGTGCCCGCATGGGCCCGGTGCTCGCTGCTGTGAAACGGGACGTGCATCAGCAGTTGCCAGCGCACATGGCTGAACGTCCCGCCACGCTGGCTCTGCCAGGTGACGATCTCGTCCAACTGCTCGGCGGTCAGCGCAGCGACGTAGGTCTCCCACTCCGCGTCCAGCGTTCGCCACGTTTCGACCAGCTGCTCGGTACTCTCGAAATCCGCGGCCGAGAGCAAGCGCTTGGGGTTCGCGCCGTCGCGCAGCCGCGCCAGCCAGATCTGCTCACCCGCGTACAGGTGCGCGAGGATGGCGAAGGCCGAATCGAACCAGAGGTGGAGCGGCCGGCGCAGATACTCGGCGCTGACGCCGAGCAGCCCCTCGCGGATGCCCTCATTGGCCCAGGTGTTGAACGCGTACATCGGCAGGAACGGCTCGATATCCATAGCAGACCTCAAAGCGTTCGCGCCACGCGATGATCTGCATCATCGCACGGAAACGCGCGGCCGGGATCGCAACCTGCGGCGATTGCTCGGATCCGGACCCTTGCGGGTAGGGGAGAACCCGAATATGCTTAGCACACTAACCTTAGCAAGCTAATGGTATGCAGATGACGGCAGCCGCCGATGCTCAACCGCGTTTCGAACTGGACAGGGCGCCAGCGGCCGTGATCGGACGGCTGCATCGTCGCATGCGTTACCGGTTGGACCACCGTCTGGAGCGCTTCGGCGTTACCGGCGTGCAGTGGTCGCTGCTTGCTCACCTTGGCAACGAGGACGGCCTCTCTCAGGCCCAACTGCAGCGGCGCCTCGCGATCGAAGCTGCGACGCTCACCCATATCGTGCAGCGGCTCGAGCGCGATGGCTTCATCCGTCGGAGCTGCGACCCCGAGGACCGCCGCCGCCAGCGCGTCTGGCTCACCAACAAGAGCCGCGAGCTGCTGCCGGTGCTCGCCGCCGAGGTGGCGGACCACCGCGCTTTTGTGCAGCGCGGGCTCGACGCCGACGAGATCGCGAGGCTGAGCGCTTTGTTGCGCCGGCTTGAGGAGAATCTTCTGTGATGCCACTCGGGCGCGGCTTCAGCGCCCTGCGCCACTACAACTACCGCCTCTTCTGGATCGGCCAGACGATCTCGCTGGTCGGCACGTGGATGCAGACGGTGGCGCAGGCCTGGCTGGTGCTGCAGCTCACCGGTTCCGCCGTCGATCTCGGCATCGTCAGCGCCCTGCAGCAGTTGCCGGTGCTGTTCGTCGGCATCTTCGGCGGCGTGTTCGCCGACCGCGCGCCGAAGCGGCAACTGCTGATCGTGACACAGACCATCCAGATGCTGCTGGCGCTCGTGCTCGGCATCCTCGTCAGCACGGGCACGGTGCAGATGTGGCACGTCTACGTGCTGGCGACGCTGCTCGGCCTCAGCAACGCCTTCGACATGCCGACCCGCCAAGCGTTTGTGATGGAGATGGTGGGCCGCGAAGACCTGATGAACGCCGTGGCGCTGAACTCGATGCAGTTCAACACGGCGCGCATCATCGGCCCGGCGCTGGCAGGCATCACGATCGCGCTGATCGGCGTTACCGGCAGCTTCTACGCCAACGCGATCAGCTTCCTCTTCGTGATCGCCAGCCTGTTCATGATGCGCAGCGAGACGTTCTTCGCCGTCGAGCGCGCGGCGAAGGACTCGGTGCTGGGCAGTCTCAAGGAAGGTTGCCAGTACGTCTGGCGCACGCCCTCCGCCATGCTGATCGTGTTGATTGTCGGCTTGCTCGGCATGTTCACCTTCAACACGCAGGTGCTCGTGCCGCTCTTCGCCACCGACATTCTCCATTCCGGCGCCCTGGGCTACGGCATCCTGCTCACCGGCATGGGCGCCGGCTCACTCGTCGCGGCGTTCGTCGCGGCCTTCGCGCAGCGGGCGCGCTGGCGGCTGGTGATCGGCGGCGCGGTCGGCATCTGCCTGTTTGAGCTGGCCTTCGCCTTCTCACGCAGCTACGTCCTCTCGCTCGGGCTGATGGTGCTGACCGGCTTCTCGATGATCACGATGTTCACTTCGGCCAACACCGGCATTCAGCAGCGCGTGCCCGACACGCTGCGCGGCCGCGTCATGGGTGTCTACACCTCGGTCAACATGGGCACGATGCCGCTGGGCAACCTGGCCGCCGGCGCCCTGGCGGCCAGCCTCGGCGCGCCGTTCGCGATGGGCTTCGGCGCCGTGGCCGCCCTGTTGACGACCGCCATCATCGGCGCGCGGATCTATCTGCGCCGCTCCGCGAACCTGATGCAGCTCGAGCCGGACGACTTCCTCGAACCGCAGCCGGCGCCGGCGCCGCAACGTCCGACGGCAGCCGCCGCGGCAAAACCGGCCTGACGCGGGCCCGCTCGCCCGAGAGGCCGCCGGGCTATGCGCGCCGCGACCTGGGCTATGCGTCAAAACAGGCGCTGGCGTGAGTATTGCAGACTTCTGTACGAGTGCGGCGCGAGGTCTCAGGGCGATCCGGGCGCGATCACGCGGTTGACCCGCTCCTGTCCGCACCTGCTAGTCTATGCCGGTCACAGGACTTATGTCCGGTAATCCCCGGTGCGTGATCCCGCCACGCGCGGTAGTCCGGCCCGACCACACGCCATCCCCGTAGCCGCTTCCCCGGTCCGTCAGCGCCGGCGCGCGCCGGCAGGGCGGTGCTGTCCCAAAATTCGGCCGGAGAGCGCCAATGTGCGACGATCAGCCCGAGCCTTCTCACCTGGGCGCGAGTTTGCGCCGCTTGCTTCAGACATGCTCACCGCTCCTAGCCCGGCCCGCGCCTGCAGTGCGGCGCCTGCGCAGCGTGGACGGCCGGCCGTTGATCATGATCGCCCAGCGCGACGACATCGTGCTCGTAGGTCCGGCCGAGGCGCGCAAGCTCGCCCGCAGCCTGCTGCGCGCCGCGCGGGAGTGAAGCCGGGCAAAGAGCGGCGCCCCGATCGAGCGGCGGCGCCGGACCCTGCCAACGCGGCCGGCGGGCTCGGTCGGGACGCCTTCAGGTGAACCGCCTTCGGCATGGACCGGCCGCGCGGACGCTCAGCGCGTATGCCACTGGAACTGTTGCGGGCGGCGCTGAGCGCGCGTGTCGATCATGATGTTGATCACCGCGGTCTTGCCCGAGGCGAAGGCTTTGTCGATCGTCGGGCGAACGTCCTCCGGCCGCTCGACGAAGAAGCCGAGGCCGCCGAACGCCTCGGCGATCTTCTCGTAGTGCGCGTTGGCAGTGTAGGCGCCGGCGCGCGCCGTCAGCGGATCGTGATCGGTCTTCGATGGGCCGCCGCCCACGCCGTTGTTGTTGACGACGATGTAGGTGATCGGCAGGTTGTAGCGGCAGGCCGTCTCGACCTCCATGCCGCTGAAGCCGAAGGCCGAGTCGCCTTCAAGATCGACGATGCGCCGCTCCGGGTGGCAGGCCGCCGCCGCCACGGCGAAGCCGCAGCCGATGCCCATCGTGCCGAAGCTGCCGGCGTCAAGCCGCGTGCGCGGCAGGTAGTTGGGAATTACCTGGCGCGAGATGTCCATCGTGCTGGCGCCTTCGGAGACCAGCATCGCGTCGCGCGGCAGGGCGTCGCGGATCTCGCGCAGCACGCGGTAGTAGCCCATCGGCACCTCGTCCGAAAAGAGCATGGGCTCGGTGTTGGCCGTATTCGTGGCCACGGCGTTTTGCAGCCCGGAGCGCCAACGGTTCTCGGCGCTGAACTGCCACGGGTTCTGCTCCAGCGCCCGGTTGAGCTGACCGACCACCGCCTTGCCGTCGCCCACCAATCCGACGCTCGCCGGCACGTTGGTGCCGATCTCGTTGGCGTCGATGTCGAGCTGGATGACCTTCACGTCCGGCGCCCAGCGCGGCGGCAGGCCGAAGTGCATGATCCAGTTCAAGCGTGCGCCCATCAGGAAGACGACGTCGGTGTTTTGCAGCGCGTAGGTGCGGCCCGGCGCCACGGAGAGCGGGTGGTCATCGGGAATCACACCTTTGCCCATCGGCGAGGGCAGGAAGGGTAACTGCGTGCGCTCGATAAACTCCTGCACCTCCCGCTCGGCGCGCGACCAGGCCATACCTTTGCCCACGACGACCAGCGGCCGCTCCGCCGTCTTCAGCAACGCCAGCGCGTCCTCAACCGTCTCTTCAGGCGCCTGCGTGCGCGGCGGGTCGGGCACGCGGCGGATGGGCGAAATCGCCTCTTCTTCGACCTTGCCGACGATGATGTCGTTCGGCATGTCGATGTAGGCTGCGCCCGGCCGGCCGTAGAGCGCCTTGCGCACGGCTGTCTCGACGTGGAAGGGGATGCGGCCGACGGTTTCGACGCGCATGCTGTGCTTGGACCAGAGGCGGGCCGCCTCGACCTGCGGCGCCTCTTGAAACGCACCCATGCCGTCCTGGAAGCTGTCGCTGGCGCCGCCGATCAGCAGCATCGGCCAGCCGTTGCTCCAGGCGTTGGACAAACCGGCCAGCGCATGCACCACGCCGGGACCTGAGACGACGAGGCATGCCTGCGGCCGCCCGAGCAGGTAGCCCGCGGCCTGGGCGGCATACGACGCCGACTGTTCGTTGCGCATGCCGTAGAACTTGATGCCCTCGCGTTGACAGGCGTTGGCGATCGGATGCACCGGAAAGCCGACGATGCCGAACATGTGCTCGACACCCTGCGCCTTGAGACTTTGCGCCATCAGGGTTGCGCCATCGATCTCTGCCATCGTGCCTGCCTCCGCTCCTGAAGCGTCTTCTGCTCTATCTGGCCGGGTGGCCGTGGTGATGGTAGCGCATTCGTGCGGCTGACGGAGCGGGGTGGCAGCCCTCACCAGGTGTCAATACAGGGGCGCTTCTTGCCGCTGCGTGGCGCGGGCGGCGGCGCGGCCTTGAGCGCGGCCATCACCGGCCCGTCTCTTTGAAGCTATCCGGATCGCAGAGGTCGGCGATGTTCTCGCGCGCGGTGCGCCGGCCGCGGTCGTGCAGCTTTGCCACCGCATCGGGCCGCGCGACGTTGAGCGTGAGCGCGTACCACCGTGGAGATTCCGAGCTCAGCCACGGCGCGCAGCACGCGCACGGCGGTCTCTCCGCGGTTGGCCATGAGCAGGCGCTTGATCATCGTCGTTTCCAGTCCCCGGGCGCGAGAGCAGCCACCAACGATGCTACCGCACGGAGGCGCCACGAGCACTGCTGAGAGCGCTGCGCTTGCGCTCCGCGCGGCCGGCGTGTTGCGTGCGTTCCTGACGGCGGCGAGCGAGCGGGGCGCCTAACCCTGACCTCGCTTCAGCGAGGTCTGTCCCTTCCCGCCTCGGGAAGGGACTCTTGGAGCGCTCCCAGCAGCGCCGGATGGCGGCGGGGTCGGGTGTCCCTGTGGGACACGCGGAGAGTTCGTCTCACACACTTTTGACCATCCTCCACCCGAACCCTTCCCCTGTGGGGAAGGGAGACGCGGCTTCAGCCGCGGCGGGGTTAGGTGCCCCGGGCGGGTGTGGCCGCCGGCGTACCCTCGGCCTGCCGTCGTGCGTGCAGCAGCAGCCAGTACTCAAGCGAGTCGGCCAGCGCCAGCCACGAGGCCTCGATGATGTCGGTCGAGCAGCCGACCGTGCGCCAGATCTCTTCGCCGTCGCTGGACTCGATCAGCACGCGCGTGGAGGCCGCGGTGCCGGTGTTGCCATCCAGAATGCGGACCTTGTAGTCGAGCAGATGCACGCGGCCGATCTCCGGGTAGAAGTCGGCCAGCGCCTTGCGCACCGCGGCATCGAGCGCGTTGACCGGGCCGTTGCCCTCGGCCGCCGTGTGGCGAATCTCGTCGCCCACACGAACTTTGGCCATCGCCTCGGCCAGCATCTCGTTGCCGTCGCCGTCGCGGTCCGCCTTGTGCCGGCGGCGCTCGACGATCATGAAGTCTTCCAGCTCGAAGGGCGCAGTATACTCGGGCTGCGAGCGGCGCACCAGTAATTCGAACGAGGCCTCGGCCGCTTCGTACTGGTAGCCGCGGCTCTCCATCGTCTTGACCTGTTGCAAGAGCCGCCTCGTCTCCGTTCCGCTCAGCGGCACGTACCAGCCCTGCTCTTCGAGCTTGGCGAGGATGTTGCGCTGGCCCGACAGCTCCGAGACGAGCACGCGCTTGCCGTTGCCCACCGCTGCCGGATCGACGTGCTGGTACGAGTTCACGTCCTTGACGATCGCCGCGACGTGGTAGCCGGCTTTGTGCGCGAAGGCGCTCTGGCCGACGTAGGGCGCCTGCGGATTCGGCACGACGTTCGCCAGCTCGCCGATGTAGGTCGAAATCTCGGTGAGCCGTGCGAGTTGCTCGTCGCTGACGCAGTCGACGCCCAACTTCAACTTCAAATTGGCGATGATCGACATCAGGTTGGCGTTGCCGCAGCGCTCGCCGTAGCCGTTGACGCAGCCCTGGAGCTGCATGGCGCCGGCCTCATAGGCGGCGAGCGTGTTGGCCACGGCAAGCCCGGCATCGTCGTGGACATGAATGCCGAAGGGCACGCCGGTGCGCTGCACGGCTTCCAGCGCCCGCAAGAGCCGCGGTGTGATCATGCCGCCGTTGGTGTCGCACAGCACCGCGACCTCGGCGCCGGCGCGCACGGCGGTGCGCAACGTTTGCAGCGCGTAGTTCGGGTCATGGTAGTAGCCGTCGAAGAAGTGCTCGGCGTCGAAAAAGACCTGCTTGCCCAGCGAGCGCATATACGCGACTGAATCGGCAATCATCGCCAGGTTCTCTTCGGGCGTCGTCTCCAGAATCTCGCGCACCTGCCTGGCCGAGGCCTTGCCGACGAAGCAGACGGCCTGCGTCTCGGCGCGGACGATGGATTGAATATTGGGATCGTCTTCGCAACGCAGGCCGGCGCGGCGCGTGCCGCCGAAGGCGACGATACGCGCGTGCTTGAGCGCAAGGTTTTGAGTGCGCACGAAGAACTCGGCGTCCCGCGGGTTGGAGCCGGGGAAACCGCCTTCGATAAAGTCGACGCCGAGCTCGTCGAGCTTCTGCGCGACCAGCAGCTTCTCCTCGACCGAAAACGAGATGCCCTCCATCTGCGAGCCGTCGCGCAGCGTGGAGTCATAAAGCTGAGGTTTGCTGGACATGAAGCGCCTTCCTGAGATACCGGCGGGGCGCCGGACATGATCGCATGATCGACGACTCGTTTGGCCTACGAGCCCCCAATCACCCCCGCCCGAGCGCGTGCTCGGGCGGTTGCTATCCTCTCCGGCTGGCCGGTCGCGGTGCGGCGCATCATAGGCTTGGCCCTCATTCCCCTTCCCCTTCTCCCATTCGCCAACCAGTGCGGTCCGCGTGCATTCATCTCGAATGGGAGAAGGGGCGATCCTGTGTTGCTGGCGCAGACGGCGTTGGACTATCCGCGCGCCGCGCTGCTGGTCGCGCCTGCGGGCGCGGAGGGCGCACGCCGTGCGCCCCTACCGATGTGCGAAGCAGGCCCGCCTTCAGCCCCAATCCTCCGTCTGTAGATCTCCCCTTCCCCTAGTATTGGGGAAGGGGCGGGGGATGGGGGCCGGGCGACCACCATCAGCCCTTCACCGCCGCCGCCACGGCATCGCCCAGCGCCGTGGTTGACACCAGCTTCGTGCCCTCCTGCGCGATGTCGGGCGTGCGCAGGCCGTGTTCCAGGACCGTATCCACCGCGGCTTCGACCGCGTCCGCTTCGGCGCCGAGGCCGAAGGAGAGGCGCAGCATCAGCGCCGCGCTCAGGATCATCGCCAGCGGGTTGGCTTTGCCCTGGCCGGCGATGTCCGGCGCGGTACCGTGGATCGGCTCGTAGAGGCCCTGGCCGGTGCCGTCCTTCCTCGTCTTGCCGAGGCTGGCCGAGGGCAGCATGCCCATCGAGCCGGCCAGCATCGAGGCTTCGTCGGTCAAGATGTCGCCGAACGTGTTCTCGGTTACGATCACGTCGAAGCTGGCGGGCCGGCGGATCAAGTGCATCGCCGCCGAGTCGACGAGCAGGTGATCCAGCTCGATGTCGGGGTTGTCTTTGCCCATCTCCACGGCGATCTCGCGCCACATGCGCGAGTTGTCGAGGATGTTGGCCTTGTCCACACTGGTCAGCCGCTTGCGCCGCTGCCGCGCCAGCTCGAAGCCGGTCTGAAGCACCCGCCGCACTTCTGGCTCGGTGTAGCGCATCGTGTCCACCGCCGCGCGGCCGCGCGCCGAGTCGTAGCGCTTCTGCGGCTTGCCGAAGTAGAGGCCGCCGGTCAGCTCGCGCACGACGATCATGTCCACGCCCTCAAGCACTTCGGGCTTGAGCGTGCTGGCGTTCTTCATCAGCGGGTGGACTTTGACCGGGCGCAGGTTGGCGAAGAGGCCGAGGCCGCGCCGCAGCGCCAGCAGCCCCTGCTCGGGCCGCACCTTGGCGCGCGGATCGTCCCACTTCGGCCCGCCCACCGCACCGAAGAGCACCGCGTCGCTCTTCTTTGCCAGCTCGAGCGTTTCGGGCAGGATGGCAACGCCGGCCTTGTCGATCGCCGCGCCGCCGCACAGCCCCTCGCTCAGCGCGAAGCTGTGCTTGAAGCGCTTCGCGACGGCGTGCAGCACTTTCACGCCCTCGGCACAGACCTCCGGCCCGATGCCGTCTCCGGGAATGACCGCGACTTTGAACGTTGCCATGGAGCCTCCCTCCGGCCGGATGAGGGTGAGTGGTGCATGGTGAGTGCTGCCGTTCCAGACCTATACGCTTCTGCACAGCCGCCGCGATACAGCCTGGGAAGGCAACTAGCTGCGGGTCACGCGCATGAGCACCGCTTCACTACTCACCATTCACTACTCACCCCCTAACCGCAACCTAAGGCGTGCTCGCCGTGGCGACGCGGCCGGAGACCTTCGCCATGTGGCCAACGCGGCTGAGGCCATCCAGATACGCCTTGGCGCTCGCGACGATGATGTCCGTGTCGGCGCCGCGGCCGGTGGCGATGTGCTCGCCCGACTTCACGCGCACCACGACCTCGCCCTGCGCGTCGGTGCCCTCGGTCACGCTCTTCACCTGGTAGTCCACCAGCTCGGCGCTCACGCCGGTGATGCGGTCGATCGCCTTGAACACCGCATCAACCGGGCCGTCGCCGATCGCCGCGTCGGTGACTTCATCGCCGTTTGGCATACGGATGCGCACGGTGCCGGTCGCCGTCATGCTGCTGCCCGACTGCACCTGCACCCAGACGAGATGGTAGATCTCGCTGGCGACGCGCTTCTCGTCCAGCACCAGCGCTTCGAGGTCGCGGTCGTCCACCTCGCCCTTCTTGTCGGCCAGCTCTTTGAAGGCCATGAAGGCGCGGGAGAGCGCCTCGTTGTCGAGCTTGTAGCCGAGGTCTTCAAGCCGCTGTTGCAGGGCGTGGCGGCCGGAGAGCTTGCCCAGCACGAGCTGCGTGCCTTCGGGCACGCCGATCGCCTTCGGGTCCATGATCTCGTAGGTCGCGCGCAGCTTGAGGATGCCGTCCTGGTGAATGCCCGACTGATGGCGGAAGGCGTTCTTGCCGACCACGGCCTTGTTGTGCTGCACGGGCATGCCGGTCAGATGCTCGACCAGCTTGCTCGTGCGGTAGAGCTGCGTGGTATCAATGCCCATCACGGTGTTGAGGTGGTCTTCGCGCGTCTTGATCGCCATCACGACCTCTTCGAGCGCGGCGTTGCCGGCCCGCTCGCCGATGCCGTTGACGCAGACCTCGATCTGGCGGGCGCCGGCGCGCAGCGCAGCCAGCGAGTTGGCGGTCGAGAGGCCGAGGTCGTTGTGGCAGTGCACGGAGACGACGGCCTTGTCGATGTTCTTGACGTTCTCGAAGATGCCGCGGATGAAGCGCTCGAACTCGTCCGGAATCGCGTAGCCGACGGTGTCGGGGATGTTGACCGTCGTGGCGCCTGCCTCGATCACGGCCTGCAGCATCTTCCAGACGTACTCCGGCCGCGAGCGGGTGGCGTCCATCGGGCTGAACTCAATGTCGCTGGTGTAGCTCTTGGCGCGGGCGACCATTTCGACGGCCTGGTTCAGCACCTGCTCATAGTCCTTCTGGAGCTGATGCATGATGTGGATGTCCGACGACGAGAGGAAGACATGGATACGCGGCTTCTCGGCCGCGTTGCGCAGCGCCTCCCAGGCGGCGTCCACATCGCCGGGCACGGCGCGCGCGAGCGAGGCGACGGTCGCGCCCTTGATCTCGCGGGCGATCGCCGCCACGGCGTCGAAGTCGCCGGGCGAGGACGCGGCGAAACCCGCCTCGATGACATCGACGCCCAGCTTTTCGAGCTGTTTGGCGATCTCCATCTTCTCTTCGCCGTTGAGGGCGACGCCGGCGGCCTGCTCGCCGTCGCGCAGGGTCGTATCGAAAATGATGACGCGGTCCGACATGGTTAGCTCTCCATCAACCGGGCATTCTGTAGGGGCGCTTCGTGAAGCGCCCAGCCGGCGCGCCGCTGGTCGCGGCTGCGGCCGCGACGGGCGGTTCACGAACCGCCCCTACCCCTATTTCCTATTTCCTGACCACTATCTCCTCGTCCGTCCCGGCCCTCTCGGCTCAGTGCGAGCCGGAGGGCCAGCTAAGGGAGAGTCGGTGCGTCATCGTCGTCGTCTCCACCCGTGCGCCGCATCAGTCCGAGGCGAACGGCAGCGGCTTGGCGGGCATGCGGCCCTCGCGGCGATGAAACTGGCGAATCTCGGCGGGCTCGGCATCGACGCTGGTCGAGCCGACGCCGCGCGCCAGCGCTACGCGGCCGGTGCGCACGATCTCGCGGATGCCGTAGGGCCGCAGCACTTTGAGCAGGCTCTCCAGCCGGTCCTCGTCGCCGACGGCCTCGACCACCAGCGTCGTGTCGGTCACGTCCACGATCTCGGCGTGGAAGATCTGCGCGAGCTGCACGATCTCGTGCCGATTGAGATTGTTGCAGCGCACTTTGATCAGCGCCAGCTCGCGGGCGATGATGCCGTCGTGCGTGATATCCGAGACTTTGACCACGTCGATCAGCTTGTAGAGCTGCTTTTCGACCTGCTCGACCTGCGTCGTGGCGCCGTCGATCACGAGCGTCATGCGCGAGATGCCGTCCGTCTCGGTCTTGCCCACGGTGATGCTTTCGATATTGAAGCCGCGACGGCGGAAGAGGCTCGCCACGCGGTTCAGCACGCCGGGGTGGTCCTCCACCAGCGCCACCAGCGTATGCATCGTGGTCATCATCGTGCCCCCTTCGAGAACTTGCCGGCCGTCAACGGATGATCGAGCGTCTCGGCCAGCGAGGCGCCGGCCGGCACCATCGGCCAAACGTTGCCTTCCGCCTCGACGTGGAAGTCGACCAGCACCGGGCCGGGATGCGCCATCGCTTCGTCGATCGCGGCGCGCACGTCCTGCTTTGCCGTCACGCGCATCGCCTTCATGCCGTAGGCCTCGGCCAGCTTGACGAAGTCCGGCTGGCAGAGCGCCTCGCGCGTGTCCACGGAAACGTAGTTGTTGTCGTAGAACAGCTCCTGCCACTGGCGCACCATGCCCAGGAAGCCGTTATTCATGATCGCGAACTTGACCGGCACGCGCTGGTCCATGATCGTCGCCAGCTCCTGCGAGGTCATCTGGAAGCCCGCGTCGCCGCAGATCGACCAGACGGTTTTGTCCGGCCGCGCCATCGCCGCGCCCAGCGCCGCCGGCACCTCGAAGCCCATCGTGCCCAGGCCGCCGGAGGTGATCAGCTGGCGCGGCTCGCGGAAGGTGAAGAACTGGCCGGTCCACATCTGGTGCTGGCCGACGCCGGTG
>Ga0207416_1000385_pt1 | contig 78574 bp, 57 predicted proteins | sample PaiPotPPM11metaG_FD_184107 | JGI IMG/M metagenome (GOLD analysis project Ga0207416, IMG submission 184107) | Iron sulfur acid spring bacterial and archeal communities from Banff, Canada, to study Microbial Dark Matter (Phase II) - Paint Pots PPM... ... | reverse complement strand
CGGCATGGGCAGCGGTTTTCTGCAAATGGGCGCGGTCAAAGGATTCGCCGATGGGTCGCTCGGCTCACGCACGGCCTGGTTCTTTGAAGCATATTCGGATGATTCCACCAACTTCGGCTTGCCCATGCCGCTCTTGAACCCGCCCTCCAAAATACTCGCGATGGCGCAGGAGGCTACCAAGTCCGGCATCCAAATCGCCGTTCACGCCATCGGCGACCGCGCCAATGCCGAGATGCTCGATATTTACCAGCAAGTGGGCGGCGCGAATCCGGCTGCTTACCGCTTCCGCATCGAGCACGCCCAGCACCTTCGCCCCCAGGACATTCCGCGCTTTGGCAAGATGGGCATTATTGCGTCCATGCAGCCCTATCACGCCATCGACGATGGCCGCTGGGCGGAGAAGCGCATCGGCCACAAGCGCGCCAAGACCAGCTATGCCTGGCGGTCGCTGCTCGATTCCGGGGCGCCACTCGCTTTCGGTACGGACTGGCCGGTGGCGCCGCTGAATCCACTGCTTGGAATTTACGCCGCCGTCACTCGCGCCACGCTCGATGGCAAGCATCCCGGTGGCTGGTTCCCGAAACAACGCTTGACGCTCGATGAAGCCTTGCGCGCTTATACGCAAGGCAGCGCCTATGCTGAGTTTGCTGAACAGCAGAAAGGTACCATTGCGCCCGGCAAATTCGCGGACGTGGTCGTGCTGTCCGATGACCTGTTTTCTATTCCCGCCGAAAAGATTGGTAATGTTCGAGTGCTGACGACGATCGTGGGAGGCAAGGTGGTCCACGAAGCGGCGGGGCAGTAGGAAGTTATGAAAACGGAGGCTTCTTGTATGCGAGTAAAACTGGTGAGTCTTGTTTGCGCAACAGTGTGGCTTGCTTCTTCCTCCGTTGCCCTTTTTTCCCAACAGCCCATTCCCCGCCTTGAACATCAAGGCTCGCAATTCCATTTGCTCGTGGACGGAAATCCCTACCTGATTCTTGGCGGCCAAGCCCACAATTCGAGCGCCACCAACCCGGCGGACCTTGAGCCGGTGTTTAATTCACTGGTGGCAATGCACTCGAACACGGTGGAGGTCCCGGTCTACTGGGAATTGGTTGAGCCGCAGCCAGGCCAATACGATTTTCATCTCGTCGATGCCATTGTCAACGGCGCGAGACAACACGGCCTGCGCGTGGTGCTGCTTTGGTTTGGCACATGGAAGAACGGCGAAATGCATTACACGCCGGCATGGGTGAAGCGCGACCGGCAGAAATACCAGCGGGTCCGGAACGCACTCGGCCAGGAGATGGAGATCATTTCTCCGCTTTGCGCCGCTGCCCGTGACGCGGACGCGCGAGCTTTTGCAGCGCTGATGGACCATCTGCGCGGCTTCGATTCCGCCCAGCGCACGGTCATCATGATGCAAGTGGAGAACGAAACCGGTCTGCTCGGAACCGATCGCGACTATTCGCCGGAGGCGACCCGGCTATTTCACGGACCGGTTCCTCCTGACCTCACGAGCTTCCTTGAAACGCATCGCCATCACTTGTCCCTAACGCTTGCAGCCGATTTAGACGCGAACCACTTCCGAATGTCCGGAACCTGGGAACAGGTGTTCGGCGAGATGGCGCCTGAAGCTTTCAGCGCCTGGTGCGTTTCCCGTTACGTGGATGCGGTGGCCGCAGCCGGCAAGAAAGCCTATCCTCTGCCCATGTACGTGAATAATTGGCTAGTGAATCCCGGCGCCGCCCGCGCCGGCGACTGGCCGAGTGGCGGTCCCACCGTCCACGTGTTGGACATCTGGAAGGCGGAAGCCCCGCACCTTGACTTATTGGCCCCTGACGTTTACCAGCCGAAGTTTTATAAGGTCGCCGCCCAGTTCACGCGGCCGGATAACCCGCTCTTTGTTCCTGAAGTGGCGTTCAATCCTTACTTCGCGCCTTATGTTTATATGGACCTGGCAACGTTCAACGGCATTGGCTTCAGCCCGTTCGGCATCGACCACGCCGCCCAAAATGGCAAGCTAACGCCACGGGCCGAACCCATCGCGATGAATTACCGGCTCCTCAGCCCGCTGCTGCCGGTGATTGCCAAATATCAGTACACGGGGAAACTCCACGCTTTGATTCAGGGCGTTTCTCAGGGTGAAGGTATGGCGGAAGCCATCCATCTCGATCGCGGGCTCGCTGCTACGGTACAATTCACCACAACCTTCAGCCCCTCCAAACCCCGGGGGGGTGGTTTGCTGATCGAGCTTTCTCCGGACGATTTCATCGTGGCCGGAGCAGGCTTGAATGTGGATTTCGTCAAGCTTCAGGGTCCACCCGGTAAAGCGGAAATTCTGTCAGTGGAGGAAAGGACATTCAAAGCTGGGCAATGGGTGTCCTCACGCCGGCTCAACGGCGATGAATTACACGTTTCGCTGCCCATGCACGGCTCGCGCTTTTCACTGCCGGAGGAAGGAAGAATTTTGCGCGTGCGGTTGATCCGGCACAGTGTGGCAAACCGGCAATGAGCATGACTCCGTCTGCAGGGGCGAGCCGGCACGGCGACTGGCCGCCCACGGGTGGGCACGTAAGCCACTCCTACGCCTCCCGGTCTCAATTATTCTCAAACTGGATTTCTTTCACTTGTGACAGAGGAATGGAATAGTCGTAAAGGTCTTGGCTTTCGGGTTTGTATGCGTCCGTGATGCCGAGGAATTTGGCGACAGCGGGCGCGGAGGTAGGCATCAGGAACTTACCTTCCTTCACTTTTCCGTTGGTCATTGTGACTTTCAGGTGATCGCCCTGGATGTGAAGGTCCTGAATATCATTGAAGTCAATGTCATCTGCACCGCCCTGATCGTAGAGGATGGGCAGGGTGGTGCGCGACGGAACCGATTCCAAGAAAGGTATAGCGCCCTCTGGCGGGAAAAAGTCCAGATACATATCGCAAATCTCGTGCTTTTTGCCGGTCACATCCGTGATGGCGACGGTATAACCGAATTGCTTCCAGAGATTGACGATTTGTTGAAGCTGAGAGGGCGGGCTTTTCTCCACGAAGTAAGGCAGGCTGCCTTGATCCAGATGGTCCTTCACCACCTGCCGGTGTTTCAGATCGAAATGCTTGAACACGATTGTATTCGGATCCTGGTCAATGACTATGACCTGCTGAAAGATGACATGAGTCTTCCCATCCGCGTCCGTTTGGATGATGGTATCCGGGCGCAACGGCAAAACGAAGGCAAGAAGGCAAACCGCAAAGAGGCAAATGAGCTTGGAGCGCATAAATGAAATAACCGGCAGTATCAGGTGCAGCCGCACCCTACCGGCGCAGGAAACACTTGCGGAGGGCGAGACTTCTTTTGGACTAAGGCCAAGAAGGCCGACAGAGAGTGGCGCAGGGCTTACGCCCTGCGGTTCGGTAACGACCGCGTCTTTGTTCCAGCGGACGCGGCAAGGACCGATCCTCCGGAGGTCATCCTCACGGCTTCCAGAGCATAACGACAACGCTGAGCCCAAGATCTGTGCCCTGGGCCAAGTTGATTCGCCCGTTTTGCGGGCGAGGGGAAAAGGGCAGCGGCCTCCGCCTCAGTGTTTCTTCCCGGATTTAAATTGAGTGGGGACCTGGCCGGTCAAGCTTTGGAGCATAGCCTGAGCCTGAGCAGCATATTTCCCGGTCGGTGCTACCTTCAAATAATTCTGCAAGGCCTCCACGGTACCGGGCGCCGCAATTACCTTGCCATCCGGTCCGGTCTTGGCTTCACCCACTAATGCCTGGGCCTCCAGGAAGTAAGCGTCCGCATACTTAGGATCAACAACCGTAGCCTGCTTGAATGCGGCCGCGGCTTCGGCCATGTGGCCGGCGTTGGTCATGACGGCGCCGATGTTGTAATAAGCCGCGGCGGCATGCGTGGGATCGAGCTGCGCGGCCTTTTGGTACTCCGCCTGGGCCTCAGGAATCTTGTTCATGTTGGCATAAACATTCCCGAGGTTGGTGTGAAGACCGGCATCGTCCGGAGTGTTGGCCAGCGCCTTCTGGTAGAATTCCAGGGCCTTGTCATATTGCTTGGCCTTGTCGTAGGCGTCCGCGGTGCGGGACAGAATCACATTCAGGTTCTTGCCTTTGGCGAGCGGAAGGGCCTTTTCGAACATCGCCGCGGCGCCCGCATAGTTGCCCTGGGTATAAAGCGTATTGCCCTGAGTGTATATTTGCGACAGGTTGGCATATTGCTTCTGCTGTGCTTGCGCCGCTGCTTGCTGCTTCTGCACTTCAGGGTTTTGCGCCTGCCGCTGCATTTCCTTCTGCAGGTCGAAATCGACTTCGGTGGGGTCGCCAAGGCCAACGTGGTGTGTGACGTAAAAAAGCTGCTTCCCGCTGGGGTCATCCAGAATGATCTTGTATTGCCCAATGGGAAGACCGATGTAAACGTACTTGCCTTTCTTGTTGGTCTTCGTCTTGTAAGTCCCTTTCACGTCCTGGCGCTCGATAATGATCGGATAACCGGCGCACACGTTCCCCTGCGCATCCTTGGCGGAGCCCGTCAGTCCTCCCGTTTGCGCAAAGAGGGGCGTCACACCTGCCAAAATGGCCGCTAGAACCAGGGCCTGCACGCACCTTTGGGTGGTTTTTGATGTCATAAGTATCCTCCTGATCCCCTGCATTATTTTATGCTCAATTCGCTTTTTGACTCAACGTTTTTTGGTAGTCGCGCAGTTCGCTGTAGCGGCGCTCTGTGAGCGCCGGAACCCGTTAAGGGTCCAAGTTCGGCGCTCATAGAGCGCCGCTACAGCAGACAAACTGAGACACTACCCGTTTTTTGAATTTGATTCCAACCTGATTATTCACAAAGCTTCATTCGTAAACTATCAGGGCCGCGTTTTTAACCCTGCCGAAAGCAGGACCTCAAGACAATCTTCTGTTTCACGCCGCCCGATTACGGCAGGCCGGAGATTCTACCTCAACTTTCGAAGATTGGAGCAGCCAAAAATCTTCTTGCCCCTGAAGGCACAGAATCGTATCGGTGTGCGGCCGTGGTGGCCACCTGTGTCCGGGCGATCGCCGCGGCGATCCTGCTATGTTGTTTTGTCCGATTCTGAACAGCCTTGTCCCGGAAGCGGACACGCAGCGGCCTTGCATGAAACTCCGCCAAACATCTTCACCGCTTTGTTTCAATCATTTGAGATTAGCACGTGATTGGCAAAAAACGTGCCAACTTGGAACTTTATGACCGGCACGAACGAATAATAGGCTAAGGAGAGCTCTTATGAGAGATTTTGTACAGGATCTGAAGTTCGGCTTGCGAATGCTGGCCAAAAGTCCGGGGTTCGCGGCGGTGGCCATCGTTACCCTGGCGCTTGGGATTGGCGCCAACACCGCTATCTTCAGCGTGGTGAATGGTGTTCTTCTCAAAGCGCCCCCATTTCCTCAGCCCAACCGGCTCCTGAGCCTCTCCGAAAAGTCGGGCCGGTTTAACGAAATGTCCGTGGCCTACCCGAACTTTCTGGACTGGCAGCGAGAGAACAAGTGCTTCCAGCAAATGGCGGCTTACACGGATCAGGACATGATCCTGACCGGCCAGGGCGAGCCGGAGTACCTGCAAGGCGAAACCGTTTCAGCCAATTTCTTCTCCGTGCTTGGCGTGAAACCCCTTCTGGGCCAGGAGTTCAAAGCAGACGACGACCGTCAAGGCGGGGCGCCCGTAGTCATGCTGAACTACGGCTTATGGAAGCGCCGTTTCGGAGCGGAACGCAGCGTCCTCGGCAAGGTTCTAATGCTCAACGGCAAGGACTATACCGTCATCGGAGTCCTGCCGCCAGGAATCCAGTACGGGTTTCGCTTTGACGAGAATATCGACCTCTTCGTTCCCATCGGCCAAGGCGACGCAAGAGAGCTCCAGGATCGCGATTCGCATCCCGGAATCCGTGCCGTAGGAAGGCTCAAAGCCGGAATGACGCTGGCCCAGGCTCGTTCAAACATGATGACCATCGGTCGCCAACTTGCGGCGCAGTATCCCAAGACCAACCTCGGTCACAGTGTCACCGTGATGCCCTTGAAGGCTGACATGGTCATCAAGGTTCATTCAACACTGCTGCTGATGCTTTGCGCGGTCGGATTCGTGTTGCTCATCGCCTGCGCCAATGTCGCGAACCTGTTGTTGGCGCGATCAACCGCCCGCAAGCGCGAGTTTGCCATTCGCACCGCGCTGGGAGCCAGCCGCGTACGGGTGATCCGTCAACTGCTCACGGAAAGCGTCTTGCTGGGACTGGCAGGCGGCGCTCTGGGGTTGCTCGTGGCTTCCTGGGGAACACATCTGGTGCTCACCACGGTTCCGGACAGCTTGCCGCGCGCCCACGATGTTGCTCTGGATGGTTGGGTGCTGCTGTTCACCTTCGGAATCTCCATCGCAACTGGCATCCTATTCGGCCTGGCGCCCGCGATTGAATCCTCAAAAATCGACTTGCAGGAGTCGTTGAAAGAGGGTGGCTGGGGCACCACGGGCGGGCGTCATCGTATCCAAAACATCTTCGTGATCTCGGAGGTTGCGCTGGCCCTGATCCTGTTGGTAGGAGCGGGTCTGATGATCCGCACCATCTCTCATATGTGGAGCACGAATCCTGGCTTTAACCCGCACGGCGTGTTAACCATGCAAGTGGCTCTATCGCCATCCATTGTTGACAATTCTCCGAAGATGAGGCTTGCCTATCGCCAACTCCTCGACCGGGTCCGGAATATTCCCGGCGTTCAGTCCGCGGGACTCACCACTTTGGTGCCGCTAAGCGGCTCCGACAGTGAACTTGGCTTTGTGGTCGGAGCGCAAGCTCACCCTGACTTCCGGCACGCCCCGTGGGCCATGTTTTATGCCGTGAGTCCAGGTTATTTGCGGGCGATGGGCATTCCGCTGCTACGAGGTCGGAAGATCAACGAACAGGATCGCGAACACTCTCCACACGTTATCCTGGTTGACGACGTCCTGGCCAAAAAGGTGTTCCCTGGCCAGAATCCCGTCGGCAAGCAAATCACGCTGGAACTCCTCGGCCTCGGCCCTTTCCAAATTGTGGGCGTGGTGGGACACGTCAAACATTGGGGATTGGCTTCCGATGATACGTCCAACATCCGCAATCAAATCTATTTTCCAGCTTTCCAAATCCCTGACCCGTATTGGAAGGAAGCCGGACAGGGCATCTATCTGGTTCTCCGCACTCCCACGAACCCGGTCAGCATGGTGTCATCTGTCCGGCGGCAGGTGCTTGGACCTGGCAAAGATCAGCCCGTCTATAACGTCCATACCATGGACCAGCTCATTTCAACCTCCATGTCGCGGCGGCGGTTTTTCATGCTGTTGCTGGGCATTTTTGGCGCCTTGGCCCTGTTGCTTGCCGCAATCGGAATCTACGGCGTTATCTCCTATTCAGTCACGCAACGCACGCATGAAATGGGTCTGCGCATCGCCCTTGGAGCGAAACCGGGTGACTTGGCGGCGCTGATCGTGCGCCAAGGAATGCGCCTCGCGCTGGTCGGAGTGGCGGTGGGCACGGCTGCTTCTTTGGGCTTAACCAGCGTCATGTCAAGTCTGCTCTATGGCGTCCGGCCCAATGATCCCATAACTTTGTTGGGCGGAGCGCTGCTGCTGGCGGCTGTGGCCTTGCTCGGCTGCTACATTCCGGCCCGCCGCGCCGCGCGAGTTGATCCCATCGTGGCGCTGCGGCAAGAGTGACAAAGACGCAGGTTTTCAGGGCACCGCCGTACAGTTGGGTGGAATGCCCATATGGCTGACAAAAGAGGATTAAGGACGTATTCAGAAATAACTGTTCAGTCTTCCGACCGACGCCCCTCCCCCGCCGCTTCGCGGCACCCTCTCCCCGTTTGCGGGGAGAGGGCAGGGGTGAGGGGGTGTAGGCACAACCCGCGATTCAATTTTTGCCGGGCGCTAACCAAAGTCACCTCAATCCGTCAAATCAAATATGTGGCCATACCACAGTAAAGATGGTATGGTGATGTGGAATTGCCACAGGAGATAACATGTCAAAAGAAAAGCTCGACCTTCTGCAAGGCACGCTGGACCTCATGGTTCTTCGCACCCTCGTCACCATGGGTCCGCTGCACGGGTACGGACTGGCGCGGCGCATTGAGCAAGTGAGCGGGGACCAGGTGCTTCTCAACCAGGGAACGATCTACGCCTCGCTCGTGCGTTTGCAGCAGCGCGGATTGATTTCCGCTCGATGGGGAACCTCCGACGGCGGCCGCCGCGCCAAATTCTATTCCATCACCCAAGGTGGAAGGAAACGGCTTGCGGCGGAGACGGAAAACTGGCAAAGGCTGTCGGCCGTGATTGGCCGGCTGCTCGCGAGGCCAGAGGAGGGACGCTGATGAGCTCCATGCGCGAATGGCTAGAGCGCATCCGGTCGTTCTTCCGCAAGCGCGAACTCGACCGCGACCTTGAAAATGAGCTTTCCTCCCACCTTGAACTGGCAGTCGAGGAAAACCTCAGACAAGGGATGAGCCCCGAAGAGGCCCGACGCCAGGCGCTCATTAAGCTGGGTGGTATCGAGCCATCGAAGGAGTTGCACCGCCAAGTCCGCGGGCTGCCCTTCTTGGACAGCATCGTCCAGGACCTACGCTACACCTTTCGGACGTTAAAGCGGGATCGTGGCTTTACGGTAATCGCGGTGCTGATTCTTGGCCTGGGCATTGGCGCAAACACGGCGGTGTTCAGCGTGGTCGATACGATCCTGCTGCGCCCGCTGCCGTTCGCGAAGCCGCAGCAATTAGTCTGGATTGCTCCGCCCCCGACAAAGTGTGGGTTCTCCTGCGAGACTTACTCCGCCGATGCCTTCGAAGAGTTTCGAGCCCAGAATCGGTCTCTTCAGGATGTAACCGGTTATTTCGCCTTTTCCACGGAGGACAATTACAGGCTTACGGGTCGCGGCGAGCCCTTGCCTGCCACCGGAATCGACATGGCCGGGAACTTTTTCCAAGTCTTGGGCGTTCAGCCGTCGCTCGGACGCTTGTTTACGGCCAATGAGACGCGGAAGGGCAGTCATCCTGTGGTTCTGCTTGCAAATGCCTATTGGAAACGACAGTTTGCGGCCGATCCCGGGATTGTGGGCAAAGCCATCGATCTTAATGGACAGCCGGTGACCGTGGTCGGTGTGCTGCCGCCGACCTTCGATTTCGGCGCGGTGTTTTCGCCGGGCGAGAAGGTCGATCTCTACACACCGATGATCTTGGACGACGTGCGCGACTGGGGGAACATTCTCACCATGATCGGCCGGCTCAAGCCCGGCGTGAGCGTGGCACAGGCGCAAGCCGATGCGAACCTCCTGGCGCCACAACTTTACTTCAATACTAAATATCCGGACTCAAACAAGCGTTACCAAGCCACGCTGACGCCGCTGAAAATGTATGTGACCGGCAGGTTGCGCGGCCCCCTCATTATGTTGTGGTCTGCGGTTGGCGCGATCCTGCTCATCGTTTGTGTGAACCTCTCTAACCTCCTGCTGGCCCGCGCGGCCACGCGCAGCAAGGAGTTTGCTCTGCGTAGTGCGTTAGGGGCCGGACGCATGAGGCTGGTCCGTCAACTGCTCACGGAGAGTCTTGTGCTATCAGGAGCCGGCGCGGCTCTTGGTTTGGGTCTGGCTTCGGCGATCACGTCTTTCCTGGTACACCAGGCCTCGATCGCATTGCCTTTGTTGAGCGACGTGCGCGTCGATGGATCTGCTCTCGCGTGGACTCTGTTGGTTGCCATTTCTGCCGCGGTCCTCTTTGGCGTCCTGCCCGGCCTCAGAGTCTCGAGCGGCAATCTGCACGAGTCGCTAAAGGACGCCGGCCCGGGCATGTCCGAAGGCAAAAAGCACGAGCGCGTGCGAGCCGTTCTGGTGATTTCCGAAGTGGCCTTGGCCTGTGTATTGCTCGTAGGCGCGGGATTGTTGCTTCGAAGCTTCCTTCGCGTGCTGGACGTCAATTTGGGATTCCAGCCCGATCGGGCTGCCGCCATAAAGATCGACTACGACGACGGAGGCAGCCCCGCGAAGAGGGGCGTGATCTTCCGGCAGATCCTGAACCATATCGGAGCGATTCCGGGGGTCGAGGACGCTGGAATGGTGGACTACCTCCCGCTAGGCCAGAACCGCAATTGGGGTCCTCTGACGCCAAAAGGCAAGACGTATCGACCGGGCGAGCTTCCCAGCCCACTTGTGTATGTCGTCACGCCAGGGTTTTTCCGAGCTATGGGCATGCGCCTGGTGGCTGGACGGGATTTTTCGTGGGAAGATAGCCCCACCAGCCAGAAGGTCATCGTCATCAATGAGGCGGCTGCGCGTTCGCTCTGGCCCAGAGGAAACGCGGTCGGACAGATCGCGGTTGCGGGCGGCGGGGACAGGCTCGTAATCGGAGTCGTCGCCGATGTCCGCGAGACCAGCGTGGAGGGAGCGCCGGGGTGGCAAGCCTATTATCCGGCGACTCAGGATGGGCCGGCAGGAGCGGAACTTGTGGTGAGGACCAAGCTACCACCGGATTCGATGGCTACCAGCGTAATACGCACACTCCGGCAACTGAACCCGAACCAGCCTGCTGCGGACTTCCAGCCGCTCCAGCAGATCGTGGATCACGCCGTCTCGCCGCGCCGCTTCTTTGTGTTGCTGGTCGCCAGCTTCGCTGGGTTTGGCCTCGTTCTGGCTTCACTCGGCATCTATGGTGTCATTTCGTATTCGGTTACAAGGCGAACGCAAGAGATTGGCATCCGGATGGCGCTCGGCGCTTCCCCGGCCAACGTGCAACTCATGGTCATTCGAGTGACGCTGCGACTGGTTCTCGCCGGCGCCGGCTTGGGAGTATTGGCGTCTCTCGGCGTCGCGCGTTTAATTGCCTCATTACTTTTCGGGATCACTCCGGCTGACCCATTGACGTTTGCCGCGACGGTGATCGTCCTTACTTCCGTTGCGCTCGTCGCCGGCTATCTTCCGGCTCGTCGCGCCTCGCGGATCGATCCCATGTCGGCGCTCCGCGCTAATTAGGCCAGAACCACGATCACGCCGTTGGCATGGTGCCAATCATCTGTTCTCACCCAATGCATTGCCCGAACCTGACCCCCCCATAATCTCTCCCTCGCTGTGTTAAAGGACCGCTTCGCGGAGCAATTCAAATGGGCCGTATCGCACCCACGTATTGCTTGAACCACCCCACCCCCAGCAGGCGTCTGCGCCAGCTCCGATGGATCGCCTCTTGTAGCCGCAGACACAGCAAACTGCGCCACATCTGCGCCACCCGCGAAATTACGAAATGCTGCACTTAGGCTGAGATTTATTCTTCGACAGCTTTCGGCGGTCAGAGTCCGCCGCTACAATACTCAGGTCTACTATCGGCCCTTCATGGCGCCAACAAATGCCGCCGGGACGGCGGCGCTACAGCAAGGCTGAATTTCGTTGAAAACCTTAACTCCGGTTTGGTACTCTCAGCACCTCATTTTTGACGCTTCTGGAGGGGGTGACATGCTGAACCGGTCAAACCGTGGCTTGCCTTTTTCGCTTACATTTTTATTGCAGCCAATTCTCTTCGTTCTATTTCTGCCCGTGCCGGCAGGGGCACTGCAATTGAATCCCAATCTGTTCGACGCCATGCGCTGGCGGATGATCGGCCCGTATCGATCCGGGCGGGTGACAGCAGTGGCCGGCATCTCCGGCCAGCCTGCAATCTATTATATGGGCACTCCCGGCGGAGGAGTGTGGAAGACGACGGATGGCGGCCGGTTGTGGCAACCCATCTTCGACCAGGAGCACGTTGCCTCAATCGGTGCATTGGCTGTCTCGCCTTCAAGCCCGAACATCATCTATGTTGGAACCGGCGAGCAGACGTCCGGCAACGGCGTTTACAAGTCCACAAACGCAGGCATGACATGGACGCAACTTGGGCTTGAGAAAACCAGGGTTATCTCTTCGGTCTTGGTTGATCCGCAAAATCCGAAAATTGTGTTGGTGGCAGCGGCTGGGGAATTTAACATCGGTCCCCATTCGTCCGCCACCTCGGACACCACGCGCGGCATCTTTAAGTCTGTCGACGCCGGCAAGACTTGGACCCGCGTCCTATTCAAGGACGACTCTACCGGCGTATTCGATCTCTGCTTCGACCCCGGCAACAGCCAAGTGCTTTACGCCACTCTCTGGCATCCCGTCAGGCGATATCCTGGGCAGCCGCCCGCCAAGACCTACTCCGGCATCTACAAGTCAGAAGATGAAGGTTCAACTTGGCATGAGATTACGGGACACGGGCTGCCCGCAGGTAGCAAGGGGCGTATCGGCGTAGCCGTCGCGCCAGGCCATCAGGGCCAGCGGGTGTTTGCCATTATGAATCAGGGCCTATATCGCTCGGACGATGGCGGCGGCGCGTGGCAAAAGATCACCCAAGACCCGCGCGTTCTTGGCAACGGCTATTTCAGCCGCGTGTTTGTGGACCCGCAGAACCCAGATATTGTCTTCGTCATGCAAACCTCCGTTTACCGCTCCACGGACGGAGGCAAGACGTTTGCCGCTTACGTGGGCGCGCCCAGCGGCGACGATTTTCACGTTCTGTGGATTGACCCCAAGAATGACCAGCGCATGATTCTGGGCGTTGACCAGGGCGCCATCGTCAGCCGCGATGGTGGGGAAACCTGGAGCTCCTGGTATAACCAGCCGACGGGCCAGTTTTATCACGTCTCCACCAGCAACACCTTTCCCTATTTCGTCTTCGCCGCACAGCAGGATAGCGGCACGGTCGCCGTGGCCAACCGCAGCGATTACGGCGAGATCAGCTTCCGCGACTGGTTCTCAGTGGGCGGGTTCGAGGATGGCGCCATTGAAGCTGACCCAACCGATCCCAACATCATCTACAGCGGCGGCTGGTACGGGACCGTTCTGCGTTTCGACAAAGTAACTGGACAGTACGCGACGGTGTTCGAAAGAGGCAGCAAATACCGCACCGGCCCGGCCGATCCGCTGGAGTTTTCGCCCCAGGATCAGCACACACTTTATCTGGGTACTCAACACGTACTTAAAACCGCCAACGGCGGCATGACTTGGCAGGAAATTAGTCCCGACCTCACGCTAAAGCCTCGCAAAGACCCTAAGAAAAAACCGGCCAAGGGCGTGATCGTCACCTTGGCGCTTTCTCCGGTAAATGCGGGTGTGATGTGGGCAGGCACGAGCACGGGCTTGATCCAGCTTACGGAGGATGGTGGCACGCATTGGACCAATGTAACACCCGCTGAAATACCAGCGCACGCCACAATCAACATCATTGACGCCTCGCACTATGATGCAGGCGCCGCATATGCCGCGGTCACCGATTATCAAGGTTCGCAGCCCTACATTTTCCGCACTCACGATTCCGGCAAGACCTGGCAGAAGATTATCTACGGTCTCCCCGCTGGCTCCTGGATTCGCGTCGTGCGCGAAGACCCGGTGCGCAAAGGGCTGCTCTATGCGGGAACGATGACCGGCGTCTACGTCTCCTTTGACGATGGCGATCATTGGCAATCCTTGCAACTGAATTTGCCCACGGCCACCGTCACCGATCTCGCCATCCACGGAAATGATCTGGTGGCCTCAACCTTTGGCCGGGCCTTGTGGATTCTGGATGATCTCTCGCCTTTGCGCCAGGCGAGCGCCCAAGTGGAAAGTTCCAATGTCCTATTCTATCGTCCCCGAACTGCGCTCCGCGTGCGCTGGGATGAGAATCAGGACACGCCCCTGCCCCGCGAAACTCCGGTGGGCCAAAACCCTCCCGACGGCGCGATTCTGGATTACTACCTGAAGTCCGCTCCAAGCGGCGAACTGACCTTGAAGATTTTGGACACGCACGGAAGGCTGGTGCATGAATATTCTTCAACGCCACCTCCGCCAGAAACTTCCTTGGCCAACGCCCCAAGCTATTGGTTTGCGCCTCCTGCCGTCCTCTCCAAAAATCCAGGGATGAACCGCTTTGTCTGGAATCTGCGCTATCCGCATCCTGCTACGTTGCGCTACAGCTACTACGGAATGCACCTCAACTACACCGAATATACGCTGACGGACCATGCCATTCCCGGCGAAACGCCCGTCCATCAGCCGCAAGGCCCGCTGGTGGTTCCGGGCCGATACACGGCGGTGCTAAACGTAAACGGGCAGGAATACCGGCAAGCCGTGACCGTGAAGCTAGACCCAAGAATTCATACATCGCAAGGCGATCTTGAGCAGCAATTAGCTCTCGATCAGGCAGTGGTGAATGGGATGAGTCCGAGCTTCGCAAGCTACCATCGGGTAGTTTCGTTAAGCTCGGCGCTGACGCGACTGCAAAAGAGCATTCCCACAAATAAAAAGGCAAAGAAGGCGAGCGACGCGGCCAGCGCACTCCAGAAGAGCCTGGAAGCCATAGAGACCGGCACAGCTAAAGCTCCCGGATTCGGACCGGTTAATCGCGACCTGGCCCGGCTCGCCACCTCGGTCGAAAGCGCGGACGTGCGTCCCTCAGACGCCGTGAGAGCATCCGTCAAGGAAACGTGCCGGGCGCTCAGCCAAGACTTCACCGAGTGGCAGAGGGTCAACAGTCAGGATTTGCCGGCGCTCAACGGCATGCTTGCGAAGTTCCAGTTGGCTGCGCTGCCCGTAACGGCCACCGCGGCGCAGTCAGGATGCGGCCTTTAACCAGTTGTATGGACGACCTTGGTGGCCGCACCACCGGTGAGGGCAACGGCGCTACAGCGGCTGGCAGCGCATGGATGAGTATTACTTTGTTAGGTTTAATTACAGACCGTCAGGGCATGGCTTCAGCCATGCTACATCCGAACGCAAGGAAAAGCGGCTTTAGCCGCTGAGGGCCTCAGGGGCTAAAGCCCGAATCTCGGGATCACCGCCAACGGCATGGCTGAAGCCATGCCCTGACGGTGCTCGCAACCGGCTTAACATAAGTAGTATTAGTGACCTGCCATGAAATCACTTTCCAGGATCTTCTCCAGAATTTCCGGAATCTCAAACACGGCGCGATTCCTGACCGCTGCGGCATGGGCGCGAAAGCGCGAATAATTCTCTGGGATCAGCAGTTCTTCCACGGCTCGGGAAATCTGCTTAAAGTTGCTCACCACCAATCCCACCTGCTTCTCCAAAACCCATTGGGCATTGTACTTTTCTTGCGGCATAGTGGCTCGATTGCACTCAATGATGACGGGGAGAGCCATTTCGATCGCTTCGCTCAGACTTCCCGGACCTGGCTTGCCGATGAAGAAATCCGAAAGGCGCATGTAGTAGGGAACTTCGCTGGTGAACCCAAGGACCAGCGACTTCAGGCGCCGCATCCTGCCGCGAATCATTTGGGCCAAAGTCTCATTCCGTCCACAAATCAGAATCAGTTGCAGAGGCAAATCCCCTCCATCAAGCCGGCGTGCGATTTCTGCCATCACCGGCGACCCGCCGCCGCCGAAGAGGATCAGTCCCACCGGCAGCCCGGGATCCAATCCGTGCTGGCGCCTTTCTGCAGCGCGATCGAGAGGCGGCAGATCGTAAAAGCGTGGATTCAGGATCATGCCGGAAACCCGGAACACTCGTTCCGGCGGATGCCCCATGCGTCGTGCCTGCTCTTCAGCCCGGTCCGTTCCACAGATCAAGAATTGCTCCTGGCGCTCAATCCAGAAGTGAGGCGGATAATCGGCGAAATCGGTTAGGACCGTCACATAGGGAGCTTGCGGCAACGTTTTGCGAACAGCCTCGCACATCACCCGGTTGAAGTGAGGCACCAGCGAAACCACCAAGTCTGCGGGATTCACCATCCAGTGTTTTTGGAGGAGGCGGGCCTGCTTGGTGTGAAATGCCTGGATCGAAGCATGGAGCAATTTCAGTGTTTGGGTCATCCCCAGCGTCCAGCCATTACTCAACAGGACGTTGTAGAGGTCCTGAACTCGAAGGCCGGTGAACCTGCGCAGGAGGTCGATGGGGTCCAGAATTTCCTGCAAATTCACCAGGCGGACGTTCCACGTCCGCCCTTGTTTTTCAATCACGGACTTGAGCGCCGTGGCCGCGGCGCGATGCCCGCCACCCGCGTCGAAAAAAACCAGATCGAGCCTTTTCATTGCCGCCCATCGTACCACAAAACTCTGAAAACCCGGCAAATACGGGGAAATTTCATCGAAACTTCGCAGCATTGTTACAGCCTTGTAACGGTCATCGCCCTAGAATGGTGCATGCGCTGTGACCTGCATGTCCACACGGTGCACTCGGGAATGTGCGATTTTCCCGGCCTCGGCGGCATTTGCCGCGAGAGTTATAACGATCCGCTCGCCCTCTACGCCCACCTGAAGAGACTCGGCATGGACCTGGTCACGGTGACGGATCATGACTCGATTGACGCCGCCGAAACCCTGCGCGGGCTGCCGGACTTCTTCCTGAGCGAGGAAGTGAGCTGCGTCCTGCCAGGCAGAACGCGCCTCCACGTGGGCGTCTATGACCTCGGCGAGCGGCACCATGTTGAGCTGCAGCGGCGGCGGGACGACTTGCCCAGGTTTCTTGCCTACCTTCGTGAGCAAGGTCTTTTCTTCGGCGTCAATCATCCTCTCTCGCGGCTGACGGGCCGGCGGGATGCGGGTGATTTCGAATGGTTCGAAGGAGAATTTCCGGCCTTCGAGATTCTGAACGGTCACATGCCGGATGCTTCGAACCGCCGCGCGCGGGCCTTGGCAGCGGCCTTCAACAAGACGGGATTGGGAGGAAGCGACGCTCACACCATCCTCTCAGCCGGAACCGCATTTACCGAGGTGGCCGGCGCGCTCTCCAAGCAGGAGTTTCTGAAGGGTCTGCGCCACGGTCGTGGGCGCGTGAGAGGAGCTTCCGGGACCTACTGGAAGTTGACGCGCGATGTGCTGATCATCGCCGCCAACATGATGCGGGAGAATCCGCTGGCCGGACTTCTCACGCCGCTGGTTTTGGCTGTACCGCTGGTGACGTTTGCCAACTGCGTCCTGGAAGTGAACTTCAGCCGCCACTGGGCGGAGCGATGGACGGCGCCGCTGCAAGATGGCACGCTTCCGCCCGACGGTCGAGCCTTCAAAAAGGCAAGGAGCCTGGCCGCATGATCCATCCTCAGTCCATGCTGAGCCTGATATCGAGCGGTGACCAGCGCCTGATGCGCCGCGTCAACCGCTGGCGGCCGCCGCGCTGGGTCCGCATCTGGATGATCCTTGCCACGCGCGGCGGCGATGGCTGGCTGTGGTACGCCATGGCCATGGCGGTCTTTATCTGGGGTGGACCGCAGCGTTTCCGGGCCGTCATGGCCACAGGCATCGCCGCCATTGCCGGCATCGCGCTTTTCCGGCTATTAAAGAAGGCGGCGCATCGCCAGCGCCCTTGCGCCTCGTTCTCCCACTGCTGGGCCACGCTCCTCCCGCCTGACAAGTTTTCCTTCCCATCGGGCCATTCCATCACCGCTTTTGCCGTTGCCCTCAGTCTGAGCAGCTTCTATCCTGAACTTCTTGCCGGACTCCTCTTCCTGGCCACTAGCGTGGCATTATCCCGCGTGATGCTCGGACTTCACTATTTGAGCGACGCGGTGGCCGGGTCGGCTCTCGGCGCATCGCTGGGCTATGCGGCCTTTCTGCTTTTTCGGTGAAACTTCCGCCCCACGCCGCCCCAATCAAGGTATTCAGGGCTCGGTCAAACGGATGCAGATGGGCCCGCAAGAAGTAATGAAGAGTCCTGGAAATTGGCCTGTTCAGCCTGGATGACTTACAACTTCCCTTGGAGGGTTGTCAAGCCTCTTGGATGGCAGAAAGAAGCTCTTTGAGCGTAATTTCTGAAGTCCCGAACTTCAACACCACTCGCCCGCCAGCCAGGTTTGCCAGTTGCGCAGCGTCTGGCATGGATGCCCCGGAACAATAGGCAAGGGCCACCACCGCCAGAACCGTATCCCCGGCGCCTGTAACGTCATAAACCGGCCGGGGGACGCTATGGATTTCGTGGGGCCGTCCCCGCTTCGGCAGGATAGTCATGCCTTGGGCGCCCCGCGTCACCAGCAAGTAGTCGCAGCCAAACATTTCAAGCAGGCGGCGGCCGCCCATTTCAATCTCCCGCGAGTTCCGCATCGGCATCCCCGCCATCTTTTCTGCCTCCTGAAGGTTGGGAGTCACCACTGTAGCTTGGTCGCAGATGGCAGCATGTTCAGGTTTGGGATCAACGAAAACCGGAAGTTCGCGGCTCCGGGCGAGGGAAATCATCTCCCGGCACAAATCCGGCGTCACCGAGCCCTTGCCATAGTCGGAGATGATCAGCGCTTCCACACGGGACAAGTTGCGCTTAAAAATTTCAATCACGCGGCGGGCGGATACGGCAGAAATAATCAAATCGCTCTCAAAATCAAGGCGCAATAACTGGTGTTGGTGGGCGACAATCCGCATTTTCCGGGGTGTCACACGGCCCCGCTCGCAGATCAGAGTTTCGGTACTCATGCTCCGGTCGCGAAGCAGGCGGACGAGACGTCGACCACTTTCATCCTTTCCGATGGCCCCGAGCAGCAAGGGCTCCGCACCCAGAGCCGCGAGGTTCCCAGCCACGTTTCCTGCGCCACCCGGATAGCCCACGGCGCGGGATTGTCCCGGGATGAGCACCACCGCAACAGGCGCCTCGGGCGAAATGCGCGTCGCTTCCCCGCGAAGAAACTCATCCAGCATGAAGTCTCCGAGCACGGCAATGCGCCGGCCCGGAAACCGGCGGGCAATTCGCGCCAGGCGCCGCTGTTCCGGGTTACTCAAGTGGGAACTCCTCTGAGTCAGAGTCAATAGGTATTGAATTCCCGCATGACTATTGGAAGACGGGAACATATCGAAACCGCTATTCTGGCTCGATACGGGCTTCGTCAACCAACATGATGGGGATATCGTCTTTAATGGGGTAAACGCGGCGGCATTGTGAACATTTCAAACCCTGGCCGTCCAAAGTGGGATGAACAGGGGCCTTGCACAAAGGGCAAACCAGTATTTCCAGCAGATCTTTGCTAATCGCCATGATTGGAGGCCCTCCTGGGGCGGAACGTGGCATAATTTATCAGACCCCTTTGGGAAATTCAACCCGCAATAGCCACTTGTGATATATCATTGGCTGCTGGCATCCCCTTTGGGGATAACATTTTTTTCAAAAAGTAGTTGACAAAGGGGAAAAGAGTTCTCTATAGTACTCGTGCTTGCCGAAGATAGTTATTGGCATAAAACCGGGTCAGGATTTAGTTTAAGCTCTGACCTAAAAAATAAGGAGTCGCGAAAATGTCGATGAAACTGCGGGTTATGCTGGTTGTGCTCCTTTTTGGCCTTGTCGGCTCGGTCCCGGTTTGGGCCGGCTCAGCGGTTGTGGGTTCGGTGGCTGGGAGCCTGAATGCGAGCGTTGGCGGACAGGCGCTATTGCCGAATGGCGTGATCTTTAGTGGCGACCGTTTGCAGGTGAAGGACGGAGCAGCGGTTGTGGCGCTGGATCACGGCAGCCGCATGGCCTTCGGACAGGACACTCAAGCGGGCTTTGTCCGGGATGCAAGCGGAGTGGCTGTAGTCCTGGAGTCCGGTAACGTTTCAATTTATCATCCGGCGGCGGGAAATGCGGTTCGGGTGATGGTTGGAAAGGTTGTGGTGAGTCCGGTAAGCGGCTACAAGTCGCTGGGTGAAGTCGCCATGATGAATGGTCTGATTGTGGTCACTTCCAAGCAGGGCTCGCTGAACGTTAACAACGATGGAAAGACCGTGAAGCTGGCGGAAGGCAAGACGCTGACCATCGCTCCGAAAACAGCGCGTGCTCCCCAAACCGGCGCATCGCAGAAACTTGCCGGGGGAAATACGGCTCTTGAAGCCGGAGCGCTGGGTGCCGCTGGCGCAGCAGCAGTCCTTGCTGGAATAGGCATGAAACGCGCAGGCGATGCCAAGACCGCTGCGCAACAAGCCAATGCAACTGCTGGTCAAGCGGTGACGGATGCGAACGCCGCCACGTCAGCGGCGAACGCCGCGGCCTCTGATGCTCTTGCCGCCCAGTCAACTGCCAACTTGGCGGGCTGCGCTATTAACAACCTTGGAGCGGACATGATCCCCCCCGCCTCAGGCGCCAATATCAACGTACCAAGCCCTTACGTTCCTCCGGCCGGGTTCACGTGCCCGCCCAACCCAAACGTGGGCTTTAACTAGGCTATTAATTGCACGGACGTTGAAAAAGCCTTGCTCAATAATGGGCAGGGCTTTTTCTGTTTGGACGTGGCCTAGTCATTGTATCCACGTTAGAATGCACTACTTAAGATGGACTCGAAACCGCGTGTTTTTAGGCTGGTGTTTGGAAATTCAATTCCGCATCCAGCTTTCGACAGTCGTATTACTCAAATCTTTGCCAATTGGTGCTGATTTCTTGGAGGGATGGGGAAGCGTAGGCCAGCGGCCTTTTTCACAAGTAATGCTGGCCCAGCCGATACCAGGGCGTGGTCGACAAAGCTCGGGTTTTTCCGTGCCTGCAGCGACATAACCCGCCTTGTGGTGCGAAAGGGGGGACTCGAACCCCCACCCCTAGCGGGACCAGATCCTAAGTCTGGCGCGTCTGCCAATTCCGCCACTTTCGCGCAGCTTCATTATAATCCCTAACCCGGCGTAGCCGGGGCCAAAACAGACGCCCCGCCCAAGTCAATTGAACACGGTCATTCCCGCTTTAGCGGGAATGACGGGCCCTGGGGCGATGGGAACCCACTTGCTGGGGCAGGCATTGGGCTTATGCTCGAACCGAGGGCCTTGCCAAAACCCGCTTCTGCTCTCTCCTCCATTTCTGATAAATTAGTCGCCGGATGCTACCCCGGAAACTCACACCATTGGCGGCGATTGGCGGAACCTATGTTTGCCTCCTGGCATTGCACGGACCTCTACTCCGGCTCCCATATTATTGGGATGAGGCCGGATATTACATCCCCGCCGCCCTCGACTTCTACCATCATTTCCTGTTGATCCCTATCAGCACCCAGCCTATTGGCCACACACCGCTGCTATCCGTTTATCTTGGCGTTGTATGGCATATCCTAGGATTTTCGACCACTGTCACCCGCGCCGCGCTGGTGTTGGTTGCCGCAGTCACAGTAGAGATCGTATTCGAGATTGGCCGCCGCGTTGCCGGGACTGAGGCCGGAGTCTGGAGCGGCTTGCTCCTGGCGCTTTCTCCGCTATTCTTCGCGCAAAGCTCGCTCGCATTTCTCGATTTGCCGGTGGCGCTGTTCACCACCTGGGCAATGCTGGCGCTCCTGGAAAACCGGTGGACTGCGTTTGCGGTTCTGGCATCGCTTGCCGAAATGACCAAGGAAACCGCCGTGGTCATGCTGCCCGTGGCTTGGGCTTTCGTCTGGCTGCGACGCCGCGAGCGAAGGCCCTGGGCCTGGGTTGCTCTCGCGGCCCCTTTAGTTCCGCTGAGCCTCTGGACGCTCTATTACCACGCAAGGACAGGATATTGGACGGGCAACGCGCAATACCTTCAGTATAACCTCTATGCCACACTCACGCCCTTGCGGGTCTGCCGGGGTTTTCTGGCGCGATGCGAGGAACTCTTCCTGGGAGGGTTCAACGGGCTGCTGACACTCGCGGTAATTGTAACGCTCCGATGGCTGCTCCGCAGTGATAAAGCCTCGAGTGTAAGAAACGCAGAGACCTTAGCAGCCGCCTCTGGCCAGCAATGCCTTTCAGATGCGGCCGGGCCAAACACCAAGAATACGGAGGACCTGTTTTTCCTTGCGGCAGGTCTTGCAACGATCTATGTCGTCTTGCTCAGCGTAGTGGGGGGTGCAATCCTGCCCCGATATATGCTGCCGGTGTTTCCAGTCTTTTTTCTGGTTACAGTCGTGATCATCCTGAAATTGCCGAAACGGTTCGGGCGGTCTGTTCTTGCGGTTACGACGATTGCATTCATCGCTTGCTGGTTTTGGAATCCCCCTTATCCGTTTCCATACGAGGATAATCTCTCCTACGCTGATTTTATCCATCTTCACCAGCAGGCGGCGCAGTTTCTAGAGGCTCAGCCGCATGGATCGAGAATCCTTACGGCTTGGCCCGCTACGAATGAGTTGCAGCAACCGCTACTAGGTTATGTCGCGAGACCGCTCAACGTTGAAGCCGTCAACGGATTTACTTCAAAGGACTTTGATCACCCGCCCGCCTTCGATTTGCTTTACCTTTACTCCCGCAAGTGGGAGCCGCCCGGCAATCTGATCTTGCGATCCCGCCGCTGGCGGAATTTCCTCCGCCGGTTCTACGACTACGCACCGCAGACGAGTGATCCGGATCTCATCTGGCGCTTTCATCTGAAGCTGATTCGGGAGTTTGAGAGGCGAGGACAATGGGTGAGGATATATGCAGCAGCTAAATCGGCAGCCCAATAGTAGCCAAAACACGAGCTTCATAGCGTGGCGGTTCCTTACGATGGGAGCGCCACCCCCCGGCCGGAACGGCGCCCATCTTTTGCTTTCGGCTTCTTTCCCTGCCGCTGGAAGCGCCCGGTACGAGAAGCTAGGAACGATACTAATCCTTGACTTTTACTCCCCTCAAAAAATACAATTCCAAGTGGACTCGGGGGTAATGACATGAAAGAAGAATTCCGGCAGTCTAAATCAGTGGAGCCGGGGGGTTCTGTTTACCCGGCGCGAACGCTAATCATTTTAGCTTTCATTCTGTTTTTTACCTGCGGCGCCGCTCTCAGTTTATCAGGCCAAACAACCGCCAGCCTTTCCTCCAACAGCGAAGCCCGCCCGAAGAAGAAAAAGAAACTGACCCATGAGGAAAAGCGACGGCAAAAAGCCATCCGCAAGGAAATGGAGAGTCCTTATAAAAAGTGGCTGGATGAGGAGGTGCCCTACATCATCACTCCCGAAGAAAAGGCCTCATTCAAAAAGCTAACGACGGATGAAGAGCGGGAGCAATTCATCGAGGCGTTCTGGGAACGGCGCAATCCCAATCCTGGAAGCCCGGAAAACGAATTCAAGGAAGAGTATTACCGCCGCATCGCCTACGCCAACGAGCACTACAGTTCTGGTATGCCAGGCTGGAAGATGGACCGGGGGCGCATCTACATTATGTACGGGCCGCCGGATGAGATCGATGCGCATCCCAGCGGCGGCTCTTATGTGCGGCCACCGTGCGAGGGCGGCGGCGAAACCTCAACCTATCCCTTCGAGGATTGGACCTACCACTACATCGAAGGTATCGGGGAAAACATCCAGCTGGAATTTGTGGATCCCAGCATGTCCGGCGAGTATCACCTGACCATGGACCCTGGCGAGAAGGACGCGTTGCTGCACGTCCCCGGCGCCGGCCTGACCGAGTACGAAATGATGAACGGCGGATCCAAGCTGGACCGCTTCCAGAACACGGACGGTACGACCATGGGTATGCCGATGGGCGGCCAACCGGAGAGCATGGAGGAGTTCACGCGGCTTGACCAGTTCGCCAAGATTTTCAGGCCCCCTGCCGTGAAGTTCAACGACTTGCGAGCCGTGGTGACGCACAAAATCTCTGCCCAACTTCTGCCTTTTAAGGTGAAGACGGACTACGTGCGGATCACCAGCGAAAGCATCCTAACGCCCATCACCGTCCAAATCGCCAACAAAGACTTGGAGTTTCAAAATAAGGACGGCGTGATGCACGGGGTGGTTGACATCTACGGACAGTTGAGCACGTTGGGTGGAAGGATTGCGAATTCCTTCCAGGACAGCGTGGTGCTGGACGTGCCTCAGCATGACTTTTCGAGCTACGTCAACCGCCAGTCGGTTTACCAGAAGGCGGTGACCTTGCGACCGGGCCGCTATAAGCTGTCTTTAGTGCTGAAAGACGACACCAGCGGGCACATGGGATCGACCGATCTTGGCATAATTGTACCGAATTACAACGATGACGGCCTGTCGGCGAGTTCGCTGATCCTTGCCGACCTGATTCAGCAATTGCCCACCAACGAAGTGGGAACCGGGCCGTTCGTGATCGGCAGCACCAAGGTGCGGCCCAGCGTCACGGCTTCCTTTAAGCGGGACCAGAACCTGGGGACGTATCTTCAGATTTACAATCTGGGGGTGGATCCGAAAACGCACCGTCCCGACGCTGACATCCAATTTCAACTCTTGAAGGATGGTAAGACCATTTTCACTGCGACCGAGGTGGCAGCAAGGATTCAACACGCCTCCGAGCAAGTGACCTTCCGGAAAATCTTGCCGCTTGCGCCTTTGCAGCCGGGAGACTACACTGTTGCTATCAAGGTGACGGACAACATTAAGAAGACCTCCATTCAGCCAAGCGCGACTTTCGCGGTGCATTAGCTTATTCGCAGGAGTAAAGCCTTGGAAAAAGGACTCTGGCGCTTGTTATGACCTTTCCGGACCGGCCGGTTCGCACATTCGTGACGGTCATCGCAGCGGGCATTTTGCTTGCTGTCGTGCTGCGCCCGGGGTATGGTGCGAATCAAGCTCGCTTGGGCCGGGTCACCGGGCGAGTGACGGACCGGCAGGGCAAACCGCTTGCTGACATCAGCGTGTTCGCAGTGGGGCCGTTGTTTGAATCCGGTTTTGCATTTGGGACTACGGCGCTCCGGACCGTTACTGACACTCATGGGAGGTTTTTTCTGGCCTCGCTCGCGCCCGGGTGGTATGCCGTTCAAGTCCGGGCCTATGGCAAGGGACCGGACGTAACGCACAAGATTCGAGTTGAGGGCGGTACAACTTCTATCCACAACTTCGTCCTGGGCGTGATCCTCGGTTCCACCAAGCTTCAGACGCCAACATCCCGCAGCGTTCTCTCCGCGGCCGGCGACTGGAAATGGATTCTGCGAACCTCCGCGTGCATCCGTCCCATCTTGAGATTCGATGGCTCTACCGGGGACGCTTCTCAGAATCCGCCCCCGAAGGCTCCCGTCATGCCTTCTGAGGTGATGGCGGGGCTTCTGCCCGGCAGTCCCTGGGAAGGCGGGACGAACGCGGACACGGGTGAGCAGAATGTCTACGCGCTTTTCAAGGCTCTGTCGGACAATTCGGACATTCTCGTGGCCGGCGCCCTCTCATCCCAGGGTGTCTTGGGATCATCCCTCTTAGCCTCATACCGGCGGGATACCACGAGAGGAGACCGTCAGGAATTCAGCGTGGCAGTCCACCAACTGAATTTGACGGCAGGAATGCCAGGACCCGTATCTGGAGCCGCTTTTGCGCAGAGTGGCGCACAGGCGTTGAGCTTCAGGACGAGCCGCGAGATGCGTATTTCCGGCTCCCTGACCTTGACCACGGGACTGGATGTGGATTATGTCAAGGCGGCAGGGGGCGCCGCAGAGGCACTTCCCCACATCAAGCTTGCCTACCAACTGGACGATGGCAGCCTGATCAGCGTACAATATGGCGCCATCACACCCGACCAGGGAGCATCCCTGGCGGGGCGCGTGGCAGACCTCAGCGCATTTCCACAGATGTCAATGGCGGGAAGCCATATGGCTCTTGAAAAAGTCGATCACACCGAAGCCCGGTATGATCATCAACTGGGTTCCAAGGCTCACCTGCAGGTGGCTGTCTACCATGACGGGTTCGGCAACACGGCCGTGAATGCCATCGATCGCTCCCAATCCTGGGGCTGGCTTGAGGGATATGCGTTGCCGGCCCCCGTAGCCGGCGGCGCTGTCCTCAACGCTGGAAATTATAACTCCACAGGATTTCGCACGGGCATGAGCTTTCAGGTTAGCTCCAGCACTGTCGGCACGGTGCTTTACTCCTATGGTGACGCGCTCATCGTCAGACAGATGGAAAATCGTCCTTTGACCTACCCGGAACAGATTCAAGGATTGCTCAAGGCGGGCGCAGGACAATCCATGGGTGGAAAAATCACCACGACCGTACCTCGGATGAAGACCCAGATCACAACCTCTTACTTCATAGCCCCGGGGGGCAGCGTTACGGTGATTGACCCTTACGGAATGGCTGGTGATGGAGTGATGCCTTACCTGGGAATAGAAATTCGTCAACCCCTGCCGAGCGTCGGATTCCTGCCAGCGCACTTTGAGGCGACGGCCGATTTCACCAATGTCCTCGGTCAGGGTTATTTTCCAGTTGCCCGAACCGGAGAAGAGCCGTTTATGATGACGGCAGCTTGCCGCGCGTTCCGGGGCGGCTTCTCCGTGCACTTCTGAGGCGGCTACAGCCGCGCCTTTTCGACCCGCCTTCGTTCCCTCAGAAACCCGGCCGGCAAGTCCCGTTCCCTCCGGTGCTACAATGAGTTTACGGATTTCTCGCCCATGAGACATCACTCAACTTCAACAGCCAGCAAAATACTTGAAACCGAACAGGCTGTGGAGACGGTCCGGCGATTGAAGCTCAAGGGTAAGCGCATTGTCTTCACGAACGGCTGCTTCGATCTGATTCACCCCGGCCACACCCGGTATCTGACGGAAGCCCGTAATCTCGGCGATTGCCTTCTGGTGGCCGTGAACAGTGACCGGGGGGTCCGTGCCCTGAAGGGACCGCAGCGGCCCGTATTTCCCCAAGCTGAACGGGCGGAGATTCTGGCGGCTTTCGAGGCTGTGGATTACGTCACTTTTTTTGACGAGCCCACACCCCGCGACCTGATCGCCCGAATCCTTCCGGACATCCTGGTCAAGGGATCGGACTGGGGGGCGGCCCAGATTGTGGGGCGGGAAGAGGTGGAGGCAGCCGGTGGAAGAGTGATCTCCATGCCGGTGGTTCAGGGCTATTCCACATCCGCAATTATTGAGGCGGTTCTTCACGCCACCCACTCAGATAAGAAATCGTAATGTCGTTGACTCAATCCTTGCTACAACCCGTCTTTGATCATCCTTCCTTTGGCGCCGTGATTCAAATGTTGCGTCAAGGTTGCGGAGAAACCCCGTCCAATGGACTGGCCGGTTCCCTGAATGCCAAGAGCTCCGCCCGTCACAAGCTGGCAGTACCGGCCTCACCCGTGGCGGGGGCGAATGCCCAAACCCTCTCCACGATTGTAATTCGCAGCGAAACTCCCGCCGGGCAACCGATGGCCTGCTCGCTCTCTGGCCTCACGCGCGCAGCAAAAGCAATAGTGATTGCAGGGCTTGCCCACCGGTTGGGACGCCCGCTGCTGGTCGTGACGTCGGACAATGAATCTGCCGACCAAACTTCCCGCTCCGCCGGCGCTTTTCTTAATTGGCTCGAACCTGGCGCGGGAACTTCCATCCTTTCGCTCCCGGAATATGATTGTACTCCGTACGAGATGCGGTCACCCCATGCCGAAATCGCGGAGCGGCGCGCAGTGGCATTGTGGAGTGCGGCGGAGGGGCGAAGCCGGGTCTTGGTTTCACCACTCACTGCGGCTCTTGGCAGATTCAAAGACCGTTCTTACTATGCCTCCTTAGCTTTGACTCTCAAAGTAGGCGATGAAGTGCCGCTTGACGACCTGATTGAGCATCTCGTCGCGGTAGGTTACGAACGGGGAGAACCCGTCGAGTCGGCCGGAAGCTTTTCCGTCCGGGGCGGAATCCTTGACGTGTTTCCACCGGAGGCCGAGTGGCCTTACCGCATTGAGTTCTTCGGAGACATGATTGATTCATTGCGCCAGTTTGATCCCGGCACACAGAGGTCCCGTAAGGCTGTTCCCGCAGCTTCGCTCCTGCCGCTGTGCGAAATTCGCACTTCTTCAAAACTCTTCGAGTCCATCGTACAGGCGCTCGCCGGGCGGATTACAGGCCCCAATAATAGTGATGGGCAATCCTGGGTACCAGAATATTCTGGTAAATTTCCGGGATGGGAATTTTTCGTCCCATTGGCGGACCCGCACCGGAATACAATTTTTTCTCTTCTGGAAAATCCCATCGTTGTCTGGGATGAGCCCCAGGACCTGCTCGCGCAGGGCAAGAGCATCTTCGAAAACTGGCAGGCGGCATATGACGAACTGCAGGATATGGTGCCGCCTCGCCCCCGGCCAGAAGAGTTTCTGCTCGGGTGGCCAGAGTTCAAGCGAGCCTACCAGGACTCTGCGCAGGTTGAGCTCAATGAGTTCGAAATCGCAGGGAGCAGAGATTCGGACCGGGGGCGGGAGCCAGGAAGCGGGAATTCGACCCCGGCGTTGACCGCAAACGAACTGCTTGACTCGCTGCCCGATGAAGTGATTGCCGACCTTGAGGCCGACTTAGGCTTAAAGAAGCCGCGCCGGGGGCTGAAAAAATCGAAGTTCCATGAGACAAGAGCCATTGAACCTCGCACGGAGTCAACCGGGGAGGCTGAGGCTGGAATTCCCGAAGCCCATCCGGGGGCAGATGCTTCAGACATTGGGAAGGAAGCTGGTGGGATCGAGCCGGCAAAACTCAGGGAAATATTTTTGAGCGAAAACGGGGCGCCCGGAGCCGGCATGGCTGGCAATATCACAGGCCGGTTTGTGCTCATGTCGCGTCCTTCTCCGTTATTTCAAGGTGGAGTGAAAGCCTGGGTCGAGGAGGTCCGCGCGCATATTTCCAAGCAGGAAACCGTGATTGTAGCCCTCGCGGTTGGAGGCAAAACCGATCGCATTCACGAGCTTCTCCGCGATTATGGCATCCCTTTCGTTGACGCCACCGGCTCTGCCGGTAAAGGCCGCACAAACGAAACCGTGCCTAACGTAGGGTCCGAAGGGGTTCTTCATATTGCGCTGGGTGACATCGAGCGCGGCACCACCATCCCGGACGCCCGGTTCGCGCTCTTTACAGATACGGATCTCTTCGGTGGAATCGCGTGGCGGAAGCCGGAAAGGCAGCGCAGAACCTCCGCAGCCCGTTTCATCTCTGACTTGAGCGACCTTAAAGTGGGGGATTACGTGGTGCACGTGGACCACGGCATCGGCCTCTATAACGGCTTGCGGCAGATTGATGTCGAAGGCCAGCGGCATGATTTTATGCTGCTGACTTACCAGGATGACGCCAAGCTTTATGTGCCGCTCGAGCGGCTGGATTTGGTGGAGAAATACCGCTCCGGCAGCGCACTTGAAGACGGGCCCCGGCCCGCCCTCGACCGGCTGGGCGGGACGGCGTGGGCGCGCACCAAGGCAAAAGTCAAAAAGGCCTTGCGCGATATGACCGATGAGTTGTTGCGCCTCTATGCTGACAGAAAGATGAGCGGAGGCGTGGCTTGCGGACCGGACACCCCGTGGCAAAAGGAATTCGAAGAGGCCTTCGAATTTGAGGAGACAGCGGACCAATTGACAGCCATCCAAGCGATTAAAAGAGACCTTGAGAGCCCGGAGCCTATGGACCGGCTGTTGTGTGGCGATGTGGGTTACGGAAAGACAGAACTGGCCCTGCGAGCAGCCTTCAAAGTGGTTCAGGAGGGAAGGCAAGTCGCCGTGCTGGCGCCGACAACCGTCCTGGCATTCCAGCATTTCAACACTTTCCGGCGCCGGATGGCGCCCTTTCCCGTGCGCATCGAGATGGTCAGCCGCTTCCGGTCACCGGCGGAGCAGAAGCGAATTCTGGCCGAAACGCGCGATGGCAAGGTAGACATCCTGATCGGAACCCACCGGCTTCTCTCCAAGGACGCTGGATTCCGCGAGCTCGGACTGCTGATAGTTGATGAAGAGCAACGTTTCGGTGTGGCGGCCAAGGAGAAATTGAAGAGGTTCAAGTCCAACGTGGACGCGCTCACGTTGACGGCCACGCCCATTCCCCGCACCCTGCATATGTCTCTCGGCGGCCTTCGTGATCTCTCTTTGATTGAAACACCGCCACGGGGAAGACTGGCCATCCAGACAACCGTTTCTCCGTTCAATCCTGGTTTGATCCAGGCGGCGATCTTGCATGAGCTGGAGCGCGAAGGCCAAGTCTATTTTGTTCACAACCGCATTGAATCGATCTTCAGCATCGCTGCCGTCGTAAACCGGCTTGTTCCCACGGCTCGCCTGGCCGTGGCGCACGGGCAGATGGGCGAAGGAGAACTTGAAAAAGTGATGCTGAAGTTCATTCAGGATGAATATAACGTGCTGATCTCCACCGCGATCGTTGAGAATGGGCTGGATATCCCGAGAGCCAACACCATCATCGTGAATCGTGCAGACCGCTTCGGTTTGGCGGACCTCTACCAGTTGCGCGGCCGGGTCGGAAGGTCGGACAAACGCGCCTACGCCTACTTCTTAGCGCCAGCGGAAAACGTGCTTACGCCGCTTGCCCGCCGCCGCCTCGCTGCGCTGAAAGAATTTTCCGATCTCGGGTCCGGCTTCCGGTTGGCGGCATTGGACCTGGAGTTGCGCGGCGCCGGGAATCTGCTTGGCGCTGAACAATCTGGCCACTTGAATTCTGTTGGCATTGACCTTTACCTTAAACTACTCGAACAAAGTGTTGAAGAGGCCAAAGGGGAGGCGCCGAAACCGGAATTGCGAGTCACCCTCAAACTGGGGGTGGACATCAAGATCCCTGAATCGTATATCCCCGATGAGAGTCAACGTCTACGAATGTATAAGCGAATCTCGGCGATTGCCAGCCCCGAGGCCCGTATCGAACTCGAAACGGAAATGGTGGACCGGTTTGGCAGTCTGCCCGAATCCGTTTCAAACCTCCTGGATTACGCCCTGCTCAAGTCAAGCGCCGAAGAGATTCTGGTCGAAGCCATCGAACGTAAGACCGAAGAAGTCTGGCTGCGCTTTCACCCGGAAACATCCGTCCGGCCCGAAGACCTCAAGAGATTTTTGAGCCGCCACCGGGATTCCAGCTTCCGTCCGGATGGAACCCTGCGAATCAAATTTCCTCCGGGCCGGGAATCATTGTTGGGCCGACTCCGAAACAACTTGCAGGAGCTGCGGGCGGCGAATTAGAATCAAAGGGTGCCGGCCTTGCGCAGGCCCACACCGGGAAAGAAAGGCAAACATGAAACGAAAAGTTCGGGATTTTCTGTTAGGGCTGGCGGCGTTGTGCATCGTTTCGGGTCCGGCGATCGCTTCCCGCCAGATCATTGAGCGTATCATCGCGCGCGTGAACAACGAGATCGTCACCATGCGGCAGTTTGATAGTCAGCGGTCGAAGCTCCACGACCAGCTTGCTCAACAATACTCCGGTTCCGAGCTCGACGAGCAGTTCAAAGAACAGAGTAAGAATCTGCTCCGCGACCTCATTGACCAGGACCTGATGGTGGAAAAGGCGAAGGACCTCAATATTAACGTGGACACCGATGTGGTGAAGCGCCTGGACCAGATTCGGGCGCAAATGAACTTGCCCACCATCAACGATCTTGAAAAAGAAGTAGAAAAACAGGGGATCATCTGGGAGGACTTCCAGGATAATATCCGCCGCAATCTGCTCATGCAGCGCGTGATCGAGCGTGAAGTGGGCTCGCGTATTATCATTACCGATGCCGATGCGCGGAAGTATTTTGAGTCGCATCAGAAACAATTTGACTCGCCCGGTGGTGTCCGCCTGGCGGAAATTCTGGTAGCCACCGATAAGCATCCTCCCACTCAAGCTCAGAAATTAGCCAACCAAGCGTTGGCCTCGATTAAGGCAGGAGGCAAGTGGGAAGACCTTGTTAAAAAATATTCTGATGATTCCAGCGCGCAGAATGGCGGAGACGTTGGCTTTTTCAAAGATGGAACTTTGCTGCCGGCCATTTCCGGCGCCATTAAAAACGTCGATGTGAATGAGACCACGGGCATTATCCATACGAAATATGGGTACATGATCGTGAAGGTTCTGGAGCGGCGTAGCCCCGGAGTTCCCAAATTTGAGGAAGTCCGGACGGATGTAGAGAACGCGCTTTATCAAACCCAAATGCAACCGGCGCTCCGCCAATATCTTTACAATCTCCGGAAGGAAAGCTACATCTTTCTGGCGCCCGGTTATGTCGATACCGGTTCTGAACCGCCTAACCAAACGATGCTCGCCCAAAAAACAAAATGAAATCCCAATATGTCGCGGATCTCGATCCGGGGACGCGCATTGACACCAGCTTTCTGGTTCAAAGCAAAGAGCGGAAGATCGCCCGCAACGGCAGCGCCTATCTGGACCTCATTCTGAGAGATTCGACCGGTAGCATCCGCGCCAAACTCTGGGATTGTGACCGTCCCGGCCTGGATTTTGAGCAGGACGACGTCGTTTCCGTTACCGGCTTACTCGAAAATTACCAGGGCACTCCGCAGCTTACCATTCGCAAAATCACGCGCCTCCACATTGAAGGGCTGGACCTGATCGATTATCTCCCCAGGACCCGCCACGATCCGGACCAGATGTTTGGGCAACTGTTCGACCGAATCGAGCAGTTACCCGAAACTCCCCTCCGGGAGCTGCTCCTCGCCATCTTCACCGACCCTGAAATCACCACAAGATACAAGCTGGCGCCGGCGGCAGTGGTGATGCATCATGCCTTTCTCGGAGGTCTACTGGAGCATGTAACGTCCTTACTGGACCTTGCGGATCGAGTTTGCGATCACTATGCATGGCTGGACCGCTCTTTGATCTTCGCGGGACTGCTTTTACATGATCTTGGAAAGGTTGAGGAAATCAACTTCGACCGGAGTTTCCGCTACACCACGCGGGGCCAACTTTTGGGACATATTACGATCGGGATTGAGATGATTCAGGAAAAGATCCGGAGTCTCCCGGGCTTCCCTGCTCCGCTTCGGGACAAGATTCTCCACTTGGTTCTATCTCATCATGGCAAGGCGGACTTCGGATCTCCCAAGGAACCAGTGTTCCCCGAAGCTCTGGTGGTTCACTACCTGGACGACCTGGACTCCAAGCTTCAAAGCATGTGCGAACAGTACGAGGCGGACAAGAATCGCCAGGGCGAATGGACCGGCCGCAACCGGGCGCTTGGCCGTGAGCTTCTGAAGGTTGCTCGCCCGGAGGAACCTCGGGAGGCTCTCTCTGCCGTCGCCGCGGCAGGAGATCAAAACACGGGCAAGGCGCCCCTCCAACATGCCGAGGAAAAGCCGTAGCCACCAGTTCGATATCCCGTCACTGGAGCTCGAGTGTATGAAGGCTTTGTGGTCCCTCGGGCAGGCGACGGTTCACCAGATTCGCAAGGAAATCGAGCCCCGCCGGCTCCTTGCGTATACAACGGTGATGACGGTCATGAATCGGCTGGCCCGCAAAGGCATTGCCAGCCGTGAAAAACAAGGACGAAGTCACCTCTACCATCCGGAGATTGCGGAACAAGCCGTCAGAAGCAGGGCAGTCGAAAAGCTCATCAATAACTTTTTTGAAGGGTCGCCCCAAAAACTCCTCGAATATTTGCGAGCGCCTTCGAACGGGAGGGACGGTAGCGGTAATGGTTCGACAGACTCTAAACTGATTGCCCCTAAATCGGTTCAGGGGCCGGGATATTCTGCCAATGAAGGCATCGACCCCAGCTTGCTCTGAACCTTCGGGCAAAACTTATAGCCTGAAATTCGAAAAACATTTTCACTGCGAAAGCGCGGCAAAAAGGCCGCGCGGACCTGCCGGTTCCGGAGAAGCTTTGCATTCGCAATGAACGAGACTCCCGTTGATCCCATGCTCTTTCAGGACGTAATCCAGAAGATCATTCCCCATCGTTATCCTTTCTTGCTCATTGATCGCGTCACCGAATTCACACCGGAGAAGAGAATCCGGGGTATTAAGCACTTTACTACCGCCGAACGATTCCTTTATGGATTTCAGCCTGAGACCCTGATCGTGCCTTGCGGCTTCCTCCTGGAAATGGTGACACAACTGGGCGCAATTCTTGTCTTGGAACGGCCTGAAATGGAAGGCAAGATTGCAGTGATACTTCAGATTCCATCGGCGATCATGCATCTTCCGGTCATGGCAGGAGAATCCGTTGTTGCAGAAGCAGTTGCGTTGAAACTGCGGGAAAGCTTCGGAGAACTCCACGGCAAAATCTATCGTGGCCAGGAACTGGTCGCAGAGGGGCAGATGCGCTTCGCGATTGCCAGCACGGATAGCCTTATGCCTCAGGTATCCTGAAGTCGAAACCCGTCTGGCGGCCGCCACGGCTCGATGGCCAATCACACCGGCCTCTTGAATTCTTTGCCCTCGTACTGAGAGAATGATTCATGCCCTTTGAGGAACTCAAAATCCGTCATGTTGCGATCCGTCCGGCCCACATCCTTGCTCCCATGGCCGGCATTACGGACACCGTCTTCCGCCGTTTCATCAAACAACTGGGCGGGTGCGGGCTCATTATGACTGAGTTTGTTTCAAGCGAGGGCATGCTTCGCCAAAACCGCAAATCACAGCGGTTTCTTTACTACAAAGAAGAGGAACGGCCCATCACTGCGCAAATTTTCGGGTCGGACCCGGATCACCTTGCTGAGGCGGCGCGCATGATCGAGGACCTGGGCTTTGACATGATTGATTTGAACCTGGGTTGTCCCGCCAAAAAAGTGGTGAAGTGTGGAGGGTCCGGACTGCTGAGAGATCTTCCGCTGCTGGAGAGGATTTTCACACAGATCCGCAGCGCGGTTTCAATTCCTTTCACCATCAAAATGAGATCGGGTTGGAGCGATGAGGAAGTTGTCGCCGTGCCGGTGGCCCGTCTTGCCGAAAACTGCGGAGTGGAGGCGGTCGCTGTGCACCCCCGGACACGCATTCAGGGTTATAGCGGCCAAGCCAAATGGGAGATCATCCGCTCAGTTAAGGACAGCGTCAGGATTCCGGTTATTGGCAATGGTGATGTGATGACTCCTCCCAAAGCCTGGGCCCTTCACGGCGAAACCCAGTGCGATGCGGTGATGATCGGCCGCGCTGCACCCTCAAATCCTTGGATTTTTCGGCAAATGCTGGAATTTTCATTGACGGGCGCCTACGCCGAGCCGACGGAGCTCGACCGCTACAACTTGATCCGTTCTTACTATGCCATGTTAGTCGAGGAAGACATGCCGGGGGCCATTGGCAAGATGAAACAGTTCGCAAGCTGGTTCACCCACGGCGTGCGCAGTGGGGCTGAGCTTCGCCGCCAGGTTCAAAGCGCGGGCAATACTCGCGAAGTGCTGGATCGAGTCGATGAATTTTTTAGCAGGAATCCGGTTGCGCAGAGGGATCAAAGCTCAATGGCAATGGGCACTGTCTGAGGCGGCTGGCGCAAACCCCAACATCAAGGCCGGGCCTTCAATTTCCTGAAATTAGAATGCAGAAGTTCACCGTTCTTTGGGTACTGCCTCCAGAACTACCCGTGTAGCAGCTCGAACATTCTAAAAGGAGCGGAACTCTGGCATTAACCCTCTAATCCCTTTTCTGCCTGCCATTGGCGGTACGCTTCGCTCTTCGAAATCCCCCGAGCCCTTGCCAACACTTTCAAGGCTCCACGATCGTCGAGGCTTCGCTCCTTCTTCAACCGTTCAACTTCATCACGAATGGAAGCCAGAGAAGCATCTTCTGCAGAACTATCAGAAGCGGGATCGTGCCCACCCACCAGGACGGTAATCTCTCCCTTAATGCTCTTCGCCGCGAGCCGTCCGGCTAATTCCGCCACTGTTCCGCCCAGAAACTCCTCATGGATCTTAGTGACTTCCCGAGCCAGAACCACAGGGCGGTTCCCAAGAATTTTCTCGACATCCTCCAACATTTCCAGGATGCGATGCGGTGCCTCATAAAACACTTGCGTGCCAGGAATCTCCTTGAGCTCACGCAAAGCCCGCTGCCGGGCGACGCCCTTCGGAGGCAGGAAACCCGCAAAATGGAAATGATCCACCGGGAGACCCGCGGCGCTCAGAGCCGCTACAAATGCTGAAGGGCCGGGTACCGGAACCACCGGGAAACTATGGCGGATTGCAAGCTTGATCAGGCGGTAGCCCGGGTCCGACACAATGGGCATGCCGGCGTCAGAAACCAGCGCAATTTGATTCCCTTCTTCGAGCCGTAGGATCAGTTCCGGGGCGCGCGTCATCTCATTGTGTTCGTGATAGCTGAGGGTGGGCGTGGCAATGCCGTAATGATCGAGCAGCTTCTTGGCGCGGCGTGTGTCCTCGCAGGCTATCAAGTCCACTTGCTTTAACGTCTCAACCGCCCGGAACGTGATATCTCCCAGGTTGCCGATGGGAGTGCCGACCACGTACAGTTTTCCGCCCTTGGCAGGAACCCCTGCCCGATTTGAATTTGCAGCCTCAAACGTCGCTCTCGGATTCATTCACGCTCCCGCAAGCAGTTTCTTAAGAAGTGTATCAGGCCCACGAGTTCGAAGCAATTCCGCCTTGGCCCGAAGGTCGACGGCCCGTCGAGGAAATAGGGCTCCGCCGCCGTCCTTGGCTTGAATTCTTCCCGGTCATTTTTGAGCCGGCTTCGGTAGCAGTTTTGACCCCGGAATGGCGAGTTGATATACTTGGATTGAAAGTTTCCAGGAGGGTCGCTTGCCACTCTACGAGTACCGTTGCAAGAAATGTGGAAAGCATTTTGAGAAGATTCAAAAGTTTTCAGACGATCCGCTTTCCAAGTGCTCCGAGTGCGGCGGCGCGCTGGAGCGATTGCTCTCATCTCCTGCCATCCAATTCAAGGGAAGCGGCTGGTACATTACGGATTACGCCCGTAAATCCTCCGCGCCCGCAGGGGATTCCTCCGCCCAATCACCCGGAGGCGATGGCAAGACTACGACCGCATCGGACTCGAAAGGCGATGGCGCAAAGGCTCCCGAAGCCCCGAAAGCCAAAGATCCCGCTCCGAAGTGATGACCAAAGAGGCATGCGCTGGAAACCCCAGTTCGCGGCTGGGCCACATACCCGTCACCCGCTACCCTGCTTTCAACCCGCGGGCAAGCTTGGCCAGTTGGTTCCAGCCTATCGCTTCATAGCTTTAGTGACTTCAAGTAACTCCGAAAAGGCTTGCCAAGGTCTGCCCTCTTCAGCGCCAGCTCCACGGTAGCCTGAAGAAATCCCAGCTTGTCGCCAGCGTCGTAGCGGCGGCCCTCGAACAGATATCCATACACCGGCTCCTTCGCCAAGAGTTGGCGGATGGCATCGGTGAGCTGTATTTCCGATCCGGCTCCGCGCCGGGTGGCAGCGAGCTCGCCAAAAATAGCCGGGGTCAGGATATAGCGCCCGATAATCGCAAGGTTTGAGGGCGCGTCAGCGGGTGAGGGCTTCTCCACCATGTCTTCGATCCGGAACAGGCGTCCGTTCAGGTCCTGATCGGAAATGGCGCGGCCCTTGATAATTCCATAACTTGAGACCGCGCTGCGAGGCACGCGCTGGATGGCTACCACGCTCCGGCCGTAGCGTCCGTAAACGTCCATCATTTGCCGGAGACAGGGGACCGGGGCATCGATCACGTCATCAGAAAGGAGCACGGCAAACGGTTCATCGCCCACCAGATCTTTAGCCACCAGGATTGCATGGCCCAGTCCCAGCGGATTTTTTTGACGCACGTAGGTTATTTGCAACAGCCCGGAGATAGAACGAACGAGGTGCAGGAGCTGTTCCTTCCCCTTGCCCGCCAACTGATGTTCGAGCTCGAATGAAACGTCAAAATGGTCCTCAATGGCGTTCTTGCCGCGACCCGTCACAAAAACGACGTGCGGAATACCGGAGGATGCGACCTCTTCCACCGCGTATTGCACGAGCGGTTTATCCACAATGGGCAACATTTCCTTGGGTTGAGCTTTGGTGGCGGGCAGGAAACGAGTTCCCAGTCCGGCCACCGGCAAAACGGCTTTGCGAATCTCCATGAACACCTCAAGATGATCAATTTCATTTCCCAAACGCCTTCCAGTCCTTCCTCGGAGCGCCCGTGCCGTATGCTAACATATTTCAGGGAGGCCCTGCTTTGATGCTCATCTTGGGGATTGAATCGAGTTGCGATGAAACGGCGGCGGCCGTCGTTGAAGATGGCCGGAAAATCCTTTCAAATGCTGTCGCGTCCCAGGTGTTGACCCACGAAAAATTCGGCGGCGTGGTCCCAGAACTGGCGAGCCGCGAACACCTCCGCAAGATTGCTCCCGTGGTCGAAGAGGCTTGCCAGCAGTCGGGCTTTAGCCTGCACGAAATGGACGCCATTGCCGTTACCGAAGGTCCGGGGCTCATTGGGTCGCTCTTGGTTGGCCTCGTTTATGCCAAGGCAATTGCGCAAGTCATGGGAAAGCCGCTGGTGGGAGTCAATCATTTGGAAGGCCACATTCACGCTGTCCTCCTCGAGAACGAAATGCAGCGGCTGAAAGGTGAAAGCCTCGAGGAACCCGGATTCCCCAACGTCACCCTGGTCGTTTCCGGCGGGCACACCAGCCTGTTCCGCGTGGAGCGCAGCAAACAACTGGAAACCGGAGCCTGGACATTTCATTACCGCCGCCTGGGACAAACTCGTGACGACGCGGCGGGCGAAGCTTTTGACAAAGTCGCAAAGCTGCTCGTACTGGGTTATCCGGGCGGACCCGTCATAGACCGTCTGGCCCGCTATGGACACGCTGACGCCGCTCCCTTTGGCCACATCAAGATGAAGGGAAGTCCGCTCGACTTCAGCTTCTCCGGTCTTAAGACGGCTGTACTCTACCGCATCCGTGGCACGAGTCTGGCTGAAGAGGCTGACAAACGCCGCGCTTGGCGGAAAACCCAGGACATTATCAATACAAACGATCTTCGCCAACAATGCTCCCAGGAAACTCTCAATCTCATCGCCGGATTTCAGGAAGCCGTGGTTCGCGACCTTATCGAGCGAACCCTTCATGCAGCAAGCACAGAACGTGTACAGTCGATCTTCGTATCAGGAGGCGTGGCGTGTAATTCACTCCTTCGCGATCGGTTTGGCGAAGCCAGCAAGCAGGCCCGGATCAAACTCTTCCTGCCCTCGCCTGCGCTTTCCACCGATAACGCCGCCATGATTGCCGCCGCGGGATATTTCAAGCTTGCTGCGGGTGAGCGTGCCGGTGCAGGCCTCACTGCACGGGCTTCCCTGCCCCTTGGCATTGGGGCGCAGCATTCCCTCCATCGTATTTGAGACAAGCCATTTGTTGTACGCCGAGCCTCGCCTGACCCCAATACCGTTCAGCATGGCGGGAACAAAGCCAATTTTTACGCTATTTTTCCGCGCAAGCCTTGTAACTTGTTGATTATAAGTCAATTGATTGGCTTTGTTCCTGAAATCGACGTAACTTTCGCGGCATCTATGGGTTAGCCGGTTTCTCAATGGCTTTGATCATGGCTTTGAATGGCTTTGTATCACTAGATTTATCCATGTTTTCAGTTGATTACAGACTTTTCCACAGGCAAAAAAGAATTGTTTTTTCTCCACTTTTTGCTCGCACCCGCATTTTTACTGGCTCATTCGCATGCTCGCAATGGCTTTGTTCCTCGAGCGTCATTTTGGTCATCTTTTTTAATGTGGATTGGCCGGTCATGAGAAACCTTTCGAGGGACATATACTTTCAATATATTACTCCATAAGTATATTATTGTCAAGGACTTTTTCGCTTGCTGGTCGCGTCCGGCCAGGGGAGCCCCTCATCCACCGCTTCGTGGCGCCCTCTCCCCGCTCGGGCGAGAGGGCGTAGGCGTCGGTGACGTTGGAGAGGGCGGATGAGTCAAAATGGCTTGCGGACAGAGACACCCCCATCCCAGCTTTCGGGGAGAGAACTATAGGGGCTAGGGTAAGGGAAAACGCAACAGCCCCGTCGTAAATTTCACGAGGTCCACCCTGACAGAATAGTATTGAAGTTAACTCCCGATGCTCTTCGCGCTGGCGTCCCACACCGCCGCGCTCTTCTGGAAATAGGAATAATTGGCCATGTGGATGGCGATGGCGGCGTTGTTCCCGAAATATTCGTCTTCGATGGACGGGCGCCGGGTCTTTACCGATTGGAAGAAATTCCAAAGATGGTCGCGGGTGTCGTCATAACCATCGGGAGCCAGATAATTCGCGGCCTCAATCACCTTCTGAGTTCCGGGCTTGGGATCGTGTTCAGAATGCCACTGGGCGGCGTAATTCTGCCGCATCGGGCTGGGCCACGCCGGCGTACAAGGGCCGTGATCCTTGCCATCCTGCCAGGAAACACTGAGCGAGTCCGGATTTTCGACGCCGTGAATCTCCAGAATGCCGTGGTCGCCCATGAAGCGGAAGCCGGATTCGGTCTCGGTGTTTAATGTGACGCGCAGGGTGACGCTGAAATCGCCATAATCATAAACCGTAGTCATGACGTCAGGAACGTCGCGCCCATCGTGCCAGCGGTAGAGGCCACCCTGGGTGAAGGCCCGTTGGGGCGGCGCCGTGATCCCCATTACATAGTGGATTCCGGTCAAGTGGTGAATACAAAGGTCGCCGGGAATGCCCTCCCCGTAATCCTGGAAACATCGCCAACGCGCCCAGCGAGTCGCGTTAAACGGACGATTGGGAGCAGCGCCGAGCCACATTTCCCAATCCACCGTCTTCGGTGAAACGTCAGGAGGAATCGAATACCACCATGCGCCACAATGGTCGTTGCGTCCCATGGTGGCTTCGATCAGGCACAATTTGCCGATGGCGTCCGCCGCAATCAATTCCTTGGCCTTTTGGTAAACCACGGAGCTCGGTTCCTGGCTGCCAATCTGCACGATCCGGTTGTTCTTCTTTGCCGCATCGATGATTTCGAAGCCTTCCTCCACTTTGTGGGTCATGGGCTTCTCGCAATAGACGTCCTTGCCCGCCGCGCAGGCGTCCACAATGATCTGCTTGTGCCAGTGGTCGGGAACAGCCGCAACGATGCAATCAATTTCCTTATTGTTGAGCACGTCCTGATACCGCGATGTGATAGGAGTGGGCTTCCCCAGGATTTGTTTGGCCAGCGTCCGCCGCCCTTCGTAAAGGTCGCAAGCGATGGCACACTCCACGCCCGGCAATTGGATCGAGGTTCGGAGCAGGCCTGCGCCCCTCATGCCCACGCCGATCATGCCAAACCGGACGGTATCACCCGCCGGTGCAGGCAATGCCGGAGCCGCTTCCAGATTTCCGTTCTCCAGCAGAATAGTACGGGCCGCCAGCGGGCCACCGACGGTGGTGGCCGCTTGCTGCATAAAATCACGCCGTGACAAAATTCGCTTTTTCATCGCCCATGCTCCTTGAAAATAAAGAAAAAGTTCGTCTAAAGAGGATTATCCTATGCCTCGCCATTTTCGAAAGCAAGGAAAAACAGAGAGCCTGAGGCACGGCTGCCCTTTCTGGCTACCTACTTGGGAATATAAACGTCTCAGGAACTCAGACCTATCTGACCATGACACACGAACTCTTGGTCGAGGCGTCGCACGATTCACGTGCTGATCCATGAGGCGCTGAATCTCCGAATATACCGCCAGACAAGGAGATCGAGCAGTCATGGCATGACGCGCCTTGGTTCCCGGCCGAAGGGCGAGTCCTGCGCCGTGCGACCTTTCGTCGATTCGCGGATCGTCAGGGGGGCGCGATTGACGCTTTTTCGTGCCCAAAACACCGGAAACGAACCCATTTTGTCCTGTAACCCTTTTTTCTTGAATCACTTGCTTGGCTTCGTTCGCAAAATCGTTGTAACTGTTTGATATTAAATGGCTTGATCGACTCGCAGTGGGTTCGTTTCTTGGGTTCGTTCCCATGATTTCCTTTTATTATCATCAATTTATGGGTTCGTTTAAACAATCCTTTTTCAATTCCGTGATTTCGGCCCCCGGCAACGCAAAATTTCGCTTTCCTGTTACCCCTGCGAGTCTTCGCCGACGCCTCAGACAGGAAGCCGTGAACGTTCCTAGAAACCAAGGTCAGCACCACTCTTAGGGACTGGGCGGATGGCTGCAACGCGGGCAACCTGATGGCGCAGTTTTCCATTGTCATTTAACGGGGCCGTGCGAGGGGGGTCGGGTGCGGCCGGGCGGAACGGCTCGATGTTTAACTCGAGGTTTAATGATACACTTGTTAACAGGCAAAATCAAGTACTTTGTGGTGGTCAACCGTACTGGCTATCCTCTCCGTCGATGCGCAGAGCGGGATTCCTCGCTGCGCTCGGAATGACATGGAAGCGGGAATGACAGGCAACCTGGAGGATGCGCAGAGCGAGATTATTTCCACCGTATGATCCCCCAACGAAGAGCCGCTGACTTCAAAGGCGGAGGCCGCGCTACCGGCTCGTGCCGATGGATCGCCCCCTGTAGCCGCAGACACTGCAAACTGCGCCGCGTCTGCGCCACCCACCTATTTTTTCGACCGCAGTGATATATACTTGTCTATATCAATTAAGTATATTACGTAGTACGTTAACAAGTTCTATATACAAGGAGGATGAAACACGATGAATACTGAGGTTGCTCTGTTATGGGCTCTTTTTGTCGAGGGTTTGATGATATTTTGGCAGCTTCTAAAAATCCGGAACGGGCTTAATCGGACCCTCAGCCAGGCCGAAGGAACGACGGACAAAAAAGAGGCTGCTTAGAAACACCCCTTAATTCCAAGCCCTTCCTTTCGTCTGCCAAGGAGCCGTTAATGCTTGGTGGAGTTCGGGCCATGACGGCCTTTAGCCATCCACACCCCTGGGGGCGCGTCATCGGATGCCCAGGCGGCACTTCAAGACTGTAGCGCCGGTCTGCGACCGGCGTATTTCGCCGCTCATTGAGCGGCGCTACAGCGGATGACCTGCTCTGACTTATGGCACCCTGTATAAAATCAATTCCTGAGATGGCACCTCGGTCTTCCTTTTAGCATCAAATTCAAATAAGGCGCCTCAAGGGCCCGAAGCTCGCGCATGCGCCCGCGTCACCGGGAGGATTACGGAGTGAGCCTGATCCGGGAAGAAGATAAAAGCGCTATCGGCGACGTGCTGAAATCCCTGGTAAATCCGGTGAAGTTGGTTCACTTCACCCAGGAGCTCAATCTGCCGTACGGCAGGGAGGCCCGGGAACTGCTTCAGGATCTTGCGGCGCTTTCCGATAAATTGTCCGTGGAGGTTTTCAACCTTCTGCTGGACAAAGAGAGAGTTGCCGAGTATGGGATTGATAAAGGTCCGGCAACGATCGTGAGGAATGGCAAGGACTACGGAATCCGCCTCTACGGTTTGCCTGCGGGCTACGAATTCTCAACTCTGCTCGATGCCATCATCGCGGTCTCGCAAGGCGACTCCGGTCTTGAAGCCGAAACCAGGAAGAAGCTTCAGGAAATCTCCCGGCCTGTCCATCTCCAGGTTTTCACGACACCCACTTGACCTCATTGTCCCCGGGCCGTGCGCCTGGCTCATCGCTTTGCGATGGAGAATGACTTGATCCGGGCCGATATGGTAGAAGCTACGGAATTCCCTGATCTTTCCACGCGATATCATGTCTACGCTGTTCCCAAGACGGTCATCAATGAGAACGCTTTCATTGAAGGATCAGCCCCGGAAGGGCAGCTCATCGAAGCCATCGTGAATGCCCTCGAAGAAAACACTCGAAAGAGTGAGAGCTGAGGCAGCAAGGAACCCAAATTATTTGTCGTATCGCAGCACGGTGTGGACATCGTAGCCCGGCAATCGATGCCTGCCCTTCAGAAAGTCTAATTCGATCAGAAATCCCAGTCCCGCCACTTTCCCACCAAGCCGTTCCACCATGCCCGCTACGGCAGACGCCGTTCCACCGGTCGCCAGCAGATCGTCTATGATGAGCACTTGTTGTCCTTCAGAAATGCCGTCGCGATGGACCTCCAGCGCGTCCGTCCCGTACTCCAGGTTGTAAGTGGCCTTTTCAACGGGCGCGGGAAGCTTCTTTGGCTTTCGGACCGGCACGAAGCCGGCATTCAACCGGTAAGCCACCATCGGGGCGAAAATAAATCCCCTCGCTTCAATACCCACCACGCGGTCAATCGAGCGGCCCACGTAATGGTTCGCTAAGGCATCCACGGCGCGATGCAGGCCGACGGGATCCTTCAGCAGAGTGGTAATGTCATAAAACAAAATTCCCGGTTTGGGAAAGTCCGGAATTTCTCGAACCAGCTTCTTCAGCTCTTCCACACAACCTCCCGTATCGCCTGCGCTTATTTTCAGGAAGCAAAAAACCTAGGCCCGGAACCATCGAACCATTCCAAGGCAGTCACTGGCCAGCGCCCGAGCGATGCCAGTTCCAAGCACTCGTCACAATCTGGTCCAGGCTCGAATGCTGCGGCGTCCACTTCAAAAGCTTTTGAGCTTGTAAAGATTCAGCGACTAGCGAGGGTGGATCTCCGGCCCGGCGCGGGGCTTCGCTAAAAGGAACAGGCCGTGCGCCACCGCTGGTCCTGGCCACGCAGCGATTCACCGCGTCGATCACCGTGCGCACCGAATGGCCTTCTCCCGTGCCCAGATTCAGCGCGGTGCTCTCTCCGCCTTCCACCAGGAAGTGCAGCGCCCGCACATGAGCTTCCGCCAGATCGGCCACGTGAATATAGTCCCGGATTGCCGTGCCATCCGGCGTGGGATAGTCCGTGCCGTAAATCTCAACTTGTGGAATCTGGCCGAGGGCGGCTTTGATCACCAGCGGAATCAGGTGGCTCTCAGGATCATGTCCCTCGCCCAATTCGCCTTCGAGATCCGCCCCGGAAGCATTGAAGTAGCGCAGCGCCGCCCAGCGGATGCCGTAAGCGTTCCCATACCAGTGCAAAATCCGTTCCACCGCGAGCTTCGAATCACCATAAGGGCTCACCGGACTGGCCGGATGATCCTCCGGGATCGGTACTTTGAGCGGCGTTCCATAGATTGCAGCGGAAGATGAAAACACAATGTGCTTCACGCCGTGTTCGAGCATCGCGTCCAAAAGCTCAAGACTTCCGGCCGTGTTGATGCGGAAATATTTGCTGGGATTTCGCACGGACTCACCCACTTGGATCACTCCCGCAAAATGAATGACCGCGTCGATTTGATTTTGCCGGAAACATTGGCGCAGAAAATCCGAATTCAGGATGTCGCCCTCCAGAAATTTCCCCCACTTGACCGCCCATCGATGACCGCCGCTCAAATCGTCCAGCACCAGGACATCATGCCCGGTCTTCGCCAGCGCCTTCGCCGTGTGGCTCCCAATGTAGCCCGCCCCGCCCGTCACTAGAACCTGCATGAATTCACTCTCCGCTGTGCGTCAAGTCTACCGGTATGCCTTATCCAATCCCCCGGCTATTCACCTGACCCTTCGCTCGCATACCTCTTGCTGATATCCGAATACGCATCAATTCTGCGATCCCGCAGGAAAGGCCAATTGCGGCGAACCTCCTCAATGCGCCCGGGATCAATCTCCACGATCAGGTTTTCTTCCTGTTCGGCGGAAGCCTCCGCCACGACAACCCCAAAAGGGTCACAAACGAAAGAAGAACCCCAAAACTCAATTCCGGCGGCTTCTGCGGACGGCTTCTCGTGGCCCGTCCGATTCACTGCCGCGACGTAAACGCCGTTGGCAATGGCGTGACCGCGTTGAATCGTCCGCCAGGCATCGTGCTGATCTCTTCCATACTGCTCCTTTTCGGCAGGATGCCAGCCAATTGCGGTCGGATAAAAAATCACCTGTCCTCCGCGCAAAGCCGCCAGCCGCGCGCCCTCCGGGAACCACTGGTCCCAACATATCAGAACGGAAATTTTCCCCACTGGGGTGTCGAAGGCACGAAATCCCATATCGCCCGGAGTGAAATAATATTTTTCATAGTAGGCGGGGTCATCCGGAATGTGCATCTTCCGGTAAACTCCCAACACTTCTCCTTCAGGACTCAAGATTGCCGAACTGTTGTGATAAATTCCGGGCGCCCGCTTTTCAAAAATGGGTGTGACCAGGGTCGTCTGGGTCTTGGACGCAACTTTACCCAGGGCCTCGGTGGTGGGTCCCGGAATCGATTCCGCCAGGTCGAACAAGGCGGGATCCTCGCGCTGGCAAAAATAAGGCGAAAGGAAGAGCTCCGGCAGACAGATGATTTCGGCTCCCGCCACAGCCGCTTGCTGAATGCGTTTGATGGCATGAGAGAGGTTTTGTGCCGGGTCCTGAACCATGGCCATCTGGATCAACCCAATTTTGAACTTACCGGCGTCCGTCATGAAAATATCCTATATGCATCTTGTCCGGACTCCAAGAAAATCTCTTAGGAGCCGGGGAGTCCGCCCAAAACCGGAGCGCCGTCCGCCGCCACTGCGTCCATTTCAGGTGGTGGCGCAGTTTGTTTGCCGTAGCAGCGTTCTGTGACCCCCGAACTTGAATTCTCAACGATTTCCAGCGATTCCTGTCAGGGCAAGCTCCGAGCGCCGCTACAGCAAAATGAGCTACTACCCCAACTCAGTTCTGCTTGACTTCAATCCGGGCGCCGGATAGATTTCAAGACTAGTCCTTTTAATGGGTTCGTTCTGAACTTCCGGAGAAAACATTGATCGAAGGCTACTTCAAGCGCAAGGTTCTGGCGCTCCAGGACTTTACTCAACTCACGGCCAGTGCTTTCCTCAATGCATTCTCGGCGCCGCGCTACTACATTGACACGGTCGCCCAGATGGACGCCATCGGAGTCGGTTCGCTGTCGATCGTCTTGCTGACCGGCTTTTTCACCGGCGCCATCTTGGCGCTCCAAACCTATCGCACCCTGCAAAGCTTTGGCGAAGTCGACTTGATGGGTGAAGCCGTTGCGATTTCCCTGGTGCGGGAGCTTGGGCCCGTGCTCACCGCGATCGTCGTCGCAGGCCGCAACAGCTCCGGCATCGCCTCGGAAATCGGCTCCATGCTGGTCAGCGAGCAAATTGACGCCCTGCGCGCGCTGGGCACCGACCCTTCAAGGAAGCTGGTTACACCGCGGGTTTATGCCACGCTCATCATGTTGCCAGTGCTCACCATCCTTTCGGATTTCATCGGCTTGATTGGCGGCTACTTGGTCAGTTCCAGTGTGGCCAAGTTAACCAGCGCTGAGTACTGGACCATGGCTTACCAATCTCTCACCCTCCACGACGTTGCTCAAGGTCTCGTCAAACCCATTATCTTTGGAGCCATCATAGCTCTGGTGGGCTGTTACTTCGGCCTGAACACCGAAGGAGGAACGCAGGGAGTGGGGCGTTCCACGACGCAAGCTGTGGTGGTCGCTTCCGTGCTGATCATTCTCGTCGACTTTTTCATCGGACGTTTTCTGATCGGGATTCATTTCTCCTGAATTCAACTTTCCCCTACGGGTCCTCCGACCTGAAGCCCCATTCCCCAATATTTGCAGGAGACCAAAACCATGATGCTGCCGGAAGAATCCCTGAAGGGAAAGGTCGCCATCATTACCGGAGGCGGAACGGGAATCGGCTTTGCAATTGCCAGCGAACTTGCAAGGCTTGGCTCCAAGCTGGTGCTGGCCAGCCGTTCTCCGGACCACCTGGAGCCTGCCGCCCGCAATCTTGCCGCAAGCGGGAAGCAAGTGATGGCGTTTCCAATGGACGTTCGCGATCCCGAACAAGTCGATGCCCTGTGCCACACCACCATCGAGCGGTTTGGGCGCATCGATATCCTTGTCAACAACGCCGCAGGCAACTTCATCTGCCCCACGGAAAAATTGTCCGTGAATGGGTGGAACGCGGTGGTGAACATCGTCCTGAACGGCACGTTCTACTGCTCTCGCGCCGCTGGCCTGCGCATGATTGCGCAAGGCGGCGGTGGCGCCATTCTGAATATCGTCGCCACTTATGCCTGGACCGGCGGCCCGGGCACCATCCATTCCGCCTCCGCCAAAGCCGGCGTGGTGGCCATGACCCGGACGCTGGCCGTGGAGTGGGCGAAGCACAGCATCCGGGTGAACGCCATCGCGCCGGGCCCGGTGGAAACCAGCGGCGCCGGTGGACAGCTCTGGGCCACGGCCGAAGCCCGCGCTGCCATGATCCGGGAAGTGCCCAGGGGGCGCATTGGCCAGCCCGAGGAAATTGCCAACGCCGCAGCTTACCTTGTCTCTGATTTTGCAGATTTCATCACCGGTGAAGTTCTTGTGGTGGATGGCGGAATGTGGCTCGGCAAGGGAATGTTTCCCGGTGGGCCGGCATAATCCCTAACCTCCATTATTCACGGTCTTCGCAGCCGGGACGCGAAGCGCCGGAACCTTCGCGTTGCGCATCAAGTCATTTAGCGACGAAAGGTCCTTGGCCCGCATTGATTCCCACTTAGCCATCAACGGATCCAACCGCTGATTGAGCGACTGGAACACATCAAAGCACTGCAGGGTGGGCGCATGATCCGCGCTTTCGACCGTGGCTTCGAGCACAGAATACTTGCCATCCAGCCGGAGCGGGTAATCCAGCGAATCTTCGGAAGCGGTAATCTGCGGATCAATCAGGGCATTGACCAAATTCTTGAGCTTGGCATCAAGGTCGTTGGCAGCTTTCACGACCGCCTGCTGACTGGAGTGTCCCGCCAGATCTTTGGTCAATGCTGCAAGCTGAGCTTCAAGGCTTTGAGCCTGGCTCACCGTGTTATCAATCTGGGTAAGGCGTCCTCGAATATCCAGCGCCAGTTGGAGTTGCTTGTCCAATTCCGCCCGCGTGGATTTAAGCCGTGGATCGAGCTTCACGGTCAAGGGCGCCGTGAAAGTTTTTCCCTCTGCCGTGAGCTTCACCTGATATTCTCCCGGCACAATCAAGGGACCATCCAGTCCACTTTCATATTCATAGAGATTGTAGTTGTCAATCTTGGCCGCATCCTCATAGCGTAGATCCCACACAAAGCGGTTCAAGCCGGCTTTGGCAGGAAGCTGGTGGCCGGATCTTTTTAGGGCCGGTATGGCCTCCTGCTGTTCTTTTTCTTGCGGCTTCAAACTGCTGAATTGGCGCACCACCTTGCCGTTGCTGTCCAAGAACTCCAGCGTGACGGCCTGCTTCGGCGCAGGTTTGGTCTTCAGGTAGAAGTAAACAATCGCTCCGTTCGGCACGTTCTGTCCCACGGGTCCGTGCGGGTGGAAGCCGCCGCCACGATGCGTGCGATAAGTCAAACGTGGCTTGAAAAGGTAAACGTTGGATTGAGGAGCTTGGCCCTGAGACTGGCGCAAAGGTGAGATGTCGTCCAGAATCCAGAACGCCCGGCCGTGCGTCGCGGCTACCAAGTCATCGCGCTGGATGATCAGGTCCCGAACCGGCGAAGGCGGCAAGTTCAACTGCAAGGATTGCCAATGCCCGCCGCTGTCAAATGATACGAACACTCCGGTCTCCGTCCCCGCGTAAAGCAGTTCCTTCTTTACGGGATCCTCGCGCACCGCGTGGACGAAGCTCGTGGCCGGAATGCCGTTGGTGATTTCTCGCCAGCTCTTGCCGTAATCGCGCGTCACATAGATATAGGGCCTCAGATCGTCCAGCTTGTGCCGGTCAATGGCAAGATACGCCGTTCCGGCATCGGAAGGCGATGCCTCGATCAAATCGACGCGGCTCCATGCCGGCATCTGCCGGGGCGTGACGTCCGTCCATGTCTTTCCGGCGTCGCGCGTCAAATGCACCAGGCCGTCGTCGCTGCCCACCCAAATCTGGTTGTTGGCAAGAGGTGATTCGGCAATCGCGAAAATCGTGTCGTAATATTCTGTCCCGGTGTCATCCTTGGTGATTGGACCGCCGGACACAATCTGCTTGCTCTTATCATTGCGAGTTAGGTCAGGGCTGATCGCCGTCCAGCTCATGCCGGCGTTCGTACTTTTGAACAATACCTGACCGCCGTGATAAAGCACATTCGGATCGTGCGGAGAAATGACAGTGGGCGCGGTCCATTGGAAGCGATATTTCTGAATTGCCGCTCCTTCTCCGTCCGGCACTTCGGGCCACGGCCCGATCTCCTGGATTTCGCCCGTGCGATGATTATAGCGAGTTAGCTCTCCTTCGTAGCCGCCCGCGTAAACAATATTGGGATCACGAGGGTCTGGCGCGATGTAGCCGCTTTCGCCGCCGCCCACGTTGTACCAATCCTGCCGCCCGATGTAGCCGTGGTCGGTGCGGCTGGCAATGCCCACCGTGGAGTTGTCCTGCTGCGCGCCGTAAACGTAATAATTGAACTGGTTGTCCGCAATCACATGATAGAACTGCGCCGTGGGCTGGTTATCCTCAGCCGTCCACGTTTTGGTGCTATCCAGGCTGATGGTGACGCCGCCATCGTTCCCCAAGATCATGCGGTTGGGATTCATTGGGTCAATCCACAGCGCGTGATTGTCACCGTGGGGCGGATGGATGACGGCGAAGGTCTTGCCGCCGTCCGTGGAGCGGAACGCGCCCACGTCCAGAATATAAAGAGTATCCACGCTCTTGGGGTCGGCAAAGACGTGCATGTAATACCAAGAGCGTTGAACCAAGCGGCGTTCCTTGTTAATCAGCTTCCAGTGTTCGCCGCCGTCGTCGGAGCGGTAAAGGCCCCCCTGCTTGGCCTCCACCAGCGTATACACCCGGTTCGGGTCTGCTCCCGAAACGCTCACTCCGATCCGCCCCAGGATGCCCTCCGGCCATCCCTTGCCCTTCACTTCCTTCCACGTCGCCCCTTCATCCTCCGACTTGTACAATCCGCTCCCCGGCCCCCCGCTCGTCAAACCCCACGGCGTCCGGTTCGCCTCCCACAACGCCGCATACACCAGGTGCGCATTGGACGGCGCAAACGCCACTGCAATCGCCCCCGTCTTCTCATCCTTAAAGAGCGTCTTCGTCCACGTCTTGCCGCCGTCCGTCGTGCGGAACACTCCGCGCTCCGCGCTCGGCCCGTAAACATGCCCCAATGCCGCCACCAGCACCACGTCCGGATCCTTCGGATCGACAATCACCGCGCCGATCGTCTGCGTGTCCTTCAGTCCGACGTTCTTCCAGGTCTTTCCTCCGTCCACCGACTTGTAGACCCCATCGCCGTGCGAAATGTCGCCGCGGATGCAAGCCTCGCCCGTCCCCACGTAGATCACGTTCGGGTCCGAAGGCGCCACCGCAATCGCCCCGATCGAAGAAACCGGCTCCTTGTCAAACACCGGCTTCCAGTTCACCCCGCCATCGGCCGTCTTCCAGACTCCGCCACTCGCCCCGCCAAAGTAGTAGACCTCGGGATTCCCGGCGATGCCCGCCACGGCAATCGAACGACCGCCCCGGAACGGCCCGATCAACCGCCACTTCATGCCCTTCAGCCAACTCGGATTGGTCCGCGCGGTTGGCTGAGGCGCAGGCGGCTTTGCGGCTTGATGAGCGGTGATGCGCTCTGCCATTATCAACCCCACCAAGGCTGTCACAGGCACAATCAAGCGAAAGATCCATTTCCTTGGACCGAACATGGCACACACTCCCCTCGATTAATTGAGCCGCCGATTTTAACCTGCCAGAGACGAAACGGAAAGAAATTTCTGTGGGGTTCCCATGAAAAGCAACCCGCCGTCAACAGGAGCGTTGCGGTAGGTATAAAGCAATACGCGCTTTTCCTTTTGATAAGGCCGTGATCTGCTATATACTGAGCCGATTTTTGGCTGTTAACTTAGAACAGCAACAAGCGGCCAGCCGGCGCCGATTAGGCGGTGGGAGCAGAGGCGGACGGCTCCTCCGGGTAAATTCAAGCTGGAACCGACGGACCCATGAAACTTTCACTTACAGACTGGTTAGTGGTTGCCGCCTATTTCCTGCTCAATCTTCTGATCGGGCTCTACTTCCGGAAAAAATCAAGCGCCAGCACAGACGATTTTTTCGTTTCAGGACGGCAAGTGAGTTGGTGGCTGGCGGGGACTTCAATGGTTGCGGCCACCTTCGCCGCAGACACGCCGCTAGCCGTCACCGGCCTTGTAGCCACACAAGGAATCGCCGGCAATTGGCTCTGGTGGGGGCTGCTGCTGAGCGGCATGATGACAGTGTTTTGCTTCGCCCGCCTCTGGCGCCGCGCCGAGATTGTCACCGACGTGGAGTTCGTGGAAGTCCGTTACTCCGGCAAACCCGCCGCCTTCCTGCGCGGCTTCCGTGCCATCTATTTCGGCATTCTGATGAACTGCGTGATCCTAGGCTGGGTCAACTTGGCAATGGAAAAAATCCTCAAGACCGTCCTGGGCGTCAGCACGTTCTGGGCCCTGGTCATCATCTTCGGCATCATGGGCTTTACCAGTTTCTACTCCTTCATCTCCGGCTTGTGGGGCGTGCTGTGGACGGACTTCTTCCAGTTCATTCTGAAGATGACCATGGTCATTGTACTTGGCTATTATGGAGTTGAGGCCGTGGGCGGAATGAAGAGCCTGCTCTCAAAGCTGTCGGTGATTGACGCCGCCCGCCGAGCCGCGCACCCCGGGAACGGTTCGATCCTCGACTTCGTGCCTGGCTTCAGTTCCCCCTGGATGCCCTTTGTCACCTTCTTTGTCTACATTGGCATCAATTGGTGGGCGAATTGGTACCCGGGCGCGGCTCCGGGCGGCGATGGCTACATTGCCCAGCGCATCTTTAGCACCAAGGATGAGAAGAACTCACTGCTGGCTACACTCTGGTTCAACATCGCGCAGTATGCCATCCGCCCTTGGCCCTGGATCATCACGGCGCTGGTTTCCGTCGCGCTGTGGCCACACTTAAAAGACCCTGAGATCGGTTACATCAAGGTGTGGGTGGATTTCCTGCCGGGCGCGCTGAATGGACTCATGCTGGCGGCCTTCGCAGCGGCCTATATGTCCACCATCGCCACCCAGCTCAACTGGGGATCCTCTTATATGGTGAATGATCTCTATCGCCGCTTCATGGCAAAGGACAAAACAGAAGCGCACTATGTTGCAGCCTCGAAGCTGGCCACCTTGGGCCTCGCCGTGGTGGGCGCGGCCGTCTCTCTGATCATGACCTCCGTCGCAGGCGGATGGGCGCTGGTGCTGGCCATTGGCGCCGGAACTGGAACCGTCTATCTGTTGCGATGGTACTGGTGGAGAATCAACGCCTGGTCTGAGGTTTCTTCGATGACCGCGGCGTTCGTCACCACCTTGGTACTGCATGGTATTTTTCATATTTCGGACTCCACCCCCCACGGTTTTGCTGAGTCCATTCTGACGACGGTGGGCGTCACCACCATCGTCTGGCTAGCTTGCACCTTCTTGACGTCGCCCGAGCCGGAGCAAAAACTGATAGCTTTCTATCGCCGCACCCACCCCGGTGTCTGGGGCTGGAAGCACATTGCGGCCAAGGTCCCGGACGTTCCTCCAGACCGCGAAGGCTGGTATAACCTGGCTCACTGGATCCTCGGCTCGCTGATGGTTTACCTCATGATGTTCGGAGTTGGTAGAATCATCCTCGGCCCCGCGTGGGTTGGTTGGGTTTACATCGCTGTGGGCGCGCTGTGCGGCGGCGTGATTTATTGGGATTACTCGAAACGCGGCTGGCAGACTTTTTCGGGGAAAACCTAGGCCATCCGCAGTCAACCATGGATGGTCAGCTCTTGAAAGTCGGCTGTATCCGAATGAAGCGATTTATTTGTCCTTACCTTTCGGCTGAAGTCGAGCTTGGCGAAGAGAGAGAGCGTCGAATCCAGGAGAGTCATCCTGACCTATTACCTGAGTACCGGAATCTGATCGGTGAAACTCTCTCCGGGCCGGACCAAGTGCGCCGAAGCGCCTGTTTCTCAAGCGCGCGATTGTTCTCCCGGTGGTTTGAGAACATCCAAGGCGGCAGACACTTAGTGGTGGTGGTGGTGACCGATGCCGCAGGGAATCGTCATTGGATTATCGTGGCTTACTTTGCAAGGAGGCTGGCGGAAGGTGGTGTTGAGTGGAAGAAGAGTTGAAGTTCAAGTATGACCGCGGGTCAGACATCTTGCACATTGAAAAGCGTCAGCCGTATCCCGAGCAGGAATCAGAAGAAGTGGGAGACGATGTCGTCGCGCGGATGAACCCAAACACTGGAAAGATAGAAAGCCTGGATGTTCTCTTCTTCTCCACCCGCATTCCTCGCGGGGATCTGTTTGAATTGCCTGTCACGGCCGACCTGCGAACGCCGGCCTGCTATGGCGATTCCTGATTGCACGCCGCTGAAAGCTGACGGCTGGCCGCCATGATGCCTCGACACAATCCGTCCATGACATCCCAAATCCGAATCACCGAACGTGAAAACCCTGCCTCGGCATCCTTTGACACCAAGTCAGCCGCGCAAATCCTGCGAATCATCAACCGCGAGGATCAACGCGTGCCGACCGCCGTGAAGCAAATTCTGCCACAGATTGAGAAGGCCGTCGAGATCATCGTTCCCGCCCTTGCCAAAGGTGGACGGCTGATCTATGTGGGCGCAGGAACCAGCGGAAGATTGGGAGCGCTTGATGCTGCAGAGTGTATTCCCACTTTTGGGACACACCAAGTGGTGGCGGTCCTGGCCGGAGGCCGACAGGCCATGTTCCGGCCCGTCGAAGCCGCGGAGGACCGTCCGGCGCAGGCGGTGGCAGACCTGCGGAGAATTCGATTCAGTCCGGGCGATGTGCTGGTCGGAATTTCCGCAAGCGGCCGCACGCCTTACGTGGCGGGCGCGATGCGCTATGCGCGAAAGCTGAGAGCGCCGGTCATCGCCCTCACCTGCAATCCTGGCGGCGCCATTATCAGGCTAGCGGATGTAGCCATTGTGCCGGTCGTAGGACCCGAAGTCATCACCGGCTCCACTCGCATGAAGGCCGGCACAGCACAGAAAATGGTGCTCACTATGCTTTCAACCACTGTGATGGTGCGGCTGGGTAGAGTTTTTTCCAATTTGATGGTGCAGGTTCAGATCAATAATGCGAAACTCCGCAAGCGAGGCCAGGACATGGTGGCAAAAATTACCGGAGCAAGCCCCTCCGTCGCGGCGCGCGCCCTCACGAAAGCAAAGGGCAACCTACCGCTGGCTATCTTGTTGATCCTGAGAAAAGTCAGCTTGCCGGAGGCTGAGCGGGAGCTTGCATCCTCGAAGAGTACTGCAGAGGCCATTTACAAGGCGCTGAGAGGATCGGGAAAATTGCGGGTATGACCGGCGTTCGCAGGGAAGCATCCAAACAAGGGTAACGCAACGATATGGACAAGTTCATCATTCAAGGTGGAAGGCAGTTGGAAGGCAGCGTCAAGATTAGCGGCGCCAAGAACGCCGCGTTGCCCGCCATGGCGGCGGCGCTGCTTACCGGTGATGAAGTTACGCTTCATAACGTTCCGCGCGTCCGGGACATTGGGACGATGCGCAGCCTGCTGGACGAACTGGGTGTGGATTCTTCTGTCACCCATGCCCAGCACGGCAACGTCGTCACAATCTCAACGCCAAAGCTTCTGAATCCCGTCGCACCCTATGAATTGGTCAAGCAGATGCGCGCCAGCATTCTGGTGCTGGGTCCGCTGGTTGCCCGGTTCGGCCAGGCTCAGGTTTCTTTGCCCGGCGGCTGTGCAATTGGCGCGAGGCCGGTAAATCTGCATCTGAGCGGCTTGGAAAAACTGGGCGCGTCCGTGAGCATCGAGCACGGCTACATCCAAGCGCGAGCGGACGGCCTGAAGGGAGCGACTTTTTATTTCGATACCATCTCCGTAACCGGTACGGAAAATCTGCTGATGGCAGCGGCTCTGGCCGAAGGCGTCACCGTCCTGGAAAATGCGGCGCGTGAGCCGGAGGTCCAGGATCTTGCGAATCTGTTGATCAGCATGGGGGCGCAGATCGATGGCGCCGGGACCAGCACCCTCACCATTCGTGGAGTTAGCACGTTGCACGGCGCGGAACACACGATCATTCCTGACCGCATCGAAGCTGGAACGTTCATCATTGCGGCAGCTATTACCGGCGGCAAGTTAACGGTGGAGCGGCTGGAGCCGGATCATCTGGGCGCTCTGCTGGCTAAACTCGGAGAAGCCGGCGTCAAATTCACGGCCGCGCCAGTCCCGGAAGGCATTCCCGGCCCTTGGAAAAACCTGGTAGCGGAATCCGTTGACGGCTTGCGCGCTGCGGACGCCGTGACCCAGGAATATCCCGGGTTTCCCACCGACATGCAAGCGCAATACATGGCGCTAATGACCCAAGCCGAAGGTTCTTCGGTGATTTCCGAAACGATTTTTGAGAATCGTTTTACTCACGCTTTGGAACTCGCGCGCATGGGCGCGGACATCCGAGTGGAGGGACGCCGCGCCGTCGTCCGGGGAAAAATGCGGCTGACCGGCGCTAACGTTCAGGCGTCAGACTTGCGCGCCAGCGCGTCTTTGGTGCTCGCGGGTCTAGCCGCTGAAGGCGAAACCGCCATTGACCGTGTGTACCACATCGACCGGGGTTACGAGCGCATCGAGGAGAAGCTGGCAAGGGCCGGAGCCGCGATCACGAGGATCTCGGACTCCTGATCTTTCCGAACGGCGCGTCATCGCGCGCCGTTCGGGATTCGAGTTAACCCAGAGATCGAAGCTCCAGCCTTCGGCAAGCAAAAAGCCGCGCCCTCCTGGTTTCCGCACTAAGGTTATCAACCATCCTGCCTAGCGCCCGCAAGAGAAACCTGGCGGAGGCGTGTAAGGACTCGCCTGCCCAAGCTCATTGGCAAGGGTATTCAGCTTACATCCAAGAATATTGTTGGATATCTCTTGCAGGGTAACGGATGCTTCCGCGACTGCAGTCGCGGCCGCGGCGGCCTGTGTTGCCGCCGTTGCTGCCGCCGCTGCGGCTTGCGCTGCGGATGAAGCCGCGGAGGCGGAGGTTAATGCTGACTGGGCCGTGCTCAAAGCCGAGTTGGCCGTCGAGTTGGAGCTGCCCGCCTTGCCCAAGGCTACTGCGGATAGAATGACTCCCGTCCCCGCTGCCGAAATTTCAACAATTCGCCAGGTTTGGCTGGATCCGCCACCGCCCGCCGGCGGAGCGCCCGCGTTCGGCGCCGGCCCGCCTTGCGGGAATCCCAGGGTCCTGGGCCTGATAACCAACGACTTTCCTTGTGCCAGGTCCACGGCGTGTCCATCTCCCGCCACGCGGAGCCGGCCTTCTTTGGCCGTCACGAAGACCCCTCCGTTCTCCATCGCCACTTCACCGAGCGATTTGTAACCGGCTACCGGACGCACCTCCACTTTTCCCGCCATCACCCGCAGCATTCCGCCCAGCGCGGGATGATAAATGGAGACATTCCCTGATTCCAGCAGCACAGCGATTCCATCCGAACCGCGAAGGAAGCTCACTTCCGATTCGCGGCCAATTGCCATCCGGCTGCCATGTTCCAACGCCACTACTGCCGCCCCATCCTTCACCCGCAAGCGGTCGCCGCTGAAGATGACGCTGTTCGGCAACAAAGCAATCCCGCCAAGGGTCGCATTCAAGCTTCCGGCGACGGAACCGATCGCTGCCGAGCCCGCGCGCACCGCTGAAGGCGCAACCACACCGAAGGTCAAGATCAATCCTACAAACGCGCTGATTTCTTGTTTCCTCATTATCGAACAATCTCCTCTCATCGTCTTACAGGGATAGCCGTCTGCGCCGCGATGATTGCGGCCAACCGGCTAAGTTCGATTGATCTTACCATCGTCCCAGTCATTCGCGGCGATTCTCAGCAGCAACAGGCCGCGAAGGGCCGAAGGTTTTCACGATCACTTCGATCAACGCCTGGGCGCCCGGCGCAACAAACTTGCCTTTTGCTCTAACAATTCCGATCGTCCGTCGCGGCTCCGGCGGGTGAAACTCCAGCAGACCCACTCCCGAATGGCGGTAGTGTTCCCGGGCCATCTCTGGAATGAGCGTGATGCCGGCGCCGGATGCAACCAAGGAAATCAGCGTGTCAAACTGTCCACCCTCGAAGACCACATTGGGATTCACCCGCCCGCGCTTGCAAATCTTCAAGACATCGTCACGAAAACAGTGGCCGTCCTTCAGCAGCAACAACGGCTCGTTAGCGACTTCGCGGAACGTGACTCGTCGCGGCCGCCGTTTCCACACCGCGTGACTTGCGGGTACGGCGAGCAACATGCGGTCCTCCATGAGCGGGCGAGTCGCAAAATCACCGGCGCGAATGGGCACCGTCAGCAGGGCCAGATCCATCTCGCCTTCGGAGAGGCGCGTGAGCAGGGACGCGGTCAAGTCTTCCTGCACCTTCACGGCGATTCCCGGACACGATTCTGCAAATGCCTTCAAGATCCGGGGCAAGAGAAATGGAGCAAGCGTGGGAATGGCTCCCAGCGAAACACTACCTCTTCGCAGGCATTGAATTTCCTGAATTTCCTGCCGCGCTCCTTCCAGTTCCTGCAGGACCCGCGTCGCATGATCCAGGAGCCGCTCACCGAAAGCGGTCAGCGTGACGCGGCGTCCCAAGCGGTTGAAAAGCCGCGCGCCGAGTTCGTCTTCGAGCTTGCGAATCTGCTGGCTCAGCGAGGGCTGCGCCACATGCTCGTGCTCGGCGGCGCGGGTGAATGAGCGGAAACGGGCGACGGCCCGGAAATAGCGCAGTTGGTGAAGCTCCATACTCAATGCCTATCACTTTCATAGTTATCATATATTGGACCTATGGAGTCTTCCAGGATAAATTAGGCGGGATTCAATTAACATCACGAACGAAAAGGAGGCAAGTATGGCAAGAGTTGCACGGGAAGTGGTGCAAAAGGCCGGCGTGGACGTGGATAAGCTTCTGGACATGCTGCTGCGCAACGCCGCTGCTGAACTGACCACTTTCTACTATTACACCATTCTTCGCGTCAACCTGATTGGTCTGGAAGGTGAAGGCCTGAAGGAAATCACCGAAGACGCCCGCATTGAAGACCGCAACCATTTTGAAGTCCTGGTCCCGCGCATTTATGAGCTGGGCGGCAAACTGCCCGACAGCATGAACGCCTTTCACGATATTTCCGCGTGTCCGCCCGCCAATCTTCCCAAAGATCCGACGGACGTTAAGGCCATGTTGCAGGTTCTGGTGGCCGCGGAACGTTGTGCCATCGGCGGCTATACCGCCATTTGCAATATGACGGCGGGCAAGGACCATCGCACCTATGACCTCTCTCTCGCCATCCTCCATGAGGAGATTGAGCACGAGGCGTGGTTCTCCGAGTTCATCGGCGAAGGACCTTCGGGCCACTTCCGCCGGTCGGGCACGGGCTTCGAGCGGAATTCCCCTTACACCGCAAAGTTCATGCATCCTTAGGATTCGGGTCTTTCAGGTTTACCAGTGGGCCGCCCCGCTTCAAATGTGGGCCGGTCCATTGGGCGACTTGAAGGACACCCGCCGCGCATGTTACCTCCGTTCCTCCGGTGAAGCTTTAAACCTTCATCCCTCTGCCCGCAGGTCTCGCGCTTTCCAAAAGCTCGCGCAGAGCTTCCACCGCTCCTCCCGGATGGTCAAACACGGCTGATCCGGCCACAAGAACGTTGGCGCCCGCCTCCACCACAAGGGGAGCCGTCCTTACTGAGATACCGCCGTCTACTTCCACTTCGATATCGAGTTCGAGCTCAGTAATCATACGGCGAACCTGGCGAATCTTGGGCAACGTCTCTGGAATGAACTGCTGTCCGCCAAAACCTGGATTCACCGTCATTACCAAGACGAGTTGCAACATCGGTAGAATTTCCGAAAGCAGGATGGCCGGCGTCGAAGGATTCAGCGCCACGCCCGCCTTTTTGCCGAAGGCATGAATTTGCTGGATGGCGCGGTGAAGATGAGGAGTGGCCTCCTGATGAATGATGATGGTGTCAGCGCCGGCTTGTGCGGTATTCTCGATGAAATCCTCGGGCGGCTGGACCATCAAGTGAGCCTCCAAGGTGAGTTGCGTCAAGGGGCGAAGGCATTCGATGGCCACTCCGCCAAAGGTGATGTTGGGCACAAACCTGCCGTCCATCACATCAATCTGCACACGGTCTGCGCCCGCTGCCTCGACGCGAAGGACGTCCGCACCCAGGCGCATAAAATCAGCGGAGAGAATCGACGGCGCAATTTTAATCAATGAACACCCTTGCCGCACGAATCCCCGATGGGCAGGTTCACTCATGGGTCGTTGCGGTCCCGAATTTTCCCCTCACCCGGCGCTTCGCTCACCCTCTCCCGGAGGGAGACGTGCGTGATTCAGAATGAGAGCTGTATTGAGCAATACCCATCGGAGAATTGTTCCGCCACCTAAATCAGCCGCGCTGCGTCAGCGTCAAGATACCAGCGCACCTGGCCGTTCGCTGGATGAATCCCTTGTGACGGAAACTGCGCCGCTCCCTGCTCTGGGCGCAGCACCTTTTGAAGCGTTTCCGCCTTGTCCGCGCCCGCCACCAGGAAGACCAATTCTGCGGCGGCATTGAGCACGGGAAAAGTGAGCGTCAATCGATTCATGTGGAATTTTTCGACAAAGTTGGAGGTCACCCAGAGTTTCATTTCGGTCAGCGCCTTCGATCCCAGAAAGAGGGATGCCGTGTGACCGTCACTCCCCATGCCCAGCAGGATTAGATCGAACCGGGGAAACTGGCCGGGCGCGGGTTGCAGAACTTGGGCCAACTCGTTGGCGTAATCGCAGGCGGCTTGGTCGAGATCGGGCTGCTCTGCCGCCATGCGATGAAAATGTGCTTTGGCGGCAGGAACCCGGTCCAGCCATGCTTCGCGGATCATGCGGAAGTTGCTTTCCGGATGGTCCGGAGGAACACACCGCTCATCCACTTGAAAGAGGTGAGTGTGCTCCCAAGGCAATTGCGCTGAGATGGCATCGGTGGCCAGAAGCTGGTAAAGCCGCCGCGGCGTGTTGCCGCCCGAAAGAGCAAGGCTGAAGATCTTCCCAGTCGCAACCTTGGCGCAAGCCCGCGTCACGACCAGGCTGGCGGCGGCTTCGCTCATGTCTTCGAGACCGGTAAAACGGCGGATTTTAGGCGGGTTAATCATAAACAAAAAGGGATGTGTTAGCCCAAATGCCACTTACGTCCATCGCGCTCAATGAAACTGTCGGCAGCGGGCGGCCCCCAGGTGTCCGCCTCGTAAAAATATAGGCCCTTTTTCCCATCCTCTTTCCAACGGTCGAGAATGGGCGTGATCAATTGCCAGCTTAGATCGACAAAATCGTCGCGCGTGAAAAGCATGGGATCACCCAACATACAATCGAGGAGCAGCGTTTCATACGCAGTGGTCGGAGGCGCCTCACCGAAGGCCTTATCGTATTGGAAGTCCATGGCCACGGGGCGAATCTGCATGGTGGTGCCGGGAATCTTGGCGTTGAAATTCAGGGATATTCCCTCATCTGGCTGAATATGGACGGTCAGCACATTGGGCTCAATGGCGCGGGTCAAAATACCCTGGAAAAGCAAGTGCGGGGCGCGGCGGAATTGGATGGCAATCTCGGAAACACGGCTGGCAAGGCGCTTGCCGGAACGGACATAGAACGGAACATCCGCCCACCGCCAGTTATCAATGTAAAGCTTGAGAGCGGCGAAAGTCTCCGTGGTGGATTGGGGAGAAACCTTGGGCTCAGCGCGGTAGGAAGGAAGTTTTTTCCCGTCCGCCCAGCCCTCCACGTACTGCCCGCGCACGGCAAAATCATTTAGTTGATCGAGCGGGATGGGACGCACGGCTCGCATGGCCTTGGCCTTCTCATCACGCACGGCGGTGGCCTCAAACATGGCGGGCGGCTCCATCGCCACCAGGCTCATCAGGGAGAGCACGTGATTCTGGATCATGTCACGCAACAGACCGGCTTCCTCATAATACGACCCGCGATTTTCAATGCCGATCTCTTCGGCGACTGTGATCTGGACATGGTCGATGTAGCGACGATTCCACACGGGTTCAAAAATGCCGTTGCCGAAGCGGAATACCAAAAGGTTCTGCACCGTTTCTTTGCCCAAGTAGTGGTCGATGCGGAAGATTTGGTCTTCTTTGAACACACCGGTGAGTGTGCGGTTCAGTTCTCGCGAACTTTCGAGGTCCCTGCCGAAAGGCTTCTCCACTACAATGCGGGTCCAAGTGCAGCCATCCTCCTTCGGGGTGGAAAGATCCGCGGCGCCAAGATGGTTGATGATGACCGGAAAAAAGCTCGGAGGCGTAGCGAGATAAAACAGCCGGTTTCCACAAGTGCCGCGATCCTTGTCCAACTGGTCAAGAAGCTTTTTGAGTTGGTCGTATGCAGCGGAATCGCCGAAATCGTCGGAAATGTAGTGCACGCCCTTGGTAAAGGCTTCAACGGATTCATTGTGCTCGGAAGAGAGATTCAGGTATTTTTTGACGGCTTCCCGCATTTTGTCGCGGAATGTATCATCCGTGTAAGACGTCTTGGCGCAACCGATCACGGAGAAGCCTGACGGGAGCAACTGCTGGCGAGCCAGGTAATAAAGCGCAGGAATTAGCTTCCTTTCCGTCAGATCGCCCGAAGCGCCAAATATGACCATGACGCACGGCTCGGGAACTCGCCCTTGGCGAGGCGGCACCTTGGTAGACCCTGACAAGACCGTGGCTTCTGCCATAGAAATCAGTCCTCTCTCTGTACGATCTGGGATTGCTGCAATAAATTCCGGCTCCTGGCCGGAATGTCCAAATTGAACTCAGACCTAAAGTAAAGCACTCCAATTCAATAATTTACGAGAGTATATCTGGGAAATCAGCGTACTAGAACTCTTCTCGAAATTGACATGGTTGTGTGCTTCTTGTGCGTCGATAATTCTTGCCAATCTTTTGTTTTCAATTACATGTCTGGCTCTCTCTTTCATTTTTAGTGTTTTTTGGGCCATCCGCCACCCGTAGTGACAACTGTTATTCGTGTATTTCTAGATCCAAACTCCGTCCCAGCAGTGTGTCTGAAATGGTCCAGGCTTGCGAAATCAAGTAGCCCATTCTAGCCCCAAAAACCCTCCCGAACTGAGAAAGACTGGACGAAGCAAAGCCACTGGGCGTCTTATAATCATCTTAAACTATTGATTCTAAACAAATTAATTGGATTTGGTCCTGATATCGACGTATCTTACTTATAATACAAGGGTTATCGATCATTAATGGCTTTGATTAATGGCTTTGGATGGGTTTAGTCCTCGAGTCTTCCTTTGTTTTCAATCGAGTTTGGGTTTGCTTCGAAAATAATTCTTTTCTTGTGCAATTCGCTGCTTCCCCACCGCCTCGTCGTGGATTGCCGCTTTCGCAGGAATGACGGTTTGCCATCCTCTGGATTCCCGTATTTGGGGGAGTGTCTGCTTACCATAATCTCGATTCCCGCGTTTCAGGGAGTGTGGCGACCTACCATACCTTGGGTTCCCGTTTTCGCGGGAATGACGGATTCCAATATTCCAGATTCACACTTCTCGCTTCCCCACGTTGGGGAAGTAACAACAAAAGGCGGAATTTAACCTTAGAGGCGCTAAGATCCAGCTACCTCATCCCTGCAACATTTCATGGGCTTTGGCCACGACGTTCGCTGCGGTGAAGCCGAACTTCTCCGCAAGTATCTTATAGGGCGCCGACGCTCCGAAGCGGGTCATGCCGATGACCTTCCCTTTGGGCCCCACGTAGCGCTCCCAACCGAAAGGCGATGCCGCTTCGACGGCAAGTCTCAACTCGCATTCGGCGGGGAAGACCGATTGCCGGTACGCTTCGGACTGCTTTTCAAACAGGTCCCAGCTCGGCATACTCACGACCCGCGCGGCACGCCCTTCGCTCACCAGCTTCTCATAAGCCTCAATGGCCACTACGACTTCCGATCCTGAAGCAATCAACAGAATCCCCGGCCCTTCGCCCTGTGACTCGGCAAGGACGTAAGCGCCGCGCTCCAAGCCATCCGCCGAGGCGTACTTGGCGCGGTCAATGATGGGAAGCGTCTGGCGGGTAAGCGCGAGCAGGACAGGGCCACCTCGATGCTCAATTGCAACCCGCCATGCGGCGGCGGTTTCATTGGCGTCAGCGGGGCGCATGAAACACAAGTTGGGAATGGCGCGGAGCGAGGGAATGTGTTCAATGGGCTGGTGCGTCGGCCCATCTTCCCCAAGAAAGATACTGTCATGCGAATAGTAGAAGATGGTGTGGATTTCCATGAGCGCCGCTAAGCGGATGGTGGGACGCATGAAATCTGAAAACGTCATGTAAGTCCCGCCATAGGGAATCAACCCACTCACGGCCAGGCCGTTCAAAATGGCGCCCATGCCGTGCTCGCGCACGCCATAATGCACATTGCGGCCGGCATAATTGCCCTTCTCAAAGTCACCGGCGCCCTTGATCTGGGTGTTATTGGAACTGGTCAGGTCCGCAGATCCTGCGATCAGGGTGGGCAGAGACGGAGCAATCGCATTTACCACCTTAGCGGAAGCCTGGCGCGTAGCAAGCATCCCATCCGAGGGCTTGAACGAAGGGATTTTGGATTTCCATCCTTGGGGGAGTTCACCTTGCACATAACGGTCAAATTCCGCAGCCAGTTCCGGGTAGGCGTCTCTATAAGCTTCAAAACGCGTTGTCCAATCTGATTCCCACCTTTTGCCCCGCTCGACAGCTTCCCGGAAATGGATTAGGGCTTCCGGCGGGATATAGAAAGGCGGATCAAGCGGCCATCCTAAATTCTGCTTGGTGAGCTTCACCTCTTCTACGCCGAGCGGCTCACCGTGGACTTCCGCCGTGTCATGCTTATTGGGACTGCCATAGCCGATGTGAGTCCTCACGCAAATAAATGACGGACGTCCTTTTTCGGCGTGGGCGCGATCGATGGCGGTGGCCACGGCTTCCAAGTCATTCCCATCCGGCAGCCTTTGCACAAACCACTGATAGGCCTCAAAGCGCTTGCAGCGGTCTTCCGTGAAAGCGAGTTCAGTATTCCCATCGATAGAAATGTGGTTGTTGTCGTAGAGATAAATCAGGTTATCAAGTCCCAGATGTCCCGCCAGCGACGCCGCCTCCGAAGCGACGCCTTCCATCAAATCACCGTCGCTGACGATGGCATAGACCTTATAATCCAGGATTTCGTGGCCGGGACGGTTGAAATGGGCGGCCAAATGTTTCTGAGCCACGGCCATGCCGACGCCGTTGCCAAATCCCTGACCAAGCGGACCGGTGGTGGTTTCAACGCCGGGAGTGAGGCCGTACTCGGGGTGGCCGGGCGTTTTGCTTCCCCATTGACGGAATTGCTTCAATTCGTCGAGCGGCAGATCATACCCCGTCAAGTGCAGGAGGCTATAAAGCAACATACAGCCGTGGCCGGCGGAAAGAACGAAACGGTCGCGATTGGGCCACTTCGGGTTGGTAGGGCTGTGCCGGAGGTATCGCGTCCAGAGGACGTAGGCCATGGCGGCGGCGCCCATCGGCAGACCAGGATGCCCTGAATTAGCTTTCTGGACGGCATCGATGGCCAGGCAGCGGATAGTATTGATCGAAAGCTGGTCAAGAACGCTGGAAGCAGATGAACCGGTTTGGGCCAGTGTTTGAGTGCTCAATTCAGTCCTCCTTCATGATTTGCGCGGCAAGGTTTCAATTTTGAGGGCGACTCGGAGGCGCAAGGCTCCTGCCGTTGCGCGCCGGGATTCATAATACCGGACGCATCCGGACAAAAACTTATTATATCCTCTCCTCATCCCACGAGGCGAACTCTGTGACGTTTTCGTAGTGGGTCAGTTTGCTGTAGCGGCGCTCTATGAGCGCCGCTACACTAAATTGCGCCACTATCCTCCACCCTTATCGATGTTCTGTTATCCTGATAAGTTCTACAATTCGCCAAACGTTGAGGAACGAATTCCATGAGCAAACAACATCTGGGCATCATCGGTCTGGGAGTTATGGGAAGCAACCTGGCCTTTAATGCGGAGAGCAAAGGGTTTTCTGCGGCGGGATACGACTTGAGCGCGGACAAGGTGCAACATTTCGCCGCGCTGGGCGCCGGAAAGAACGTGGTGGCTGCCAAGACGCTCCCAGATTTCGTGAATTCATTGGAAGAGCCGAGACGCATCCTGATGATGGTACCGGCGGGCGCGCCCGTGGACGCCGTGTTACGCGACCTGAAGCCGCATCTGAAGGCCGAAGACATCGTGATCGACGGCGGAAACTCCTACTTCAAGGATACGGAGCGCCGCGTGAAGGAACTGGAAGGCGGCGGGCTGCGGTTCTTTGGAATGGGGGTGAGCGGCGGTGAGGAGGGCGCGCTCCACGGCCCCAGTCTGATGCCGGGCGGTCATGAAGATTCTTACAAGCACCTGGAAGCAGTGCTCACCAGGATGGCGGCGCAAACCGAGGATGGCGCCTGCTGCACGTGGCTCGGACCGCGCAGCGCCGGGCACTACGTGAAGATGGTCCACAACGGCATCGAGTATGGGATCATGCAGGCGCTTTGCGAGGTCTACGATCTGTTCAAGACCGGGTTGGGGCTTTCCGCGCAAGAGGTCCGTGACGCTTTTGGCGAATGGAGCCAGGCCGAGCTTGGGTCATTCCTTGTTGAAATCAGCGCGCTGGTGCTGAACAAGATTGATCCTGAAACCAAGCAGCCGCTGGTGGACCTGATTCTGGATGAAGGAGAGCAAAAAGGCACCGGAAAGTGGACGGCACAAGACGCCCTGGACCTGGGCGTAGCCGTTCCCACACTGACCACAGCAGTTTGTTCCCGGATTCTTTCCGGACAGAAGGATGAGCGCGTGGCGGCTTCCGCAATTCTGGTGGGTCCGTCATCGAAATTTTCCGGCCCGAAGGCGGACCTGATTGGGAAGGTGCGGCATTCGCTGGGGGTGGCGATGGTGGTGTGCTACGCGCAAGGATTTGAGCAGCTTCGCGTGGCTTCGGCGGAGTATAGCTACAATCTGAAACTGCCCGAGATTGCCAGGATCTGGAAGGGCGGCTGCATCATCCGCTCCAAAATGCTCGATCCCATCGCGGCCGCCTTCCGCGCCAATCCCGGGCTGAAAAATCTGTTGCTGGATGCTTATTTCAGCCGCCTGGTGAATGAACAGGCGGCAAGCCTTCGCGAGGTGGTAAAGATATCCGCTGATCTGGGTATTCCCTGCCCGGCCATGGCTGCTTCACTCGCCTACATTGATAGCTACCGCCAGAAACGGCTGCCCGCCAATTTCTTGCAGGCCCTGCGAGATTGCTTTGGGGCGCATACCTATCGCAGGACGGATAAGCCGGGCGTCTTTCATACGGATTGGAAGGCGTGAGCCAGCACCGGCTGCCCATTGCAAAACTTGGGCCTTTGCGAACACCTTGGGACTGCATGGATGCCAGATTTCATACACGGCGACAGAATTTGGGTAGTGTCTCAGTTTGCTTGCTGTAGCGGCGCTCTATGAGCGCCGGAAGGTGTTGATAAATAAAATTCGGCGCTCATAGAGCGCCGCTACAGCAAGCAAACTGAGACACCGCCAGAATCGGGCGCCGCAAAGCTTCCTTCACTTCAAGGGTGAAAGCCACGGAGAATTGATGACGTGCAGCGCAACAACGACCATGCAAGCCCAAGCCGCATGACGGCCAAACGTCCTTTCCGCACGTGACCGCCAGAAGTAATAGGCTAGGCATGCCATGATGAATCCCAGCTCGAAAAGCCACCCGCCGCGCGGCCATCGCCGCCAGATGCCGAGTCCCATATGAATGCTCGCACCGGGCCACAAGGCCAGGTCCGGTGGATGCATGAAGAAATCCAGAACGAAGTGAGAAAAGACGGCGCATCCGAGCGCCAGGTGGACACCCCAGTCGCGGCCGTGGAACACGGACGCGAACAGGACTGACCAGACAACCGCCATCAGTAATGAGTGGGACCAGTCGATGTAGTCCAAGGCAAATCCGGGTGAAGTCCCCGGAGTCATGTGGACGCGTTCAATGCCCGCCATCACACACACTCCAAACAGGAGATCAAGGAAAACGGCCCCGGTTAACAGTCCCGCTGTAGGCGCGTCTGGCTTGCGGGCCTTGATGGCCAGCCCCGCCGCAAAGTGACCGGCATACATCAGCGAATCTTCCTAGCTTCACGGTGCCGCCTGGAATGCTCGCCGGGGGCGCGATCCAGCCATGCCAAAAGCGGCACGGGCAACGCAAAACTCAGGAAAACAAGAATCGCAAATCGCAAACTGGTCATCATGAATACCGTGGCGTTGCCAGAAGGCTACCTTCCTGAAGCCGCTGTGCTGGGGTGCGTGGTGTGATGATGCCGCTTCCTCCGTGAGCGATGGGAAGAAGCTCTCTTTTTCGAGGTTCCGGTTTTCGCTACCGACTTCTTTTCCATTTCCTTCCGTTTTCGAACATTCCGGCCTTGAAACTGCGGTAAGACGTTTTTCATGGACGTGGCTTGAGGCCGCAGCCCGTGCATGGCAAAACCCAGTTGATTCTGGCAATTGGTAAGATCCGTCAGATACATCTGGACGGCTTGATCGTGGTGCGTGAAGAGAAAAGTCAAGTAAGGGAGAAGATCGTCCTCTTGCGCCCGCAGGCCGCTCGCCGCTTTCTGATAATTCGCCGCAGCCCGAGGGCTTTCGTACTGCGCCACTCGCAGGATCACACCTTCAAGCGGCTCCAGCACGCGGTCAATCGAGACGTAGGTTTGAAAGCCCGAATTCAGGTCAGTGGGGTGTTCGGAAAAGAGAGATCTCCATCGCTCAAGGTTTGCAAGACTCTTCAAGAGATCCTGCCGCGAGGCGTTGAAGGCATTTTCCCCGGCGGCGGGCGCCTTCCATTTTTCCGGCTGTTCCTGACTCAATAAGTCCTTAATCCGAAAAGCAGGAACATAGACGCTGTAGAGCAGTTGCTTCACTTGCGGCGCACTGAGGGGCGGCGGCTGCGTGATGACCGAGGTTAGAGGCTTGATGTTAGGCTGAGCTTTTATCACCTCGGTCTCAAGAGCTGGGCCTCCGCCCGGAGCTTTCGCTGCCGGCGAGAGCAACTCCTTCATGCGTGCTTCCATTTCCGTAATGTAAGGCTTGAGTTGGTCCGCAACACGGGCCAAGTCCTGAGACGCCCGCAGAAATTGATTGCCTGCTGCAGAGCCCTGGTACGTAACGACAGCGGCGCCGATGGAAGCCACCACGGGTTGCAGGCTCTCGACGGCCGCTTGTGCCTTCTGCCCGTCCGCCAGATTATCCAGATGGTAATAAAACTGGTAGCGCCATCTTTCAAGGTCCTGAACCTTCTGTTGCGCCGAACTGATCGACTGATCGATATTCTGATGTTCCGCATCGGTCGTCTTCCAGAATGTGGTTTGCAGCGTACCCATCAGATCCTTAATTCTGGACTCAGTAAGAAAGAGTTTGTCCAGGAGAGCCTTGGCCTGACCGGGCGTCATGGTTGAGGCGCTGGAGGGCGGAGGTGAAACTCCTGCGCTGCCCCCAGGTGGGTTGGCCACAGAACGAGTGGGACTAGCGGGTTCAGGCGTGGGTTGCGCCGCAGGCTCAACGGCCGGAACCGATGGCGGCGGTGAGGACAAGTTCTCCTCGCTGGCTGGGGGGTTCAAAACCTGCGGTTGGAGCCGATCCGCTACTTGCTCCAGGTCCTGCGAGGCTTCCAGAAACTGGCGGCCTGCCGCCGGGCCCTGGTGCTGGAGTGCGGCAGTCCCGATCGAAGCCACGACCGGTTCCAAACTCTTGATGGCCGCTCGTATCTTCTGCGCATCCGCGTGATTATCCAGGTGGTAGTAGTACTGGTAACGCCATTTTTCAAGATCCTGAAGCCTCTGCTGCGCCAAACTGATCGATTGATTAATCTCCTGGCGTTCCGTGTCCGTGATCTTCCATGATGTGGTTTGCAGCGTACCGAGCAGGTCCTTGATCCTGGACTCTGCGAGGAAGAGTTTATCAAGAACCGGTTTGACTTGCTCCAGGTTTATTAAGGTGGGAGTGGGGTCCGAAGCTGGAGCGGCGCTAGTGGATTCCGACGGCTTGGAGACTGGCGAAGTTGGAGCGGATGATTGAGACCCAGGCGGCGTGGCGGGGCGGGCCGGTTGCCCGGCTTGCGGGCCATGAACCGCTAGAGTTCTACCCTTGGCCGCTCCTGCGAGACCCAGCAACCAAACTGCAATCAGGCAAGCTCCCGCCCGCGATAAAATAAATATACGTGCCTTCATCACTCCTCTTCACAACATTATGATGCGCGAAGCAAGAATGACAAGGTTTAATTGGACTCGTCTACAAATTTCTTCAAAGCCTGGCGGGACTCGTCACTGAGGTCTAGGAATTCAACGCCAATCCCCCGGCCATCGACCGAGTAAATAACACGGCACCGGCAACTGACGGGCTGTCGATCCTCGCCGATTGCAAAGGTCGCAATTCCCTCAGAAGATTCCGTAATTTCACTCTGCGGGAAAGTTGAAAGGCCTCCGGGACTGATGTCCTTTGCGACCAGCACATACTCCCGGCCGGAAAACTCCATGGCGACGTCGGATTCGATCTCAGCGCGCGCGTGTTTGCGGCGATCCGAATCAAATTCAAGCTGGTTGGGAGTATTGAATTCGCTCATGTCTCAAGTTTTGTCATGCCTGGAGTTTTGGGGTCATCGGTCTGTGAAGCCCAACGCAAATTGGCACTCCCTTACCGCGGTTGATCAGTCCAAAAGCAAAAGCCCCTTTCGATATCCTTCGTGAGCCATGCTATCACGCTCTGCGAAGAAATCGAAAGGGGTTTAGTCTACGGTAGTGGCGCGATTTGTTTGCGTAGCGGCGCTGCCTAGTCTACGAGAAGGTTTATCCCGGAAGAAACAAGTTATGCTGGTTCGATTACCTTTGAACAGCGCCGGCCGTTACGCTGCGGGCTGCTGCGCCGATTCCGGCTTCGACAATGGCTCCATGTTCTTCCTTGGTAAATTTCAGTTTCGAGCCACATTCGTCCAAATCCACCGTGACCAAGTCACCCAGTTCGATCTGCGAGGTGGCGAGCAAATTGGAAACCGGGAACACCAGGTGGCGTTCAATGGCCCGCTTCAGGTGGCGGGCGCCGGATTTGGCATCGGTTCCCTCTTCAAGCATGAACTCCCGCGCCGCGTCTGTGCATTGAAAGATGAAGTGCCTCCGTTCATTCGCGGCCAAAATGCGCTCTTGCACGCGTTCCAGCTCGATATCAAGAATTTCATCAAGGTGGTGCTTTTGCAGCGAACGGAAGACGATGATCTTGTCGATGCGGTTCATAAACTCCGAGGAGAATTTGCGGCGAGCCGCCTCCGAGGCGACGCGGTAAATCTTCTGATCCAGATCATCTCCGTGGGCCATGGCTTCGGAGTTGAATCCCATGCCCCCTTCCAGAAGATGCGCCATCTCTTTTGACCCGAGGTTCGAAGTAAGGAAAATCATGGCCCGGGAAAAATCCACGCGGCGGTTGTCGCCCAACGTCAGCGTGGCCTTGTCCAGAATACCGAGCAGCAACTGCCAAAGCGAGTCACTAGCCTTCTCAATTTCGTCGAAGAGCACCAGCGAAACCCGCAACTCGCTGGTGTGGTACTGGTCAAGAGCTTCCTGAGTGATCATGGGATGGGTCTCGCGATGACCCAGGTATCCGGGAGGGGATCCGATCAACTTCGAAATCTCGTGGCTGTGCTGGAACTCTGCGCAATCGACCTTCAACACGGCGTGAGCGTCGCCGAACATCGACTCCGCTGCGGCCTCCACCAGCCGGGTCTTGCCTGACCCGGTGGGGCCGAGCAACAGCAGATTCGCAAGCGGACGGCTCGGCGCGGAAAGCCCTGCTTTGAACACCTGGAAGACACGGGCCAAGCGGCGGATGGCGCGGTTCTGTCCTACGACACGCCGGCGCAATTCACTCTCAAAAGTCTCAACCTCCGGGCTCTGCCGCGAAGGGTCCAGAGTCATCACGGGTCTTGACATCGACTGCCTCCTCTTACAGCACGTCCGTGCCGTTACACCTGCTCTATATGCAAGACGCTTGCCATTTCCCCCGATCCATGAGGTTTTTCCCCGGACCGGACGAATTTGCGCAAGAGAGGCAGAAAGGTACGAACTCATTTTGGCTGTTGAGGAGAGCACCGGGATTTTCCCGTGGCGCCCAAACGTCTGGAATTCACTTTGCATTAACCAGTTATGTAAAGAATTTCCAAGTGTATGGAGAAACCGGTATCCCTTTTCCTATTATGATGAAATCTCTTTCTCTGTACTCAGGCGTCGAACCAGGCGAGAAACCATTAAAAAGGTCTAAACAACCCACCTCGTGCGGGCCCCTACTTTTACCGGCAGCCTGTTTCCGGAATCAAGAATATCGCCAGCGAGGCCCTCCGCATAAGAGATTCCTCGTCCCGGCTCCATAAAAAATGTTTACAACCCGCCTGTCTCGCTCGCCGAGGCAGAATTAACCCCACAATATTTACCGAAACAACCTCCCCAATTCCCAAAACGGGAAATTGAGATGGATAACGGCATTCAGCTTCGCGCTAACCCGGATTACTCACGAAGCTCCCTCGATTGCCGTTTCGGTCATGCCGAATTGCTTTCTTCCACCTCCGAAAAAAAGTGGAAGTAAAGATAGATGTTGATGGCCATGACGCCGGCATAGACGTAAAAGGGCAAGCCAATATCCGAAATATCAAACAGATAGCCGGTGAGAGAAATTGCTCCAGACGAAGCAGCCAAGCGCGCCACCTGATTGATTCCCAACGCGCGCCCCACTTCAGTTTGATCGACCATTACGACCATGGCATTCTGTTGGACCGGCAAAGCTGCAACCCGCAGTGCCGGGGTCAGGAAATAGATCGCCAGGGCAAGGCTCAGGTAATGACTGAGCGGCAACAGCGCTAATAGCAAAGCTCCCAATCCGCGGGTGTAGGCAATACTCTTCACAAAACCAAAGTGACGCTCCAGTCTGGGCGCCGCCAGAATGGCAAATGCGCCGAGCGTTCCGCTGATAAAGCCGTAAACAGACATTTGTGATTTGGGGACGCCGTAAACAAGGACGAAAAAAGGAATCAGAAAAGGTGTGATGAGGCCCTGGCTGAATCCGTTCAACGCTCCTGTCAAAGTAAATTTACCGATCACTCGCTTGCTGCTGAGGCGGCGTGTCTCTCCGCGCGTCTCTTTCAGGCGAATGGGCCACATGAAGGCCAGGCCGGCAAACGAAATGATGGTGGCCGCGAGGAAAATATCCCTCACCGTGAAAAGGCGGGCCATCAGCGCCCCGACCGCAGCGAAGGCGCCGCTCATGAAGGTGAAAACTGAAAAGTAAAAGGTTCGCTCCTCGAGCGAAGTAAGTCTGGTGAGGACGACCATTTGGATGGGCTGCGCCGCTCCGCCCACGCCGCCCCCCATCAAGGAACCCGTAGCAGAGTAGCCGCCAATCGCAGTCGCCAGAAACAGCACCCACAGTTTCACCGACAGAAAGACCAGCAATGAACTGGCTGGAAACATCAGCGCCACCAAAGCCAACGTCTTCTTCTGGCCCCAAATGTCCGCCATGAATCCGAACAACAGGCCAAATCCAGCGGTAGCGACCGCGGCAACGGTGTAGAGCAACCCTAGGGTCAAAGCCGAACGATGAAGGGTGGTCAAAACCAGGTACGGAAAAGCCAGCGTAATCATACCGGCCGAAATGCTGCGGGAAGTCCTGAAGATAGCTAGAAGGAACAAATACCAGTGACGCCTCGCCATCGGCCTCCATGATTCCCGCTATGACAGAAAGACAAGAAAATATAGCGGATGGTTAGTGGTGCTGTTTCGCTCCTACCGCAAACTGCCCCGTTACCTCCGAATTACTCTGAAAAATATCCGCCGGCGCTACCTGTCATGGGATTCATCAAGCAGGGACTGGGCTAGGGACAGCGCCTCCGCTAGGCGCGATTCGTCCAGACCTCCGCCTTGCGCGAAATTTTTCGCGCCGCCTCCTTTGCCGCCGCATCGGCTGAGCGTCTGGCGCATCAGCGCGCCGAGGTCGGCCGTTCCACCAGCGGACTGGGAGAAGAACAACGCTGCGGACTGGCCTCTTACGCCGATCAACGCCACGCTCGAATTGAGATGTGCGACGGCATGAGCCAACGTCTTTGCCTCCTGAGCATCCCCGGCTTCGAAAACCCGTTGAAGCACTTTCCGACCGTTTTTAAGCACCGCCTCTGCCCACCACTTTTCAGCTTCAGCCTCAGAAATGCGCGTGGTGAGCTTTTCGTTCAAGCGGAGAGCGCGGCGCAGATCTTCAGCCTGCCGCGAGGCAAGGGTGGGAACGTTTTCAAACGGGGCTGAAAAGAGCCGCACTGTTTCCTCAAGAGTGTGAAAGTCGCGCCGCACCGCAGCCAGAGCACGGCCGCCGCATACAAACTCGACGCGCATATGACCTTTCATCCGCTCCACTTTACGGACAACTACCAGACCGATGGCTCCCGTACGCCGAACATGCGTGCCGCCACAGGCGGAAAGATCAAAATCCGCAACCTGAATTAGCCGGACCTCACCTTGGCGCTGCGAGGGCTTGCGCAAGCCCATGTCCGCCGTTTCCCTGGAATCACGGAAAAGGATTTCCACAGGGCGGTCCTCAAAGATCACTTCATTCGCCAGTGTCTCTGCAGATTCGATCTGGCGAGGGCCAAGACGGTCCGAATCAAGGTCAATCGAGGACACTTCTGAACCCATATGGAAAGAGACCGTCTTGTAACCTCCAGTCCGCTCGAAAGCGGCGGATAGCACGTGTTGGCCAGTATGCTGTTGCATGTGGTCAAACCGCCGGCCCCAATCGATGATTCCCTTCACCGTTTCATCCTTTGGCTTGCTCTCAACAATATGCGCAATTCCATCCTCCTCATCGATCACGTCCAGAACGCGCACATCCCCTAACAGGCCACGGTCTCCGGGCTGACCGCCAGATTCCGGATAGAATGCTGTGCGATCCAAATAAAGACGCACGCCAGTTGGACCGGGCGAGTCCCCCATAATTCTGGCTTCGAATTCTCTCAGGTAGCAGTCCTTGTAATAAAGACGTTCCGTCTTGGACATAGCAGCCTTGCTCAAATGCCACCGGCCTTAACCCGGCGGAGGACGCGGACTGTAAGCTTGCACTCTTGCCCGCGGACAGTGGGGGTTTTCCTCAAGCTCGAAGCTCGAACCGCGGTCTACCCAGCCGCCGGAGCATCAATTCTTGACTAGCATCTCCATCACTTCAAGATACTTGTAAGCGCTGCCCGTAAGAAAGAGGACAATCGTTTCCGTTCCAGAAAGAATTCCATCTGCCAACAGACGGTCCAACGCAGCAATCGTCGCGCCGCCTTCCGGCGCAGTCAGCACTCCTTCGGTTTCTGCGAGACGGCGCGTCGAGGCCAGCATGTCATCGTCCATCACGGCGACGGCTGCTCCCCGGCTTTCGCGCAGGGCGCGAAGGATCAAGAAATCGCCGACCGCGGAGGGCACGCGCAAGCCGGAGGCTACCGTTGTGGGCTTTTGCCATTCCTCCGCGCGCTCGGTCTCCTGATTAAAAGCACGCACTATCGGTGCACAACCGGAAGACTGAACGGCAAACATGCGCGGGCGGCCGCCAATCCATCCAAGTTGCTGCATTTCCTCGAACGCCTTCCACATTCCCACCAGCCCTGTGCCGCCACCGGTGGGATAGATCATGGCCTCGGGGATCTCGCCGCCTAACTGCTCAAACACTTCATAGGCCATGGTCTTCTTACCTTCTACGCGATAGGGCTCCTTGAGGGTCGAAACGTCAAACCATTCGTGCATGTCCAGCTCTTCGCGCATGACGCGGCCACAGTCCTTGATGCTTCCCTCCACCAAGGTCACCTTGGCGCCGAGAATGGGACATTCCAGGCGATTGACCAGCGGCGTCCCTTGCGGAACATAAATACGGGCTTCCATCCCGGCTCGAGCCGCATAAGCGGCCATTGCTCCCCCTGCGTTTCCTGCCGACGGCACTGCAACTTTGCGGATGCCGAGCTCCTTTGCCATGCTGATGGCTGCGGTCATGCCCCGCGCCTTGAAAGAGCCGGTGGGATTGACGCCTTCATCCTTGAGGTAAAGATTCGGCACGCCCATTTCCTCGCCCAACCGCGGCGCATGTAGCAAAGGAGTAAATCCTTCACCCAGGCTGACGATATTGCTCTCCTCACGCACCGGCATAACCTCACGGTATCGCCAGAGGTTTGGCGCGCGCCCCAGGAGAGAATTCCGAGTCATGGATCGCGCCGCTTGAGCGAGGTCATACCGCGCAAACAGCGGCGACCCGCATTCGCAGAGGTTATAAACCTTACCGGCTGGATAGGTCCGGCTACAACGCGCGCATTCAAGATGGGTCAGTGTGGACATAAGCCAAAAAGTTTAGCAGAGATGGAGAATAAATGGGGAGAGGCAATGCGGCCGCGCAGCCGCCGGCCGCCTGTTCCTGGTATTACCTCTGTTAAACTGGAAGCAGCTATGCTAATCCGACTCATCGCCATTGACCTGGACGGGACGCTCCTGAACAGCCGTAACGAAATCTCGGGCGAAAACCTCAAAGCCCTCACCGCTGCGTACCAGGTCGGCGTAGAGGTGGCGGTCGTGACCGGCCGGCGCTTCCATTCAGCACGCCCTTTCGTCGAGCAAATTCCCTTCCCTGTCACCATCATCTCCTCCAATGGAGCGCGCATCGGAAACACGTCCGGCGAGGTCTACCATCGGAACTTTCTCCCCGCAGATTTGGCCCGGAAGGTGATTGCAGCCGCTGCGGCCTATCGCCCTTACGCCGTGGCCATCTTCGACCGTTCCGGACGCGGCCAGGTGATGATGCAGGTTGGCGCTTCGCACGAAGGTCCGCTTGCCTGGTACTTGCGCAACAATCCGGATTCCCTGGAACTGGTTCCGGACCTTGTCACAGCCATTGCCTGCGATCCAATTCATGTGACCTTTGGCGGGCCGCCACCCGCCATTGAGCCATTGGAAGCCTTCCTGCATGGCTCAGGCTTCTCAGCCGAAGTCTACTTGACGTGGACGAAATACCTCACACGCAATGTCTCCCTGCTCGACGTCATGAACCGCGCCTGTTCCAAAGGAAGCGCCCTTGCCTTCTGGGCTGCACACCGGTGCATCTCTTCCCGGGACGTGATGGCGATCGGCGACAACCACAACGACCGAGAAATGCTTGAATTCGCCGGTTGTGGGGTGATGATGGCGAATGGCAGCACGGATCTCCATGACGGCCGATGGTTCCGAACTCTTTCCAATGACGAGCACGGCGTGGCGGAGGCCATCCGGCAGTTTGTGGTCAAATAGGGCTGACCCTGATGGCCGGCCATGTGCGCTTCTGGTTCGGGCGCTTCTCAGGGCCGCCTCGCGGGCGGGCAGAAGACCCGCCCCTACGGATTGGCCGATCTCGCCGGTATCCTTAGTCTGTCGGGCACGAGTCCCGCCCCTACTGGTGAATGACCTCCGTTCCGGGCGGAGGAGTGAAATCAAACAGCGAAGGACTCACAGCCAGATTGCGGCGAAAATTTGAAAAGTCAAACTGCATGGTGCTGTTATCGGGATAAAACACCACCAGGCGGCGGATGTCAAACGTGGGTGTGAGCTCAATCAGCGCGCTCGAGTAATCACCCCTAAACCGCGAGCGAGGAATACCGCGCAGCACGCGGTCACCCGGATCAGGGCGCAAAGCCTGGTTAGCAAACTCAATCCGCGAAAACATTTTTTTCAGGTCGATCCGTGAAAGCAGCACGGCCAGCGGAATCCGCACGTCATCCGCCGACTTCACAGGTGACACGGTCAATTGCTTCTCCTCCGGGATATAGAGGAACAGATCTTTGCCGTTGGAGAGAAACAGCTTTTGTTCCGGTCTCTGATATTCCCACCGCATCTTGCCGCCTTGCTCAAGATAGACCGTGCCGGATTCGACGCGCCTCCGGCCCCAGGCAAAATAGCTTTGAGTGAAGTCGGCTTTCAAAGTCCTAACACCCTGGTAACTTCTCTCAAACCGAAGGACATATTCTTCGAGCGGTATTCCGGGATTGTTGCTGGCGGAGGTAAACGCGGCTGGAATGCCCGCAAGCCACGCCAGCAGAAAAGCGAGGCAAAAGGCGATCCGAATAATGACTCGCCGGATTGGTTCGTGGGAATTTTCAGGGATTGGCAGCTTGGTCATGGCTTAAGTTTGATTTTAGCTTTTTGAGGGCTGCGAGGGCGAGCGCATTCTTGGGATCTGTTTGAAGACCCGCTTCGTACTCCGCTATGGCCTGCTCAAAAAGCCCGGCTGAAGCATCCAAGGCGGCCAAGCCAAAATGGGCCCGGCTGTCATAGCGATTCAACGCCAGCGCACGTTGAAATTCAATCCGCGCCTCACCGGCGCGTCCGGCCTGCATCTCCAACTTGCCTAACCCATCGAGCGCCGTGACGTTGGGACTGGCGGCGAGCGATTTTTTGAACTCGGCCATCGCTTCTGCCGTCTGGCCCATAGTTTCATCGAGTCTGGCCATTTCATTGCGCGCGGCAGGATCAAGCGGAGATAGAGCAATGGCCGCCTTCAACTGAAGCTCCGACTCGTTCCACTTCCGTTCTTTACGAAGGACTGACCCCAGATTGAGATGAGGGTCCGTATAATCCGGCTTCAGGAGCATCGCCCGCCTGAGATAGCTTTCCGCTTCCGTGTAATTGTTCTTCCGCGTGTAATAGAGGCCCAGATTATTCAGGAAGATGCTCTGGGTTGGACGAAGCTGAAGCGCGCGCTCCCAGCATCGCCGCGCATCTTCAATCCGGTCCTGCCGCCAGTAAACCGTGCCCAGATTATTCAGAATTTGATAAGCGTCCGGCGACTGGGCGAGGGTCTTGGTGTAAAGAGATATGTCATTACGCCAGTCGCGGTTACGAATCACGATCCGCGCGGCGGCGGCAATCGCAATCAGGCATGCGGCTGCGGCCACCATAGGCCGGAGTCGACGAGACTTCGCGCCGGCTGCATCCCAACCCAGGATTCCCGCCCACGCCATTAGCCAGCAGAAGCCGACCGAGGGAAGATCGAGGTATCGCTCCGCAAACACGTTCGCTGCCATCCATCGCGCGTTCAACACAGGAGCGAGTGTCGCAATGAACCACACAAGCGCGAAGGAAATCCGGCGGTCCCGGTTCCAAAAGACGATGAATAAGGCCAATCC
>Ga0207416_1000384_pt1 | contig 78594 bp, 64 predicted proteins | sample PaiPotPPM11metaG_FD_184107 | JGI IMG/M metagenome (GOLD analysis project Ga0207416, IMG submission 184107) | Iron sulfur acid spring bacterial and archeal communities from Banff, Canada, to study Microbial Dark Matter (Phase II) - Paint Pots PPM... ... | reverse complement strand
TGCCCGTGCCAGACGACGACAACACCTTGGTGATCGCCGCCGTCAACGTCGTCTTGCCGTGGTCCACGTGGCCGATCGTGCCGATGTTCACGTGTGGCTTCGTGCGCTCGAATTTCTGCTTCGCCATATCCCTCTCTCCGTTTTAGCCCCTGGAACCGCACGTCATGATGCGGCAGCCTTGCCCGTATTCTTTGCGACGATTTCCTCCTCGATGCTCTTGGGCACCTGAGCGTAGTGCGAGAACTCCATCGTGTAGGTCGCGCGGCCTTGGGTGCGGCTGCGCAAATCGGTCGCATACCCGAACATCTCCGCCAGCGGCACGTTCGCCTTGATCTTTTGCGCGCCGCCCGGCTCGGGCTCCATGCCGAGCACGTGACCGCGCCGCGCGTTGAGGTCGCCGATCACGTCGCCCAGAAATTGATCCGGCGTGACCACCTCGACGCCCATCACCGGTTCTTTGATGATGGGGCCGGCCGAACGATTCGCGTCTTTGAACGCCATCGAGCCGGCGATCTTGAACGCCATCTCGCTCGAGTCGACGTCGTGGTACGACCCGTCGAACACGACGGCCTTGAAATCCAGCACGGGATAACCGGCCAGCACGCCCGCCTGCGCTGCTTCCCGTAACCCGTCTTCAACCGCCGGAACGAACTCGCGCGGGATCGAGCCTCCGGTGATCTCGCTTTCGAACTGCACGCCGGAGCCGGGTGGCAAGGGCTCGAGCCGTATCCAGCAGTCGCCATACTGGCCGCGCCCGCCGCTTTGCCGAATGTAGCGGCCCTGCTTTTCCACCGTCCGCGTGATGGCTTCCTTGTATGCCACTTGCGGCTTGCCGACATTGGCGGCCACCTTGAACTCGCGCAGCAAGCGATCGACGATGATCTCCAAATGCAGCTCGCCCATTCCCGAGATGATCGTCTGCCCGGTCTCTTCGTCGGTGTGCATTTTGAACGTTGGATCTTCTTCGGCGAGTTTGACGAGCGACTGGCCGAGCTTTTCTTGATCGGCTTTGGTCTTCGGCTCGATGGCCTGGCTGATTACCGGTTCCGGGAACTGGATGTTCTCCAGCACGATGGACCGTTTTTCGTCGCACAGCGTGTCGCCGGTCGTCGTGTTCTTCAGGCCGACCGCGGCGGCGATGTCGCCCGCCTCGACGCTGTCGACATCTTCGCGATGGTTGGCGTGCATGCGCAGGATGCGGCCGATCCGTTCGCGCTGGTTCTTGGTGGAATTGTATACGTACGAGCCGGCTTTGAGCGTGCCCGAATAACTGCGGAAAAACGTCAACTTGCCGACATACGGATCCGTCATGATTTTGAAGGCGAGCGCCGCAAAGGCTTCACCGTCGTCCGGCTTGCGGCGAAGGACTTTTTGCGGGTCGTCCGGATCCACGCCCTGGACGTCCGGCAGATCCACCGGCGACGGCATGTAGTCGACGATGGCGTCCAGCAACGGCTGGACGCCCTTATTCTTGAACGCTGCGCCGCACAGCACCGGAATGACGGTGCCCCTGATCGTCGCTGCGCGCAGCGCCTTGCGGATCTCGTCGGCGCCGATGTCCTGGCCGTGCAAATACTTGTCGGTGAGGTGCTCGTCGGTTTCGGCGACCGCCTCGATCAGCTCGCCGCGGTACTGGTGCACCTGCTGGGCCATATCCGCCGGCACGGCCGCCGCCGAGGTCGTCTTGCCGAGGTCGTCCGTGTAGATGGTAGCGGTCTCATCGAGCAAATCGACAAATCCCTTGAACTGATCCTCTTTGCCGATGGGCAGTTGAATCGGCATGGCCTTTGCGCCCAGCCGCTCGCGAACTTTGTCCACGGAGTTGTAAAAATCGGCCCCCGTGCGATCCATCTTATTAATGAAGATGACGCGCGGCACGTGGTACTTGTTGGCCTGGCGCCACACGGTTTCGCTCTGCGGCTGCACGGCCGCCACGGCATCAAACAGCGCCACCAGGCCGTCGAGCACGCGCATCGAGCGCTCGACCTCGACGGTAAAGTCCACGTGGCCGGGCGTATCAATAATATTGATGCGCGTGCCGTCCCAAATGCAGGTCGTCGCGGCGGAGGTGATGGTGATTCCGCGCTCCTGCTCCTGCGCCATCCAGTCCATGGTGGCCGCACCCTCGTGGACTTCGCCCATCTTGTGGGTTCGGCCGGTATAGAAAAGGATGCGCTCCGTCGTCGTCGTTTTGCCGGCGTCGATGTGCGCTGCGATGCCGATATTTCGCGTGTTCGCGAGAGAATATTGTCTTGCCATTTTAGATCGTGTCGCACGCGAGGGAAGCTCGCGCCTGATTTCGCGTCACCATCGATAATGTGCGAACGCTTTGTTCGCATCCGCCATCTTGTGCGTGTCCTCACGCTTCTTCACCGAGGCGCCCTGATTCGCCGCAGCGTCCATCAGCTCGGCAGCCAGCTTTTGGTCCATCGTCTTTCCAGGCCGCTGGCGCGCGAATTGGATCAGCCAGCGCATGCCCATCGCCTGGCGCCGATCCGGCCGAACTTCCATCGGTACCTGATAGGTCGCGCCGCCCACGCGCCGCGGCCGCACTTCGACCAGGGGCATGGCGTTGTTCAGCGCCTGAGTGAAGACTTCCAACGGATCCTTGCCCGTTTTTTCCTGCAGAATGCCGAACGCACCGTACACGATGCGCTCCGCCGTACTCTTCTTGCCGCGTTCCATCACCTTGTTTATGAAACGCGCCATCGTGCGCGAGTTGTAGCGCGGATCCGGCAGGACTTGACGCTTTTGCGCGGGGCCTTTACGCGGCATTACTTCGGCCGTTTGGCGCCGTATTTTGAACGGCTCTGGCGCCGGTTTTGCACGCCCTGGGTGTCGAGCGTGCCGCGGATGATATGGTAGCGGATGCCGGGCAAATCCTTGACGCGTCCGCCGCGGATGAGCACCACCGAGTGCTCCTGCAGATTGTGGCCGATGCCCGGAATGTAAGCCGTCACCTCGATGCCGTTGGTGAGCCGCACGCGCGCTACTTTACGCAGCGCGGAGTTCGGTTTCTTCGGCGTGATGGTCTTGACTTGCGTGCAGACGCCGCGCCGCTGCGGGTTGCCCTTTTTGATAAACGTCGTGCGTTGCGGCAAGTCGGGATGGCCCGGTTTCGCGCCGGTCAGCGAAACCAGGAATGCGGGCGATTTCGATTTCTTGCGCACCCGTTCGCGGCCTTTGCGAACGAGCTGGCTAATCGTCGGCAACGAGACGTCCCTCGAAAAAAGAAACGAGACAACTGCCGTTTGGCCGCTGCCTCTCCCACGGAATCCCCGACCGCTGGTTTGGTTTGGGAACGGCACCTCCGTAGGATGGATTTTTTACGGACCGCGCCGCCGCCCTCGGGCAGCGGAGCGATTCGAATTGGCGGACCGCAAATCGCGGGTCCCGCTCAACCTTAGTATTTTACCAGGCGGGCCCGCCGCCAGTCAAGGGCGGGGCACAAAATCGACCAGCTGCGCCAGCGACGTTACGCTGATGTCCGGCGAGATGACGTCGACCGGATACGCGGCGCCGCCGAGATTTGCCCACGCGGCGAGCATGCCGGCTGCCTTTGCTCCGACGACGTCGACGTCCGGGGTGTCGCCGACGTAGAGCGTCGTCGGCGGATCCATGGCAAAGCGCGCTGCCGCGATCTCGAACGAGGCCGCGTCCGGCTTCCACGCACCAATCTCCTCGGATACGAGGGTCGGGCCCGGAAAACCAAAGAGGTCCGCCTTGAGCTGCTGCAGCTGAGTCCAACCGTTGCTTAAGATGCCGATTGGCATGCCCCGAGCGAATAGTTCTTCGACGGCCTCTCGTGCGTGCGGCATCGGCAAAACCCACGACGGCGCGAGCTCGAGCACCCTCGCTTTGTAACCGGCGACAACCTCATCCAGGTCGGCCGCGTGGTAGCCCCAAGCTTGCAGACCGGTCCCAATTGCAGACGACAGCGTCGCGTGGTCGGTGCGGAAGCGGTGGAGCACCGCGTGGATTGCGGCATCGTCCGGCACGTTCTTGCAGTAACGCTGCGCGAGCTCACGCAGCACGGCCTCCTCGAGACCGTTGTCGTAGCCCAGCGTGTGATCGAAATCGAACAGGATTGCTGAAACGTTCATGCTCACCGAGGACAAAGGCAGCGGGGTCGAGCCGCGCCCGACCCCGTTCGTACTCTAACCGCAGCTACTGCAGAGCGCGCACTAGGTTGCCCACGTTCGGCACCCCAATGCCCGTTGCGTTGTCGTAGCCTCTCTTCGCAGCGAAGTAGCCGTTGGCTCCGATCGTGATGTCGTCGATGACGTTGGGATTGGTGCGCAACCCGTACAGTCGTGCGGCGACGTTCTGCAGCGGCACGCTGTGCCCGTGCATCGCGCGCCCCTGGTTCACCAATGCCATGACTCCCGCCCAGGCCGGCGACGAGTCGCTCGTGCCGCCCACCGGAAAGATCGGCGGCGGAAGGTTCACCAAAAACGCTACCGCCACGCCGGTGTTCGGGTCGGCATCCATCGAGACATCCGGCAAGTTTTTGAAAAGCCCCGAAGCGACGCCGGGCGTCGCGGCCTGCCACGGTGTGATCGAAAAGATGCCGCTCACGCCGCCGCCGCTGCCGCCCCACGCGTATTCGAACAACCGCGTGCCGATGGTGCTCGTTTCAAGCGTCGTGCCGCCCACGGCGATGACGTTGGGATCCGACGCGGGATACAGGACATCCAGGAAGTTGACCGCGATGAACGGGTCGCCCCACGAGCCGCTGTCGCCGGATGCCGCAAACGTGGTGATGCCGGCATCGCTCACGGCCTCGAGCGCTGCGTTTTGCGCGAGGAGCAAGTCGCCGGCTCCCGCCTGAGCGTAGTCGGCCTCGAAGAGGCCGTACGAAACGCTGAGCGCGTCGGCGTGGCCGTTCTCAGCGATTTCCGCGAACATGTCGACGAATTGCGAAATGAAGCAGTCCGGAACAACGTACAGGTTGACCCTGGCTTTCGGCGCCGTGCCGATCACGCGCTCGACGTCCAGGGTCGGCTCGAGATCCGGCGGCGGAATGTTGCCGAACTGATCTCTCGTGCCGTCGATATGGATGACGTGCACGACGTTGGTCGGCAGACCGTAGAAGTTCTCGAAGAACGCGATGTCGTTCGGGTCGATGTTATTGCATGCCGCGATGTCGACGGTTCGGCCTGCGCCGGTGATGCCGCTGGCGTAAGCGCTGTTGATGTTATAAACGGTCGCCAACGTTTGGGGTCCGTAACCGGTCTGCGGTCCGACGACAATTGCCTGCTTGCGGATCGCGAGCGAGCGCATCCTCATCCCGGGGCTCATCGACGTCGCGCGGACGCGCATGGCGACTGCCGGCGGGAAGTTCGGTGCAGAGGTAGCACGCACGAACGTTTCGCCGCCAAACTTCACCCGCTCGAAGCCGGTATGCGCCGCCGACGCGATCTGGCCGAACGTGCCAACCACGTGGAGAAAATGTTTGTCGGCGGACTCGCTCACCGAGAGTCCATACGTCCGCAAATACGTGGCGACGATGAGCGCATCGGTGGGCGAAGTGCCGCGCAGCACGATCGTGAACGGGTGGATCTGCCCCTGGTTCACGCCGCCGACGTGCTGCAGAAGCAAGGAGCGAACCGGGGTCTTGAATGTCGGACTCGTTCTGATGACGACGTTCGCGCTGGCGGATGCCGTGCACGACGCGATGGCGATTGCGAGAGCAATCGCTGATATCGCCATGCGTACGGCGCACATCCGTTGGTTAACTAGGAACATAAAAAAGTTTCCCCCTCCTACAACGCAGCAGCGCCGCCGGCTAACGCGCCGGCGAGCACCTGCCTGCGCGTTGTTTCGTTAGCCGAGGAGCCGGCCCTTGAGCACGAAGCCCTACAAACATATGCAAGCTGTTGTAAAGGCAAAACCGCCGCCGCGATGGCGTCCGTCGTCGGCCTTCAGGCAAGCACCCTTGAGGCTACGAGTCGAGTTCGCTTGAGATCGATTCCTCGCGCGGCGTTTCTGCCTCAGGTTTGAGCTCCGGTTCGACGTCGCCGAGGGTGTCGACGACCGTCTCGGGCGTGACCGTCCCCTCACCCGGTGCATCTGTCGACTCGGAAACCACCGACACACCCGCAGGTGCCGCCGGCGCGTCGACGACGTCAGCGGACTCCGCCGCCACCTCCCCGGTCATCGAAGCCTCCCCGTCGGTCACGCCGTCGCCGAAAATGTCCAGCTCCGTATAACGGGCCTGGCCCTTGCCCCAAACGTCGATCTGCCGGTAGCGTGGCATGCCCGTGCCGGCAGGAATGAGCTTGCCGATGATCACGTTCTCTTTCAGGCCGAGCAGCGGATCGTATTTGCCCTCTATCGCCGCCTGCGTGAGCACGCGCGTCGTTTCTTGGAAGGAAGCAGCGGACAAAAACGATTCCGTGGCAAGCGAGGCCTTGGTGACGCCGAGCAGCACGCTATCGGCCTTTGCCGCCTCGCGCTCGTCGGCCGTCGCTTTGGCGTTCTCTTCTAAGAAGCGCTCGTTGTCCAGCATTTGACCGGGGAGCATGCGCGTTCCGCCGGGATCGGTGACCTTCTTCTTGCGCAGCATGCTGCGCACGATTACCTCGATGTGCTTGTCGTTGATGTCCACGCCCTGGCTGCGATAGACTTTCTGCACTTCTTGGACGAGGTAGTTCTGCAGCGCCGTCTCGCCTTTAATGCGCAGGATATCGTGCGGGTTGATCGAGCCCTCGCACAGCTCATCGCCGGCTTCGACGTGGTCGCCGTCGTGCACGGTGAGATGCACGTTGAACGGAATCTCGTAGATGTGTTCCTCACCTTGTGCGTCGGTGACCACCGCCTCGCGGATGCCCTTCTCTTCCTGGATGTGAACCGTGCCCGCTTCCTCGGTGATGATCGCCTGGCCCTTGGGCTTGCGCGCCTCGAACAGCTCTTCAACGCGCGGCAGACCCGTGATGATGTCCTCCGCCGCCACGCCGCCCGTGTGGAAGGTGCGCAGCGTCAGCTGCGTGCCGGGCTCGCCGATGCTCTGCGCGGCGATGATGCCCACCGCCTCGCCGATGTCGACCTTGCCGCCGGTCGCGAGATTGCGCCCGTAACACACCGCGCACACGCCGACCCGCGCTGCGCACGTCAGCACCGAGCGGATGCCGACCTCTTTAATGCCCGCCGCGACGATGCGTGCGGCTTTATCTTCGTCGATCTCCTCGCCGCGCCGTACGATGACGTCGCGCGGGTTTTTCGGATCGGCGATGTTCGCCAGGCTGAAGCGTCCGGTGATGCGGTTGTACAGCGGCTCGATAATCTCTCGGCCGGCGGCGATGTCGGCCACGGTAATGCCCTCGGAGGTTCCGCAGTCCTCGTTGCGGATAATCACGTCCTGAGCGACATCGACCAGCCGCCGCGTCAAGTAACCCGAGTCCGCGGTGCGCAGCGCCGTGTCCGCCAGACCCTTGCGCGCGCCGTGTGTCGAGATGAAGTACTCGAGCACGGTGAGTCCTTCTTTAAGGTTTGCCTTGATCGGAATGCTCAAAATGCGTCCCGACGGGTCGGCCATCAACCCGCGCATGCCGGCGATCTGCTTAACCTGCGCAATCGAACCGCGGGCTCCCGAGGTCGCCATCATGAAGATCGGATTCAGCCGGTCCTGCTCCGCGAGCATGGCTTGCGTCACTTGCTCGCCGGTCTCCGTCCAAACGTCGATCGTTTTGTTGTACTGCTCGTCGTCGGACAGCAGTCCCTGTTTGTGCAGCTCGTCGATCTGCGCCACGCGCGAATCGGCGTTGCCGATGAGCTCGCCCTTTTTCTTGGGGATGACGATATCCATCGTCGACACGGTCGTGCCCGACACCGTGGCGAAGCGAAAACCGAGCGTCTTGATCTGATCGAGAAAGACCGCGGTTTCGGCGTTGCCGTAACGGCGGTAGCAATCCGCAATGAGATTCGTCAGGCTCTTTTTATCTACCGTCCGATTGATAAACGGGTGCTGCCACGCCGCCGGAAAGGCCATGTTGAAGATGACCCGGCCCATCGTCGTTTCGACGAGCTCGTCGCTGCGCCAGCGAACTTTGATCGGCTCGTGCAGCGAAACGGCGTGCGAATCGTACGCGATCTGCGCTTCTTTTTCCGAAAAGAAGGCGCGCGGCGTCATTTTACCATCGGTGCGCTTCGAAGGCGTCGCGCCTGCCGTGTTCGCGTCGATTGTCAGATAGTAGAGGCCGAGCACCATGTCTTGCGTGGGAATGGAGACCGGATTCCCGTACGACGGCTGCAGGATGTTGTTGCTCGACAGCATGAGGATGCGCGCTTCGGCTTGCGCTCCGGCCGACAGCGGCAGATGGACGGCCATCTGGTCGCCGTCGAAGTCTGCGTTGTAGGGCGTGCACACCAGCGGGTGGATTTGGATGGCCTTGCCTTCGACCAGCACCGGTTCGAACGCCTGAATCCCGAGGCGGTGCAGCGTCGGCGCGCGGTTGAGCAGCACGGGGTGATCTTTGATCACCTCGTCGAGCACGTCCCACACTTCCGGCCGCACGCGCTCCACCATGCGTTTTGCGCTCTTGATGTTGTGCGCCTGACCGCGGTCGACGAGCTTCTTCATCACGAACGGCTTGAACAGCTCGAGCGCCATCTCTTTCGGCAGGCCGCACTGGTGCAGCTTCAAGTTCGGGCCGACCACGATGACCGAGCGGCCGGAATAGTCCACGCGCTTACCCAGGAGATTCTGCCGGAAGCGGCCCTGCTTGCCTTTGAGAATGTCGGACAGCGACTTCAGCGGCCGGTTATTGGGCCCGGTGACCGGACGCCCGCGCCTGCCGTTGTCGATCAGCGCGTCCACCGCTTCCTGCAGCATGCGCTTTTCGTTCTTGATGATGATCTCCGGCGCGGACAATTCCAACAGCCGTTTCAACCGGTTGTTCCGATTGATCACGCGGCGATACAAGTCGTTGAGATCGGACGTCGCGAACCGTCCGCCGTCGAGCTGCACCATCGGGCGCAGTTCGGGCGGAATCACGGGCACGCACGACAAGATCATCCACTCGGGCTTGTTGCCGGAATGAAGAAAGGCTTCGACCACCTCGAGGCGCTTGATCGCCTTGATGCGTTTCTGGCCGCTCGTGTTCTGAAACTCCTCGCGCAGCTCCGCCTGGAGCTTGTGCAAGTTGAGGTCGCGCAGCAGCTCGCGCACCGCCTCGGCGCCCATGCCGGCGCGAAACGCGTTGCCGTACTTCTCGCGCGCTTCGCGGTACTGCGCCTCGGTGAGGATCTGGCGCTTTTCGAGCGGCGTGCCGCCGGGATCCACGACGATGTAGGCGGCGAAGTAGATCACTTTTTCGAGCTGCCGCGGCGACATGTCGAGCAGGATGCCGATGCGGCTCGGCACGCCCTTGAAGTACCAGATGTGAGAGACCGGCGTCGCCAGCTCGATGTGTCCCATGCGTTCGCGCCGCACTTTCGCACGCGTGATCTCGACGCCGCAGCGATCGCAGATCATGCCTTTGAAGCGAATGCGCTTGTATTTGCCGCAATGGCATTCCCAGTCTTTGGTCGGACCGAAGATCTTTTCGCAAAACAGACCGTCGCGCTCGGGTTTGAGCGTGCGGTAGTTGATCGTCTCCGGCTTTTTGACTTCGCCGAACGACCACGCCCGGATCTGCTCCGGGCTCGCGAGCCCGATGCGCATTGCGTCGAAATTGTTTACGTCTACCATTCGCTTCGCTCACGGCCGCCGCATGGCGACCGCTCCACGTTCCTCCTTAGGGCTCGATGTCTTCAATCGTTCCGAGACCGGGGTCGGCGGACTCGAACGCGCTATCCTCGCTCGCTTCGCCCTCTTCGTCTTCCTCTTCGGTTTCCGAATCGAGCACCACGGTGTGCGTCGCGGCGGGCAGCGCCTCGGTTTCTTCGCCTTCCTCGCCCGCACCGGCGCGGCGCGGCCGCGATGCCGCGGTCGTCGGCGCCGGGGCCACGAGCTTGGGATCTTCGTCGCCCATGAGCAGCCCGATCTCGCTGGCCTTTTCGTTCGCGTCTTCGTCCGTCAGCCGAATCTCGATCTCTTCACGGTTCTCGGTGAGCACCTTGACGTCGAGCGCGAGCGCCTGCAGCTCTTTGATGAGCACCTTGAACGACTCGGGCACGCCGGGCTCGAGCACGTTTTCGCCTTTGACGATCGCCTCGTACGTCTTGACGCGCCCGATGACGTCGTCGGACTTGACGGTCAAAAGCTCCTGCAGCGTGTATGCGGCGCCGTACGCTTCGAGCGCCCAGACTTCCATCTCACCGAAGCGCTGCCCGCCGAACTGCGCCTTGCCGCCCAGCGGCTGCTGGGTGATCATCGAGTATGGACCGGTAGAGCGGGCGTGGATCTTGTCGTCCACCAAGTGCGCGAGTTTCATCATATAGATGTAGCCGACGGTGATCTCGCGATTGAACGCCTCGCCCGAGCGGCCGTCGTAGAGCTCGATCTTGCCGGAGACCGGCAGGCTGGCGCGCCTGAACCAGTCGTGGATGTCGGCCTCGCGCGCGCCGTCGAAGACCGGCGTTGCGATGTGCACGCCGAGCAACCGCGCAGCCCAACCAAGGTGCGTTTCCATGATCTGGCCGACGTTCATGCGGCTCGGCACGCCGAGCGGGTTGAGCACGATGTCAACCGGCGCGCCATCGGGCAGATACGGCATGTCCTCTTCCGGCAGCACCTTCGCGATCACGCCTTTGTTGCCGTGGCGGCCGGCCATCTTGTCGCCCTGCATGATCTTGCGCTTTTGCGCGACGTAGACGCGCACGAGCTCGTTCACGCCCGGCGAGAGTTCGTCGCCGTTCTCGCGCTTGAAGACCTTGACGTCGATGACCTTGCCTTTTTCGCCGTGCGGCACTTTGAGGCTCGTGTCGCGGACTTCGCGCGACTTCTCGCCGAAGATGGCGCGCAGCAGCCGCTCCTCAGCGGTCAGCTCGGTCTCGCCCTTGGGCGTCACCTTGCCGACAAGGATGTCTTCCGGCCGCACCTCCGCGCCGATTCGCACGATGCCTTGCTCGTCGAGATCCTGAAGCGCGTCCTCGCCGACGTTGGGGATGTCGCGCGTGATCTCTTCGGGTCCCAGCTTCGTATCGCGCGCTTCGCACTCGTATTCTTCGATGTGAATTGAGGTGAAGCGGTCGTCCTTGACGAGCCGCTCGGAGATCAAGATCGCGTCTTCGTAGTTGTAGCCTTCCCAGGGCATGAACGCCACCAGCACGTTTTGGCCGAGCGACAGCTCCCCGCCGCTGGATGACGGTCCGTCGGCGATGATGACGCCCTTGCGCACGTGATCGCCCTTGCCCACCATCGGGGTCTGGTTGATGCATGTTCCGGCGTTCGAGCGCGTGTACTTCAGCAGGTTGTAGGTCTTGACGATGCCCTTGGTGTTTTTCACGTCGATCCGCTCCGCGTTGACCGCGACCACTTCGCCGGCTTCGTCGGCGATGACCACGCCGCCGGAATCTTTTGCGGCACGGTACTCCATGCCGGTGCCGACCAGCGGCGACTCGGGCACGAGCAGCGGCACGGCTTGACGTTGCATGTTTGCGCCCATCAGGGCGCGGTTCGCGTCGTCGTGCTCGAGGAACGGAATGAGCGCCGTTGCCACCGACACGATCTGTTTCGGCGAGACGTCCATGAGATGGACGTCGGCGGGCGCGCTCTCGATGTATTCCTCGGCATAGCGGCAGATGACGCGCTCGCCCGCCAAACGGTTGCGCGCATCGAGCTCGGAGTTCGCCTGGGCGATTCGAAATTGGTCCTCTTCGTCGGCCGTCAGATAAATGATGTCGTCCGTCACGACACCCTTTCGTACGATGCGGTACGGCGTCTCGATGAACCCGTACTTGTTGATCTTTGCGTACGTTGCAAGCGACCCAATGAGGCCGATGTTCGGACCTTCGGGCGTCTCGATCGGACAAATGCGGCCGTAGTGGCTATGGTGCACGTCGCGGACTTCGAATCCGGCACGCTCGCGCGACAGGCCGCCAGGGCCCAGCGCGGACAGGCGCCGCTTGTGGGTCAGCTCCGCCAGCGAATTCGTTTGATCCATGAACTGCGACAGCTGGCTCGAGCCGAAGAATTCCTTGATCGCCGCGACCACCGGGCGAATGTTGATGAGCACCTGCGGCGTAACCGTCTCGAGGTCTTGCACCGTCATCCGCTCGCGAACGACGCGTTCCAGTCGCAGCAGCCCCACGCGGAATTGATTCTGCAGCAGCTCGCCGACCGAGCGCACGCGGCGGTTGCCCAGATGATCGATGTCGTCGACGTTTTGCGAGCCGTTCATCACCTCGATGAGGTGGCGAACGACGCCGATCATGTCCTCTTTCGTAAGGTGGCGCAGCCCTTTTTCCTTGACGCGCCCATGACTGTCTTTTACGTCTTCGACGCGCGGCGCTTCCACGTTCATCAAGGCGAATTGCTTTTCGAGTTTCCGGTTCAGCTTATAGCGGCCGACGGCGGCAAGGTCGTAGCGCTTCTCGTCAAAAAACGTGTTGCGCAGCAGCGTTTCGGCGTTGTCCGGATTTTCGGGTTCACCCGGACGCAGCTTCTTGTATACCTCTTTGAGCGCGTCTTCGCGCGTCTTGATATGCTCGTCTTTGTGCAGACAGTTCAGGATCTGCGGCGGCACGTGGCCGGACTTCGGGTCAACAAAGAGTGCAAGGAGCGCGTCGTCGGTCTCGTATTTTTTATCGAGGGCGCGGATGAACGTCGTCACCATGACCTTGCGGTTCTTGTCGATCCGCACGCCGATGGTGCCCTCGGTCGTATCGTTCTTCCCACCGTTGTCGGACTCGAATTCGATCCACGCGCCGCGATTCGGGATGACCGTCGCGATGAAGATCGGCCGGCCGTTCGTGTCGGTCTCCTGAAGAAAGTAGACGCCCGGCGATCGCACCAGCTGGCTGACGATCACTCGCTCGGCGCCGTTGATCATGAACGTGCCCTTGTCCGTCATGATGGGCAGATCGCCCATGAAGATCTCTTGATCGGGGATGCCCTTGATCTCGCCCGACTCGGACGTGATCAGCCGGACGCGCACGCGCAGCGGGCGACTGTACGTCATGTCGCGCTCGCGGCACTCTTCGACCGTGTATTTCGGCTCGCCCAAACTGTGCTCGCCGAACTCGAGGATCAGGTTGCCTGTGAAATCCTTGACCGGCGAGATGGACGCAAATGCCTCACGCAATCCCTCGGTGACAAACCAGTTAAAAGATTCTTTTTGCAGTTCGATCAGATCCGGCGTGTCGAGGACGTGCGGAATTTTGGCGAACGAAAAGCGCTCGCGGTGCAAGCCGGGCGGCTTGAGGTCGCCCCCAGCCCCTTCGACGGCCTTGACCACGCCTTTTGTCTCGATGAGCGCTTCGAGCGCCGCGCGAGGATCGGTCAAGCGCAAAAGCCGCACCACCGGCCGCGGAGCTCGCGCTCGCGCGGAGCGGGTGACCAGCGGGCGGCGCTTGATTGTCGGCTTGGCCTTAGCGGCCTTGCCGTCTTTGGCGCCCCTGGTAGTTGCTCTCGGTTTGGATACTTTGCTCGTCTTCATTCTCTCTCTGATGCCATGAGGTGGTCCTGCGCCGCGCAGCGCGAATGAATTCGCGCTGCCACATCACGCGCTCGCAGTGGAACGGGCTCGATCAGGCGGCCGGCGGGCGGTCAAATTCGATCGGAATTAAAATCGGACGATGCGGCTCGCTTCGTGATGGCGGTGGCGCAATCGTCCCATTGTGACACAGGCTATCATTATACCACACCGCTTGAGAGAGTCAACCGGTGGGCGTTTCTTCTGCATCCGCCAGTTTCGCGCGCATCAGCTGATGCGCGATTCCGCAGTCGTCAAAGGCTGGGCCCTCGGGCTCGAAGCCTCGCCTGCGATAGAATTCGATCGCATGCATTTGTGCGTCGAGCACGATGTGCCGATAACGGCGGCGAGCGGCCTCCGCAAGTAACACGTCCAGTACGTGCACGCCGATCCCGGTGCTTCGAAACGCCGGCAAGACCGCCATCCTACCCAGCCGGCCCAGCCTTGGGCCGTCGTCGAACATGCGCCCAGTGGCCACGCAGCGGCCCGTGGCGGTAACGGCGATGACGTGCACGCAGGTGCCGTCGTCGGTATCGTGCCAATCGACTTCGGCTTCGGCCGGCACGTCTTGCTCGCGCACGAAGACCGCGAAACGGACGCCGACCGCAAGCGACCACCTGGCGGCATCCGAGCCAGCCGAAAACATCTCGCTGCGCCAATTTGGTGCGCCGGACGTGCCGCCGCGAGCCGCTTGAGCTTCCTTATATATTCGTTCGCCTGCCGCGAGCGCATGCTTCGGCCGAAACGCGCTTCGGACGAGCTCGCGGCCGCGCCAGCCCATCTCCGTCGCTAGCTCCGGACTCGCCAGCAGCCGACCGACAGCCGTGAGCAGAGCACGGCGATCGCCGGGCGGCGCCAAGATGCCGGTCCGTTCGCGTTCCACCAGTTCGGCAATGCCGCCCAGCCCGTAGGCGACGATCGGGCGGCCGAACGCGAACGCCTCGAGTCCGACCACGGGAAACGGATCGAGCCAGCGCGGCGCGATGACGACCGCGCGCGCATTCGAGTATGCATCGGCGAGCGCCGTCCGATCCAGCTTTCCAAGCCATTCGACGCAGCCGGCCGAGGCTGCGGCTCGGACCTTTTCCCGCTCCGGGCCGTCCCCAGCGATTTGCACGCTCGCCGACGGTCGCACGGCGCGCAGCGCGGCTGCAAGCGCAAGAACGTCGTCGACGCCCTTTTGCGGTACGAGCCGCCCCACGAACAGCACGCGCTCGGCCGATTCGCCCGCTGGCCGGCCGGCGGGTAAATCCGCAAACGGCGTAAACGGGGGCACGTGCGCGATCCGCTCGGCCGGCGTTCCGTTCAATTCGAGCAACCCGGCTACGCAACGGCTGACGGCGATGATTCGGTCGTTCCGGGAGAGCGCTGCGAAAAGCCGCTGACGCTCGCCCAGCGCGCGCAGCGTCCGCGGCCGCGGCCCGGCGACGCAGCCCTGCGTGAACGCTTTGCGGATGCACGCCGCGCCCATCGGCAGCGTGCACGCGCCGCCGCTGCGCGGATAGCGGCGATCGCCGTTCGGACAATTCGAGCGATGATCGTGGCAAGTCCAAACCGTCGGCCAGCGCGCGCGCAGCGCGTCGACCACGCCGTAATCGAACACGTTGTGAAAGTGGATGACATCGGGCCCGAACTTTTCGGCCGCCGCGACGACCTCCCGCGGCGCGGACGGATTTGGCTTGCTGCCTTCCGCGCTCCAAGTGATGATGTGCGTCTGCACGCGCGGCGGCAGCGCCGGCGCATCCGCTGACGAGCGTGCCGCGAACAGGGCGACATCGTGGCCGCGATCGTCGAGCCCGGCAGCCATGCCGTTGACGATCATTTCGGCGCCGCCCTCGCTCGCCCGCTGATCCGTCACGAGGAGTATCCGCAAGGCGGTACAATTCGCACGCCATGCATGACTCCCCCGGTGCAGCCCCAGCTTAGCGGATGGCGAGATCAAGATCGCTTGTGCCGTTCAGCGAGCGGTTGATCGGTGCCGTCCGTCGGCTGGTTTTTCCCGCTGCGTTCTTTGTCGAGCCCGGAGCATTGCCGGCGTGCGGTTTGCCCAAATTGAGCCCGGAGGAGATCTTCCACCCATCGCGGTTCATCGGAGCGGCAGGCGCGATCGGTCACCCGCGCGGCGACGGGCCGGCGATCGCCGTATAGTGATCACCGCACACCTCATCGTGGGGCGAAAACTCGAACCATACCTAGAGGCAGCCCTTGCGTCGATCGCTGATGCATGCGCGCACGCAGTCGTGAACGATAACTCCGGCGCCAGCGACGGTCCCAATTCTCGTGTCTTATCCACCTCGCGCTTTGCGGTCGAGGATCGGCTGACGATCGTACGCTCCGCGTTCACCGACTTCGCAGCCGCGCGTAACCTCTGCATCGACGCCACTCCGGCGGCATTGCATGCAGGCTGGGCGCTGCGTCTCGACTCGGACGAGGTTTTCGACGATGGCATTGGGTCGCTCGTCGCACGGCTCCCGACCGTACCGCGCGATATCGACGTGATCGATGGCTACAGCACGCACTTCGTCGGATCGTTCGACTATTTCGATTCCGTTGCACGGCAGCTGCTGCTGTTCCGGCTGGATCGGAATTTGCGCTGGACGCTGCCCGTGCACGAGCGGCTCGAACCGGTGCGCCGCCGCGCCGCACTGCCGATCATGCTGCATCACTACGGTCACGTCGTGCCGGCGCGCGTCGAGCAAGCACGGGGCGAGCTGTATACCTCGCTCGGCCAGCGTGTGGAAGGCGGTCGCGACTTCCGCCGGCACGCCACCGCTCGGGAGATGTGGGGCAGGCTGCTGCGGCGCGCGATTCGTTTCCGGGGAACGCACCCGCTTGCGGTCCGGCCGGTCATCGCCCGTTTATCAGCCGAGTGGGCAGATGATTTTGCGCAGGTCGACGACGTCGTTGCAGGCCTGTCGCCCATCCGGCAGCTCGGCAACGCGTTGCGGAATTGGAATTATCGGCGCCTGCTTGTGACGCGCGGGATTGAGGCTCGCATACGCTGGGGAATGTAGCGGTCGTTTATGAACCGGCAGCGCGACCCTGTTCGCGCCCGAGCGCTATTTCGTACGCCAGCTTGGTGCGCTCCGCGGCGAGCCGCCATGTCAGCCGCCGCACTCGCAAGTCCAGCGAGTCTCCACGTGCGCGCTGCGGTCGCGCCAGCGCGCGCAGCACGGCTGCGCGCACGGACAGCGGATCGGCCGGATCGGCATACTCCGCGTCGTCGCCGAAATACTCGATTTCAGCGCCACGGTCGCCGACGACCAGCTGCGCCCCGGCAAGCGCGGCTTCAAGGCTTGCCATGCCGGCGGTCTCGCACCAAGAGGGCATCGCATGGACGAGCGCGCGTGAATGCAGCGCTCGCACCTCGGCGTCGGAGACGCGGCCGAGGAACTCCGCTCGGGGACCGGCCGAGCGCCGGCACAACGCAAAATAGTCGTCGTCGTACGGATCGCCGGCCAGCGTTACGTCGATCGGATCCTCGCGGAGGGCGAGCAGCAGCATCGCCTGATTCTTCCGTGTCTCAACGCGCGCAACACATGCGACGCCCGCACGCGACTCGGCCCATCGGAAATCGCTCAAGCCGGCCGGGATCGGGGCGACCACGAACGGCACCTCGTGGACGCCGAGCACTACAGCGACGTCACGGGCCTCGATGGAGCTGTTGGGAATCAGGGCGTCGGCGCTGCGCAGCAGATCCGCCTGCATGCGCTCGCGCTGCTGCAATCGCTTGAGATCCCGGGGGCGCATATGCCGCTCGATCGGCAGCGCCCGCAGCCGCTCCAGCGCGCGCACGGCAGCGCGCCGAGTGCGTGCGCGGCGCATGGCGCGCTCGCACGCCCGGGCCACTCCGTAGACCGCGCGGAGATCCAGCCAGATCGGCGAGACGACCAGCGGCAGGCGTGCGCGTTTGCAGGCGTCGATTTGCCGCGCGCAGACCTCGGGCTCGAAAATGCCGAAAATGTGAGCCAGATCGTGGCCCCGCGGATCGGGATCTTGGGCGGCGGCGACCTCGGCTTCAACGCCGAACGCTCGCAGCGCGCGCGCGGTGTTGTGCGCCAGTGTTGTGTCGCCGCCGAATCGAGTTTTGGCGTCCGGTCGCACGATCAGCAGCGCCTTCACGCCGGTGTCGCCCGGCTCAGCACGCGTGCGTAGCCGCGCAGCGTTTGCACTGCGGCCCGGCGCCACGTCAGCGCGCGCAGGCGTCTGTCGAGCGCGTCGGCGGGCACGCGGCACGGCTTGGCAAGCGCGCGAAGGACGGCTGCGCGGATTGACGCCGGGTCGCCCGGGTCGGCATAGTCCGCCTCGCCTTCGAGGTACTCCCACTCGAAACCGCGATCGCCCACGACCGCGCGCGCGCCGCAGGCGACCGCTTCCAAATGCGCGAGACTGGTAACGTCCGCCCACGACGGCATTGCATGAACGGCGCTTCGGGCGAACAACTGCAGCAGCGCCGGCGCGCCGAGGCGCCCGACGAAACGAGTTTTCCGGCCTGCCCATTTTTTGACCACCGCGAGAAATTTTTCATCTCGAACGTCTCCGGCGAACGTCAGCTCTACGTCGACATTCCGGAGCGCGAAAGCCAGCAGATGCTGATTCTTCCCCGGCTCGATGCGCGCGGCGCATACGACGCCGCTCCGTTCCACGGACCAGCGCGGGACCAGCTCGAAGCGAATCCCATTCGGCACGATGACGAACGGCACGTCGCGCGCGCCGAGGCGCATCCGATAATCTCGCGCCTCGGCTGCGCTGATCGGCAGCAGCAGCTGCACCGCCTGCAGCAGCTTGCCCTGGGCGGCTTCGGTCGTCTCGAATTCCTTGACATCCGTGCGGCTCAGCAGCCGCCCGACGCTTGCCGCGCGCAACTGCCGCAGCTCTTCTTCGGCGCGCGATTCCGATCGCTGGCGGTGCAAGACGTCCACCGCTCGCAATGCGCGCGCCGACACCTCGCGCCACGAGCACCAAATGGGCGACAGCGCTACGGGCACGCCGGCTGCGTGACATGCGCTGATCTGCCGCGCCAGCACGTGCGGGTCCGTCATGCCGTAAATGTGGGCGATGTCGAAGCCTCGCGCAGCCGGGCTGTCTGCCACGACGACGCTGACGTCCGCGCCGAGTTCGCGCATCGAAGCTGCGGTGCAGCGCGCCTGAACGGCGGCGCCCCCGTACACCGTCTTTGCGATCGGCGGAATGACGACCAGCACGCGCAGCCCGCGCAGCGCCGCGATCGGCGGCAGCGTCGCGTCAGGCAGGGCGTGCCGTCGAATCGAGGATCTGCGTTTCGTACAAGCGGGCGTACAGGCCGCCGCGCTGGAGCAACTCGGCGTGAGTGCCGCGCTCCACGAACCGGCCGTCGTCAAGCACCAGGATCACGCTGGCGCGCCGGATGGTCGAGAGCCGGTGCGCGATCACGAACGTCGTGCGCCCGACGAACAACCGATCGAGCGCTTCGCTGATGAGCGCCTCCGACTGCGCGTCGAGCTGCGACGTAGCTTCGTCGAGAATCAGGAGGCGCGGATTGCGGAGCAGCGCCCTCGCGATTGCGATCCGCTGACGTTCCCCGCCGGACAGGCGGATGCCGCGGGCGCCCACCATCGTTTGATAGCCGTCGGGGAAGCCGCTGATGAACGCATGCGCGTTCGCCAGCCGCGCCGCCGCTTCGACTTCATCTGCTGTCGCATCGAGCCGCCCGTAGCGGATGTTCTGCTCGACCGTGTCGGAAAACAGCTGCGGGTCCTGAGGAACGATTGCGATGGCGCGGCGCAACGACGCCAGCGCGATCGTGCGCAGATCGTGACCGTCTACAAAGACAGCGCCGGCAGTGGGCACGTAAAAGCGCGGGATGAGATTGACGAGCGTCGTCTTGCCGGAGCCGGATGGACCGACGAGCGCTACCACATCGCCCGGTTCGACGACCGCACTGACCCCTTTGAGCACCTCGGTCTTGCCGTCGTAGGTGAAGCGCACGTCGCGAAATTCCACCTGGCCGGAAACGTCGTGCAGCTCGGCGGTACCCGGGACGTCGGGAGCCTCCACCGGCAAGTCGAGGAGCTCGAACACCCGCGCCGCGCCGATGTACGCCTTGTTCAAGTCGCCGAAGTAGTTGGTAAGCTGGTTGATCGGGTTGCTCGCCACCACGGCTAGCGTCAGGAAGCCGACGATCTCGCCCGCCGCGATCTGCCGCGTCGCCAGTTCGTAGAATGCGAAGCCGGCAAGGAACAGCAGACCGACCGCGACGATGAAATCGATGACGGGGGTCTGCGTCAGCGATATCTGCGCGAGCTTCATCGACGCTCCTAAATACGCGTCGTTGCGATCTCGGAAACGCTTCACTTCATATGGCTCTCTGGCGAAGGCCTTGATGACGCGCATGGACTCCAGGGATTCCTGCAGCATCGAATTGACGTCGGCGATTCGCTCCAGTGAAACGCCGGTGACGTTGCGCAGCAGCCTCGAAAAACGAAAGACCGCGTACGAGACGAGCGGCGCGACGCCGATCGTCACGAGCGTAAGGGACCAACTCAAGTAGAACATGTAGGCCACGGCGCCTACCAGCGTGATGATCGCGCTCGCGAACAGCGGCATCGCCGTGACGCCGATCAGCATGAGCCCGACATCGTTGCCGAAGCGCGACATGAGTTCGCCGCTGCGCCACCGGTCGAAGACGCGCAGCGGCAGGTACTGGATGCGCTCGTACAAGTCGGCCCGCACCTTTGCAACGACGCGCTGGCCGACCGACGTCAGCGTGTAGCTGCCGCCGTACTGCGCGCCATTTTTGATGAGGTTGAGCACGAGCGTGCCGCCGAGCGCCAGCCACAGCAGTCGGAGGTCCTGTTTTTGCACGGACGTCACGAGCAGCTGAGCCGCCTTGGCGTAGCCCAGCACCGCAAACGAGCTGATGGCCGTCAAGAGCAATCCGGCCAGCATTTTCAGCGCCGACGGCTGCACGTACTCGAGCAGACGGCGAAACACCATACGGGCCGTGGCGTTCTCGTTTGATGAAACGATCTCCGCCGCGCTGCGAGCCGACGCGTTACGAACGCGCGCGAAACGCCTGATACCGGGCGAGCATCGATCGCGCTGCCGAGCGGTGGTCGACAACGGGCGGCGGATATTGCTCGGGAATGAGAAAACCCAGCTCCGTTTGCTGCTGGCGGCTGAGCTCCCATGGCGTCAATGCGGCGCGCGTGGGAAGCTTGGCGAGTTCGCGAACCCAGCGCCGAACATACACGCCCTGGGGATCGAGCATGCGGCCCTGCTTGGTCGGGTTAAAGATGCGTGGGTACGCGGCTTGATCGGAGCCGACTCCCGCTACCCATTGCCAGTTGCCGTCACACAGCGCCGGATCCGCGGCGAGCAGCTCGCGCATCCAGACATCGCGGCCCGCGCGCCAGTCCAAGCCGAGATCAAAACAGAAAAATGACGCCGCACAGATTGCCGCGCGATCGTGCACGTGCCCAGATGCGGCGAGCTGCCGCATCGCCGCATCAACGAGCGGATACCCCGTGCGACCCTCGCGCCACAGCGAAAGTTTCCGGCCGTCGGGCGCGTAGGGAAAAGCGCGCATCTTCTCTTGCAGCGGTTCATCGTGCAGGCGGGGTTCGAAATAGGCGAGATGCAGAAAGAAATCGCGCACCGCGAGGCGGCGCAGGAAGGCGCTCATCGAGGCTTTTTCGGGCGCTAACGTCCACGTCTTCGCCATCCGCTCGGCGATTGATCGGTGCAGCGCGCGCGGGCTCAAGCAGCCGAAGCGCAAATACGCGGCCAGTTTCGACGTACCGTCGGCCGCCGGATACGCCCCCATGAACGCATAGCTCGCCGCGCGCGCGGTGACGAAATGCTGCTGTTGTTCGAGCGCAGCTCGCTCGCCGGGTTTCGGATCGGCCACCTCAGGCGCGTCGGGAAACGCGCCCGGCTGCCGGTCGCGACCATTTGGCGTCGCTGCCGCGAGCGGCTCGCCGACCGGAGTGGCCCGCCACGCTTCGTAGAACGGCGGAAACACCAGGTAGCCGCCGGCGCCGCGCTTTCGCTTCGCCACGACTTCCGGTTCATGCAGCGCCGCGCCCGGAGCGCGCAACAGTTCGACTCCGCAGGCGGACAAGGCGGTCCGGGCGGCTTCTTCGACCGCGCGCGCCCCGCCGTCATACGATCGGGCCACGTAAACGGCGTCGGCTCCGAGCCGCCTGCATGCCTTGCAAAGCGCATCGCCGGGAGATCCGCGCAGGGCCGAAAGCGTGGCGTCGGCCTTTGCGAGGTCCGCACGCATTTGGAGGAGGCAGCCGATCGCGAACGCGCGCTGTCTCGGATTGAGCGCCTCCAACTCGTCGAGGCAGAACGCAGCGTAAACCGTTTCCCCACGCGCCCGCGCGGCGTGCAGTGCCGGATTGTCGTGCAGGCGAAAGTCGCGGCGCAGCCACCAAATAGCGCTTCTCATGGCGTGCGCAGCGAGCTTCGCGCGAACGGCCGGGCGACCTTCGACGGCTTCAAAAGCGAACGCCGCCGGGTCTGATGACGCGGCGGCGTTTTCGCGGAGGCGATCTATTTCAGGCTTGCGACGTAGGCCGCGACGTCCGCGACTTGTTTGTCGGTCAGTGTGAGCTTCGGCATCGCCGATTGCTTGTCGACGCCTTGCGGATTGCGAACCATATATGCCACTTGGCCCGCGGACAAGCCCGAAGCGACCAGCCGTGGGCCGACGCCCCCGCCGATGCCTTTGGCGCCGTGGCAGCTCTCGCAGTTGGCGGCAAATACGCTCGCTCCGGCGGCCGCGCTGCCGGCCGGCACTTTCAGCGTCGGCATTTTCGAGGGCGGTATCGGCAGCTTCGACATCGTCGTCGTCATGGCGCCGGTCGTGGCTGCTTCGGTGGCGGCCGCAGTAGCTTCGCTCGTCGCCGACGTTGCTGTGCTCGTTTGCGAGCTCTTCGCGCACGCCGCGATAAGCATTCCGGATGCGATCAAGACCGCTGCGAGCGCCGTGGCTTTTCTCACGCTCTCCTACTCCTCTCACCGTAATGGCCCAAAAGAGGCCGTGTCGGTTTGACAGCCGACGCGTGGACGACCGCGTTAGTTGGTGCGCAGCGCCATTCCTTCCCGCGGTTCGCGCACAAACGCAATGCTCGCGGCTGCCAGAATCAGGAGCGCTGCAATCAGGACAAACAGCGCGCGATAACCGGCGCCGGGTTCTCCAGCCGCGGCGCCCACTCGGTCGACAAGCAGGCCGCCGAGGACGACCGAACCGACCTGAGGTCCCGATGCGCCGATATTCCACACCGCCATCAGCATACCGGCCCGGCCCTCGGGCAACAGATTACACGCGAGCGCCCAATCGACGGAATAGTATGCGCCCCAGGCCAATCCGAGCACCGCGCCGACGAACCACGTCCAGACGACGCCGGTCAGCGCTGCGAGGACGAGCGCGCCGCCAGCCAAGAACGCAAACGACCACAAGATGATCTTTTTTTTGGAGGCCCGATCGCCCACCGCGCCCGCGCTGATCGTGCCGATCAGCGCGCAGGCAACCATCAGCATGAGCAAATCGAGACTCGTGCCGATGTACGAGCGAACGTGCAGCGCAAAGCGCAAATAGAATGCGAGAAACGGCAGGATGAGATAGAGCGCGCCGCTCGCGAAGGCGCGCGCGACGAGGAGCCACGCGAAGCTCGGCCGCTGGGGCCACGTCGCGAGCAACGGCTGCGGTGCTGCGGCGCCGGTATCGGCCTCGCGCACTCGTGCCAGCGTGATGGCGAGCGCGACGATCAAAACAACCGAAATCGCGCCGGCAAGTTCGATCAGCCCGAGGGTAAACGCGTGGGGGGTCACCCGCGGACCGGGCTGGCGAACGAAGAGGCGGGCGAGCAAGAGCCCGCAGGCAGTTCCTAGGAAGCGATACAGCCCCATGACGCCCGATGCTTTGCCTTGCTGGTTCTTTGGAACGCGATCGGGTATCAGCGCCTGATACGGACCCGCGCTGATGTTGAAAGCGATCTCGACCCCCGCAAACGCGGCGATGACCGCAGCGAACGACGGCGCGAGCGCAAAAGCGAACAGTGCGACGACGTCCGCCAACGTCCCAACCGCCATAAACGGCAGACGCCGGCGCGTCATGTCCGACGCGCGCCCCGCCGCCAGTTGGCTCACGATGGAAAGCGCCGCGCCCACCCCACCAATGATCGCCGCGGCAGTGCCGATGGCTCCCGGCGCGATGAATCGAGCGATCTGGGCCTGCAGCGCGGCACCGAGCAATACCGCCCAGTGCAGCTCGATGGCGAACCAATACGCGGAGAGCGCGAAGTGATCCGGCGGTCTTTTCACGATGCCGGCCTCGGCGCAGACGTCCGGGCGAGGGCGAACTCGAAATCGGCAACCTCGTCGCAATCCATCGCAAGACACGGATCCGCGCCGCGAATCACGCAGACCGTGCTACCCAGCAGCGCGGTCGCGCGCGCTTCGATGTCGGTGATCCCAACCCGGCCAAGCGCGAACCGCGCGGCGACCCACGGACCGAACAGGCCGGCCAACGAGGCGGGATTCTTGCGGGCCGAAAACGCGCGCCGGAGCAGGGCTTCGCGCTCGACCAACCAGGCCGGATCCAGTGCGAACACGCTGCCGCCCGTCCACTCGCCGTCGGACAGCCGGACAAATCGAGTGCGACCGCCAGGATACGCCGCGAGGAAATCATCTCGGGCGAATACCGGATAGGCCGCGCGCGCAGCTGCCGGCACGCGGCTCAAAAAATCAGCAATCGCGTCGGCTCGGACGAACGGCATATCGGACGCACAGAAAAGGACGCGCGCCGTTCGACCGGCGCGCAAAGCCAAAAGCACGTTCTCCTCGCCGGTCGAGGCTTCCGGAATCCAGCGATCGATGTCCGGCGCGGCGCGGCGCACCGACTCCGGCCCGACGACGACGACGTTGCCGATTTCCGGGGCGGCGCGGAGCGCAGCGACGATGCGCTCGATCAGCGTCAGGCCGCCGATTCGCACCAGCGCTTTGACGTCGCTGCCGAAGCGCAGCGCCTCGTGGTCGCGCAGCCGTCCGCCGGCTGCCACGACCGCATCAATCGGTTCCTTCACCCGGGAATCCGCAGCACGTCGTGCGCGCCGGCGAACTCCAGCGCCGTGACGGCGATCTCGACGACCGCATCCGGCACCTCGGCGACAACGGCGATGGCGCCCGCGTCCAGCGCGTCGATGATCCGGTATCCCACATGCGAACTGCGTCGCGGTCCCAATGCGCCGCCGAGCGACGCACCGGCAATCGCGCCAAGCGCGAAGCAGAGTAACCCGTCGGCGAGCGCTTGCTGCGCGCCGGCTACCGGCATGATTTTACCGCCCGGCGTCAGGCCGACGGCGACGCCGATGGCCGTCCCGACGACGGCGCCGACGACAGCGCCGCGATCGATTGCTCCCGAGGCGCGCGGCTGGGCCGCGAGATCTGCGACGCCGGCCAGAGGATCCGCCGCGTCGAGCTCGTCGCCGACGCCGAATTGCGCGCGCAGCGCTCGCGTTCGCTCGCGGTCGATTGCGCCGACGCGAATGGCCGACGATGGCAGACCGTTTTCGAGCAGCGCTCGAATACCCGATGCGGCGCTTTCGTCCGCGTCAAACGCGCAGGCAAGAATCACTCCGGCCGTCCTTTGTTCAAGCGGCAGGTTTTTAGCGCGGGCGCATCCTAGTTCCGTAGAGCCATGGAAGAATCCGCGCGCGCCGGCTCGCGCGTTCTCGTCGGGCGCAACGCAACGGTGCGGCCAGATGGGGTTCGTCCGCCGCATTTTACGGACGCACATCGGAAATGGATCGGCCAGACCGGGCGCATTCACGCGATCGTTGCTACCGACGTACGCAGCAACCCGCTCGTCAAAGTGGGGTTCGGAGATCCTCCGCAGATCGTCTTTTTCCGGCTCGCCGATCTCGAAGTGCAGCACGACGGCGCACCGATGAACCCGCGCAAGCACGGCGAACGCGGCAGCCACTTGCCATAGGCGCTGTTCGACGGACCCTGTAACGCGCGGGCGAAACGAGCGGCTAGCTCACGAATGCAGGACGCGCACCAGCCATTCGAACCCATCCACCACGCGCGGCCCGAGCCGCTCCAAGATGTCGTCGTTCGGCGGCCGAAGCACGCGGCCGCTGCGAACCGCACGCAGCGCGTTCCAGGGCGGCCGGCCGCGAACATCGGGTCCGAAATTGACGGATCGCGATACGATGATGATGTCGGGATCCGCCGCGGCGATCGCCTCGGCGCTCAGATTCGGATATGGTTGGTCGACCGCGCCGGCCACGTTCGAGCCTCCCGCCAATTTTATGAGATCGTTCAGATAGCTGTTTTCGCCGACCGTGAAGCCTGGCAAGCCGAGCAGGTAGAGGACGGTCGGACGATGTCCGAAGCGTGCGGCGCGTCGAGCGGCGCGAGCGATCCGCGTTCGCATGCTCCCGATAAGCGCTCTGGCCGCTTTCGTCTGCCTGCACGCGCGGCCGACGCCCGAAACGTCGGCATAGAGATCGTCCAGTCTGCGATTGGGGAGGTACGCGATAGGCAGGTCGAACTTCGAATCGATTTGCGCTCCTTCGCGCTCCTGATCGTGCAGCGCGATGACGGCCGTTGGCCGAAGCGCCGCCAGACGCTCCACATCGACGTGCACCAGGTCCGCCACGTGCGGCAGCCGCGCCGCTTGGGGCGGAAAATCATCGTACGACGTATCGGCCACGACATCGCTGCTGCAACCGATCGCGAACGCGATCTCCGTCAACGAAGGCGCGAGCGTGACTAGGCGCGTGCCGGCCGAATAGGGTTCGGCTTGCCTCGTAGACAGGTTCGGCGCTGCGCACCCCGCCAGCGCCAGCATGACGGCGATGAACCGGGCGCTCTTCATCGCCGGGCTTCGAGGCGAATCGTCAGCGTCGTGCCGTTCGTCGGGAATCCCAGTTGATCTTCGGCATGGTTACGCAGCAAGTTGTCGACTCGGGCCGAAACGATATAATGCTCGTTGACGCGGTGTGCGAACGACACGCCCAGCGCGGCGTATCCGGGCAGCAGCGTCGCATTGCGTTCATCCGCAAACCGTCGCCCCACAAAGCTCACGCTCGCCCCGTATGCATCGCGACCCTTAGCGCAAAAGTATTCCGCGCCGCCGCTCGCGGTCGGCCGATACAGCAGTCGCGTGCCGGCCGACAGGTCCTTGGCGACGAAATAGTCGGTATACGCGAGATGCAGCGACGAGCCGCGAGCGGGCGACCAACGCAGATCGGCGTTGGCACCCCGCACCATGGAGCGGCTCACGTTGAACGGCTCGACGTCGCCAAACGCATCGATCGGCTCGCTCACGATGAGGTTGCTCGTGTCCGAACCGAAGGCGGTCAACGCTGCGACGCCGGTCGCGAAGCTCTTCACCACTCCGATATCTCCGGTGCCGGCATATTCCGGCTCGAGCGCCGGATTGCCGAAACCGGGAAAATAGCGCTCGTCCAAGTCTGGCGCGCGAAATGCCCGAGCGTAGTTCGCGCGCAACGCTATGCCGCCGGGTAGGCGCAGCTGCGCGCCCACGCTCGGCAGCGTCGACGGTAGCGTGCCCTGCGTGCGCTCGCCGCGCACGCCCGCCGACACACTGAAAACGCCGCCCAGCTGCGCGTCGTCCTGCACGTACCAGGCGGTCGTCGAAGCCGACACGCTGCCCGGCGCGCCGAACGTGGCTCGATCGCCGCGGCTATCGTATCCGAACGTCAGGCTGTCGGTCGGTCCGATCTGCTGCGTTCTGCGGACGCCGAAGCCGTGCGTGGCCACGTGAGTCAGATCGTCAAACGGAAACGGCGGCGTCGGATCGTAGAAATGCAGCCGCTGGTCGTCGACATAAAGCTCCAGCGTCCAGATGCCCCGGCCGCCGGGCGCGCTCAGCGATAGGTCGCTTCGCCCTACGTAACGTTGCTGTCGCGCAAGGTAGCTGATGCAGCAGGCTGCCGGTGGACCGGCCAAGTTCGGGCCCGGCGCGCCGATGGTCGATGCGTCGTCTTCGACGCGCAGCCGCGCACGAAGGGCGCCGAACGTCCTGCCCAGCGTCGCGCTCGAATCCTGCACATCCGCATCGTCGTTCGTTCGGACCCCGCCCGGCGCCGACCCAAACGCAGGATACGCGAAAACGTTTTGCGCTCGCGCGTGACGGAAGTTGGCGCGCACGAGCAGCGACCCGTCGTCGCCTCGCGCCACGCCGAGCCCGCTCGACACGGAACCCGCATAGCCCAGCTCGACATACGCATCGTCACGCACGCGGTCCGCGGTGATGACGTTGATCACCCCGCCCACCGCCGCCGATCCGTATAGCGTCGACGCCCCACCCTCGACGACCTCGATTCGTTCCACTCCGTCGAGCGGCAAGTCGGAAAAGTCCGCCACGCCCGTATCCGCTTCGTTTGCCGGCCGGCCATCGATCAGCACCAGCGTTTGCTCGCTGCTCGCGCCGCGCAGCGCCACCGTTTGCAAGGCGCCGAGCGGGCCGTACGACTGGACAACGCTGCCCGGAATGAAGCGCAGCGCGTCGGCAAGCGTCTGAGCCCCAAGGCGCCTGAGCTCGCCGGCGTCGATGACGTAGACTTCGCGTGCCGTCGAACGCAGCGGCGTAGGCCGCCGCTGTGCGGTGACGACGACCGTGTCCAAAATGCCGGGCGAGGACGACGGGGACGGCGACGGCGACGCCGCGGCTGCAGCCGCGGGGGATCGCCCGGCGGCAGACCCTATTATAATGAAGAGCGCCGTTGAGATGGTCAAGGGGCTTAGCCTGCCAGGCATACGATAAAGCCTCCGATCGGGTCGCGGTGCGTCGTGATGCGCACACCGAACGCGCGCGTCAGGGCAGTTGCGTCCAAAACCGCCTCCGGTGCGCCGGTTACTATGAACCCCGCGGCCAGCAGCGAAATCGAGTCCGCAAAGCGTGCCGCCAGCGTGAGATCGTGGATGGCGGTCACGATGGCGATGCCTCCGCGCGCCAGCTCGCACAGCATCGTCATGACTTCGATCTGATAGCGAAGGTCGAGATGCGTCGTCGGCTCGTCGATCAGCACGGCCGACGGCGAGGTCGCCAGCGCCGCGGCGAGCCAGGCGCGCTGCACTTCGCCGTCGCTCAAATCCGCTGCCGCGTCATCCGCACGATCGGATAACCCAACGCGCGCGAGTGCAGCGTCGACGAGCGCGCGCTCTTCGTCCGGAACGCCGAGGCGCCACCATGGGCGATGCAGCGCCGGCCCATAGCCGGCAAGTTCGCGCGGCGTCACATCGGCCGGCAAGCGAGACGATGGAGAGATCAAGGAAATCCTTTTCGCGCGCGTCACGCTGCCCGCCGACGGCGTCTGAACCCCTGCGAGCACGCGCAGCAGCGATGATTTGCCGGCGCCGTTCGGGCCGACGATCGCGCGCAGCGATCCGCCTTGCACGTCGACGTCGAGCGCGTCGAAGACGCGGCGCTGCCCGTAGCGCACGCCGATGCCTCGCGCCTCAATCGTCGCGCTCAAAGTTCCACCGGGCGGCGCGCGATGATGAGAAAAAACGGCACGCCGACGAACGCGAGCAGGACGCCAAGCGGGATTTCCGTGGGCGGCATCAGCGTTCGCGCCAGCGCGTCGGCGATCACGACCACCGTGGCGCCGGCGAGCGCGCTCGCCGGCACGAGCCAACGGAGATCGCCCCCGACGAGCCGCCGCGCTCCATGCGGCACCATGAGCCCGACGAAGCCGACGACCCCGCTCACCGCAACGCACGCCGCGGTGACGAGCGAAGCGACGCCGAGCACCTGCAGGCGGGCGAACCCAACGTTGAGACCGAGACCCGCAGCCGCCAAAGAACCCAGGCGGAGCGCATTCAACGAGCGCACCAACAACACGCACGCCGCGGTACCGACGGCGAGATACAGCGCTGCCCAGCCGAGATCGTTCCAACCCCGGCCCGACAATCCGCCGGCCAGCCAGGACAGTATCGTCAGCGCGTCAGACGATCCATTGCGCAGCAATACCAGCGTGACGAGCGCGCTGCAGAGCGCCGAAAGCGCGACGCCGGCAAGCACGAGCCGAAGGTTCGCGCCTACCGAATGCCCCGAGCTTACCAACGTGACGATCAATGCGCAGCCAAGCCCTCCGACAAACGCGAGCAGCGGAATCGCGAAGAACGAAATGCCGGCCGCGATGCCGAGTGTCGCAGCGAGTGCCGCACCCGCCGAAACCCCGGTCAGGTATGGATCGACAAGCGGATTGCGAAACAGCGCCTGAAGCATGGCGCCGGCGATCCCAAGGCCGGCGCCGACGCACGCGGCGATCAGCACGCGCGGCAGACGAATATCCCATGTGACGGTGTGCGCCAGGCCCGTCGCGCCCGGATGCGCGAGCGAAGAAACGATGGTCTCGATGGGAACACGGACGGATCCGGCCGCAAGCGCGGCGGCGATCGCGACGACGAGCAGCGCTCCGAGCAGGATCAAGCAGAGGAATCGAACTCCCGTCCGCGCGGCGCTGGATGGGAGCGTACCGGTTCGGTCAACGACTTGTCGACCTACAACTGAAGCCATTCGAGCAGCCGCCTCTTTGACGCGAAGAGGGCGACCCGTGCGGGTCGTATTCGAGGCCGGTCTCCTGGCTTCCGGATCGTTGCCGTGTGCCGATGCCTTCCCATCTCTCGCGGACGGTGGCCGTTCGGCGGCTCCCCGGTTACAGTGGCGCGACCGCGCCGGTCTTTCACCGGCTTCCCGGACGCCTCGGCTGAGCGATTTCTTCCGTCGGCGCCTCGCCTCCCTCTAAGTCGCCGAGTCCGCCCCGGAGTTGCGTGCGCGCACTTGAAGAAGACTTCGTGATCCACTCGCGGTTCGTCGAGCGGGTCGACTCCCTGATCGATCACGCGCTCGACGTGAGGCGCGCGACGCTCATCGGTTAGGCGCCTTGTCTTGTAAGGAAGGCGCGGCGACGGCGGCGAACCCGCGCCGACCATGCAGTATTTTGAGCCGAACTTTCTCGACGAGGCACTCGTGCTGCTCGACCGTTTCGCCGGCGGCGCGCGCGTGCTCGCCGGCGCGACGCGCCTTGGCCCGCAATTGCGCGACGGCGCCGACGGCGTCGAGACGCTCCTCAACGTCAAAAGGGTGCCCGAGCTGCGCGATGTTCATTTCGACGGCGTCAGCTTGCGGATCGGGGCGCTCGTCACCGCCCGCGAGCTGGCCGAAGACGCGCTCGTCCGAACGCATGCACCGCTCGTTGCGCTGGCGGCGGCAACCGTCGGCGCCCGCCAATTGCGCTGCGTCGCGACGATCGGCGGAAACATCTGCTCCGGCGATCCCGCCGCCGACTTGTCAACGGCGCTGCTCGCGTGCGATGCCGTCTGCTGCATCGCGAGCATCCGCCATGGGTCGGTCGAAACGCCCATCGATCGAATTTTTAAGCCGAACGTCAGCGGCTTGCCGAGCGGGGAGCTGCTGGTCGCCGTGCGGATCCCGGCCGGCGGCGCGTGCGCTGCCTATCAAAAGATGACCACGCGGCGCGGATTCGAAATGGCGCTGGTCGCGGTGGCAGCGTCGCTCTCCTTCGAGGCCGGCCACGTTCGCCGCGCGCGCATCGCCCTCGCCGGCGCCGCGCCGACGGTGCTGCGGGCAGCAGGCGCGGAAGCCGCGCTGGCCGGCCGGCAGCTGACGCGCGCATCGGCTGACGCCGCGGCCCGCGTCGCTGCGGATGCGGATGCTCAGCCGCTTGACGATCATCGCGCGTCCGCCCGCTACCGGCGCCATCTCGTGGCAACGCTGACGCGCCGAGCACTCCTGGCTGCCGGTGCACCCGAAAGGGGTGCTGCAGCCTGATGCACCCGGTAACGCTGTACGTGAACGGCGAAAAACACGAACTCGTCGTCGAACCGCTGCGCAGCCTCCTTGAGACGCTGCGCGACGACCTTGGTTTGACGGGAACGAAAGAGGGCTGCGGCACCGGCTACTGCGGCGCGTGCACCGTCTTGGTCGGCGGCGACCCGGTCAACGCGTGTTTGTACCTTTCGGTCGACGCGGATCGCAAAGCGATCACCACGATCGAGGGCCTTGCTGACGAGAACGGCGCGCTTCACCCCGTTCAGCGCGCGTTCGTTGAAAACACCGCGCTGCAGTGCGGGTTCTGCACGCCGGGCATGATCCTCTCGGCTGCGGCGTTTATCGCCGATGACCCCGAACCAAGCGAATCCGGCGTTCGCGCAGCGCTGGCGGGCAATCTTTGCCGCTGCACGGGCTACCAGTCGATCGTGCGCGCCGTCCTCGATGCGGCAAAACATATGCGCGATGCCGGGCGAGCCGGGGAGCGCCCCGGCCGGCGAGCCCTCATCCGGGCGCGCGCCTAACGATAGCCGTGCTTGGCGCGCATCGCGAGCGGCCCGACGCGCTCGCAAAAGTCAGCGGCGCTACGCTCTATACCGCCGACGTCGCTTTGCGCGACGCATTGGTCGGCATGGTGCTGCGCTCGCCGCACCCGTTTGCGCGCATCAAGCGCATTGATACGCAACTCGCCGGCGCCCTGCCCGGCGTGCTGGCGATCGCTCATGCCGGCACCGTGCCCGACAAACGGCTAGATTTCAGCATCAAAGATCAACAACTTTTTCCAAAGACCTACGCACGCTATGCCGGCGAACCCGTCGCCGCCGTCGCGGCGGAAAGCGTAACGCAGGCGAGAGCCGCACTCGATGCGATCGTCGTCGAGTACGAACCACTGGAGCCGCTATTGACCATCGAGGCGGCGCTCGGCGCAAACGCGCCGCTCGTCCATCCCGATTGGCAGACGTATGAGAAGAGCGACAGCCGCGTGCTGCGCGGCAATATCTGCGGCTACAACCGAATTCGGCGTGGCGACGTCGATGCGGCGTTCGCCGCCGCCGACGCGGTGGTCGAAAGCGAGTATCGCCTCGCCCCCAGCGCCCCCGGATATATCGAACCGCGCGCCGCCGCTGCACGGCGCGAACCCGACGGCGGCCTGACGGTGTGGTGCGGATCGCAAAGCCCGTACGGCAATCGCGACGAGCTCGCCGCATTTTTCGACCTCGATCCTACGAAAGTCCGCTTCATCAACCAGTTCGTCGGCGGCGCGTTCGGCGGCAAGATCCTGATGGCGACCGAATGGTATGCCGCCGCACTCGCTTTACAGTGCGCGCGGCCCGTGCGCGTGGTCTGGTCGCGGCATGAAGATCAGCTCAACGTTTTTCCCCGTCACGGCGGATTTGCCCGCCTGAAGTCGGGCGCGAAAGCGGACGGCACGTTGCTCGGCATGCGAGCGAGCTTTTTTTTCAACACCGGCGCCTATATCGGCTACGGCAGCGGCACGGCGCTCATTGCCACCATGCTGGCGTCGGCGCCGTATCGCATCCCCAACCTCGACCTCGAGGCGACGCTGGTCTACACGAACGCACAGGTGGCCGGACCGGTCCGCGCGCCCGGCGGACCGCAGGCAAACTTCGTCAAAGAATCGCATCTCGACGAGCTGGCGCGCAAGCTTGACATCGACCCTCTCGAATTTCGGCTGAAGAATGCCTGGGTTGACGGCGACGTAAGTCCGAGCGGTCAAAAGCTCACGAGCGTCAGCGTCAAGGAGACGCTGCGCCGCGCAGCAGCCGCGATCGGCTGGGGTAAGGACCTCGGAACGGATCGCGGGCGCGGACTCGCCGCGACCTGGTGGTTCTCTTCCTGCGGCGGATCCAAAGCGCGGGTCGCGGCGCTCGAGAACGGGCGCGTCCGCGTCGCTTCCGGAAATCCGGAAGTCGGCACCGGGTCGGCGGCGGCGGCGCTGCCGATCATCGTGGCGGACGTGCTGGGTATCGACCCGTCGCGTATCGATATGGAGCTCGCGGACACCGCGACCGGCACGTACGATTCCGGCGTCGGGGGAAGCGGCTCGACGTTTTCTGCGGGGCAAGCGGTCGAGGCGGCCGCAGTTCGCGTGCGGCAAAAACTGCTGGAGCGGGCGGAGCAGATGCTCGAGGCGCGTGCGGAAGATCTGGTGTTGGAAGGCGGGCGCGCGTTCGTGCGCGGCACGGACGGGCCCGGCATTTCGCTCGAACGGCTCGTCCAATCGGCCGGCGGTGAGGTGAGCGAAGCCGGCGAGGCGCCTGAGCTCGGCGATCCGGAGATCGACGAATCGCTCGTCGAAACGCACGAGTTCGCGGCGTGGCTGGCGCCGTCGTTCACCGCCACTGCGGCGCAGGTCGAAGTCGATCGGGAAACCGGCCGCGTCAGCGTCGAAAAAATCGCGACCGCTCAGGACGTCGGCTTTGCGATCAACCCCACCGGTGTCGTCGGACAGATCGAGGGCGGGGCGACGCAAGCGCTCGGCTACGCGCTCACCGAGGAGCTGAAGTTTGACGAGCGCGGCCTGGTGAATGCGAACTTCAAGGACTATCTGCTGCCCACGGCGGTGGACGCGCCAAGCATCGAGGCGATCATCGTGCAGTCGCCGTCCGAAGAGGGGCCGCACGGCATGAAAGGCGCGGGCGAGCCGCCCGTCACCACGCCGGCGGCGGCCATCGCGAATGCCGTCCGCGACGCGGTTGGTACCGCTCCAAACGAAATACCGATGACGCCGGAGCGCGTTTGGCAAGCGCTCCAGAGCGCGCAACGCCACAGCGCTGGCAAGCGCAGCCGCTCCACCGCAACACCCTAAGGGATGAATTCCTCGCGATCCATCAGCGACGCCGCGCAGGGTTTGCCGGAGCAGGACGCCGGCGTGAAGGTTGATTCTTTCATGCTCGCGATCTCGGCATCATCGAGATCCCGGTTCCCGGAAGAAACAAGCACCGCGACGCGCACCGGGCGGCCGTTCACGTCCAGGTCGACCCTCACGATGACCACGCCGCGCGCGCCTTCATCGATCGCCTGGCGCGGGTAACCGACCGACGCGACGTGTTTGAACCTTGGAGCACGATACGCCGGCGGCGGCGGGCCGCCGGCCACGTAGCCTCGCCGCTGCGCATCGGCAACGTCCAGCGCCAACAATCCACGGACTGCGCCGTCCGCCAGTTCCGCAACGATGACGCCGCCGCCGAAGTTCCAGGCGCGCGTCGTCGGGTTCGCCTCATGGAGTTCGGTGGCGCCGCGCGCAGCGAGCGCAGCCGCAGCTGCTTCGATCGGCGCGCCGAGCAGCGGAAGCTCGTTTGGTTGCACGAGCGGCGCGGATTTCCCATTGACCGGCGCGGGGCGCGAGATGAGGATCTCTTTGATTGAAAGCGCGTCGTCGACGAGCACGTCGCGATCGACCCCTTTCGCGTCGTACCAGTGCCACTCGTGGCCGGCGTCGCTCGTCTGGACGAGGTCCGGCGGTCCAAAAGCTCGGACGAATTCCAAGACGCTGCCGCCGACCGTGCCGCCGCCCAACGCCACGCCGTCGGCCCACGCGAGCCGCCCAAACCCGAGCGCGCCGGCAAGCGCAAGGAGTATCGCCAAATACGGCGTCCTTCCGCGGCGCACTACACCCCGAACTCCGCGAGCAGGTCTTGTGCGGCCGCCCAATGCGGCGGCTTTCCAAAGCCGGTCACCGCGGCGCTGACGTCGGCCCGAGACAAGCCGTAGTGCAAAATTCGCCGTTCGCCTTCCAGGTAGCGTGCCTTTGCATCGAACCTCGCATAATACCAGCCGAATTTTGCGGTCTGCGAAGCGCCGCCTGCCACGTTTTCTCGCACGATCAACCCGAAGGTGCGCGTGAAAGCGATGGCACGCGGCACATAGATGCGAGGAAACCGCTCGTGAGCGACGCCGGCGACAAAGACATGCGCGAAGCGTAGCCCTTTGACGCTCGAGATGGCGTCGCAGGTGATGGATCCACGCGTCGGGCGCGCCGCACGCAGCGTCGCTTGACCAGCTTCCAGGAGTCGAACCGCGTCCCGCAGGCGCAGCTCCGGGCGCGCGCGACCGACATTCTCGAGCGCCTCGACGAGTCTCACGCCGTCATCGGACAATCGTGCGCGCGCGTGCGGCGGAGCGTTTGCCCAACGATCGCGGTAGCCCGCGTCGGCGATTAGGTAGGCGAGCGTCTTTTCAGGCGGGTGGGAGCGCGCGTACTGCGCCCAGGCGGCGTATTGCTCTCGGAATTTTTCGAGGACCGCGCGCGGTGCATCGGCAAGCCGCCCATCGGCTCGGCCGCGCAGCGCGTTGTCCGACAAGGTCGTTCGTCGCGCCTCGCGACGCATGCTGCTCTGCGCGCCCCGCGCTCCGACATCCAGCATGAGCTGCGCCGATTCCTCGGCGGGCCGGCACAACGTCCACACGGTCTCATCGCTGAGCCCAACGAGCGGCGAGGACAGGACGCGCAGCAGGTGCTCGTGATCTCTCGCGTCGTCGACGGCGGCGGCGAGCGCGAGCAAGTCCATGACGTCGTCCGGTGCTTGGAAGAGCCCGCTCGGCGCGCAGACGGGTGCGCCGCGTTCCGCAAGCAATCGCTGATAGATCGCGGCGGAGTCCGCGCTGCGCGCGAGGATCGCGATCTCGTCCGCGTTTGCCTCGCCGCGCACGAGGTCGGCAATGGAGCCGGCGAGCCAGTCGGCTTCGTCTGCCTCAGAAGCAAAGCGTCGCGCTTGCGCGTGCGCTCGGGCCGTTGAACGGGGCGTCAGCGACGCCGACGTGGTCGAAGCGGCGGCGCCCGGAAGCGCGGATCGGCTGCCCAGCAAAGCTCCAATCTGCGCCTCCTCGCAGCCCGCGAGCGTGACGCCCGTCACGCCTGCCGCTGCGAGGATGTCGAGCAGGGCGGGCAGCGCCGGCTCGGCGTCTTCCGCGTCGTCGACGAAGATTGCGGAGACCCGCCGCGCGATGCCGCGCGCCGCGCGTCCGTCCAGAGCAAGCCACGCGACGCCATGGTCGATCACGTCCTCCTCGGACCACTCCCGCTCGCCTGCTGCGGCGGCGATGTACTCAGCATACAACCGCGTGAGGATCCGAGCGAGGTCGCGCTCCGCTCGCCGCTGCTCCGAAAGTTGTCGCGGACTGGCGCGCAGGGCTTCGCGTGCCCGCCGGCTCAAGCGGTTCCGCAGCGTGGGGTCGCGCAGCCGCGCCGAAACGGCCGCGTCGCCGGCGCCGTAAAATGCTTCGCTGCCCGACGCGCAGCCGCGCGCGAATGCTTCGACGCCGATCCGGAGGCGGCGCAACAAGCGGATGAGCCGCGCGGCCTCGTCCAAAAACCCATCGGGCCGGCCGAGCAGCGGCACGTCGATATCGAAATGCGGATCCCGCAGCATCGGCCAGGACATGTCGAGCAGCCCGCGCGCGGCCCTTTCGACGATGTGACGGGCGGCGGCACCGTTGCCTACCTTCAGATCCGGCGCGACGCCTGCGGCTGCATATTCCGCGCGCATCCAGCGAGCGAGATGTCCTGCGAGGGTGTCGATAACGACCGGCCGGGCTGCACCGAGCACCTCCACCGCTGCGGCCATGGCGCGGCATGATGACGGCGACGAGCAGATGACGATCGCGGGTCGCGGATCGTCCGAGCGCGCGGCGCGCAGCGCGAGGGCCGTTGTCTTGCCGGAGCCCGGCGGGCCCACGATGACGAGCCCGCCGCGCTCCGGCGCGACCTCAGGCGTGGTGCGGTTGGTCGCGACGCCGACGGCGTCAGCGGGCAAAGATGCGCTCCCGCTCGATCGGCCGCTCGCGGCACGCTCGGCCATAGGCGCAATACGAGCACGGCGGGTCGTCACCCGCACCGAAATGCTCGATGCCACCGCGGGTCAGGGCCTCGCACCGCGCGACTAGCCCGGCGATCGACTTTTCCAAATCGGCCGTCGTGCAGGCGACGCGGACGATACCGTCGCTTGCGGGATCGCCGGCTGCGCCGCTCTGCAGTGCCGCTTCCGGCTGCGCACCGACGATGTCAAGCGCCAGCAGCCAGACAGGGTCGCGCGGACCGCGGATCGAGATCAACGCGATTCTTCCGACGTCGTCGTGCTGGGCGCGGCGCATGGCCCAGTACAACGCCAGCTGGCCCTCAGCGCCGTTGCGGACGCTTTCCAAGTACTCGCTGGGGTCGTCGGGGATTCGGCCGGTCTTGTAATCGTAGATCGTGATCGGGCCGCCGGCGAGCGGACGATCGATTCGATCGATGTAGCCGACGAAGGTGTGGCCGCCGGTGGTCCAGCGTTGGAGCAGTTCGATATCGCGCACCTCGACCGGACGATGAGCCGTCTCGCGCTTCAGCCAGCGGACGTAGTGTTCGGCGACGCTGCGCGCTTTTGCTCGGCACACCGCGTACTCGAGTTCGCTCGCGAACTGGGCGCGGGAGCGGCCGAATGCTGCATCGAGCTCGTGCTTGAGCCGCGCCAAGATTTCTTCTTCAGCAATCTGTGACGGCACGCGGATCTCTCGGTGCAGCGCTTCCAAGGCATCGTGAAAGACTTTGCCGTACGCCGTGTGGACGGAGCCCGGGTCCTCAACGGCATCGCACAAGTACTCATAATACCAACGCCGCGGACATTTCGCAAACGTGTTAAGCCGCGATGCGGAAAATGCCATCGCCGGCGCGACGATCGGCCGTTCCACCTCGCGCGCCGGCCAACGCCACGCTTCCCTTGAGGACGCAATCGTCTGCGGCACTTGGCTTTCCGGCTCGGGCGCCGAGCGATCCGCAGTCGGCTCAAGCGCCGCCTGCAAGCGTGCGGGCTCGAGACCCACAGCGACTGCGAAATCATCAACATCGATCGGCGTGCCCCGCCCGGGCACAGCGGCCGCCGGTGCGCCGATTTTTCTAAACGCCAGTATCGCTCTTGCGACCGCGCTCAGGCCCGCGCTGGCGTCGGTCGCCGCCGCCGCCAACCCGGCGTCGCTGACGTCCGCCGCATGACACGCCTGCGCGAGACGGCACAAGCCGTCGACAAATACATCCGTCAAGAGCTCCCGGTGCCACGCATCGCATGCCGCGCACGCTTCGCGCATGGATTTTCGTTGAACCGCGAATTGGCTCGCCCGCACGTCGCGCATTTCGGCGCGACCGCGATGATTCCCTAAGCGGTCCGGCCGACCGCCGCTTCGATGCGCTGCATGCTGTCTTCGACCCGATCGAGGGTCAACTCGAGCAGGCTGGACATGTCGCCTTCATCCCCCCGGCGCAGGCCCTCGTAATAGCGCTTGCGGTCTTCAACGCGAACGATCGCGGGCGGAAAATCCGTCGATTGGAGGATGAGATTCGTGAGCAGCCTGCCCACCCGGCCGTTGCCGTCGGCAAATGGCGCGATGTTGAGCACCTTGGCTTGCGCGGCGACCGCTTTGGCGACCGGATGAGCGCTTGATTCTTCCAGCCACTCCGTGCATTCACGGACAAGTGCCGGCACGAGCACGCTCTCCGGCGGAAGGTAATCTCGCCCGACGAGCCGCGCGTCCGTGCGGCGATACAGCCCCGCAATCTCATCATCGATGCTCGCATAGAGCTTCGCATGCAGCTCGCGCAGCGCGTGTTCGGTCAGCGGGGCCGTACTCACCGCCAGGATGGCCGCGTGTTCGAGTGCTTTGTTCAGATTGACGGCCTCCAGGTGCTCGCGCAGCGAGAGGTCGCCGACGGTGAGCCCGCGCCGCAGCACGGTCTCGGTTTGATCGCGCGTCAGCCTGTTGCCGCGGATGGCGTTCGAATGAAAGACCTCGTCGATGCGGAGCTCGGCCTGACAGGCCGACAGCGCCTCCCGGCCGCGAGCGTCAAGCCGCCGCAGCTTTTTCGCCAGCGTCGCGGCACGCTCGCTTGCCGCCTCGAGCTTGGGCTCGAGGCGTGCGTCGAACCGCAGCCCAGTGGCCTCCTCTTGCATGCGCGCGGGCAAATCCAATCCGAAACGGGCCAAGTCGACGCCGTTGCGGGCGAGCCATTCAAGCGCGAGTGCGTGCAGACGGCGCTGGCGGTACGAAAGCCACGAGCGGCGTGCCCGCGGGTAGGCGCCGATCACTTGCAGGAACCGGCCGTCCGACGCGGATCCGGCCATGGTTTCTTGCAGCCGCACCGCGAGCTCGCCGTCGGCGAGCGTCTCGATAAAATCGTTGATCATACGGTGCGCTTCGGCGTGGGATATCGGTTCGATGAGCAAGGCGTCGCTTCGGCCACCCATGTGGAGGAGGGTGGGGTCGTCGGACGCATACGGCTCGATCCGGCCCGACGACGCCACGAAAAAATAGCGGAACTGCCCGCTTCGATCGTCGAGCGCATCGGCAAGCTCTTCGAGCAGGAAGTTGCGCATCGCGTCCCGTTTTCGGGCCCTCAGCTTATAGTCCCGCAAACGGGTATAATGTACGGACCGAGGGAATGCTCTCCTTAAATAGCCGGTCGCGATTGACCAGACGGCCATTGTCCCGTCATGCGACCGGACCCACTGTGACGGGGGTCAATGTTCCTCTTCTTTCTTGTAACAACGGCAACCGTCGCGAGGTCGTATAGCCTGGAGCCGGTATCCACGGGCCAGGATGTGGCCCTCATGAAGCGTGTCGCAGGCGGCGACGGCGACGCATTTGCAGAGCTCGTCAAGCGCTACACGCGGATGCTGTACAACGTGGCATATCGATACGACGCAAACTCTGCCGAAGATCTCGTCCAGGAAACGTTCCTGCGCGCCTATCAGCATGCCGACACGTTTTCCGGCCGCAGCAAGGTGTCGTCGTGGCTGTATCGCATTTGCGTCAACGTTTGCCTCACGGCCCAGGGCAAAAGCGGCGCACCGATGGCGGACATCGACGAAATCAACGAGCGCGAGCTCGAAGCGAAATCCGAAGAACTGCCTGAAAAGGCCGTCGAGCGCGGCGAGGCGTTCAAAGCGCTCGAAGACGGCCTCCACTCGCTGCCGAGCCAACAGCGCATGGTGTTCATCTTACGCGAACTGCAAGGACTTTCGTACGGAGAAATCTCGGACATCTTGGGGATCAACGAGCAAGCCGCTCGGACGAATCTTCATCGCGCGAAGCGCAGGTTGCAGGCGTGGCTGAGCCCGCTCTTGGTTTGAGGAAGGATCGAAGCTGATCGTGGATTGCAGCGAAGCGCAAGAACTGCTGTACCTGTCGTTTGAAGGGCAGATAACGCCCTCGCAACAGGTGGCGTTGAACGCGCACCGCCGGACGTGCTTCGCGTGTTCGACGAAGCTTCAGCAAAGCGAAAAGTTTCAAGCGCTGCTGCGCAAGGTGCCGCAGGTGACGGTGCCGCGCGGCCTAGAGGAGCGCATCCTCGCGCACGTGGCGGCCCACGGTGGCGTGCTGACCACGCCGCGCCCGAAAAACGTCTTTGCATTCCCGAAGATCGCATTTCCGCGATTGCAGTTGACGCCCGGGGGCGTGCTGGCGATGGGCGGGGTGCTCGCGGCGGCCGTGGCGATATTTTTCATCGCAAACAACCTGATCTCGACGACGCTCACGCCGGGCGGCAGCGCGGTTAGCGCGATGGTGCAAGGCTCGCTGCAAACGGCATCGGGCGGCGTCCTGTCGGGTCAGATCCCGATCCGCAGCGGCGAAACCGTGCGCAACGTCGGCAAAGCGTCGGTTGTCGTAGCCTTCTCTCCAAACATGCTGCTGCGCGTCGATCCCGCGACGCAGCTTCACTTCGCCAAAGTGTACACGGATCGTTACACGGGCCAGATCTACATCAGCGACATGCATATCGACCGAGGCACGGTCGCCGTGCGCGAACATCTGCATCGTGACGCGTCGCCGATTCACGTCGCGACGACGCTGGCTACCTTCGTGCCGACCGGCACGATCTTCACCGTCACGCAGACGAAGGGCTTGACGCACCTCAGCGTAAGCCAGGGACGAGTGGCGGTCTACCTGACGCGCAAGATGTTTGAGGTCAGGGCCGGCCGGGGCGTGAAGCTCGTCGCCAACGGCGGCGTGCTCTGGGACAAGGTCGCCAAAAAGCGCAAACCGTAAACCATGTAGTGGTTCGACCGAAGGTCGATGATGAGCGCGAACGAAGTTCGCGTTAGATGCCGACCGCGGCGCCGTCGCCGCGCGGATCGGCGCCACCCAGCAGCCTGCCGCCCGCTCGATCGATCGCAACGGCGCCCGCGTGCCCCATCGACTCTTCCCAATCGCCCAACGTCTCGAGCGCGTGCCCGCGTGCCCGCAGCCCGCGCAAACATGCCTCACCGATGCGCGGCTCAATCGCAACCCGACCGTTTTTGCCGGCGGAGTTGAACCAGCGCCAGCGCGGCGCGCTGATCGCCGCCTGCGGATCCTGCGCCAGGCGAGCCATCCGTATCGCGAGCCCAAGCGCTATCTGCGGCTGAGCGTCGCCGCCCATGCTGCCGTATACGACGCGCGGTTCACCCTTAGACGACAACATCGCCGCCATCAACGTGTGGAACGGCCGGCGCTTCGGAATGAGCTTTCGAACGTTGCCTTCATCGAGCGAAAAGGCGCTGCCGCGATTTTGCAGGGCGATGCCCAGCGCCGGCACGACGACCGCCGCGCCGAAATGGTGATACAGCGATTGAATGTAGGACGCCGCATTGCCGACGGCGTCGACGCACGCGAAGTAAGTCGTGCCGCCGTCGCCCGTTTCGGCAGACGCTGACAGCGCGCGATCCCACCGTAGCCTCGCTGCCTGCTGCGCTGCGTACGCCGGGCTGACAAATTCGGTCAGCGCAGGCGCGTCGTCGCCGGAGTCGGCGATCCAGCGATCTCGACCGGCGTACGCAAGCTTTGCGGCTTCGATCGCAGCGTGGACCAGCTCCGCGGAGTTATCGGCGAGGACGGCCGCCCCGACGAACTCTTCGAATATCTGCTGGGCGGCGATCAACGTGACGCCTTGCGAATTCGGCGGGGTCACGAGCGAATCGAATCCGGCGAACGACCCGCTGGCCGGATCCGCAAACTGCCCTCGGTGTTCGGCAAAGTCTTCCAAACGCAGCGGGCTGCCGGCGCGCTGCGCCCACGCCGAGATCGCCGCGGCGGCCTCCCCTTCGTAGAACCATCTTCGCCCGTGAGCGGCGATCATGCTCAGCGTGCGAGCCAATGCCGGCTGGACGAGCCGGCCCGCCACGCCCGTGTAAACGGCTCGCGCGCCGTCGTCTCGGACAAGCCACGAGCGTTCTTCGAGCATCGAACGAGCGACGCTGGGTGCAAGCGCCACGCCGTCGCGCGCACAAGCGATCGCCGGAGCGAGCAATCGGGCAATCTCGAGCTTCCCAAAGCGCTCGTGAATGGCGAACCACGCGTCGACTGCGCCGGGAACGGTCAGCGCCGCTGCCGGGCCGCGCACGGGAATCGACGCGCCATGCAGCCGCCGATAGTATTCCGGGTCGGCCATCGCCGCTGCGGCGCCCGACCCATTGTACGCGGTCGTCACGCCGCCCGGCGCATCATAGAACAGCCAAAACGCATCGCCCCCGACACCTGTCATGTGCGGATAGACCACCGCCAGCGCCGCGCCGATGGCAACGGCTGCATCCGCCGCCGAACCCCCCTCGGCGAGTACTCCCGCGCCGATTTCTGCCGCAAGTGCGTGCGGCGCCGTCACCATGCCGAGCGCCCCAACCGCGCTCGCCCGCGGTTGCAGCCTATTCACCGGCCAAGCCCGGGAACGATGATGCGCGACGTTTGACCACCGACGGCGGCTTCTTCATCGATGGCGGTCGGCTGCGCACGGAAAAATTCGTCGATCCCTGCGATCCTCTCCGTCCGGACGTAAGCAAGATGGCGGCTCCTGATCGCCTCGCGCACTTCATCGGCGCCGCGCTCGCCGAATTCAAGCGGCTTTCCGGTACACAAGGCGCCCGCGCCGCATGCCAACGCGCGCAATGCGACCGGCCTGCCAGGCGTCAGCGACGCGCCGCCGCGCAGCGCCAGGACGTCAATCGCCGGGCCGCCGGCAAACGCGTCGACGCACGCCGTGAACCCGGCCGACCAGCCGTCGACGACGTACAGCCGGTAGGCCGCCTCCGACCACCGCGCCAGGGTCGCGCGCGCCGCGTCGCAGAGCCGCGCCGCGCGCTCGATTGAGAACTCATCGATCGCGCGCCGACCGTAGCCTTCACGGCGAAAATCGAATATCAGGAAATCGAGGACGCGGGCGCCCTTGATGGCGTCGAGCCGGCCAGTCCAGAAGGGGAAAAACTGCCGCGCCACCGTCTCCAGCGGACCAGGAGCGGCGCGCTCAGCGAACCGGGCCAATTCGGAAAGCAACGGCAGCGCCGTTTCCTCTGCGAGCCGACCGAATGCCGCTCGTTCTTCTTCCTTGCCCATGCAGCAGCGCTTGAATTTGCGCCCGCTGCCGCACGGGCACCGATCGTTGCGCCCGGGTCTCTCCATCGTCCGCGGCCTTCTTTGCGGCCGCGGCGGTTTTCCCGCCGCGCGCGGGGAAGGCACGCACATGCTGGCGTTGGTCATCGCGGCAATGCACGCGGAAACGGTCGTTTCGAGCCGCCCGCTGTTTTTGCTCTCGCTTGCCTTTCACCCGAAGCAGTCGATCTATCAGCGCGCCCAAATCCTCGACAAAAACGATTGGATTCTACCGAAGAAGCGGCTCGAGCGATTTCGCCGCGCCGGCTTCACCATCAATGAAGAGCGCCATGTCGTCGTTACGGCGTGGACAACAGTCGAGAGCGTGACGTCCGATGCCGCAAAGCTCAGCAGCCTCGTGCGCGTCCGATCGTACGACGTGCGGCGCAATATCGAATCCGACGATCAGGAAAACGTTTCGGTCGAGGTAACGGCAAACAATCATCGGCTCGGCGGGGGCTTGCGCCTCGAAGAGGCCGAGGCTGCGATGGAGGACCTGCCCACGCATCCCGTCGGCATCGGCAGCAGCTGGACCACGCGCGAACGCGTGAGCACGGAACTCGGCAGCGGCAGCGCGCTCTTCCATCACCGGATTGCGGCCGTCGACGGCGACGTCGTGGAAATCGCCGTCTCGGCGCGCGGCTCGATTACCGGAGCGGAGTACGATCTGCCCAAGCTGCTGCCGGGCACGATCGAACTCATCGGCATGGCATGGTTCGACCGCAAAACGCGCGGCTTCTTTCACGAGAGCTACGCAATCCATAACGCAATCGTCAAGCCGGCGGAACACGAGCGCATTGGTTTCGACAACACGCAGTGGGTCGACGTCACGAGCGTCACGGTCCGGGGTACTGTGCCTTGAGATCCCGGAACCAGAGCGAACCCCGCATGGTTTGATCGGAGCGCCCGACGAACGCATAAAAGCGCAGCCAAGTGATCGGGTAATGCGCCGCAGCGGGAATCGGAACGTGGACCGTGCGCCAGCCCAGCCAGTCGATGCTGCGCGCGATCGCGATGGTATCGACGACGCCGTCCGCGTTCCGATACGCGCCGCGCAGCGACTCGCCGTTGCCGTCCCCGTAGATTTGCAGCGAAATGGCAAGCGGCCGGCCGCCCAGGATGAGGCTGCGTTCGGCATAGGCCGCACGCACGCCGCGGGCCATTGAAAAATCGTACGCCAGCCGCAGCGCGGGAGAATTGTCGGGCGCCGGCGTGTCATCAACGCCGCCGGGCAAGCCTGGGGGCAGCGATGCGTAGCGCCAGCGCATGGGCGCGAGCCCGATCGCACGTTCATGCCGGCCGATCTCGATGATCTCGGAGGCGCGGGCGCCGCCTACCGCCGCGTCGACGCGAACCCGCGCGGGCGCGGACCCGGCGGTCAGCACACCGCCGGTAGCCAGTCGAGCGCCTCGCCCATCAAGCCTCCAGCGGACCAGGCTTGCGTCCACCCCGATCAGATCGCCGCCGGCGGATTGCGCCTCGACCGACAACTGCCGGGTTGAGTTGACGGGCACCGCGCGCGCCATGCGAGCGATGCGCAACGTCGCGACCGTTGCGACGACGTCGACGTCGAGCAGCCCGCGCACTCCGTAGCCGCTCGCCCGAACTCGCGCGCTGCCGCTACGGATGGCTGCAAGCTCGCCGGCGTTAGCCACCGCAGCCACAGCCGGCGCATCGCTCGAAAACGAAATCCGCCCGCGCTCGATCGGCAGCGGCTGATCGTGAGCGTCGATTGCCGCGACGCTGAGCGGCAGGTGGCTGCCTGCGAGCACCTGTCGGAACGGCGCGCGAACAATAAGCTGAGCCACCGGACCAATCGGCGCGCTGTTCACGATGAACAGCCCGTCGGCGATGGCGCGCTCGCGCCCATCCGACGGCAGGTTCGCGACGCTCGCCGTTCGGTCGCCCAGGTGGCGCACGACAAGCTCCGCCGATCCGCCGGTGTCGAAGCCGACGGCATCCGACGCGCCGAGCGACGCAAACAGCGACGCGAGCATCGGCCGCGTGATGCCGATCGAGACGTCGGGCGCGCGGCCGTCGACGACGACCAGCCAAAGCGTCGCGCCGTCTGCTGACACGCCGGCGCCGCTCACCGGGTAGCGCTGGTTCGACTCCTGCGCCGCCGGCGGGTTGGGATCATCAAACGGCCGGCCGGCGCGTAGCAGCAGCGGACCGCCGCCCACCGCGGTGTCCAAATCGCTTGCTGCCAAATCCTCTGAGTCGATGGCAACCGCCTGTCGCAGCTGCACGACGTCTCCCGCCGAAAAATCATCGGCCAAGGTTTGCGCCGCGCCGCCGGCGGCGGCGACTGCCAGCTCGTTCGTCCGCAACTGCGGCAGCGCCGCAAGGTTGCGATCGACGGCCGCCACCCGGTATGTCGCCGCATCTCGACCGGGATCCAGCACGATGCACGTCGCTCCGGCTGCGGGCAACGGGCCGAGCAGCGGCGTGACGAGGGTCGCGTTCGCGCCGAGCGTCCAGTCGTTCACCCCTGTGATCGGGAGCGAAAACCCGTCTTGCGTGGCGAGCGTGGCTGTCCACGTGACCACGCCCATCGAAATGCGCTTGCCCGGGCTCACCACGAGCGCGGCCTTCCCGTCACCCTGATGTTCGATCCGTCCCCCGATCGCCAGCACGTTCAGCGGCCCGCCGGAATCGTTGATGTCGAAGTAGTCTCCGTTGATGCCCGTTTCAGCTCCGACGCCATCCGCCATCTCGCGAAGCTTTTCGCCGGCTCCAACGATGCTGTCGTGATGCGTCGCCGCCGTGAGCGAGACATACGGATTGCGCAGGTCCGCGCGCGCGATCGACACGGCGAGCGGCCCGTCCGCCGTTTGGAGAAAAATGCGGGTGAAGCTCACGCCGGGTCCGATCGGTTCCGTTGACTGCGTGGCGTGCGCGATAGCGGGCCAGCCGCTCGGCTGTGGAAACGGCAATGCCTGTTGCGCGCCGCTCGCCGACGCGGCGGCGGCGCCGAAAAAGGCGGCTAAGATGGCAGGGCGGAAGAGCCAAACGTGCACGATGCGAACGCGATTTTCTCTCGTCTGAAATGCGCGCCGCTGGCCGCGGCGTGTGCAGTGGCCTTGGTGAGCGCGGCGTTCGCGTCCTCTACCCGCAATCCCGTAGCCGCAGAGCGCTTTGCGCTTCGTTTCGTCCCCGGCGTGCGCTACACGCGCAGCGAGAACGTCATCCATCTGGTGACGTACGACTTGAACAAGACGCTGCGCAACCTTACCGGTAGCCGGTCGAACCCGGTGACGATTCTCGAGACCCGGCGGCGCATACTCATTTTGAGCCCGCCGGATGCAATCAAAGAGACGGAGACCAATACGCGGCGCTATGCTCCCGGAGCTAAGGACAAATCGGTCATTGTCCGTACGGTTGACTATGCGGGCCAGCTCGCGCCCGACGGTGTCCGCAAGCCGCCGCTGGATGCGTTAGAAGATGCCGGCGACGGGGCCCTCGACCAACTGCCCGACCAGCCGCTGTTCGTCGGCCAGGCGTGGTCGTTTAGCCGGCCGATCCGAGTGGAGCGCACGCTCGGTCAGGGCACGATGCTGTACACCGACACGCTCGACCGCATCGAGCAGCGTGCGGGCAAGCGCGTCGCAATCATCGCCGTGACCGGCATCGGACGGGTCGATGTGGCGCGCGACCTGCAGCGCAAAGGTTTCAAAACCGCGACGATGGCGCTGACGGGCAATGCGGAATTCAATCTGACGGACGGCTTGCCCGGCGCCCAGCACTATGCGGCTCGTGTCGAGTGGGGCACACGCATCCTCTTCACCCACATCGGCGTGATCTTCGACGACACGTACGACGCGACGCCGTGGATTTCAGTCCCCAAGACCTGACGATTCGATTCACCGACGATCCGAAGCTCTCGACGGCCGTCGCCGATGCGCTGCGTGCCGCGGAATTGATCGATGCGGGGTATGCATTCCTTGCCGATCTCCGGTCGATGCGCCGCGCGGCCCACCGCGCCAGCGAAGCGATCTATCCGGCCAGCGTGATCAAAGTGGCGATCATGGCGGAGGCGTTTCGTCGCTTCGCTCGAGGCGATCTGCGGCCCGATGACCGCGTCACAATCACCCCGAACAATCTGACGGCGACCGACGAGCCGACGCCCCTTGTCTCGGGATACGCCGCGACGCTTCAAGAGCTCGTCGAGCTGATGATCGAGCGGTCCGACAATATCGCGACGAACCAGTTGATCGACGTGCTGCGGCGCGAGCGGATCACCGCTTCCATGCACCGCCTCGGCCTGGCAACTTTTTTTCTGGGCAGAAAGCTTTCCGGCGCGGAACCGTTGGTCGAAGACCCTGAGATGACGGGCCGCAACCGCCTCCCGCCGGATGAGATCGGCCGATTGCTGACGCTGATCGCGACGGATCGCGTGCCCGGTGCGGCGGCACAGCGCGCGATCCTCGGCACCTGTCGTGACCGCGGTAAGCTTTCGGCCGGATTGCTCGCCGGCGATCGCTTCATGCACAAGACCGGTCAGACATCCGACACGAGTCACGACGCCGGAATTTTAGAAACGTCGGCTGGTGCGCGCTACGTCGTCGTGTTGTACACGGTGCTACCGCCGGCTGCGGGCGACGATGCGTCGCGCGTGGATTCGCTGATGGCGCGTTGGATGCGACGCCTTCGACAGGCTCTGTAATTCAAGAGCCAGGGCGCGTCCCTGCGGCCGCGGAACTCGGAGTTCGACGTGGCGGAAACTCTTGTCAAGGTCGTGCTGCCGGAACTCGGCGAGTCAGTCGCCGAGGGCTCGGTCACGGGTTGGCGCAAACGCGTCGGGGATGCCGTAACGGAAGGCGAAGCCCTCGTCGACGTGACAACGGACAAAGTCGACGTCGAAATTCCGTCGCCGGTCAGCGGCACGCTAAAGAGCATTCTCGTGCAGGCAGGTCAAAGCGTCGGCGTCGGCGCGCCGCTGGCGGAGATCGACGCGACGGCACCTCCGCCGCAGGCGGCCGAACCAAAGGCGGCCCAAGCAAAGCCCGCTCCAGCGCAGCCGGCCGCGGCGCAGGCAAGGACCATTTCGCCGATGATCCGCCGCATCGCCGCGCGCCGCGGCGTCGATTTGAACAACGTCGCCGGATCGGGCCCGGGCGGCCGCGTCACCGCACCGGATGTGCTCGGCGCAAAACCGGACGGAAAGCAACCGGCCGCACCGGCCGCACAACCTGCGGCGAGCGCGGCCCAGCCGGCCGCGCCGACGACGTTGAAAGGCCCCGCAGCTGCGCTCGTCAACGCGATGGAAGAAAGCCTCTCCGTTCCGACCGCGACGAGTTTTCGCACCATCGGCGTCGACGTGCTCGATATCCGGCGGCGCCACCTGAACGAAGCGCTGAAGCGTACGCAGCGACCGGAAAGGATTTCCTATACGCATGTCATCGCGTTCGCTATCGCGCGCGCCGCGCGAGACGTTCCCGCCATGAGCGCGAATTTCGCGCGGACGCACGACGGGCCACAGCGCGTCAACCGCGGCGTTCACCTGGGTCTTGCCGTGGATACCCTGCGCAAAGACGGCGCGCGGTTTCTTGTCGTGCCCGTTATCCGCGACGCCGACCGCCTCGACTTCAAGTCGTTCCATGCCAGATACGAGGACCTCGTCGCAAAAGCGCGCGCCGGAGAATTGAAGCCGGACGATCTAAGCGGGGCGACGCTCGCGCTGACGAACCCCGGCGCCATTGGTACCGTCGCATCGATTCCCCGGCTTATGGCCGGTCAGGGCACGATCGTGGCGACCGGAGCGATCGGGTTTCCACCGGGTTTTGCCAACCTGGAGGAAGCGACGCTGCGGGGCCTTGGCATCGGCAAAGTGATGACGCTGACGAGCACGTACGACCACCGCGTCATCCAAGGTGCCGAGTCCGGTGAATTCCTGCGCCGCATTGACCAGCTGCTGGCGGGAGTGGAGCGTTTCTACGAATCGATCGGCGCCGGCCTCGGGCTCGCGCTCGATGCAAGCGCGGCAGCCCAGCCGCAGACGCCGACGCCCGGTTTGCCGGGCGCACAGCAGCCGGTTTCGGCACGGCAGGCGCAGGATGCGCTGCGCGACGGCGCGGCGGCGATGGCGCTCGTCGTGCGCTACCGCACCTTCGGCCACACTGCGGCCGATATCGATCCGCTGAGCAAGCCGGACGGCGGCGATCCCGCGCTGGATCCCGCATCGCTCGGGCTCACTCGCGAGCTGCTGGCCGCGATACCTGCGACGACGTTGCGCGTCTACGTGCCGGGCACGAACCTGGCCGAGGTCTTCGATAACTTGCGCCGCACCTACGCCGGCACGATGGCGTACGAAATCGAGCACATCGCCAACCACGAACAGCGCAACTGGCTGCGCGAGCAGATCGAAACCGGCGCGCATCGCAAGCCGCTGTCGGCGGAGCAGCGTTTGGCGCTTTTGAATTCGTTGATCGCCGTTGAGGCGTTCGAGCGCTTTTTGCGCCGTACGTATTTAGGGAGCAAGACCTTTTCGATTGAAGGTTTAGACTCGATGGTGCCGATGCTCGAGCGCATCGTTTCGCTTCTAGCAGACGACGGCGTCGGCGAAATCGATGTCGGCATGGCGCATCGCGGTCGCCTGTCGGTGATTGCGCACGTCGTCGGTCGGCCGGTGGATGAGCTCTTGCGCGAGTTCGAGCATGCCGACCGCCGGCCGGTGATCAACGCGGACGTGACCGGTGACGTAAAGTACCACCAGGGTGCGCGCGGCACGCGGTCGCTGTCCGGGGAGCGCAAGATCGAAGTCCATCTTGCCCACAACCCGAGCCACCTCGAGGCCGTCGACAGCGTCGTCGAAGGTCACGCGCGCGCCGCGCAGACCGATCGAACGACGAACCTCGCGACCCAGCATCTGCGGCGCGCTGCGCCGGTGCTCATTCACGGCGATGCGGCGTTTAGCGGTCAAGGCACGGTGGCCGAGGTGCTGAACCTGGAGTCGTTGCCCGGCTACAACACGGGCGGTACGCTGCACGTCATCGCCGACAACCAGATCGGCTTCACGACCGTTCCCGGCGACGCTCGCTCCACGCGCTACGCCAGCGATCTAGCGAAGGGTTTTGACGTGCCGATCATTCACGTCAACGCGGACGACGTCGAGGCATGCGTCGCCGCGGCGCAGCTGGCGGTGGATTTCCGCCGCCGATTCAAGCGCGACGTGGTCATAGACTTGATCGGCTATCGGCGCTTCGGGCACAACGAGGCCGACGAACCGGCATACACGCTGCCGCTCATGTACGAGAGCATCAAAACGCATCCGACCGCGCGCGAGATCTACGCCGGCCGACTTCTTGAAGCCGGGATTGCGACCGAGGCGGACGTCAAACAGCGCATGGACGCCGCCCAAAGACAGCTATCGGAAGCGCTCGCTCGCGTGAAGGCCGATGCGGACGGCAAGCCCAACGGCGTTATAGGATCGGTCGCGCCCGGCGAAACCGCCGCGCGCGCCGGCGTCTCACCCGTAGAGACCGGCGTTACTGCCGATACGCTGCGCAGCTTGAACGAACGGCTGCTTGCGCTGCCGCCGAATTTCAGCGTGCATCCGAAATTGGTGCGTCAAATCGAGCGCCGGCGCGCGGCGCTCGGCAAAGACGGCGAAATCGACTGGGGCCTTGCCGAATCGCTGGCGTTCGCATCTTTGCTGCTCGACGGGCGCCCCATTCGATTAACGGGTCAAGACACGGAACGCGGCACATTCAGTCATCGCCATCTGGCCTTCTACGACGCGAACACCGGCGAGCGGTTCGTCCCGCTGCAAAATTTGGACGGGGCGCGAGCGTCCTTTGAAGTATACAACAGCCCGCTGTCCGAGTACGCGGCGCTCGGCTTTGAGTACGGTTACAGCGCTTCGGCGCCGGATGCGCTTGTGCTGTGGGAAGCGCAGTTCGGCGATTTCGTCAATGGCGCGGAGATCATCGTCGACCAATTCATCGCAAGCGGTATGGCGAAGTGGGGCCAAACCTCGCGGCTCGTCCTGCTCCTGCCGCATGCCTACGAGGGCGCGGGGCCGGAGCATTCGAGCGCCCGCCTCGAGCGTTTTCTGCAGCTTGCCGCCGAAGACAACTTCCGCATCGCCAACTGCTCGACGCCGGCACAGTATTTCCATTTGCTTCGCGATCAGGCACTCGCCCCGCGAGCGCGTCCGCTCATCGTCATGACGCCGAAGAGCCTGCTTCGCTTGAAAGCGGCGAGCTCCACCGTGGGCCAGCTCGCGTCGGGCGCGTTTGCGAAGATCATTGACGATCCGAAGGTGACCGATCGCACGGCGATCGCCCGTGTGATTCTCTGCAGCGGCAAGATATACTACGATTTGATCGCGGATGCGGCGCGCGTCAAACAAGGGGATCTCGCGATCGTTCGGGTCGAGCTTTTGGAGCCGTTTCCGCTGGACGACGTCCTCAATCTCATCGGATCGTACCCGAAGGCCGGGCGAGTGACGTGGGTTCAAGAGGAGCCGAACAACCAGGGCGCCCGCGCATTCGTCGTGCGCCGCCTGCGGGAGCGGCTCTTGCCGAAGAGCATTGCGTTCGACTACGTCGGGCGTCCGGACCGGGCGAGCACGAGCGAGGGCTATCCGGGCGCGCACGACGCCGAACAGGCGCGCATCGTCGCGCAAGCGCTCAGCGGCGCTCGGTAATCCGCTGTTGGCAACGAATGTGCCGCCATGAAAGCGATCCGCGTCGCGCTCGCCGTTATTCCGCCTTTGATGCTCACGTTTGCCATCCCGCTCGTCAATCGCGTGGCGCCGCGCGTTCTTGGTTTGCCCTTCCTGCTGGCGTGGATTCTCGCGTGGATAATCCTCGGGCCGGCCTTTTATTGGCTGATCTATAAAACGGAAGGGCGGCGTTGAGTCCGCCTTACATAGCGCTCGGGATCATCGCGCTCGTCGTGCTCGCGACGGTCATTTTTGGGCTGCTCGCCGTTCGACGGCTGGGAATGAATCCGGAACAGTACATCGTCGGCGGCCGGTCGTTCGGCGCGCTGCTGCTCTGGGTGTTGCTCGCCGGCGAGACCTACACGAGCTTTACCTTCCTCGGCGCGGCCGGCTGGTCGTACGGCAGGGGCGCACCGGCGTTCTACATTTTGTGCTACGGCGCGGTCGCATACGCCATCTCGTATTTTCTCGCGCCGCTCATTTGGCGGGTCGGCAAGGACCGCGGTCTGCTCACCGCGCCGGATTTTTTCGCGGACCGCTACGGCAGCAAGTCGCTCGCCGTGGTGGTGGCGCTGGTCGGCTTCGTGTTTCTCATCCCATATGTGACGCTGCAGCTCTCCGGCTTGCAAATCTTGCTGACGCTTGCCGGCTACGGCACCATCGACGCTCGGCTCGCGGTAGGCGGCGCGTTTATCCTCATCACGCTCTTCGTTTTTGTTTCGGGGCTGCGCGGCACGGCCTGGGCGAGCATCATCAAAGATGCGCTCGTGCTGGCGGCGGTCGCCTTTGCGGGCATCGTCCTGCCGGTCCATTTCTTCGGCTCGCCCGCCCACGTCATCTCGATGGTCCTTGCGAAGCATCCGCGTTGGTTCACCTTGGCTTCGGGAACCGCGCCGTACGGGACGCTTTGGTTCGTTACCACCGTAATCCTAACCGCCTTAGGCTTTTACATGTGGCCGCAATCGATGGCCGCCATCTACAGCGCAAAAACCGCCGACGCGCTGCGCCGCAACGCGATCGCGCTCCCCTTCTATCAAATCATGCTGCTGCTGGTGTATCTCGCCGGCTTCACGGCGTTGCTCATCGTGCCTGGATTGAAGGGGGCGGCCGCCGACGAGTCATTCATGCTGGTAATTCAAAAATATTACTCCCCGACGGTACTCGGGTTTATCGCCGCTGCCGGCTGCCTCGCAGCGCTCGTGCCGGTTACCGGGCAGCTGATCGCGGCGGCGAGTCTGATCACCAAGAATATCATGAAGGATGTATTCAACGCGTCCGGTTCGCAGGCGCGGCAGACGGCACAAACTCGGGCGGTCGTCGTGATGGTCGCGGGGCTCGCCCTCGCGTTCTGGTTGTTCCGGCCGCCTTCGCTCGTCGAACTGCTGCTGCTCGGCTACAATGGCGTGGCGCAGCTCTTCCCCGGCGTCATGCTGGCGTTCACACGCTGGCGCGCGTCGGCGTGGGGCGTCGGGGTCGGTATCATCGCCGGCATTGTGACGCTGGTTGTGCTGCAGCTGCTGGGGCACGCCACCGACTTTAACGGCGCGAACCCCGGTCTCGTGGCGCTCGGCGTGAATGCGCTGCTCTGCGTCGTGGTGAGCGCGTTCTCGCGCCGCTGGGCGCGTGCAGAAGGTGCGCTCACCGCAATCTGAAGAAGCCAAGGCCCGTTCTGCACCTTCTACAGGAGTTGAGGTCATGCGTCTATCCGGGATCGTCTGCTTGGCGGGGCTTGTTTTGGCTGCCGCGGGCTGCTCCGGGCATCGTCAGGTCATCGTGACCAAGGAAGGCACGGCAACCGTCGAGACCAACCAGAGCAACGATACGACGACGATCACGAGCAAACAAGGCAGCGCGAGCTTCGGCAAAAACGCGGTGGACGTCGGTAAGATCGGCTTGCCGATCTATCCGGGGGCCACGGCAAACGATACCGGCGGGATGAGCTTCCAGAGCAAGGGGGAGACCTCGCAGCTCGTCGTCATGACGACGCCCGACTCGTTCGACAAAGTTTACGCGTGGTACAAAGGTCAGATGCCGGCCGGCTCGGAGCAAATGCACATGTCGTCGGCCAATTCATCGGTCGCCAGTTTCGTGATCGGCAAGCAGGGCGATAAGACAGCCAAAACGGTGACGATCACCGCCGACAAAGACAAGACGAGCATCATGCTGGCGGCAGGGTCGAAAACCCAGTAGCGTCGATCGTCGAAAGACGACCGCATCAGCGGCGGCCGCTATAACGATTTTGCGCGGGCCTTCGCGCCATCTACGGCCTTCGCTTTGCCGTCCGGCGCCTGTTTTGTGAATGCGATTTCGCCCCGCTGAGCATCCGCCACCACGACGTCGCCTGGGGCGAAAGCACCTTGCAACACGCGCAGCGCCAGCGGATCGATGATCTCGCGCTGCAGCGTTCTGCGCAGCGGCCGCGCTCCGTACACGGGATCGTAACCCTTGTTTGCCAGCAGCTCTTTGGCGGCATCGGTCAGCTCGATATCGACGCCGCGCTCGATCAGTCGCTTGCGCAAGCTCGCCAGTTGGATGTCGACGATGCGCTTGATGTCCGCGAGCTTCAGGTTCTCGAAGATGATGATATCGTCCAACCGGTTCAAAAATTCCGGGCGGAATTGCTGGCGCAGCGCGTCCATGACGCGCGCGCGAATCGCCTCGGTGTCGCCGGCCGCTTCCGTGATCGCCCCCGATCCGACATTGCTGGTCATGATGATGACGGTATTTTTGAAATCCACCGTTCGGCCCTGACCGTCGGTCAGCCGGCCGTCATCGAGGATTTGCAGCAAAGCATTGAAGACGTCGGGGTGGGCCTTTTCAATCTCGTCGAAGAGCACGACCGAATACGGCCGACGGCGGACGGCTTCCGTGAGCTGGCCACCTTCTTCGTAGCCGACATAGCCGGGCGGCGCTCCGATCAGTCGCGCGACCGAATGTTTTTCCATGTACTCGGACATATCGGTCCGAATCATCGCGCGTTCGTCATCAAACAGAAACTCAGCGAGCGCCCGGGCGAGCTCCGTCTTGCCTACGCCGGTCGGACCGAGAAACATGAACGAGCCGAGGGGCCGGTTGGGATCCTGCAGTCCGGCGCGCGCGCGGCGCACGGCGGTCGCGACGGCGCATACGGCTTCGCCTTGCCCCACGACGCGCATGTGCAGGCGCTCCTCCATCTGCAAGAGTTTTTGCACTTCACCTTCGAGCAGCTTCGAAACCGGGATATGCGTCCATTTGGCGACGACCTCCGCAATGTCGTGCTCGTCGACCTCTTCTTTGAAGAGCGTGGCGCCGCCGCGTGAGCCGGCCGCGCGATTCTCGATTTCGGCGCGTTTGCGCTCCAGCTCCGGCAGCGTTTGATATTTGAGTTTGGCGACTTCTTCCCAGTTGATGCCCGGCTCGTAGCCCTGCTCGGCTCGGTCGATGCGCAACTTGACGCTCTCGATTTGCTCGAGCAGGCCGCTGAGTTCGCTGACCGCGCCTTTCTCGCGTTCCCACAGCGACTTGAGGCGCTTGGTCTCTTCATTGAGGTTCGCGATCTGTTTCTCGATGTCGGCGAGCCGTTTGCGGGAGCCGGGATCGCTCTCTTTCTTGAGCGCTTCGCGTTCGATCTTCAGCTGGTTGGCGCGCCGCTCGACCTCGTCGAGTTCTACCGGTCGCGAATCCATTTCCATGCGGATCTTGCTGGCCGCTTCGTCGACGAGATCGATCGCTTTGTCCGGCAAATAGCGATCGGTGATATAGCGATGCGACAGCACCGCTGCCGCCACGAGCGCTGAATCCTTAATGCGCACCTTGTGATGGGTCTCGTAGCGTTCGCGCAAACCACGCAGAATGGAAATCGTGTCCTCAACGCTCGGTTCGCTGACCATCACCCGCTGGAACCTGCGCTCGAGAGCGGCATCTTTTTCGATGTACTTGCGGTACTCGGTGAGGGTGGTGGCGCCGACCGCATGCAGCTCGCCTCGCGCCAGCATTGGTTTTAGGAGGTTCGAGGCATCCATCGCGCCTTCGGCGGCGCCCGCGCCCACCACCGTATGCAGCTCGTCGATGAACAAGATGACCTCGCCCTGGCTTTGGGTGATTTCTTTGAGCACGGCCTTGAGGCGGTCTTCGAACTCGCCGCGGTACTTCGCCCCGGCAATGAGCGCGCCGAGATCCAGCGCGATGATGCGCTTGTTCTTCAGACCTTCGGGCACGTCGCCGCGCACGATGCGGTTCGCCAAGCCCTCGACGATCGCGGTTTTGCCCACCCCCGGCTCACCGATAAGCACCGGGTTATTTTTCGTCCGGCGCGAGATCACTTGCACGACGCGCCGGATCTCTTCGTCGCGCCCGATCACCGGATCGATCTTGTTCGCCTTAGCCAGCGCCGTGAGGTCTCTGCCATAGCGCTGCAGCGCTTGGTACTTGCCTTCCGGGTTCTGATCGGTGACCCGGTGGCTGCCGCGAATCGGCTGCAGGGCCGCCAACAGCCGCTCGTGCGTTACTCCGGCCGCTCGCAAGGCGGACGCCGCCTCCGATTTACCAGGCAGATCGGAGATCGCCAGCAGCAGGTGCTCGGTGGAAATGAAATCGTCGTTGAAGCGCTCCGCCTCGCCGGCAGCACGCTGCAGCACGTCGCGAACGTCGCGGCCGAGGCTGGGCTCGGCGGCGCCGTACACTTTGGCGCGCGCGTCGAGCTTCGACACGACTGACCGGCGAAGTGAATCCGCATCGATGCCGAGTTGGCGCAGCGCGAGCGCCGGGGTGCCTTCGGCATCTTCAAGCAATGCGGCGAGCAGATGTTCGGCATCGACGTCGGCCGCTTGCCGCTCCTGCGCGATGTGTTGAGCCGCAACGAGCGCCTGCTGCGCCCGCTCGGTCAATGTATTAAAGTCTTTCATCTGCCGTAGGGCTTGGAACCGCTCCGCGCGCTCCTAGACACGTTGGCGCGCCCACGTGATATTTCGCGTATGCGAATGGCTTCACCGTTCGCATGTTCCGGATTGACTTGCGCGCAGACCCACGGTAAAATGCCCCCGTTGCGCCCCTTGCTCCTGGGTGGTTCCATTCGAATGCAACGCAGCTTCGCTCTTTTTTTCGTTGCGCCCGCGGTCGCTGCGGCCTTTGCCTGCGTCGCGCCGGCACGCGCGGCCGTTCCTCTTGGTGAGGCGGCCGGCATGCCGCAGGCCATCGCACAGGCGCAGTCGTTCGACGGGCGCATCGAGTACGACGCCGCGCGCACCGACGTTCCCGGAGCGCCAATCGTTCATGGCGTGCTCGACATCTCGGGGCCGCACTGGCAACTCGCCGAAAACGGCCCGGGCTATCTTCTCAACGCTGGCGACGGCGGTGCCAGGCTGCACAGCGCTTCGGGCGACGCCACCCTGGACGACCCGTTTGAAGCCGACGCGCTCGCGAATCCGTGGGCCATAGTGCTTGGCCGGCTGCATGCCGAACGCTGGTCGGCCGTCCCCGGCTCGGCGCGGATTTGGACGTCGTCGTCGAATCTGCGGGCGTATTTGGACCCGACCGGCCAGCACGTCGACGGCATCGACGACCGGATCGGCTCCCAAATCCTGTCGCTGACGTTCGACGGCTGGACGGACGTCGACGGGCTCGATCTCCCGCAAGGCATTGTGCGCCTGCGCAACGGCGCGGCCGTGAGCTCGTTCAGCGTCGTACGCTACTCGGTGCTGCGCCTCGCGCCGCAGCGCGCCGATGCGGTCGCACAACCGTTGGACGCGGCTCGTCACCAAACCAATACGCTGCCGGCGCTCACGCTCCATCCCATGAGCGGAGCCGACGCCAGCGCAGGCTGGAGCAACTTTTTCAGGGCCTGCGAATTTCTCTTGCTGGCGATCTTGATCGTCGCGTGGCTGCGCCGCGATGCGTTTCTGGCGGGCGCCTGTCGGCGGCTTGCCCGGGATCCGCGAGCCTTCAAGGATGAGGGCATATCAGTTTTTGTCTCACCGGAAGGCACGCTCTACTTCGACGGTTGCGAATACAGAGTCGGCGCGCAGTATTACAGCCGTCCGACCACTGTTCAGACGTCGCCCTTATTCTTGCGCGTCAGCGCAAAGGGCGTCACGCACGCCGTGGTCCTGCCGCGCAGGCTCCCACCTCCGCAGCGTGCACTCGCGCGCACCAGAATGGCGGCTTCGGTCCGCGGCTTGAGCTTGATCGAGGTACTGGTCGCAATGTCGATCTTCACTCTCGTGGTCGTGGCGGGCGTCTATCCGACGCTCATCTTGATCGCCAAGGCGAATGCATTCGCCGCGACCCGCGCCGCCGCTATCCGCCTGGCCGAAAATGCGTTGACTGACGAAGAGGCTGCCTGCGCATATGGAGCGGTCGTCGCGGACGGAACGGCGACCACCAGTGCCGACGGGCTGACCGTGGCGGTGACCGTTCGGTCGTCGGCCGTCACGGCGGCGCATGACATCCTCGTCGACGTCACCGACGCCGGTGGCTTCGATCTGGTGCGCCTGGCGACCACGGTTGGCCCGCCGGTTCCCGTCCCTTCGCAACCGCCAGGCGCGGCCGGGAGCATTAGCCGATGAAGCGACCTACGCGTCCGCCGCGAGGTATCGCGCTTATCACGGTTTTGCTGGCGACGGCGCTATTGATGGCCGTCCTCGCCGTGATGGTAAATCTGGGCACCGCCGAGTTGCAGCGCACGCTCGCGGACCTGCGTGCGGTTCAAGCGCAGGCGGGTACCGACGCCGGCGCCGGCTGGGTGCGCGCCTTGCTCTATCAAAATCACGGCGACCTCAAAGCGACCCGCACAGCGCTCGCCCAATCCGACAGCACCTATCGCTATGCCGTCGACGACGCCACGTCCATGAGCGTGCGCGTGAGCTTGCAGATTGGCAGCCAATCGTCGCATGACGATCACCGGGACGTCGCCCTCCAGAAAAACCCGCAAGTGGCCGAGGCGCCGCTGCAGCTAACCTCGACGGCCACGGTTCTCACGATGGGCGTTCCCGTCGCGCATCGCACCGAGACGGCGCTCTTGCGCGTGTTTCAGCACGCCGCTCCGTACTCGGAGATCGTGGGAGTCGTGGACAATGGAGGTCCGGTTGGCGTCGACAGCCCCGGCGACCCGGCCGGTCAAGCCGCCGCCGCGAACGCAACCGATCTGCGCATCCACGCGTTCACGCAGAGAGTGCCCGCCACGCCGCAGCCGGCCGACGACTTCCAAAGCGAGCAGTGGTGGGATGGGAATGTGACGCAGTCGGGCCCTCTGCCGTGAGCCACCGGCGCGGCGTTACGCTCCTGGAAACGCTTGCCGTGGCCGCCGTGATCAGCGTGCTCGCTGCCATTGCGATCGTACCGGCCTACCGCGACTATCAGCTGTCACGGGCCGCTCGCGACGCCGCGCAGACGCTGGCTCAAGATCTGTCCCTTGCCGAGCGTACGGCGCAAAATGGCGGTCCGTACGAAGGTGCCACGCTGGCGGTCGTGTCCAACGATCCATTCTCATATGAAGTCTACCGTGGCCGCCCGCAGCAGCTCGACCCGCGTTCGTCGCTTGTCGCGCTCGTCGTGCGGCGCGACTTTCCCGGCGTCAGCTTGAGCGGCGGACCCATCAGCGCCGGCACTCCGCTGCTGTTCGCCGACAACGGCAGCGCGCAGTATCGCGCGGGCGGCGTCTGGCCCGACCAGCATCAGACGATCGAGTTGCTCCTGGCCCCGGACGGCCGCGCGGCAGACCTAGCGCGAGTCGACCTCGACCTGTTCTCCGGAACAGTCTCCCTCCCGTAGCCCTTGGGCATTCTAGTATGGAACGGTTGTTTTCAGGCGACCGTCGTCTTCATGAGGTTTGCGTGCGCGCTCTCAAAGCTCGCTTTCGTCACAGCGTCTTCTGCGCCCATCATCTGTGCGGAAAAATCATTTGCGAGATCGGTGACGTCTCCAATGTCTGGGAAGAAACCGGCAGGCCGGTGAACGGCCTGGGCTTCGATTTCGGCGGCTCGCACGCGTTCGAGTTGAACTGCAATCTGGGCCACACCATGCGCGTGGCGGCGCCGCGCGACGTACAGTTTGTGCGCGGTGTCGCTGCCGAAGGCCCTGAAGGGCCGAAGCTCACGCTGCGTTCTTCTTAGTGGAAGTTGCGCGAGCTTAAGCCTTCGCTCAAGCCTGCGATATCGAGTTTCCAAAATCGGCGCGCCAGGACATTGAGCGTGCCGTCTTCTTTTTGCAGCAATCCCTCGACGATCACCGCGGGCTCGTCGCGCGCCATGTGGCGGTAACGCTGATAGACGTCCGGGCGGACGATCACGTTGATGATGCCGGTCTCGTCCTCCATCGTCGTGAACACAAAGCCTTTCGCCGTCCCGGGCCGCTGGCGCGTCGTGACGACGCCGGCGACTTTCAAAACGAGCCGGTTGGGCAGGCGTGGAAGATCGACCGCGCGGTACACGCGCAATGTATCGAGGCGTTCGCGGCAGAACTGCACCGCCTGATATTGCGCTGAGAGACTCAAGCCCCAATAATCCGCCGCCGCTTCCTCGATCGGCTGCATCGCGGGCAGCCGGACCTGCGGCTCGCTCACCGTCATCGCCTTTTCCAGCGCTCCCGCATGCTCAAGGGGCGCCATGCGCTGCACGTCCCACACCGCCTGCCGCCGCGACAGCCCGAAACATGCGAACGCTCCCACCGCGGCCAGCGATTCGAGGATGTCTTTCGACAGCTCCGTGCGCAGCACGAAATCTCGAAGATCGGCATATGGACCGCGCGCGCGCTGCGCGTCCAATAACACTTTGTGCTTCTCGCCGATGCCCCGCACCTGGTTGAGCCCGATGCGCAGGGCGACATTCTGCTCCATCCATTCCGCCGTGCACTCGTAGCGCGATGCGTTGACGTCCGGCGGCAGGATCGCGATCCCGTGGCGCCGCGCATCGCCGATGAGGGTAGCCGGCGAATAGAATCCCATGGGCTGCGCGTTGAGCAGCGAGGCGTAGAATTCAGGCGCGTAATAGGCTTTTAAAAACCCCGACACGTAGACGATCAATGCGAACGATGCGGCATGCGATTCCGGAAAGCCATAGTCCGAGAACGCGCTCAGCATGTCGAAGAGCCGCTCGGCGATATCCCGATCTATGCTATTTCGCTCCATGCCCTCCATGAGCCGCCCGTGCAGGCGCGCCATCTTTTCGCGCGAGCGCTTGTGGCCCATGGCGCGCCGCAGTTCGTCGGCTTGCCCGGGGGTGAAGCCCGCCGCCTCAACGGCCATGCGCATACCCTGCTCTTGGAAAAGCGGCACGCCCAGCGTGCGTTCCAGCACGCCGACGAGCTTGGGATGGGGGTAGGTGACGGGTTCAATTCCGTTGCGCCGGCGGATATACGGATGCACCATGTCGCCTTGGATCGGACCCGGCCGGATGATCGCAACTTGCACCACGATGTCGTAGAAACGGCGCGGCCGCAAGCGCGGCAGCGACGCCATCTGCGCGCGCGATTCCACTTGAAACAGCCCAACCGTATCCGCCGCGCACAGCATCTCGTAGACGCGCTGGTCGTCGCACGCACGTAGCTCGGTGAGATCGACCGATCTGCCGCGCACGCGCTCGATTTCGGCGAGCGCACGCTCGATGCAGTCGAGCATGCCGAGCCCCAGGATGTCGATCTTGATGAGGCCAAGCGCCGCGCAATCGTCTTTGTCCCAGCACAAAATGGTGCGCTTTTCCATGGCGGCTGGTTCCAGCGGCGCTACCTCGATGAGCGGGCTGCGCGTGATGACCATACCGCCCGAGTGCTGGCTCAGATGGCGCGGAAACCCGTCGATGCGCGCGCACAGTTCGTAGAGGCGCCGCGCCGTGGGACCACCCAGATCCACGGCGAGCGCCGCAGGCAGCGACGCGAGCGCGCCGTCGATGTCGGCTTGCAGCGCCTGATCCCCCAGCTCTTCTGCGACGCCGCTTGCCGAGCGTGCGTCCAGCGCCTTGGCCAGCGCATCCACTTGATCGAGCGACAAGCCGATCGCTTTTCCCACGTCGCGCACCGCCATACGCGCGCGATACGTAATGACCTCCGCCACCATGCCCGCGTGCTCTCGCCCATACCGCTCGTAGACGTACTGGATCATCAGTTCGCGCTGATCGCCGGACGGGCAATCGAGATCGATGTCTGGCAGCTCGTCGCGCTCTTCCGACAAAAAGCGCTCGAAGAGCAGTTTTAGGCCGACCGGATCGACGCTCGTGATGCTAAGCGCGTAGCACACGGCCGAATTCGCCGCTGAGCCGCGGCCCTGCACCAAAATGCCGCGCTCGTTCGCAAAGCGCACGAGGTCCCACACGATGAGAAAGTATCCGGCGAGGTCGAGCTTCTGGATGATCGCGAGCTCGTGTGCGATTTGAGCGCTCACCTCCGGGGTAACCGGCTGATAGCGCCGGCGCACGCCTTCGTGGACGCGGGCGTAGAGATACGAAAACGGCGTTTCGCCGGGCGGCAGAGGAAAAGCGGGGAATTCGTTTTTCAGACGCTCCAAGCGAAACACGCAACGCTGCGCGATGCGCGCGCTGGCGGCCACGGCGCGCGGATGCTCGCGAAACAGCTGCACCATCTCCTGCCCCGAGCGCAGAAAGAATTCGCCGTTGGGCCGCAGCCGCGTGCCCGCATCGTCCAACGTCGTCTTGAGACGAATGCAGCTCAGCACGTCGCTCGCCTCGCGGTGTTCCGGCACGGCATAGTGCACGCCGCCCGTCGCGACCACACCCAGCTCCAGCGCCTCCGCTACCGCGCACAGCGCGCGGATGCGCGGTCCATCTTCGGGCACGAGATGGCGCTGCAGTTCGATCCAGAAATTGCCCCGGCCGAACGCGTCTCGCAGGCGGCTCGCGATCTCGCACGCGCCGCGGAAATCTCCGCGCTCGAGCGCCTGCGGCACGGCCCCACGTTCGCATCCGGAGAGCGCAATGAGCCCTTTCGCATGCCCTGCGAGCGCAGCGAATGCCGTGCGCGGTTCGCCGCGCGGGTTGTCCAGCCGCGCACGGCTGATCAAACGCGCGAGGTTCGCATAGCCTTCTTTTGTCTCGGCCAGCAGCACGAGGTGGGTCGCATCTTCGAGCGTCAGCTCGGCGCCGATGAGCGCCGCGATATCCGCCTCGCGCCCCGCCTGAGAAAAACGGACGGCGCCGTAAAGCGCGTCGCGGTCGGTGATGGCGATGCCCTGCAGCCCGAGTTCTTTCGCGCGCTCGATCAGCTCTTCAGGGTGCGAGCCGCCTTCGAGCAGTGTGAAATTCGAATGGCAGTGCAGCTCCGCGTACGTCAATCGAACACGCCTTGCACGTACCAGCAATCGTCACGCCGGTCCTGATAGACTAACAATACCGCGCCGGCCGTATCGACCACGTGATAGTAGTCGCGCTCCACTGGGCGCTCCCACCAGCTCTCGCTGAGTCGAAACGGCCCGGCTTCAAGCGCGGGCGCAGCCGGAGGATCGATGCGCGACGGAGGATCTAAAAGCCGCAGTGCCGGCGCCCATTGTAGTGGTTCGACAGTCGGTCGCTGACGTGCCCGAGCGCTAGCTCGCGTTGCGTCGTCGTCTAATTCGCGGGGCGATTCGATCGGGATCGCACGCTGCATCCGTTCCGGCAAACGCGAACGTTTGGGCGTGGGCTGCAGCGTGACGACGCGCTCGCGTTCCAAGGAGACTTGCAGTCGTGCGAGCGTTGCCGCAAGAGCGGCGCGTCGCGACGCTCGCGAGCCGTCGAAGAGCGCAAGCTGCGGCAGCGGTTCGCTGCACGGCCCGGCGCGTACGGCGATCGCGTCCACGGGGCCCAACGTATTTTTCGATTCCAACGCAATCCGGCACAGCTGAAAAATCGTTTCCGCGCATGCCGTCGGTTCCGCCAAAGCGACGGCTATTGAAATGCAGCCGGATGCGCCAGCGGGCGCTCGGCTCGGCTCCAATGCGATTTCTACGCGGTCGCACGCTTGAGCGCAGCCGGCAAGACGATCGGCGACTGTGCTGACGCAGCCGCGCAGCGCGAAGAGCAGCGCTTCCAGCCGGTCGATGCTGCCATCGAATGCGAAGCGCTGTTCGTGCATCGTCTGGGCGCGGCGCGGCAACAATGGTTCGTCATCTTCACCACGAGCGAACCGCGCATACACGCGCGCGCGTTCTCCAAAGCGCGCCGCCAGCGGGCCTTCCGGCAACGCGGCGATGTGTCCGAGCGTGCGCAGTCCGAGCAGCTCGAACCGGTCAAAATCGCCCGGCGCCAGCGGCAAGAGCGTTACCGGCAGCGGCGCGAGAAACGCCGGGCTCTTGCCCGGCGGCACAACGCTCGCTCCCTCCTTCGCCGCCACGGCCGCGCAGCGAGCCGTGAACTTGTCGTCGGCGATTGCCGCGGCGGCTTCCGAAAAGCCGAGCGCGGCGGCGATGGCGAGCGCAGATCCCAATGCCGCGCTTTCACCGGCCGGCAAGTTTCCCGCATCGAAGTAGCACATGCCCGGCAGCGCGCCGGCAACGATCGGGCTGCATGTTTCCAACGCATCGAGTAATTCGCCGGTCGCTTCGCGCTCTGCGACTTCGTCCCGCGCGACGATCACCAACCCCGGACACGCCGCGCGCGCTTGCTTTGGCGTCATCCCTGCGCTCACACCGAGTGCATCGCCGCTCGCGCACGCAATCGTGCAGCGCGATGCACCTTCGGCGACCGCGATCGGCCGGCCGCGCAGCGAGGGTTTTGCACGCAGGCACACGTCCACGTTGAACTGGGAAAGAACGAGACACGCAATTCTCATGGTGTGGCGAGACTGGCGAATGCCGGTCCCGGGACCGCTTGCGGCGGCCCCACCGCATAGCCGATATCGGGCAACAAAAGCGCGAACTCCGCAGCGTGGCTGGCGACCACCAGCCGCGCTTTCGCCACCTCGACGGCGGCCGCACAGCCCATCAGCCGCGCGCCGCCGTCACTGCCGCTTTGCCACAACGGCGTCAACCCGCGCGCGCGCAGCCGTAGCGCTGCAAACGACGCGACCGCAGGAAGATTGCCGGAAGAGATCACCACGAGGGTCGTGCCGGTCTTTTCGGCTTGCGCGACCAACCGCGCGCAGTGATGCGTTTCTAGCAGCCGTGCGGCATCGGCGCAATCCAAAACAACCGTCGCGCACGCGCCGCCACGCACGAGCGCGTCGATCGCACGCCGCGCATCAGACCCGGCTCGCGGCCGCACGACGATGAGCCGCTGCAGATCGATCCCCGCAGCCGCCGCCGCAGGCGCGTACAAACTGCCGCTGCAATCCACATATGCGCCCAATTCGCCCGCTTGGGTACATTCGGCCAGCGCAGCAAACGCCAGCGCCGTTTTGCCGGACGAGCGCATCCCGAAAATCTCGACCAGCCGGCCTTTTGGGAGACCCGCCGGACCGAGGAGGCGACTGTAGTGGGGGGACCGGCGTACGCCGGTCTCTCCACACGCGGGCGCCGGTCCCACTACAGTCCCGAAGCGGCGATTTACGAGGGTTTTGAGTTCGGAAAGCGTGGCTGAAGCTGGCATCGTAGAAATCCTGCGGGACAAAATTGGACCCTGTTTTATGAGGGAACTCTACTATAATCGAACATACGTTCGATTTCAAGTGGGTTCTGGAGTCTAAGGCAAAGCGATCAAATGGATCAAGCGGTGCGGCCACGAGCCCCTCGCGTCCAGGCTCCGCATTTCATATGAAGCAGCCGGACGGCTAACAGAACGCGCGCCGTCAAGTCTTACCTTCCGGATGAGGTTTCTCGGGAATCGGATTCCGCTACGGACCGCCGCCTTCTACACGCTCGTCGCGACCTTATGGATCGTGTTCTGCGATATCATTCTGCTGTCCGTGGCCAAACACGATGCCATCCTTCAGGGCCTCACACCACTTCACGCGATTCTGATCGTCGGCGCCGCTGCGCTCGTCATTTACCTCGCATTTGCGCTGCGCGATGTTGCCGCGCGCAGCCGCTTTCGGACGCAGCTTGCCCGCGAGGAGCGGCGCGCCGCTCGGCGCCAGGAACGGCTCGACGCGCTGTGGCGCCTTGCCGTCCACCCCAGCCTCGATTATTCTCAGCAAGCTGAAGCCGTCCTCGCCGCCGGCGCGGCCGCGCTCGGTTTGGATCTCGGCGCCATCGGTCATGTGCACGGCGAGGAGCGTTACGTTTACGACTTCGTGTATCCGACGACCGACCATTGGGAGCGGCCCGAACATATCGCGCTGAGTTCGTCCATGGCCATCTATCCCATCCAAAAGGAGCGGACGGTCGCGTGGCCCGATCTCGCCGCTGATCCGGAAACGGTCGGCAACGTGCAGGTCGCCGTGCTGGGGCTGCGCACCTACATCGGCACGCCCTTCGAAGTCGAGGGGCAGCGCTACGTCCTCGGCTTCGGCTCGAACACCTGCCGGCAAGAAGTCTATGCGGTGGAAGACATCGCGTACATGGAGCTGCTAGCGGCTTTCTTCGCGCGACTCGTCCGGCAGCAGCGCCAGGAAGCGCAGATTACCCATCTGGCATTCCACGACTCGTTGAGCGGGCTGGCCAATCGGGCGCGCTTCCTTGATTGGCTCACCGAGCTCATTCCCTCGGCGGCCCGGCGCGAGCGGCAATTCGCGTTGCTGTACCTCGACCTCGATCGCTTCAAAGAGGTCAACGACGCACGCGGTCATGCTGCCGGCGACGCGGTGCTGGTGGAAGCCGGCAGGCGGCTGGCGGCATCCGTTCGCGCGGACGAAATCCTAGCGCGGCTCGGCGGCGACGAGTTCGGCATCCTCGTGCCAAGCATCAGCGGACCCGACGAGGCGCAGGCGCTCGCGCGGCGCCTCCGCAGCGCCTTGCGGACGCCGTTCACGATCGAAGATCGCAAATTCTATCTGTCGGCCAGCGTCGGCATCGCGATCTGCCCCACCGATGGCAACGCCGCGGAAACGCTGCTGGATCATGCAGATGCCGCCGCGTATCAAGCCAAGGACGAAGGCAGGGACCGCGAGTGTTTTTACAGCAGCGAGATCGCCGCCCAGGTGCTGGCGCGCCAAAACCTCGTCGCCGATCTGCGCCGCGCTCTCGAAAACGGAGATTTCGTGCTGCATTACCAGCCGCAGATCGAGCTGCGAAGCGGCGCGGTCGTCGGCGCAGAGGCTTTGCTGCGCTGGAACTCGCCGGCCGGGATCATCATGCCGCGCAGTTTCTTATCGGCGGCCGAGGACAGCGGCCTCATGCTCTCCATCGGCAGCTGGGTGCTCGAAGAGGGTCTGCGCCAGGCCAAGCTTTGGGGCCGAGCGGGCCGCAATTTGCGCGTCGCGATCAACGTCTCCGCGCGGCAGCTGGAAGATCCTTCATTCTTTCAAGATTTGCGCAGTCGCCTGGCGCGCATTGGAACCAATCCCGCGCACGTGTCGATCGAGATCACGGAATCCGTGGCGATGAACGACCCCGCGCTGGCGCAAAGCGTCGTCCAACAATGCAAGGCGTTGGGCATGCACGTCGCGCTCGACGATTTCGGCACCCACTATTCCTCGCTCGCGTACCTAAAACGATTTCTCACAGACGTCATCAAGGTCGATCAAGTCTTCGTGCGCGGCTTGCCGGGCGACGAGCACGATGCGGCAATCGTCCGCGCGATCATCACGCTCGGCGAAAACCTCAAGCGCGCGATCATCGCCGAGGGCGTCGAATCGGAAACGCAAGCCCGCTGGCTGAAAGCGGCCGGTTGCTCGGGCGCGCAAGGCATGTGGATCGCGCCGCCCATGCCCGCACTCGATTTCGACCGCTGGTTGTCGAACGGATCGGCGCGCTTCGCGCACACCTAAAGAGCAGGCCGGCGCGCGGGCGTCGAGAATCGCATCGGATGACTGATTTTGGGACGGCGGCGCGCCGCATGCTCGATGACGTCATCCGCGATGAGCCGGTGAGCGCCACCTTTCTCGGCGTCCACGCGTACGACGGTGAATTTCCGGATATGTCCGAGAGCGGCTTTGCCGAGCGGCGCCGCCGCCTGGCGTCTCACCTTGACACGCTGCAGTCGTACGATCCGGCAACGTTGCATCCCGACGAGCGGATTGACTGGAACGTGATGCTCGCCGGCTTCGCCGTTGAGGCACGCGAGCACGACCAGCTGCAGACGTTTGCGCGCAGCCCTTCCTTGTATTCCGACGCCGCCGCCGGCGGCATTTATGGTCTGTTCGTGCGTGACTTCGCGCCGCTTGCCGAACGGCTGGCGTCGGTCCAACTCCGGCTCGAAAAAATCCCGGCGCTGCTGCGCGCCGGCCGCTCGAACCTCAGCCGCCCCCCGGCGCTGTGGCTGGACAACGCCGCCGACGAATGCGCCGGCGCAATTGACTTCTTGCGCGATACCGTCGGGCCGCACGCAAGCAGTCGGCCGCAGCTACGCCGCGCACTCGACGCTGCGACCGAGGCGCTGCTCGAATACGCCGGGCATCTGAAATGCCAGCGCCGTGCCGGCGACGGCGCGCCCTTTGCGGTCGGTTCTGCATTCTTTGATTTCAAGCTCAAACACGGTCACCTTCTACCGTACGACTGCGAGACGCTGCTCGCGTTCGGCGAGTCCGCCGTTCGATCGACGCAGGCGTCGCTCGATGAGACGGCCCGTGCGATCGATTCGGGTAAGCCGTGGCCCGAATTGATCGAGATCTTTCGCGAAGATCATCCCGCCCCGCCCACGTTACTCGAGGAGTACCGCCGAGGTCTCGATGCCGCAAAGCGCTTCGTGCTCGAGCGCAACCTCATGACGATTCCGGCAGCCGAGCGTTTACGGATCGTCGAAACGCCCCCATTTATGCGGCCGACGCTGCCATACGCCGCATACCAAGCTCCCGGCGCATTTGACGAGCAGCAGGAAGGAATCTATTACGTCACGCCGGTCGACAGCGAAGCACCTGACGCGATCCGCGCCGACCAGCTGCGCGGCCACAATCGCTTCGGGATGCTATTGACCAGCGTGCACGAGGGCTATCCAGGTCATCACCTGCAACTGGTCTGCGCCAATCGCCATCCGTCCATAGTGCGCCGCGTTTTTGGCCAAAGCACGGTGTTCAGCGAAGGATGGGCGCTGTATTGCGAACAGCTGGTGCTCGACGAAGGCTTGTCCGACGATCCGCGCATGCGCCTCTTTCAATTGAAGGACCAGCTCTGGCGTGCGTGCCGGGTCGTCGTTGACGTAAAATTGCACGCCTTGGGCATGACGTTTGACGAAGCGGTCGATTACCTCGTCGAGGTCGCGCGCTTGGAGCGCTCCAACGCCGCAGGTGAGGTGCGCCGCTATACGCTGTCCCCTACCCAGCCGATGTCGTATCTCGTCGGCAAGCAGCAGATCCTCGAGCTGCGCGAGCGCGAGCGCACGAGATTGGGTGCGGCGTTTGATTTGCGCGCCTTCCATGACCGGCTGCTGTCGTTCGGCACGATCCCGGTGTCGCTGATCGAGGCGAACCTCGTATGAGCACGATGACCGCCGAAACAACCTACGTTGCGGCATGGTTGAAATGGACCTTGCTGTTCGCGCTGTTCGGCTTCGGCTTCGGGATGGGTCTCGGCGCGCTCGGCTGGCGCGATGCCGCCGGCCACCGGGTTTTCAATCCCCTGCTCGTCTTGCTGCTCGGCGCGGCGCTGAGCGTCTTGTTCGGAGCAATCGCCTCGCTGTCTGCGGCGATCAGCAATGCCGTGATGGCCGCGGTTTTGCGAGGCCGGCCACGGCCGCGCAACTTTATCGACAACATGCGCCTCGTGCCGCGCCTGGTTATCAGCTGGATCGTTGCCGGTGCCGCGTTCGGGCTGCTGACGTGGGCGACGACGGTCAACCGATGACGCGCGTGCAGCTGTGCAGCGGTTTGCTGCTGCGCGGCGACCGGCTGCTGCTGGTTTGCGTTCGCTACCGCGACCAGCTCGCACCGCTCTGGACGCTGCCGGGCGGCCAGCAAGAAAGCGGCGAGACGATTGCGCAGACGGTCGTGCGCGAATTTTTCGAAGAGACCGGCTTGTCGGTTCGCGCGGCGGCGCTCGAATATGCAAGCGAGTCGCAAGACCCGCAACGCGACCTCCACATCATTAACTGTACCTTTCGCATGGTCGAGCGCGGGCCGGAGCGCGGCCCGAAGCCGCGCGACCCGGCAATCGTCGAAGCGAGATTCGTGCCGGCCGCCGAAGCGCCCGATTTGCTGAAAGCCGACGTGCTGCGCATACCCGTCGCCGCCGCGCTAGCCGGCGATTCGCATCCGCGGTACTTCTTCTTCAGCCCGGACAGTATCGTGATGCCGTTTTTTGCTCAGCCGCCGGCTGGCGAAAAAGTGCAACCGCGGGATACTTGATTGACCCGCCTCGGCAGGTCGAAGCCGGCTTCGTCGCGGTCTTTGCGCAGACCGGCCCGGCCGACGCGCTGGCGCTGACGTTCTTGCAGAACGAAGGTATCGATGCGCATGCCCTACCGCAGCTGGGCGATTTGGTCGGCAGTTTTGCCGGTATCGGCAGCGCCGGTCTATTCGGAGGCAATTCTCTGGTGTGCGTTCCTGCGGGTCAAGCCGATCGCGCGCTGGCTCTGTTGGAGTTCGACTCCGGGCTGATAGACGAATGACGCCCGGCGCCGAACTGAAAAACGACTTCGCGTGGTCGTGGTCGCGGCATCAAGTGTTCTATGATTGCCCGCGCAGGTTGTACTGGCAGTACTATGGCTCTTGGGGCGGCTGGGACCATTCCGCGCCGCCGACGGCCGCGTTGGCGTATCGCCTCAAAAAAATCCTGAGCATCCCCATGCTCGTCGGCAAGATCTTTCATCAGGTGCTTGCTGATCTGCTGCGGCGCCGCCCTGATAGGCCGCAACCCGTTCCGGCAGCCCAGTTGCGGGCAGATATGGAGCGGCGCTTGCTCAAGCGTCTCGCCGAGTCGAAGAGCCGCGATTGGGAAAAACGCGGCAGCCCGGCGCGCTACACGAACCTGTTTGAGGACTACTACGGCCCGGGCGTCGATGACGCCATGCGCGACAAGGCGCTCGCCGACGTTCGCGCGTGCGTCGCCGGCTTCGCCGGAAGCGTCTACGGCAGACGAGCGTTCTCTGTGCCCCGCGAGCGACTCGTCCACGTCGAGAGCAGCGATTTCGACAAGATGCGCCTGGTTGTTGACGGGGTCAGCGTGTTTGCCGCGCCGGATTTTATCGTCAAAGACGGCCGCGACCGGTTCCACGTCGTCGAGTGGAAGACCGGTCGCTCCGAGAAGGCGGAGCCTGCGCAGCTTGGTGTGTATGGACTCTTCGCGGCCGACAAATTCGGCGTGTCGCTTGAGGAGCTCACCGCACACCTTGTCTACGTGAAGACCGGCGCCTCCGAAGCGCACCCGGATCTGCGTCAAGGAGCCGCTAACGCGCACGCCATGCTGGAAACGTACGTGCAGGACGTCCGCGGGCGGCTGACCGACGTTCCGGGAAATGTCGCTGCCGACCTCGAGCGCTTTCCCATGACGACCGACCTGCGCAAATGTCGGCGCTGCAATTTCCGAGAATTGTGCGGGCGCACGGACGAAGCGCCGCAGCCGCCCGACGGCAGCGACGACTAGACCTGCCACACGCTGCGCGGGATGATCCCGGCGTATGGACGTCTCAAGCTCGGCTGCCGTTTTCGCCGCTCACTCGGACCGTGGCCTCATCGCGGCGGAGCGCGATCATCGCATTACCGACGTTGAGGTGGCGGGTACCGTCGAGGGGATGCCGCGTTTTTTCCTTGGGCGCCACACGCGCCACTGGCACGAGGAGTTTCCCATCTTGACCCAGCACGGCGAGCGCGTCGAGGTCATCGACAACGTCGACCTGGCGCCACGCGTCCCTGTAGCCGCCGGGGATGTCGTCGTCGTGAAGGGACAATTCGTCCCGACGCCCGGCGGCGGCATCATTCACGACACGCATCACAGCCCGGGGCCCGGCTGGCATCGGGGCGGCTGGATCGAGTGGCGAGGCAGGCGTTACGAATGACGCGAGGAGTTGCCGACTATTCGCCCGCTTCGGGCGGCGACTTTTGAGCCTCGTAGCCCAATCGTAGCAGCTGGGGTACCGTCACGAAATGGTAGCCCTGTTTTTGCAAGGCTGCGACGATCAGCTTCGTCGCCGCGACCGAGTTCTGGCGGTCGCCGGGCAAACCGCGATTGCCGTCGTGCAGCACGATGATGCTGCCGTCTCCAACGTATTTGAGCACGCGCTTCGCGATCACTTGGGGCGGCGGATTCGTCCAATCCCGCGGTAGCGGTACCGACCACATGATCACTTTGTAGCCCAGACTGCGCGCCACGCTGAGCACGGCAAAATCGCGCGCTCCGAACGGCGGCCGGAAAAGGGTGGTGTGGATGCGAGCCGCGCGTTCGATCTCTTGGTCCGTTCGCTCCAGCTCCTGCCGTATGTGAGCGCGCGTCTCAAGCACCAGGTGCGCGTGCGACCACGAATGGTTGCCGATCGCGTCGCCGTAGGCCACCTCTTCTCGCACGACTTCAGGATGCCGCTGCACGGCTTTGCCTACGACGAAAAAGGTCGCGTGGACGTGCTGCCGGTGGAGGTAATTGAGGATCTGGTTCGTGTACGGTGGATTCGGGCCGTCATCGAATGTTAGGGCGATGTATTTTTGATGCAGCGGCACCCGCGTGACGGTGGGGCCAAACAGCTGGCTCACGGGATTTTCGACCGTGTACCAGATTGCCGCGACCAACACCGCCAGCGCCAGCGCCACGAGCAAAGCGCGTCGCCAGTGGCGGCGCACGACACCGGCGATCACCCGGCCTTCACCGCTTTTGTCTTGGGTGGTCTAGCGTTCAGAAGCTCGGAGCGAATCTCACTCTCCGCTTGCTGAACGCTCGGCGGCCCGAACTGTTTGATCATTTCTACGAGCTTGAGGTAACGACCGTCGCGCAGCGGTCGGCCGCCGGAAACGCCGAACGTCTTAGCGCGCGACCCGAGGATAGCTCCCGTTTTTGGCAGCTGCAGCATGAATTCGCGCGCATTCGTCGTCGCCCAGTAGCGCGGATCCGAAAATCCGAAAGCGCGACTGCCTCCTTCGTCGCCCAGCGTCTGCTCGACGACGATGACGTACTCGTCGACCGGATGCGGCCGTACCGGCTTGTCATCGAGTTCCCAAATCCCATCGGCGACCAGGTCTTGAAACAAGAACGTGCCTTCGGGTCCCTCAAGCGGCACGTTGAAGAATTTCAGGGTTCCGTTGCGGTCGGTCGCGGAATAAAACATCGACGTCTTGCCATTATCATTGATAAGCCGGTATGTCTGGGCGGCGATCGGGCCGCTCATCTCGTACTCCTGCATGGTGACTGTCCAGGTGCTCTTGGCGGTAAGGATGCGATGCACCTGACGCTCCTCGGCGATATAGGGCCGTAGAAAAAAAATGTATGTGACCACGCCGACTGCGATGAGCGCAACGATCACCAGCAGCGCTCGCGTGCTCTCTCTCACGCCGGCACCGCCGAGCCAAGGTAAATCATGGCGACGAGCGCGCGGTAAACTGCGGGCATGTCGTCCGCACGATACTCAACGGTCCGCGGTGCGATCCGCCGACAGCCTGGAATCAAACAAAAAAGATCGGCGTGCGCCGTTTTGAGCGTGTCGATCTCGATGCTGATAGGAGCACAAAGCGCGTACGCTTTGGCGTTCGTTGCGTTGCTCATCGCATGGCGCGCGGTGTCGCGCAGCCTTTCTTGCAGGAGCCCGGGCGCGATGCATTCCGCCGCATGATAGCTGATGCTGCGTTTGGTCTCGACGCAGACAGCCCACGGCAGCACGCGCCGCGCTTCATCGAGCGTCGCACGATCGCCGGAGACGAGGACGACCGGCACGCCGAAGTGGCCGGCCAGCGCCGCGTTGATGGTGACCTCTCCGACCGGCTCGCCGTTGAGACGGCATTCGTACACCACGCGCGGGCTATACGTGTGCCCCATCACCGCCCGCGCATCCCCGATCGCGCCGTGATAGCCAACGAAACAGGCTGCGGCGAACTGGGTTCCGATGCCTTCGAGCATGAACAGCGGCTTGAAGCGCCCGCCAACGAGCTCCACGGAGGAGTGGAGGCGCTCGGCAATCAGATTGCGCATCGCCGAATGCGCGTCGTTGACGACGACGCGCATGGCGCCGCCCGCGATGAGACCGTCCAGGACGGCGTTGGTTTCGGCCGTCATGACATGTCGAGATCGGCGATACTCCGCGCGCTCCGATGGCCGGACCTCATCCCAGTGGACGACGTCGGCGCAGCCTTCGAGGTCGACCGACACGTAAGCCGCGGTCGTTTGCAGGGCGCTCGGCATGACGCGACGGCTTCGTTCCGTTGCGGAATGCATCCTCGCCGGGCAAGAGGCAGGGGTGCAGGCGTGGTGAAACTGGAGCGCCACAATGAACGTTCCGATTTTGGAGCGATTGAAGTCGGAGCTCTTGCTTGCAGACGGCGCGATGGGAACGTGGCTCTTCAGCAATGCGCCGGCTGTTCCGTCGTGCGTCGAACTGCTGAACCTCGAAGACGCGCACACCGTCGAGCGCGCGCATCGGCTATATGTGGAAGCCGGCGCGCAGCTCATCGAGTCCAACACGTTTGCCGCGAACCGCATCAAGCTCGGCAAGCGAGATCTCGTGCCGCGGCTGAAAGAGATCAACGAGCGCGGCGTGGGAATCGCGCGTGCCGCCGCCGGCGATTCGGCGTTCGTCGCCGGCTCCATCGGTCCGCTGGGCGCGCTCATGCGGCCCGTCGGCAATCTCGACAAGCCCGAAGCAAAAGACATATTCATTCAACACGTCGCAGCGGTGGCAGCGGGTCGGCCCGACGTCATCTGGCTCGAGACCTTCGGCAATCTCGCCGAGGCCCTCGTCGCGCTGGAAGCGGCCAAAGACGCGGCTCCCGATCTTCCCGTGCTCGTGTCGCTGTCGGTGCTCGATGATGGCCGCACGCCCGCCGGCGACGATCTCTTGGCGGCATTTCGGCGTTTGCGCGGCGCGGGCGCAGAGCTGCTGGGCGTGAATTGCGCGGCGGGGCCGCAGGTGGTGTACGACGCGCTGGCGCCGATCATCGAGGAAGCTGATTGTCCGATCTCCGTCATGCCGAATGCGGGCTACCCGGAACGGGTCGACGATCGAGCCGTATTTCGCAGCACCCCTGCGTACTTCGCTCGCTGGGCACGCCAATTTGCCGACATCGGAGCAAACATCATCGGCGGGTGCTGCGGCACGACGCCGGCTCACATTGCGGCGATGGCCGCCGAGCTTGCCGAGCGCAGGCCTCGTCTCCGCCCCAAAGCTGTCGCGGTCGCCTTCGGGCGACCGGCGTCCACAGATGACTCTCTGCGGCCGGCTCACTCGGCCGCGTCGGCGCTTCCAGCGACGCGACAGCAGACGGCCTTCGAGCGCAAACTGGGCCGGGAATTCGTCATCACCGTGGAGCTCTCGCCGCCGCGCGGCATCGCTGTCCAAGCGACGCTCGAGCACGCGCGCAGCCTGGCGGCCTCCGGTGCCGACGCGGTCAACATTCCGGATAATCCGACGGCGCGGCTGCGCCTATCGGGTGTCGCGGTTGCGCATGCGGTCGCAAGTCAGACCGCGCTCGCGACGATTCTGCACTACTCGTGCCGCGACCGCAACCTGCTGGCGTTGCAGAGCGAGCTGCTCGGCGCCGCCGCCTTGGGCGTGACCGGCATCGTTGCCCTCACCGGCGATCCAACCGCGTTCGGCGATTTTCCAAAAGCCACATCAGTCTTCGACGTCACCGCGCTGGGTCTCACTGAAATCGTCAACAGCCTGAATCACGGCATGGACCACGGCGGAAACGTTATCGGCTCGGCCACCCGGCTGCGCATCGGCGCGGCCGCGAGTCCGGCGGCGAAGGACCAAAGCGCCGAGCTCTTCAGGCTGGAGCGGAAAATCGCGGCGGGCGCCGATTTCATCGTGACCCAACCGGTGTTTGCGCTGGACTCGATCGAGCGGTTCATGCAACGTGCGAAACCGCTCGGCGTTCCGATCATCGCGGGCATTTTGATTCTAAAAGACAGGCGCAACGCCGAATTCCTACACCATGAAGTGCCCGGCATGATGATTCCGGAAGAGGTGCGCCGGCGGCTCGGCGACGCGGCCGATCCACAACGGGAAAGCGTGGCGATCGCCCGGCAATTGCTCGAAGCGCTGTCCCGAACGCCGGGGCTTGCAGGCGCCTACATCGTGCCGCAAGAGCGCTACGATGCGGCGGCCGAAATTATCGCGGCGGCTTCCCGAACAAGTCTTCGTCGGTGAGTGGTTTGTACGGCCGCTGAATCGGTGGCTCGGTGGAGAGCTTTTCCATCTGCTCGAGGACTTCGCCCATCAACGGTTCTTTTTCGACGATCGGAATTTCCTGGACGAGCGCCTCATGGCGCGCGACGATCGCCAGCAGCGCCGCGGCGTCCGCGGGATCCTCAACGTGGCCGCACAGCATGCCGCCCGGATCGACGACCTTGCCGTTGACGTCGACGGTGCCAAGCGTTTCGTAATCCGCCCCGATCACGCGACCGGTCGCATCCACGAAAGCGAGGCGCCGCGCACCTGCTGTGTCCGCAAAGCACTCGTTTGCCCGCACCAGCCCGATGGGGCGTCCGGGCCCGACGCCGAGCGTGAGCAGGCCGGTTGCATCGACGCACGCGACGACGCGATCGTCCGGACCACGCAGCTGCCTCACGCGCCCGCCGCTCGCGCGTCGAGCACCGCATTCACCAGCTTGTCGGCGCGCTTGTTCTGGTCGCGCCCGACATGATTGATCGTCGCCGCCTGAAACTGCGATAAGAGATTCTTCACCCGCTGATGCAGCGGTATCATCTTCTCGTCTTTGACGCGATACTCACCCGAGAGCTGCTTCACGATCAATTCGCTGTCGATGCAGATGTCAGCCTCGCGAAACCCGGCTCCGATGGCGCGCTCCAGTACCAAGATGAGTGCTCGGTATTCGGCAACGTTATTGGTGGCGATGCCTAGGTATTCGCTAATTTCTGCGACTGTCGAGCCGTCGTCGGCGATGATGACGCCGCCGGCCGCAGCTGGGCCCGGGTTGCCGCGGGCGCCGCCGTCCGTATAGATCGCACAGTGCCGGCGATGTGTGGTCGACATTTGTAGCACGCTATTTCTCACGTTCAGCCGCCGTACCCCTCGGCCAATCGAGGTCTGACCGCCAGGCAATTTCCGGCGGACCGCGTAACCATAGGTGTGGGTGCGCGTCGCACGGCGCAACTTAGGAGTTTTACTCGATGCACCGATTCTGGCGTGGCGTTGGCGCCATCATAGTTCTTGTAGCCGTTATCGCCGCCGCGATCGGCGGTTTCGGCATGCCGGCGACCGCGAAGCGCCACGCCGCGTCTCCATCGCCCGCAGCGTCAGGGTCGTCCGCCACGCCGGGTATGAGCCCGAGTCCGAAACCCCTGCCCTCGCCGTCGCTGTCGCCCGGCGCTGAACCACCGACGCCGTACATGCCGCTGGATCAGATTCCCAATGGTGACTGGCTGATCATCCAGCAGGGGCCAGATAATCCGAGCTATTCGCGCATGACGTTGAAGGACGTCGGCACTGCGATTACCGGCACGTGGCAGCTCGATAAGAAGACCATTTATTTCGTGACCGGCAGCCGGCAAGGCGCAAAGATGAGCCTCGATCTGCGGACCGCGAACGATCCAAAGAGCGCAGCGATCGGTAAGATCGATGCGACGCTCGACGGCATCGCGGACATGTTTGGGTCGATCACGCTCAACGGCAAGGACACGCCGTTCCAGGGAGCGCAGCACTCGCGCGTTCCCCCTCCGGTGGAGGCCACCAGCGGGCCGACACCGACGCCCGGGCCCTTCGACCAACCGTAGCGCGACAGGTCTCACGCCCTCAGCTGCGCGAACGCGGTGAGGACGGAGGGTTTACGCGATGCTGAATTTTGCGTTGCCGCTCGCGGCCGCACTGGCTCGCGACCGAGCTGCGTTTGCCGGCCTCATGGCTGTCTGGATCGTCATCGCGATTGCGATCTTCATCTTTTCTATCGTCATGTATTGGAAGATCGCGACGAAAGCCGGCTACAACGGCGCGCTGAGCCTGCTGCTGCTCGTGCCGATCGTCAATTTCCTCATGCTCATCCTGTTCGCATTTTCCGAGTGGCCCGTCGAGCAAGAAGTGCGCCGGCTGCGCGAGCTGCACCACTAACGGGAACCGTCG
>Ga0207416_1000383_pt1 | contig 78687 bp, 64 predicted proteins | sample PaiPotPPM11metaG_FD_184107 | JGI IMG/M metagenome (GOLD analysis project Ga0207416, IMG submission 184107) | Iron sulfur acid spring bacterial and archeal communities from Banff, Canada, to study Microbial Dark Matter (Phase II) - Paint Pots PPM... ... | reverse complement strand
ACGCGAATACGCCGCATCTCTTCGTCCTCGGTATCGCCTGGCCTCACGCCGTGACAAGAGCCGGCTCTTGGATGAGTTCTGCCGGGTCACCAAACGCGATCGCAAGGTCGCGATCAAGCGACTGCGGCACCCGCCGAAACGCGCGCGCCGCCGGGCCGGCCGCCCGCGAGCGTATCTGACCACCTTGCGGCCCGCCTTGGAGATGGTGTGGGAAGCTAGCGATTATCTCTGCTCCAAGCGCTTGGCGCCCTTTCTCCCCGAACTGATCGAGACCTTGGAGCGCCACGACGAGGTGACGCTCTCGGCCGAGCAGCGCACCGCTCTCCTCCGGATCAGTCCGGCCACCATCGATCGGCTCTTGCACCCCGTGCGCCGGCAGCACCGCCGCCACGGCCTCGCGACGACCAGCCTCAGCCTCGCCGCCCTGCGGGTCCAAGTCCCGCTGCGCACCTTCGGCGAGTGGGCCAATGTGGCCCCCGGCCACCTGCAGGCGGATCTGCTCGCGCACTGCGGGGACAGCGCCCACGGCTTCTACCTCACCTCGCTCCTCGCCATCGACGTCGCCACCGGCTGGACCGAGCTGCAGGCCGTGTGGGGCAAGGGCCAGCAGCGTGTCGGCAGTGCCGTGCACTTCGCCCGCCACGCCCTGCCGATGCCCTGGCTCAGCCTGCACACCGACAACGGCGGGGAGTTCCTCAACCACATCCTCGTGCCGTGGTGTCGCGGCCAGCGCATCGGCTTCACCCGCGGCCGCCCCTACCGCAAAAACGATCAAGCGTATGTCGAGCAACGGAACGGCTTTGTGCTCCGCCGGTATATCGGCTACGACCGCTACAGCACCCGCGCCGCGTTCGCCGCGCTCCGGGCGGTGCACGAACTGCTGCGGCTCTACGTCAACTTCTTTCAGCCCCTCCGCAAACTGGTCTCCAAAGAGCGCCACGGCGCTCGAGTGGTCAAGCGGTACGATCGGGCGCAGACACCCTATCGCCGGCTGCTGGCCAGCGGCGTCCTCACCCCAGAGCGCAGCGCCGCGCTCGCCGCCCAGTATCAACGGCTCAATCCCCTCCGATTGCGCGCGGATCTTCAAACCCGCCTCGACACACTCTGGAAACTCGCAGATGGCAGGAGGGCCGATGCATGAGCCTCGTGAGAGCGCGACGACGACGGCGTCGGGCGCCGCGGCCGCGGGCAGGGCAAGGACAAGGGCATCAAGGACGGACTCTGGGTGTCCACCATTATGAGGCATCACCCCCTACTTCGGTGTCGAGGAATTATGAGGCATCACGCGCGCGGGCGCGCCCGATCCGCACGGCGGCGCGCGGTCCCCCTATTCGCTGTGGAACCGCGGGCGCCGATGCCGATGACGTTCAGCGCGCGGGCAGCACCGCGGCCATCCGCGACACCGCCTCGGCCAGCACCGCCTCCGGCTGCAGCAGCGTCGTGCGGACGTACCCCTCGCCGCTGCCGAAGCCGGTGCCCGGGAACACCAGCACGTTCGCCTGCTCGAGCACATTCACGCAGAACTCGTACGAAGTGAACCGCGAGTCCGGAACCTTGGCGTAAACGTACAGCGCCCCGCGCGACCACCGTCCCCCCATCCCGAGCGGCTCGTAGCCGTCGAGCAGAATCCGGCGGCGCTTCGCGTAGATGTCCCGCATCTCCGTGACGCAGTCTTGCGGCCCGGTCAGCGCGGCGAGCGCCGCGGCCTGCGAGACTGCCGGCGCGCAGATCGTGAGCGTGTGCTTCACGATCTCGACGGCGGAGACCAGCTCTTGCGGCACCACCATGTAGCCGATACGCCAGCCGGTCATCGCGTAGGTCTTGCTGAACCCGTTGATGACGATCGAGCGGCCGAACAGATCCGGCTCCGCAGCGATGCTGGCGTGCGGCGGGCCCTCGTACACGAACTTCTCGTAGATGTCGTCGGCGACCACCATAAGATCGTGGCGCAGCGCGATGCGACCGAGCTCCGCGATCGTGCCCGGCGGAATCACCGCCCCCGTCGGGTTCTCCGGCGAGACGACGACGAGGAGCTTCGTGCGCGACGTGATCCGCGCTTCCACGTCGCGCGGATCGATGACGAACCCGGTTTCCTCGCGCGTCGGCAGAAACACCGGCACGCCGCCGGCGAGGCGCACCGCGCGGGAGTACGAGGTATAGTGGCGGTCCGCCAGCAGCACCTCGTCCCCAGGATCGAGCAGGGTTTGAAAGGCGACGTACATCGCCTCCTGCGCGCCGGCGGTGATGATGACCTGGCTGCCGTGCACGTCCGCCCCGTAGTCCCGGCGGCACTTCTCCGCCACGGCGTCCCGGAGATCGGGCCGGCCCTGCCAGTGGGTGTAGTGCGTCGCGCCGCCGTCGAGGGCGCGCTTCGCGGCCTCGATGATGTGCGCCGGCGTCGGCAGGTCTGGGTCGCCCCGTCCCAGCGAGACGACGTCCCGCCGGCCCTGCGCGAGCGTCAAAAGGCGCTCGCGGTCGCCGGAGCGGACGCCGGCCGCGCGTTTCGACGCGCGCGCGGCGATGGTGCGGTCGTGCGAGATGGTCATGGTCCCCCCCTTACGCCTTGCTGATCGTCGAGTAGTCCACGTACCAGCCGGTGTTGTAGGTCACGCCTTTGACGTTGGAGCGGAACGCGTAGGGCACCGCGGGCTGGTACAGCGGGATATACGGTCCCCCATCGGAGATCCGCCGGTCGAGTTCCTGATAAAGCGCGATCGCCTTCGCGCGATCGACCTCGGTCTCGGTCCGCGCGCCGAGCTTGACGATCTCCTGTGCCTTGGGGCTCGAATCCGGGAACCACTGCAGCCGCTTGCCGACGGTCCGTCCCGGCAGAAAGACGAGATAGTCGCTCATGTCCATGTAGTCCGCGAGCCAGCCGCCGAGGCCCATCGGGATCTTGCCGTCGCGGTACTGCTGGACCTGGACCGCGTAGGGCAGATCCACGAGCTTGACCTTGATGCCGACCGCCGCGAGGTCGTGCTGGATCTTCTGCGACAGGATGCTCGTGTCGACGCCGAACGAAGCGTACGTGCTGGAGTAGATGAATGTCCCCTCGACATCGCCGAGATTGGCCTCTTTAAGAAGGGCCCGCGCCCGCTCGCGGTCCGTCTTCACCGCCTCGCCGCGCGGACGCGCGCCGGGGAAGCTCGGCGGGATGATGCCGGCCGAGCGGACCGATCCGGGCGCCGTCAGCGCCATGACGCCCTGGTAGTCGATGGCGTAGCGCACCGCCTGGCGGACCTTGGGGTGACTGAACGGGCCGCCGACCTGTGGATTGTTGTTCATGATGATGTTGACGACGTTCAGGGCGGGGCTGGTCTTGACCGTAACGCCCGGCACGTGCCGCAGCTGCAGCGCCTGGTCCGCCTGGATGTTGACCGCGATGTCGACGTCACCTTTTTGCACCATCAGCGCCTGCGCGCTCGGCTCCGCGACGTTGCGGATCACCACGCGGTCCAGCTCCGACGGGCCCCGCCAGTACGTCGGGTTCTTCGTCAGCACGAGCTCCTGGTTCGGCACGTAGCTCGTGAGCACGAACGCGCCCGTCCCGGCAGAATGCGCGTTGAGATAAGCCTCCGCGGTGTCCTTGTCCTTCGCGTCCGGTCCCGCGTCGCCGCCGTTCGCGGCGACCACCTTCGTATCCACCGGGCTCAGCGGCGGTGCGGTCAGGATCGGCAGCAGCGCCGGCACCGGCCGGCTCAGCCTCAGCACCACGGTCGCGGGATTGGGCGCCAGCACGGTCTCGACGCCGTCGAGGAGCCACGCGCCGTTGCCTTGGATGCGCATCAGGCGCTCGAACGACCACTTTACGTCCGCGGACGTCATCGGGTTGCCGCTCGCGAACTTCACGTTGGGCCGCAGGGTGAACGTGTAGGTCAGGCCGTCCGGCGACGTCGACCACTTCATCGCCAGCGACGGCCGGATCGTCGCGAGATCCTCGCCAGCGAATGTGACGAGCGTGTCGTACGTCACATGGGCGATGTTGTTCGTGCCGTTCTCCAGCGTCCGGCCGGGGTCGAGCGTTTTGATATTGAGGAGCGTCGCAACGCTCAGCACGCGGGCGCCGCCCGCCGGCGCGCCGAGCGCGGGCGCGCTCTCGATCGACAGCACGCCCCCGCCGAGCAGCGCGAGCGACGCGCCTCGCGCGCCAGCGGCGAGGAGATCCTTGCGGGTCATCGTCTGCCGCACCGAATGCCGGTTCATGTCCGATCCCTCCGAGTCTGCCGTGGCTTCCCTAAGGCATCGACATCGGACGCATCACGAGCGACCATCCGCCGTCGATGAGCACATCCTGGCCGGTGAGGTACGCCGACGCGTCCGACGCCAGAAACACGCAGAGGCCGACGATGTCCTCCGCCCGCGACACGCGGCCGAGCGGGATGAGATCGAGCGTCATCTTGTAGCGGGCCGACGCGGGATCGGCGGGCCGGTCCGGGGACGCGATCGAGCCGGGCGAGATGGAGTTCACCGTGATGCCGTCCGCCGCCCATTCCACGGCGAGCCCGCGCGTCAGCGCCAGCACGGCGCCCTTCGAGGCGCTGTATGACGTCCGCCGTGCCATGCCTTTGCGTGCGGAGATGGAGCCGATGTTCACGATGCGTCCCTTACCCAGCCGCCGCATGAACGGATAGACCGCCTGGCAGGCGTGAAAGACGCCCCGGACGTTGACGCCCAGAATCCGGTCGAGATCGGCGGCGGTGTGCTCGGCCGCCGTCTTGTCGACACGAACGGCGCCGTTATTAATGAGGATATCGATGCGTCCCCACCGGTCCGCCGCGGCGGCCGCCATCCGCTCGCACGCCGCCGGATCGCTCACTTCGGTCGAGCACGCCGCGGCGCTCCAGCCCTCCCGCCGCAACGCCTCCGCCGCGGCCTCACCGCTCTCCGCGTCACGGTTGGCGATGAGCACATGCGCGCCGGCGCCGGCCAGTCCCCGGCTCAGGCCGAGCCCGAGGTTCCGGTTGCCGCCGGTGACGATCGCAACCCGGCCGGCCAGCGAGAACAGGTCCAGCGTCGGAAGGCGGACGGGGGCGGTGCGTACCGGCTCAGCGCGATCTATGTCCCACCGCCTCCCCTTCATACGATCGCCCTGCCGGCGCGGAAGAAAACGACGTTTCGTATTTGGTGGGAAAATTGGCGGTTCCTGCCGCCATTGTTTCCAGAGGCCTTGAGATTGGAAGGGGATTTCATTTCGGAAGGTGAACGGCCCAGTGTCGCGGCGGGACCGCCGCAGCGCGTAGGGGGCCAGATGCCGAAATCCGACTCCGTCAAAACGGTCAAGCGGTCGATCGACATTCTCAATTTGCTCGCGGAAGACGGCCGCCAGGTCGGCGTGATCGAGCTGAGCAAGCGCCTCAAAACCAGCCAGAGTACCGTCTACCGCATCCTCTCCACCCTCGCCGCCGAAGGCTATGTGGCGCAAGACCCCCGGACCGAGAAGTACCGTCTGGGACTACAGGGCATCATCCTCGCCGGCGCGGCCCTCAACCAGCTCGAGATCCGCAAGCAGGCGATCTCACTGCTCGAACGGCTGGTCGCCGCGACGAGCTGCAACGCCAACCTCGGGATCCTTCATCAACAGCACGTCATGTATATCGCGCGCATCGACGGTCCGAAGAGCGCGCGGATGTACACGCCGGTCGGGCGCCGCGCGCCGGCCCATTCGACGGCGCTCGGCAAGGCGATGCTCGCGTTTCTGCCGCAGGACGAGGTGGAGCACCTCCTCCGCGGCGACCTCGCCGCCTGCACGCCGCGCACGATCACGGATCGCGCGGCGCTCGCGCAGGACCTGCGGCGGACTCGAGAGCGCGGCTACGCCGTCGACGAGGAGGAGTTCCTCGCCGGCATCCGCTGCATCGGCGTCCCGGTGCGCGGCCCGTCCGGCACGGTCGAAGCGGCGCTGAGCCTCTCGGGGTCGGTCTTCCAAATCCGCGAGGAAGATATCGAGCAGCTCGCGCGCCTGCTGCAGGACGCCGCGTACGAATTGTCCGGCCGCCTGGGCTATCTCGTCTGAGCCCCGGTGGCGCTTCCGCGAGTTCTCGTCGTCACGACCGGCGGAACCATCGCCGGTAGGCGCCGCCCCTCCGGCACCGTCGAGCCCGGCCTCGGGCCCGCGGAACTGCTCGCGCGCATCCCCGCGGCGGCGCACGCGCGCTGCGACGTCGACCCCTGGCTCGAGATCCCGAGCAGCGCGATTCGCTTCGACGACATGCTCGCGCTGGCGACCCGGATCAACGGCGCGCTCGCGGATCCGGACCTGGCCGGCGTCGTCGTCACGCACGGGACCGCCACCCTCGAGCAGACCGCGTATTTCCTCGACGTCACCCTGGGGGCGGACCGGCCGGTAGTCCTCACGGGCGCCATGCGCAACCCGACGCTGCCGAGCGACGACGGTCCGCTCAATCTGCTGAACGCGATTCAAGTCGCGGCCTGCGAGCGCTCCCGCGGCCTCGGCGTGCTGGTCGTCATGAACGGCGCGATTCACTGCGCGCGGGACGCCACGAAAACGCACTCCGCGAACGCGGCGGCTTTTCAGTCGCCGGAATTCGGCCCGCTCGGCGCGGTCGACGAAGACTACGTCTTCTACGCGCGCCGGCCGTTTGGGCGCATCCCCGGGGTGATGCCGCGGGCCATCACCGCCCGCGTCGAGCGCATCCCCTTCGCGGCGGATTCGAGCGACGCGCTGCTGCGCGCGGCCCTCGACGCGGAAGCCGACGGCCTCGTCGTGGAATCCGGGCGGCTGAGCGCAGCCCAGATCGCCGTCCTGACGCGCGCGATGGACCGCGGCACCGCGGTCGTCGTCGCCAACCCCTACTTCACCGGACGGCTGCACCGCGACACCTACAGGCACGAGGGCGCGGAGGCGCACCTGCTGTCCCTCGGGATGATTTTCGCCGGGACGTCCGGGCTCAAGGCCCGCGTGAAGCTCACCGCCCTTCTGAGCGCGGGGCTTGCGCGCGAGGAGATTCGCGCGCTGTTTCACGCGGAGTGGCGGTAAACGGGTATCTAGGCCGTCGCCGGCTTCCGTCCCCGGAAGAAGCTGTACAGGTGGTCGACCACGTAGGCGACGTCGTCCTCGGTCATCTGTGGATACAGCGGCAGCGTCATGATCTCGCGGGCGAGCCGCTCGCTGACCGGAAGCGCGCCGTCGCGCATGCCCAGCTGTTCCCGGTACGGCGTATCGAGGTGAATCGGCGTGGGATAGTGCACCTGCGTCCGGATGCCGTGCTCGTCGAGATAGCGTCGGAGTGCGGTCCGCTCGCGCACCCGGACCTCAAACCGGACGTACGAGTGATAGGCCCACGGCCGCTCGCCGGGCAGCTCGATCGGCAGGTCGCGCGACGAGATCATCTCGCGGTAGGCCCCGGCCCACCGCCGGCGCTGCTCGATCCACGCCGGCAGCCGGCGCAGCTGGACCCGCGCGATCGCGGACAAGATCTCCGACTGACGGTAGTTGAACCCGATTTCGTCGTGCGCGACCGCCACGGCTTCGTCATCCCGGCCGCGGTGGAACTGCTCGCCGCGCGCGTGGTTCGCCAGGTTGAACACGCGGCGTACCCGCACCTCGTCGAAGGAGCCGACCGCCCCGCCTTCGCCGCCGCACGTCATCGCCTTGTTCTGCACGAAGCTGTAGCAGCCCATCTCGCCGAACGTCCCGACGGCCCGGTCTTTGTAGCGCGCGCCGATCGCCTGACAGGCGTCTTCGATGACGAGCACGCGGTGCTTGCGGGCCAGCGCGAGAATCGGATCGAGGTCGGCCGGATGTCCCGCGGTGTGAACCGGCATGATCGCTCGCGTGCGCGGGGTGATCGCGGCCGCCGCGGACGCCGGATCCATGTTGTACGTGTCCGGCTCGACGTCCACCGGTACCGGCTTCGCGCCGACGAGCGACACGCAGTGGGCGACGCTGACGAAGGTGTTGGCCGGAATGATCACCTCGTCGCCCGGCCCGACGCCCTGCGCCAGCCACGCGAGATGCATCGCCGCGGTGCCGTTGGCCACGTTCGCGACGTGCGGACGCGGCCCGCGCGGCGCCGCAAGAAACGCCCCGAATTCTTCCTCCAGCGCTTTCCCCTCCGACGCTTCGTAAGGTGACGTGCGGATGTAGTGGCCCGAATCCAGCACCCGGCACGCGGCGTCTTTCATCTCCTGATCGACGACCGGCCGGAACGCGACGATCCGAATGGCCATGCAGAGCCTCCTATGAGCCAATCGTGGGGTGATTTCAAGAGGGTTCAGGTGCCCTGCGCCGAAGTCCTGCGTACTTTGAAACACCGTTTCGAGCATCGCCTGCTCAGACCTCGGTTTCACACACCAGTTCCAGAACCGGCTTACCGGCCGCCACCGTCAAGGATGGTGCACCCGTGACCAGCACGTCTTGGTATTGCATTCGTACGGAGTCCCGCCGCCTGCCGTCGTACGACATACGCGTCGAGCGTGGGATCCTCGAGCCGAAAGGGATCCGGCTCGACTCGATCGACATGGACGACCCTGAAGCGTTCGATCGGGCGGCTCCTCTCGTGGACGCGGTGCTGCATTCCCGCGGGGTGCTCGACGCGGCGCGCATTGGCCGGCTCAGCCGCTGCCGGATCATCGCCCACTACGGCACCGGCGTGGACCGGGTGGACGTGGCCGCGGCCACCGCGCGCGGCATCTGGGTGACGAACGGGCCGCGCTACGCCGTCGACGAAGTGTCGTCCCACTCGATCGCGCTGCTGCTGGCCGTCGCCCGGAAAATCGTCGCCGCCGACCGGGCCGTCCGCGCCGGCGCCTGGCACATCAAGCCGATCGTGCCGCTCCACCGCATCGCCGGGGGGACGCTTGGGCTGCTCGGCTTCGGCAACATCGCCCGGGCCACGGGACGCAAGGGACGAGGGCTCGGCCTCAACGTCATCGCGTACGATCCGTACCTGAAGGAATCGGTGTTCCGCGACGAAGAGGTCCGGCCCGTCGACTTTCGGACGTGCCTGTCCGAAGCGGACATGGTCTCGGTTCACCTGCCGCTCACGGACGAGACGCGCGGCATCGTCTCGCGGGAGGCGCTCGGCCTGATGAAAGCCGGCGCCGTGCTGGTGAATACGTCGCGCGGCCCCGTCGTGGACGAGGCCGCCCTCGTCGAGGCGCTGCGGTCGGGCCGTCTCGCCGGCGCCGGTCTTGACGTGTTCGAGGAGGAGCCGCTGCGGACGGATCACCCGCTGCTCGCGCTCCCCAACGTCACGGTGTCCGGACACATCGGCTTCTACTCGGAAGAATCGATCCGGCAGGCGCAAAGCGACGCGGCCGAGCAGGTGGTCGAAGCGATGGAAGGCCGGCCGCCCGAGTTTCTAGTCAACCGTCAGGTGCTCGAGCGGCCGGCCCGGTGAGGACCGGCACCGCGGAGGAGGGATGACCGTGGCCAAGGATCGCGTATTGTGCGTCAGCGCCCATGCCGCCGACTTCTGCGTGCGCGCGGGCGGAACACTCGCCCGCTACGCCGCGGCCGGCTCCGACGTGCGGGTCGTCGTCGTCAGCCCCGGGGCGCGCGGCGAGTCGAACGAGTTCTGGAAGGCCCGTCAGGGGAAAACGACGGAAAACGAGGTCGCCGAGGTCCGCCGCGCGGAGGCGCGCGCGGCCGCGGAGATTCTTGGCGTGGAGCTGGTCTTCTACGACTACCGCGACCAGCCGCTCACGTTCGACTACGAGCGCCTGATGCGGCTCGTCCGCGAGATCCGGACGTTCCGGCCGCGGATCATCATCACGCACCCCGCCAAGGAACCGTACAACCCGGACCACACCACGACGTACGAGGCGACGATGGAGGCCGCCTACTACACGGGCCTCGCCGGCGTCGAGCCGGACCTGCCGGTGCTCACACCGACGCAGATCTTCGCCTGCGAGCCGACGCAGCCGCTCACGGAGATGACGGGGTTTGTCCCCGACCACTTCATCGACATCACGGACGTGATGGACGCGAAGATGCGCGCGACCGCGGAGTTTCGGGCGCAGCCGTACCACGTCGAGCGCTACCGCACACGGTCCCAGCAGCGCGGCGCGCAGGCCGCGTACGTCGCGGGGGACCCCGGCATCAAGTTCGCCGAAGCGTTCCAGCGGCTCACCCCGTGGGAGGGGCGGCTGTTCCCGTAGCGGACGCCTGGCCCCCCAACACGGGCTGCGGCGGAGCGCCTCGGTCCCGCCGCGTCCCGGGGCCCCGACGCATCAGGCGACGGCGCGGCCCTCCTTGAAGAACGCGATCACCGCGTCCGCGACGCGCGCCAGCATCTCGTCCGTCATGTGCGGGCCCACCGGAAGCGACATGTTCTCGCGGCACAGCCGCTCGGCGATCGGGAACTGCCCCTCGCGCGTGCCGTAGCGCGCCTGCACCGGCTCGAGCAAATGGAGCGGCCGCGGGTAATGGACGCCCACGCCGATGTCGCGCTGACTCAAGAATTCGACCATCTCGTCCCGCTTCGGCGTCCAGATCGCGTAGTGCAGATACGAGGGATTGGCCCACGGCCGCGACGGCGGAAGCCGCACCGGCAGCCCGGCGTCGCCGAACCGCTGCGTGTAGTAGGCGGCCGCCTTGCGCCGGTGCTTCGTGAACTCCGAAAGCAGGGGCAATTGCAGGCGTCCCAGCGCGCAGGCCATTTCGGAGAGGTGCATGTTGTAGCCGATCCAGCGCTGGTCGTACCATGCCGCGTCCGTGCGCCGGATGAAGCTGACCTTCTCGTCGCGCAGCCGGCCTTGATCCCGCAGGCTCGAGGCGCTCTCTGCGAGACGCCGGTCGTTGGTCACGACGGCGCCGCCGGTGCTGAACACCGTGATCATCTTGCCGGAGAAGCTGAAGAACCCGGCGTCGCCGAGCCCGCCCGCCGGGCGACCCTTGTACTCGCCGCCGAGCGCATGGGCGGCGTCCTCGAGCACGAACACCTCCCGCGGCCTGGCCGCCGCGACGATCGGGTCCATGTCGCACGGGAACCCGTACATGTGGAGCGGTACGACGGCGCGGGTCTTCGCCGTGATCGCGGCCGCGGCAGCATCCGGAGAGATGTTGCCCGTGTCCGTCTTGACCTCGACAAACACCGGCGTGGCGCCCAACTTGACGACCGCGGCGAGGACGCCGATGTAGGCGTTCGCGGCCATGACCACCTCGTCCCCGGGCCCGATGCCGCGCGCGTCGAGCGCGAGCATCGTCACCGACGTGCCGGAGTTGGCGGTGACGCCGTAGCGCACGCCGCACCGTTCCGCGAGCTCCACCTCGAAGCGCTCGGTCTCCGGTCCGCCGAACGTCGTTCCGCTTTCGAGCACCTCGAGCGCTTTGCGCCGCATCTCGTCGGTCACGACCGGCGCGCGATACGGAATTTTCATGCCCGTCCCTCCCCGCTCCGTCCCTCGTGGCGGCGCCCGCGGTAGAATTCGGTGATGCCGGCGACGACGTACTCGACCTCCGCTTCGCCGACCGCGGGATGGCACGGCAGCGACAGAATCTCCCGGCACGCGGCCTCCGCCGCGGGGAACTGACCCTCGCGGTAGGGCAGACGGCCGGCGAACGCGTGGTGCCGGTGCACCGGCACGGGATAGTGCACGGAGGTCGTGACGCCGCGGTCGCGCAGGTGCTCCATCAGCGCGTCGCGGGTGTCGAGCCGGACGACATAATGCAGGAACGTGTGCCCGGCGTACGGCAGCTCGACCGGAAGCCCGAGCGGGACGCCGGCGTCGCCGAGGCGCCGCGTGTAGTCATCCGCGTTGCGCCGCCGCTGCGCGTTCCACGCCGGCAGCAGATCGAGCTGGCACGACGCGACCGCGGCGACCATCTCGGTCAGGCGGAAGTTGTACCCGAGCACGTGCGACTCGTAGCCGTCCCGCCGTCCGTGGTAGCGGCGGTCCACCAGGTCCTGCGCGAGCCGCTCGTCGGCCGCTGTCGCGGCGCCGCCGACCCCGCACGCGGAGATCCCCTTGTTGCTGAACGCGAACACCCCAACGTCGCCGAGTCCGCCGGTGGGACGGCCCTGATACCGGCCGCCCAGCGCGTGCGCGGCGTCCTCGAGAATCCGCACGCCGCGCGGCTCGGCGAGCCGCCGCAGCGGGTCCATGTCGACCGAGTGGCCGTAGCTGTGCTGCACGGCAATGGCGCGCGTGCGCGGCGAGAGCGCCGCTTCCACCTGATCCACGGCGATGTTGTACGTCCGCGGGTCGATGTCGACGAGCACCGGGGTGGCGCCGAGTTGCAGCGCGGCTTCCGGCACACCGGCGTAGATGTTCGCGGGCATGATCACCTCGTCGCCGCCGCGCACGCCGCACGCGTGGAGGCCCAGGAGCAGGCACGCGCTGCCCGACGACGCCGCGACGGCGCGCTTCGTGCCGCTCAGCGCGGCCAGCTTGGTCTCGAGCGCCTCCGTGTGCGGCCCGAAGTAGTGAATCCGGCGCCGCAGCACGTCCGCCACCGCGCGCTGCATCTCGTTCGTCACCGGGTAGGGAAACTTGTACGGGATCTCCATCCTCGCCTGAACCTTCGGGGTCATCGCGCGCCTCTCTCAGCGTCCGGCGTGCGGCGTCGCCGCGTCGTCGCCCCGAACGGCGGACGGCTCGGCCGGCGGCGCCGGCGGTAGGAATCCGTGGCTTACCTCAGGGTCCTCGACCGCGCCGGCCGGCACCCGCGCCAGGGCGGCGCGGTTGGCGGCCACGATCGTCGTGATCATGGCGAGGTCGTCGTCGGTCACGGTGATGCCCTGCCGCGCCAGTTCCGCCCGAATCTCGTCCGCGCCGCCGCTCATGATACCGTCTCCTCAAGCGCCGGGCGCCGCTCGTGCCACGGGGTCGAGCGCTCGTAGGCGTGCGCGATCCGGAACAGCGCCGCCTCGTCGAAATAGCGGCCGGCGAGCTGCATCCCGACCGGAAGCCCCGCCGCGGTAAAGCCGCACGGGAACGTGAGCGCGGGATGTCCGGACAGATTGAAATGACGGGTGCCCCAGCTCGTGTCGGGCGGCTCGCCGGCCTTCTGCACCTCGACGGTAAACGCCGCATGCGGCAGCGTCGGCGTCACGATGGCGTCCACCCGCTCGAGCGCCCGCGCCGCCTGCCGGGTCCAGGCCACGCGAACGCGCATCGCCGCCTCGTACTCCCCGCTCGTGTAGCAGGCGCCCGAGGCGATACGCCGCCGGGTGCGGTCGCCGTAGTCCGCGGCGCGCTCGCGCAACTGCCCGGCGTGCAGGCCGTAGGCCTCCGCCATGATGAGGATGCCACCCGGTCCCGCGATGTGCCCGCCGAGCGGGAGGTCGACCGACTCGAGCCGCGCGCCCTCGCCCTCGAGGTGCCGGAGCGCCGCGCGCACGGCGGCGTCGACCTCGGGGTCGAGCCCTTCATAAAAGTGCTGCTTGGGCACGCCGAGCACCACGCCGCGCACCCCGGCGTCCAGTCCATCGGTGAAGTCGGGGACCGGCGTCCGCGCGCTGGTCGGGTCCAGCGGATCGTGGCCCGCCATGACGCTCAACAAGAGCGCGCAGTCGGCCACCGTCCGCGCCATCGGTCCGACGTGATCCATGCTCCAGCTCAGCGGAATGAGACCGTACCGGCTGACGCGGCCGTACGTGGGCTTCAAGCCGACGATGCCGCAGAAGCTCGCCGGCACCCGGATCGAGCCTCCGGTGTCGGAGCCGGTGGCCGCCGGCGCCATCCCCGCCGCGAGCGCGTTGGCGGACCCGGCGCTCGACCCGCCGGTGTAGCGGCTCAGATCCCAGGGATTCCGCGCGACGCCGAACAGGTCCATCGTGCCGCACGCGAACTCCGTCGTGTTCGTCTTGCCGAGCATGATCATGCCGGCCTCGGCAAGGCGGCGGACGTGGGTGGCGTCGCGGTCCGGCACGTGCTCGAGCAGACAGCGCGAGTGCGCGGTCGTGCGGACGCCTTTCGTCAGGCTGATGTCCTTGTGGGCGATCGGCAGGCCGTGCAGCCGGGTGCGGCGGCCGCGCCCGCCGGTGATCTCCTGCTCGGCGCGGCGGGCCTCGGCCATCGCCGCGTCGCCGCAGACGGTGATGTAGCTGGCGAAACGATCGTTGTACCGCTCGATCCGCTCGAGCGCCGCGATCACGATCTCCACCGGAGAAACCTTGCGGGCGTCGAGCAGGCGTCCGAGTTCGGTGAGCGAGCGGTACGCGAGATCGGCGGTCACGAGGCGCCTACCGTGCCGCGGCGGCCGCTTCGCCCGTCTGATCCAGGCGCCCGCCGTAGAACTCGGCGACCTGATCGAGGACGTAGTCGATCCCGTTGCCCATGTCCGGATGAGACGGCAGCGTGGCGATCCTCGTCACCAGGCGATCCGTGACCGGCCGCGGCCCCGGGTCCTCCCCGGCCCGCGCGACGTACGCGGGTTCGCGGTACACCGGGTGCTTGTAGTGGATGCCGGCCCCGACACCGCGGGTGCCCAGAAAGGCGATGAGGTCGTCGCGGCGCGGCACGCGGATCACGTAGTGGAGCCACGCGTGCGAAGCCCACGGCATCTCCACCGGCGCGGCCGCGCCCAGGCCGCGCGCCGTGAGGCCCTGAGTGTACCGGCGCGCGTTCTCGCGGCGCACCGCGTTATGCCGATCGAGCCGCGACAGCGAGACGCGGCCCACCGCGGCGAGGGATTCGCTCAGCGTGTGATTGAACCCGACGAGGCTCAGCCGGCTTCGGTAGGCGTGCCCGCGCTCCCAGCCGTGCCGCCGCAGCAGCGACATCCGATGGGCCCACTCCGGCTCGGACGTGAACGCCATGCCGCCCTGCCCCGCCACGGTCACGCCTTTTCTCGCGAAGCTGGTGAAGCTCGCGTGCCCGATCGAACCCAGCGGCCGGCCCTTGTAGCGCCCGCCGAACGCGTGCGCCAGGTCTTCGATCACGAAGATGCCGCGCCTCCGCGCGAGATCCATGAGCGGGTCCATGTCGACCGGATGCCCGTACAGATGGACGGCCACGATCGCCTTCGTGCGCGGCGAGAGCACCGGCTCTACCGTGCGCGCGTCCATGTTGGCGGTCGCCTCGAGCACATCGCAGTACACCGGCTTGGCGCCGGCGTGAATCGCGCACTCCGGCCCGGACAGGTAGCCGTTCGCGGCGCAGACGACCTCGTCCCCGGGGCCGATGCCCATCGCCAGCATCGCGAGGTAGAGGGCCGTGGTGCCCGACGAGACGCCCACTCCCCGCGCGACGCCGAGGTAGGCCGCGGCCTCGATCTCGAGCGCCTCGACCTCGGGGCCGTCGTAGTACACGGGGCCGGGCGTGGGACGCAGCATCGCGTCCCGCATCTCGGCATCGAACGGCGTCCAGAGACAGCGGTACTTGACCGGCGTCGGCGTCCCGGCGTCCGGGTCCCCGTTACTCACTGTAAAACTGCCGGATGGCCTCCGCGACGTAGCCGATGTCGTTCGCGTCGAGCGTCTGATAGCACGGCAGCGTCAGGATCGTCTGCGCGAGCCGCTCCGTGACCGGGAAGGTGCCCTCGGGCGCTCCGCAGTACGGCTGGTACGCGTGATCGAGGTGAATCGGCGTCCCGTACTCCACCATCACGTGGATGCCGCGGGATTCGAGATGCGCGCGCAGTTCGTCGCGCCGGGGTGTCTGCGCCACGAACCGCATCATCGCGTGCTCCACGTAGGGCTTCGCCGCCGGCAGGGTCAGGTCGTGGCGGAACCGGCTCAACAGTGTGCCGTAGAGCGCCGCGTTCTCGCGCCGGCGCGCGTTCCAGCCGTCGAGGTACTTGAGCTGGATGCGGCCGATGGCCGAATGGAGCTCGTTCTGCCGGTAGTTGAAGCCCACCATCTCGATCTGCTGGGCGCGGTAGATATGGTAGGCTTTGTGGCCTTCGAACCACCGGTGCCCGCGGCCGTGGTTGGACAGCATCATCGCGGTCTCCCACACGCGGGGATCGGAGGTCACCATCATGCCGCCCTCCCCGCCGACCGAGATGCACTTGTTCTGCACGAACGAGAAGCAGCCGGCGTCCCCGAACGTGCCGAGATACCGGCCCTTGTACTTCGCGCCGGCCGCGTGGCAAACGTCCTCCATCACTTTAAGACGGTGCTTGCGCGCGATCGCCATCAGCGGATCCATGTCGACCGGGTGCCCGTTCATGTGCACCGGCATGATCGCCTTGGTCCGGGGCGTGACCGCAGCCTCGACCTGACCGACGTTCATGTTGTAGGTATCGGGCTCGACGTCGACGAGCACCGGCCGGGCGCCGCACAGGATGATGACGTCGGCGACGGAGGAAAACGTGTTGGGGACCGTGATGACCTCGTCGCCCGGGCCGACGCCGATCGCGAGGAGCGCCACGTGCATGGCCGCGGTGCCGCTCGAGACGTTGACGGCGTGCGGCGCGCCGATGTAGGCGCAGAACTCGTCTTCGAACCGCTTGCCCTCGGACTCCTCGAGCGGGAAGCTACGAATATACTTGCCGCTTCGCAGGACGCGGGTCGCCGCGTCGACCATCTCGTCGGTCATCACGGGCTTGTAGCGGACCTCTCTGACGGGTGCCTCGCGCGCCATCGCCATCCCTCCCGCGTAAATGAGCAAGGAGATTGTTCGAGAAAAAGAGAAACAACCCCTCTACTATCTTCGTATTCATCCCGAAAAACGAAATGACGTTTTGATAATACCGAGACCATCGGTTAAGGGGGATGGGAGAACGATGGCTGACAGGCACGATAGGCTCAGTCGTCACGGCGATCTATCGAGGCGAGATCTGCTCCGTCTTGCGGGCGCCGGCGCCGGATTTTCGCTCGCCGGGATGCTCAAAGACGCCCGGCCCGCGCTGGGCGCGGCGTCGTCCACGCTCACCGTCGGCGGCGCCGGATTCGACATCAAGACGCTGGATCCGGGCCGCGAGCTCGAGAACGGCGCGAACAACATCGACCACGCCACCTACGATTCGCTGGTCACGTTCGAGGGCGAGGACCTCAAGACTCCGAAACCCTCGCTCGCGACGAGCTGGACCGTCTCCCCCGACGGCAAGACGTACACGTTCAAGCTGCGCCCGAACGTGAAGTTCGTGAGCGGCAACCCTCTCACGTCCGCGGACGTGAAGTGGTCGATCGACCGCGTCCGGTACCTCAAGGGCAACGCCGCGTTTCTGCTCGAAGGCCTGGACGAGGTCACGACCCCGGACCCGCTCACGGTCGTGATCCGGATGACCGAGCCGCATCCGGCGATCCTGCCGATTCTCTCGAGCCCGGTGTTGAGCGCCATCGACAGCAAGCTCGTCGCCGCGAACGGCGGCGACGCGAGCCCGGACGCCAAGACCAAGGACCAGGCGGAGGCCTACCTCAACGCCCACTCCGCCGGCACCGGCGCGTTCGTGCTCCAGAGCTACACCCCGAAGCAGGAGATCGTCCTCGTCAAGAATCCCAACCACTGGCGCGGCGCCCCGAAGATCGACCGCATCGTTCTGCGCAACGTCGCCGAGCCGGCGGCGCAGGAACTGATGATCAAAAAGGGCGACCTCGATGTGGCGACGGGCATCGGGGCCGACCAGATGCGCAGCCTCGCGGGCACCCCCGGCGTCATCGTGAGGACGAGCCTGGCGTCGACCCTCGTCTATGTGATGATGAACCAGAACCCGCAGGTCGGCGGGCCGTTCGCCAATCCGAAGGTCGTGCAGGCGGTCCGCGCCGCGATTGACTACCAGGGCATGCTGGCCCTCGCCGGGAAAGGCGCCCTCCGGCAGGCCGGCATCATCCCGAACAACTTCCCGGGCGCGCTGCCCGCCGCAGAAGCGGCGAGGACGGACCGCGAACACGCGAAGCGGCTGCTGCGCGAGGCGGGCCTCGGCGAGATCTCGGGGACGCTGACGTTCGCAAGCGACATCGTGTTCTACGGGATCCAGTCCAACCTGATCGCCCAGAAGGTGCAGGCAGACCTCGCCACGGTCGGCATCAAGATCAACCTGAACGGCCTGCCGTACAGCGTGGCGATCCAGCAGTACCGCGACGGCAAGAACCAGCTCGGCATCTGGCAGTGGGCCGCGGATTATCCCGACGTCAGCGACTACCTCGTCTTCGTGCCCGGCCGCACGGTGGCCAAGCGCACGGGCTGGATGCCGGAGGCGAGCCCGGAGGCCCAGCAGATCGCCCAGCTCGCCAAGACGACGGAAACGGAGATCGACACGCCGAAGCGGGTGGCGCTGTACCAGCGGCTCAACCGGATGATCGCCTCGTACGGCCCGTGGGCGCCGCTGTTCCAGCCGGTCACGCCGTACGCGTTCCGGTCCAACGTGCACGGCGTCACGTTTGCGAGCGCCTGGATGGTCGACTACTATACCGTGAGCAAGACGTAAAGAGAGGCGGCGCGGGCCGGACGGCGCCGGCGACGGCGGCGCATCCCGCCGCCTAGTCCCGCGCCAGCGGGGCGACGGCGGCGCCGTCCGGCATTTTATGACGCTCTACCGGTACATCATCCGGCGGGTGCTGATGCTGGTCCCGATGCTGGTCGGGATCACGCTGCTCAGTTTTCTCCTGTCGCACGCGGTCCCGGCCGACCCCGTGGCGGCTAATCTCGGCGACCAAGCCGCCGCCGATCCGACGATCGTCGCGGCCTTCCGGCACCACTGGGGCCTCGACCAGCCGTTGTACCGGCAGTACCTGATCTATCTCTGGAACCTCGTCCACGGAAACATGGGCATCTCCATCTCCACGCGTCAGCCGGTGCTGCTCGACCTGCGGCAGCATCTGCCGGCGACGATCGAAATTGCGGTCGCCGCGATGCTGCTGAGCCTCGTGACCGGCATCCCGCTCGGCATGCTGGCCGCGGTCAACCGTGAGCGGCCGATCGATCAGGCCGCCCGGGTCGTCTCGCTCGTCGGCGTCTCCACACCGGTCTTTTGGCTGGGGCTCGTCGCGATCGTCGTCTTCTACGCGCACCTCGGCTGGGCGCCCGCGCCGGGACGGCTCAGCCCGACGATCACCGCGCCGCCCTTTGTGACCGGATTTGTGCTCGTCGACGCGATCCTGAGCCACCACTGGGACGCGGCGGCCGACTGGCTCGGGCATCTCGTCCTGCCGGCCGTGGTGCTGTCATCCTACAGCCTCGGCATCGTCACGCGGATGATGCGCGGCAGCATGCTCGAGGTGCTCGGGGAGGACTACGTCCGCACCGCCCGGGCCAAAGGCGTCACGCGCTGGGCGGTCATCGTCAGGCACGCCGCGCGCAACGCCCTGATCCCGGTCATCACGATCGTCGGCCTGAGCTTCGGCGGGCTGCTCTCCGGCGCCGTCGTGACCGAGACCGTCTTCAGCTGGCCGGGCCTCGGCCTCTACGCGTTCAGCAGCGCGACGTCGCTCGATTTCCCCGCGATCATGGGCAGCGGCATCGTCGTCGCCGGAGTGTACGTCCTCGTCAATCTGGTGGTCGACGTGGCGTACGCGTTCTTCGATCCGCGCATCCGGGTCGCCTGAGCGTGGACGCGGCCATCACCACACCCGAGACGGCGACCGTGCCCCGGCCGGTCCGGCGGCGCCGCCGCCTGCTGCCGCGGCAGTTGTCCGGGTCGCCGCTCGCGCTCCTCGCGCTGGCGATCGTCGCCGGCTGGATCGCCGCGGCGATTCTCGCGCCGTTGCTCGCGCCGTACCCGCCGCTCGCGCAGTCGATCGCCGGCCGCCTGCAGCCGCCGAGCGGGGCGCACTGGCTCGGCACCGATCCGCTCGGCCGCGACATCCTGAGCCGCATCGTCTACGGCGCGCGGCTGTCGATTCCGGTCGGCGTCGTCGCGGTCGCGCTGGCGGTCGTGCTCGGCACGCTGATCGGCGGCACCGCCGGCGTCGTCGGCGGCGCGGCGGACGAGGCCATCATGCGGGGCACCGATCTGATGCTCGCCTTTCCCACGGTGATTCTCGCCCTGGTGATCACGGCCGCGCTCGGGGCCGGCATCCGCAACGCGATCATCGCGATCATGGTCGCCTGGTGGCCGTCCTACGCGCGCCTGGTGCGCGGCCTCGTGCTGGCCCTGCGGGACCGCGAGTACGTACTGGCCGCGCGCGCGGTCGGCGGATCGCGCCTGCGCATCTTCCTCCGGCACGTCCTGCCCGGGACCATCTCGCCGGTCGTGATCCTCAGCACGCTGGACGTCGGCCACGCGATCCTCACCTTCGCGTCCCTGAGCTTTCTCGGGCTGGGACCGCCGCCGCAGATTCCGGAGTGGGGCTCGATGATCGCCGCCGGACGTAACTATCTCGATCAGTGGTGGATCAGCACCTTTCCCGGCCTGGCGATCCTGACGCTGGTGCTGGCGATGAACGTGCTGGGCGACGGGCTGCGCGACCTGCTCGATCCGCGCTTTCGATCGCGCTAGCAGCGAACGGGGGACTCGATGGAAACACGGCATCTCGGCACGACCGGACGGCGACTGGGCATCGAGGTCGGCGGCACCTTCACCGATTGGGTGCTGTCCCGCGGGGACCAGATCGAAGCGACGGGGAAGGTAATGTCCACCCCGTCTGACCCCGAGCGCGCGGTGCTGGCCGCGGTGTCGGAGTGCGGTGTGGCGCCGCCGGAGATCGCCGCCCTGATCCACGGCTCCACGGTCGTCACGAACGCCGTCCTCGAGCACAAGGGCGCGCGCACGTGTCTTCTGACGACGAAAGGCTTCCGCGACGTGCTGCTGATCCAGCGGCAGGCGAAGACGCGGCTCTTCGACCTCTTCTACCGCCAGCCGGAGCCGCTCGTGTCGCGCGACCACATCGTCGAAGTGGACGAACGCATGGGGCCGGACGGCGGCGTGCGCCGGCCGCTCGCCGACTTCGGGTTCGTGGAGGAGGTCCGGCGGCTGGCGGAGGCGGAGCACATCCAGTCGATCGCGATCTGCCTGCTGCACGCGTACGCCAACCCCGCCCACGAGGTGGCTGTCGAGGAGGCGCTCGCAGCGGCGCTGCCCGGCGTCGCGATCACGCGCTCGTCCGACGTGCTGCCGCAGTTCCGCGAGTACGAGCGCACCAGCACCTGCGTGATCAGCGCCTACGCAAAGCCGGTGGTCGACCGCTATCTGTCGCGGCTCGAAGAAGGCCTTCGCGCGTGGGCGTTCCGCGGACCCGTGACCATCGTGCAGGCGAACGGCGGCACGATCCCCGCGCACGCGATCCGCCGGCACGCCGCAAAGATGATCCTGTCCGGACCGGCCGCGGGCGTGGTCGGGGCCACCACCGCCGTGGCCGAGGCCGGGTTCCCGAACGCGATTACGTTCGACATGGGCGGCACCAGCACCGACGTCTGCCTGGTCACCGACGGCCGGCCGGGCGTGACGCGCGAGTACCGGATCGCCGGCCTCCCCCTCAACGTGCCGATGATCGACATCGCCACCGTCGGCGCCGGCGGGGGCAGCATCGCCGACGTCGACCGTGGAGGCATTCTCAAGGTCGGCCCGGAGAGCGCGGGCGCCGACCCCGGCCCGGCCGCGTACGGACGCGGCGGCACCGCGTTCACGGTCACGGACGCCAACGTGCTCGCCGGCCGGATCCGGCCGGAGGCGTTCTTCGGCGGCCGGCTGCGCCTCGACGCCGCGGCCGCGGAGGCGGCCCTCGGGTCGCTCGCCGACCGGGTCGGGCTGACGCGCCACGAGACCCTGGACGGCGTGCTGCGGCTCGTCAACGTGACAATGGCGCAGGCGGTCCGGCTGGTGTCGATCGAGCGCGGTTACGACCCGCGCGACTACACGATCGTGGCCTACGGCGGCTCGGGCCCGCTGCACGCGGCGGCCGTCGCCGCCGATTTGGGCATCGCGCGCGTGCTCGTGCCGGTCAACCCCGGGCTCGTCTCGGCATACGGTCTTTTGATCGCCGACACTCGGCAGGATTTCTCCGTCGCCCGCGTCACGCCGGCCGGGCGTGTCGTCGACGGCGACGTGACCGCGGTCTTCGCGGACCTGGAAGGCCGGGCACGGCGCGAGTTCGAAGCGTACGAACGACCGTGGAGCGACGTGTGCTGCCGCCGGGAGATCGACATGCGCTACGCGGGCCAGGCGTACGAGATCAGCGTGCCGGGCGACGGCATGACGGTGGCCGCGGCGGTCGAGGCGTTTCACGAGGCGCATCGCGCTCGCTACGGCCACGCCGTGCGCGATCAAGAAGTGGAGGTGGTCGGCTACCGGCTCGTCGCCGTGGCGCCGTCGCCGCTCGGGGGCATCCGTCCCGCACCCGCCGGGCCGTCGACGTCCGGACCGCGGGGCGCCGCCATCCCCCGTGCGGCCGGCTACCACGCCCGCCACGAGATCGACGCCGGCGCGCGCCTCGACGGCCCGTGCGTCGTCGAGGAGCCGACGGCGACGACGTACGTGCCCGAGGGGTGGTCCGCCCGCGCGGACCGGCTCGGCAACCTAGTTTTGGTGAGCGCCGAATGAATCCCGTCACCCTCTCCGTCATCGGCCACGCGTTCGCGGCGACCGCCGAAGAGATGGGCGTCAATCTCTACCGGTCCGCGCACTCGACGATCGTCCGCGAGGTGCGCGACATCGCAACGGCGATCCTCGACCCGCGCGGCAACACCGTGGCGATCGCGAACTACATCCCGCAACTGTTGAACGCGATCGACCCGGCCGCCGCGGCGATCGCGGAGCAGTACGAGTTCGCCGATCTGGTGGACGGCGAGGCGTTCATCCTCAACGACCCGTTCCACGGCGGCCAGCACATCAACGACGTGCTGCTGTTCACGCCGATCCGCCTCGACGGACGGCTGCTCGGCGTCACCTGCGCGAACGTCCACCACCTCGACCTCGGCGGCGGCGCCGCGGCCAGCAACGCGCGCGCGACGGACGTCTTCCAGGAAGGCATCGTCTTCCCGCCGATGCGCATCCCGCTCGACGCGGGCTGGCGCGAGACCCCGTTCGGCAAGTTCCTCGGCGCGAACGTGCGCGCGCCGCGCACGGTGCTCGCGGACTTCGACGCCCAGATCGCCGCCTGCCGCACCGGCGAGGCGCGGGTGCGGGCGCTCGCGCGCAAGTACGGCCCGGACGCGATCGCGGAGTTCATGGCGGACGTCCAAGACTACGCGGAGCGCATCTCCCGCCGGGCGATCGCCGCGATCCCGGACGGCGAGTACCGCGGCGAGGCGTTCATGGAGGACGACGGGACGGGCGCCGGCCCGTTCTACGTCCGGGTGGCGGTCCGCGTCGCCGGCAGCGAGATGACGATCGACTTCGCCGGCACCGACGGACAGGCCAAGGGCTTCATCAACGTACCGTGGGGCTCGACGCTCTCGAGCGTGCGGACCACGGTCGTGGCCATTCTCGGCGTCACGCACATGCTCGTCAACGCCGGCAGCATGCGGCCGGTGCACGTCACCGCCCCGCTCGGCTCGCTCGTCAATCCGCGCTGGCCGGCCGCGACGCGCGCGCGCACCAGCGCGTGCTACAAGATCTTCGACGCGATCAACATGGCGCTCGCGCCGGTGCTGCCCAAGCAGGTCACGGCGCCGGGCTTCGACGCGCAAACCGGCATCACGTTCGGGCAGCGCGCGGGCGGCCACACCCGCATCCTCTCCGAGGTGCTCGGCGCGGGGAACGGCGCGCTCTGGTGCCAGGACGGCGCCGACGGGATGATCATGCACCTCACCAACGGGCACAACACGCCGGTCGAGTCGGTGGAGATCGAGTTCCCGTTCCTCGAGGTGCTGCGGTACCGCCTCGTCCCGAACTCAGGCGGCGACGGCGAGTACCGCGGCGGGCTCGGGATGGAGCGCGCCTACCGGATTCTCGCCGACGATGTCACCTTCGGATTGCACTCCGACCGCCACCGCCACGGCGCGCCGGGCCTCTTCGGCGGCGGGACCGGAGCGCCCGGGGCCTGCGTGCTCGTTCGCGACGGGACGGCGCGCGTGCTCGGGTCGAAGGTGCACGAAGCGCTGCGCGCCGGGGATCGCCTGGTCGTGCGGGCAGGCGGCGGCGGCGGCTACGGACCGGCGGCGCGACGCCCCACGGAGCGCCTGGCCCGGGACACGGGGGAGGGCAGGCAGACGCGAGGCGGAACCGTCCCGGATCCGGCGGAAGGACTCTAAGCGCCGCCGGCCGCGGACGAGATCCGCGCGCCGAAGTACCCGATCACCGCATCGGCGACGTACGCGAGGTTGTCATCCGTCATGTGCGGACCGGCCGGCAGCGACAGCGTCTCGCGGCAGAGCCGCTCGGCCACCGGGAACTGGCTGGGACGCGTCTTGTACTGCTCCATCACCGGCCGCGCCAGGTGCAGCGGCGTGGGATAGAGCGCGATGGCCTCGATCCCGCGAGCGGCGAGCGCCTCCCGCAGGGCCTCGCGCTCGGGACTCCAAACAGTGTAGTGCAGGTACGCCGGCGCGGCCCACGGCCGCGACGGCGGAAGCTGCAGCGGGAGCGCGGCCCCGCGGAATCGCGCCGTGTAGTAGGCGGCCGCCCGGCGCCGGTGCGCGACGAACGCGGGTAGCATCCGGAGATCCAACCGCGCCAGGGCGGCGCACAGCTCGGTCATGTGCATGTTGTAGCCGACCCAGCGCTGGTCGTACCACGTCGTGTCCGTCCGGCGGACGAAGCTGATCCGCTCGTCCCGTACCCGCCCCTGGTCCCGCAGGCTCGCGAGACCCTCCGCAAGGTCCCGGTCGTCGGTCACCGCGCCGCCCCCGGGGCCGAACGCGGTGATCATCTTGCCGGAGAAGCTGAAGAACCCCATGTCGCCGATGCCGCCGGCGCGGCGCCCCTTGTACTCCGCGCCGAGCGCGTGCGCCGCGTCCTCGATCACGAGCAGCCCGTGCCGGCGCGCGGTCTCCATGATCGGATCCATGTCGCACGGAAAGCCGTAATCGTGGATCGCCACGACCGCGCGGGTGCACGGCGTGACCGCGGCGGCGATCGCGCCGGGCAGAATGTTGGACGTCTCGGCGTCCACCTCGGCGAACACCGGCGTGGCGCCGCGCTTCACGACCGCCGCGAGCACTCCCACGTACCCGTTGGCCGGCAGAATGACCTCGTCGCCCGGACCGATGCCCTTCGCGTCGAGGGCGAGCAGGCAGATCGACGTGCCGGAGTTGGCGGTGACGCCGTAGCGGCGTCCGCACCAGGCGGCCAGCTCAGTTTCAAACCGCTCGGTCTCTTCCCCGCCGTACGTCTTTCCGGTCTCGAGGATCTCGAGCGCCTTCTGCCGCTGCTCGGGCGTCGGCGTCATCTTGCGGTTGGGAATGTGCATGCGCGCACCACCGGCGGAAGAGGAGTCGGGACGCTATACGCTTTCGATAAAACCGGCGCCGCTCCTATAGCGGCCTACAGCGGCGCGGTCGGTCCGCGGCGCAGCCACCGGCCGCGGCCGCGCGCGGCGGTGACCCTGGTCCGGTCCAGCACGATCTCGCCGCGGCTGATCGTGTAGACGGGCCATCCGCGGACGTGCCGCCCGTCGTACACGGAGTACCCGGCGCGCGAGTGCATCGACGCGCCGTCCACCGTGCGGGACGCCACGGGGTCCCAGATCACCACGTCGGCGTCGGCCCCCACAGCGATCGTCCCCTTCCGGGGATAGAGCCCGAAGAGCTTCGCGACGTTCGTGCTGGTCAGCTCGACGAACCGGGCGAGCGAAATCCGGCCGGCGCGGACGCCCTCGGAAAAGAGCATGGGCATCAACGTCTCGAGGTCGGCGACGCCGTTCCGCACCGTCGCCACGGTCAGCGACGGATCGAGCTTCTGGCGCAGCGTCCACGGGGCGTGGTCGGTGCAGACGCTCTGGATCTCGCCGCCCGCGAGGCCGGCCCAGATCGCCGCCAGGTCGGCGGCCTCGCGAAGCGGCGGGGCGCCGGTGTACTTCGGACCGTCCGGCTCCGCGAAGCGCTCCCGGGTCAAGTACAGATAGAGCGACCGCGTTTCGACGTACACGCGAAGCCCGGCGGCACGGGCGGCGCGGCAGCGGGCGAGCGCCGCGGCCGACGAGAGGTGCACGACGTAGATCGGCGCGCCGGTGGCCTGCGCGAGCGCGATCGCCCGCTCTGTGGCGACGGACTCCGTGTAGACCGGGCGGCTGTCCGGGTAGTGCGCGAGGCCGCCGCAGCCGTCCTCGGCGAGGCGCGCCTTGAGGAACCGCTGCAGCCCGCCGTCCTCGCAGTGCATCAGCGTGATCAGGCCGGTCTCCGCCGCCGCGCGCATCGCGCGGAGATACCCGTCGATCTCGGCGTCGAAGTTGTCGCGGCTCATGAAGAGCTTCAGGCTCGTGTGCCCCTGCGCGGCCAGCCCGGCGACGTCGTCGACGGCGCCCGCGGTCGGGTCCGTCAGGACGGGATGCAGGATGAAATCGACGGCCGCGTCGCGCGCGGCCGCCTCGAGATCGCGCGCCAGCGCGTCTTGCAGACGTTCGCCCGCCCACTGGAACGTCATGTTGCCGACCGTGGTGATGCCGCCGGCGATGGCGGCCTGCGATCCGGTGAAGAAGTCGTCGACCCACAGTTCGCGCCCTGGCTCCGGCCGCGCGGCCTGACTGAGGTGAACGTGGACGCCCACGCCGCCCGGAAACACGTAGAGCCCGGCCGCGTCGATTTCCGTGCGCACGCGCATCTCGCCGCCAAGCTGGGCGATCGTTTCGCCGCGGACGCCGACGTCGGCCACGCCGTCCGCGGCGGCGGTGACGACCGTCCCGCCGCGGATCACGAGGTCACATTCCACGGGGTTCGAAAGAGCTAGTTGAGGTAGCGCGCGGGGTCCATCGGCACGCCGTTCCGCCGCACTTCGAAGAAGAGATGCGGTCCGGTGCTCCAGCCGGAGCTGCCGATGCGCCCGATCATCTGGCCCTGGGCCACGCGCTGGCCGGGGTTAACCAGCGCGGCGGAGAGGTGCGAGTACGCCGTTTCGATGCCGCCGCCATGCGCGATCACGATGATGCGGCCGTAGCCGGACTTCCAACCGACGAAACGCACCACGCCGGCGCGCGCCGCGACGACCGGCGATCCGTACCGGGTCGCGATGTCCACGCCGGTGTGAAACTCGCGGCCCCCGAAGATCGGGTGGACGCGCCACCCGAACCGGGACGTCACGATGCCGCGCGACGGCCACAGCAGCGCGAGGCGGCGTGCCGAACCGAACGGCGGCGCGGGCGCGGCGGCCGCGCGAGACGGAACGGCCGAGCGGACGGGCGCCGCCGCGCGGGAAATCGCCCCGCGAGGAATGACCGCCCGTACGGTGCTCACGGTTCCGCGCCCGGGGACGCCGGCTCCAAGGGTGTCGCCCGCCACGACGGTGTGCCTGGTCGCCGGCTGGCCGCGGCGAACGGTCTCTCCGAAAACGCGATCTTGAAGCTCGGCCACGCTCTGGGCGATCGCCGGATCGGCGGGCGTCGACGTGCAGGCGCGCGAGGCGCGGCCCGCGACCCGCCCCGGCGCGCGGGAGACCACCGCGGACGGAAGGGGCAGCGAGGGCATGCGCAGGCGAAACACCGGCCGCGCCGCAACAACCGGGACGAAACGCCCCCCGGCGCTCGGCGTTCGCGCGGGAACCCCCGGCGCCTGCCCGGCGGCGCAAACCGCGCACAGCAACACCGCGGCCGCGCGACTCCATGAGGTCGCCATTGACCCTCCTGTGACAGAACGTTCGGTTAGCCGTGAACGAGCGGGGGTGGAGCGACTGACGATCCTACGGGATGCGGGCGGCGGCTCGCAATGGGGCCGCCGTCCGAACGGTATCCTTGGCTATCCCCCGTCGGCCTCTTTTAGCCTAGGCCGCGCGGATTCCTGCCGTGCGGACCGCCGCCAGGTCTTTGTCTTTCTCGACCGTGGTCAAGTATTCGCGGATAATCCGCTCAGCCGGGCGCCGGCTACGAATCCTCCTCGGCGCTCTTGATGATCGAGCGCAGGAAGCCCTGGTTGTTCGGCGTCTTGCGGAGCCGGTCGAGGATCAGCTCGGTCATCGCGACCGTGTCCAGCGACTCGAGGCTCTTCCTCAAAACCCAGACCTTGCGCAGCTCTTCGTCCGTCAGGAGCAGTTCCTCGCGCCGGGTGCCGGACAGCTTGATGTCGATCGCCGGGAACGTCCGCCGCTCCTGCAGCTTCCGGTTGAGGTGCAGCTCCATGTTGCCGGTGCCCTTGAACTCTTCGTAGATCACGTCGTCCATGCGGCTGCCGGTGTCGATCAGCGCCGTCGCGACGATCGTGATGCTGCCGCCCTCCTCGATCTTGCGCGCCGCGCCGAAGAACCGCTTCGGACGGTGCAGCGCCGCGGGGTCGAGGCCGCCGGAAAGCGTCCGGCCGCTCGGCGGGATGACGAGGTTGTTGGCGCGGGAGAACCGCGTGAGGCTGTCGAGCAGGACGACGACGTCGCGCCCGCCTTCGACCAGGCGCTTGGCGCGCTCGAGCACGAGGTCGGCCACCTGCACGTGTTCTTCCGGCGGCCGGTCGAACGTCGAGGCGACGACTTCCGCCTCCACCGAACGGCGCATGTCGGTGACTTCCTCCGGCCGCTCGTCGAGCAGCAGCACCATCAGGTAGGCCTCTTGATGGTTCTGCACAATGCTCTGGCCGATCTTCTTGAGCAGGGTCGTCTTGCCGGCCTTCGGCGGCGAGACGATCATCGCGCGCTGGCCTTTGCCGATCGGAGCGAAAAGATCCACGATCCGCACGGTGAGATCGCTCTGCGGCAGCTCGAGCTTGAACCGCTCGTGCGGGAAGACCGGCGTCAGCTTCTCGAAATCCGGCCGGGAGCGCGCCTGCTCCGGATCGAGCCCGTTGACCGCCTCGACCCGCAAGAGCGCGTAGTACTTCTCGTTGTCCTTGGGCGCCCGAACCTGTCCCAGCACCTCGTCGCCGACGCGAAGGCCGAATCGCTTGATCTGCGATGGGGAGACGTAGATGTCCTCGGATCCCGGCAGGTAGCCGCTCGTGCGGAGGAACCCGTAGCCCTCCTGCATGATCTCGAGGATGCCGGAGCGGAACATCAGTCCGCTCTGCTCGGTTTGGGCTTGCAAGATCTTCATGATCAGCTCCTGTTTGCGGTACCGTCGGAAGTTCTGAACGTTCAGTTCTTTGGCGAGGTCCTGCAGTTCGGTGAAGCTCTTGCCCTCCAGTTCCGCGATCGCCACGCCCGCCCCACCTCCACGCCTGCCTGGCGCGCCCGGCCGCGGAGAGGCGGCCCGCCGGCGCCGCCGGCTTGGAGTGCGCGGGCGCCGCGCTAGGGACCGGTGGCTTCGATATACCCTGCGCGCCCCCGCGGGCCCGTGAGCAGCAGCAGAATCTGGTCGTTCGGCTTGAGATCGGACGCCGCCACCGGCTTGTCGTTGCGGTAGATCGCCACCTGCGGCGTCAGCGCGTAGCTCGTCACCGCCTTCTGGTCGTTCGCCACGGTGATGTCGGCCTTGGTGATCTGCGCGAGCGTGCCCTTCACGTAGTTGAAGCGGCTCTGCGCGTCCATGATCGCCGCGACCGCGCCCGCCGCCTCGGCACGGGTGGTCGGCGCGTTCGGCCGGAACGCGTTGTTCGTCACGGCGAGGAGCTTGTGGTCGATCGCGACCGCGACGTAGCCGTGGAGCGGCGCCGGAATGTCCGCGGCGTCGGAGACCGCCAATTGCGCCTGCGCCTTCTGCGTCGCCTCACCCTGCAGGCCCAGCGCCCGGACCAGCAGCGCCGAGAATTCCGCGCGGGTCACCTGGGCGGCCGGCCGGAAGGTGTTGTCTGGAAACGCGGTGAGGATACCCTTCTGGAACTCCAAGTTCACGGTCACCGGCTTGTCCTTCAGCGGGAAGACGGCCGAGATGTTGTAGGTACCCGGCCCGACCACGTGGCTGTCCTGGTCCTTCTGCAGCCAGCGCGTGTTGAACGTCATCGACTTCCCGCCGGCCAGGAACAGGGGCTGCGGGTTCGGCACGAAGGTCTGGCCGAGGGACCACCGCGCGATCTGCTCGTCGCCGCGCTTGATCACGAAGTCGTAATACTGTGTCGTCGGAAACTCGAACTTCACATCTTCCTTGCCCGTGTTCGTGATCGTGAAGGTGAGGTCCACCGGATCGTCGATGCCGTACACCGCCCGGTCGGTCGTGAGGGTGTACGCGACCTCGTCCTGCGTGACCGTCGCCTTCTGCTGCGACGCCGCGCCGGTGTTGAGCAACGCGGCGATCGTCGGCCGCACGGCCTCCGGGATGTCCGCGAGATCCTTGAAGTTCGGGATCTGCCCGCTGCCCTTCACGTCGAGGCCGCGCGCCAGCGCCTCGACGACCGTCAGGCGCGTGATCGGCTGCTCCGGCTTGAACGTGCCGTCCGGAAAGCCGGTGATGACGCCGACGACCGACAGCTTCTCGATCGCGCGCGCGTAGGCGCTGCTCTGCGTGTCCGAGTACATCAGCGCGCCCGCGGGACCCGCCAGCGCGAACGCCATGCCCGCCGCGGCCGCCAGGGCCGCCAACCGGTGTGCGATTGTTCTCGTCCTTGTCATCGTCGGTCTCCTCCCCCTCACTCTACCGAGCAGCGTTCTCGAAAAGACCCGGCCCGCGTCGTTCATCGTGTGGATGCACGCGGAAGCGGCCGGGGTGTGACGTCGCGGCTACCACCGCGCGCGGGCTCAAAGGCTTCGCCGGCTGGAGACGCCGGCTGTCGTGGGTTTGTCGTCGCGATCGGACAAAGCGCGGACGTACCATGTGAGCGTTGCGCCGCGTATTCGCCGTACCCTGACGTTCTCCTGCCGCGTGTGTGCGCCACTCAATCCCTCGTGCGGGGCCGCGCCCCCAGGGGCGTCCCCGTATCTGCGATCGCTTACATCCGCTCGACGGCCGTCACCCCGGCGAGGTCGAGCGTGTTGCGCAGCACCCGCCGCGCCGCGTCCACCAGGACGAGCCGGGCCGCCGTCAGCGCCGCATCGTCGGTCAGGACCCGGCACTGTCCGTAGAATACGTGAAACGCCTCGGCAAGTTCCCTCGCGTACGCGCACAGGCGCTGCGGTTCCCGCCGCGTCCCCGCCGCGAACACCACGTCCGGCAGCGCGACGATCCGCTTCGCGAGGCTCCACTCTTCGGGCGTGCTCAGCGGGAGAAGATCCGTCCGCCCGGCGTCCGGCAGCGGTACACCCTGGCGTTCCGCTTCCCGGAGGATGCTCGAAATACGGGCGTGCGCGTACTGGACATAGTATACCGGATTTTCGGCCGATTGGCGCGTCGCCAGGGCAAAATCGAAGTCCATCGGGACGGACGGGCTCGTCATGATGAAGAAGAACCGCGCCGCGTCCCGGCCGACGGCCTCGATCAGCTCGCCGAGCGTGACGAACTCGCCGCTGCGCTTGCTCATCCGTACGGCCTCGCCCTCGTTGCGCAGCCGGACGTGCTGGTAGAGGACGAACTCGACGCTGTCCGGATCGTGGCCGAGGGCGTGGAGGCCGCCGCGGACGCGCGCCGTGTCGCCGATGTGGTCGACGCCCCAAACGTCGATGAGGTGCTCGAACCCGCGCGCGTACTTATCGACGTGGTACGGAATGTCGGAGGCAAAGTATGTCGGCCGTCCGTCGCGGCGCACCACGACACGGTCCTTGTCGTCCCCAAACTGCGTCGAGCGGAACCACAGGGCGCCGTCCTGCTCGTACACCACGCCGCGGCGCCGCAATTCCTCGAGGCAGCGCTCCACGGCGCCGTTCTCGTGCAGCGACCGTTCGCTGAACCAGCTGTCAAACGTAATCCCGAAGGCCTCGAGGGTGGCGCGGATCTGGTCGAGCATCAAGCGCAGCGCCGTGTCGCGGATCGCGCGCAGGCGCTGGTCGGCCGGCACGTCGAGCAGCTGCCGGCCGCTCTCACGGGTGATGTGCGCGGCGATGTCCCGCACGTAGTCGCCCTGGTACCCGTCCTCCGGAAACTCGGCCGGGAGGCCGTGCAGTTCCAGGTAGCGCGCTTCGACGGAGCGGGCGAGCGTGTCGACCTGGGTGCCGTAGTCGTTCACGTAGTACTCGCGGCCGACCTGGTAGCCGAGGGCGTCGAGCAGCCGCGCGATCGTCTCGCCCACGGCCCCGTTGCGCCCCGTGCCGACGTGCAGCGGCCCGGTCGGGTTCGCGCTCACGTATTCCACCAGGACCCGCCGTCCGCGGCCGGTGTCGCTCCGGCCGAACCGCCGGTCCTCCGCGTGCACCCGCCGCAGCCACCGGTGCATGAACGCGGACGCAAGGTGCAGGTTCAGAAAGCCGGGACCGGCAATCTCGACGGCCCGGAGCGCGTCCGACGGGACGGCCAGCTGCGAGCGAATCGCCGCGGCGATCTCGCGGGGCGGCCGCCCCAGGGTGCGCGCCAGCACGAGCGCGGCGTTCGCCGCGTAGTCGCCGTGCTTGGGATCGCGGGGCGGCCCGACCTCGAACGCCGGCAGCGGGTCGGGGGGCGCGGGAATCGCGCCGGCGGCCGCCGCGCGCCCGATCGCGTCCGCGACGAGCTGCCGCAGTTCCTGAGTGACCACGCTACAGCCGGACTTCGCCCACGCGGCTCGGATCCTGGATGTGGATGGTGTCGATAAAGCGCACCTGCCGGGTTTGGGCCGTCATGACGATCGAGTGGGTGCGGACGCCGCCGCCGAAGAAGCGGACGCCGCGAAAGAGGTCCCCGTCCGTGATGCCGGTCGCCGCGAAAAGGAGATTGCCGCCCGGACACAGTTCGTCGGTGCGGAAGATCCGCTCGGGGTCGGTAATGCCCATCTCGTGGGCCCGCTGCCGCTCGCCGTCGTTGCGGTACCAGAACCGGCCCTGGATCTCGCCCCCGAGACAGCGCAGCGCCGCGGCGGTCAGCACGCCCTCGGGCGCGCCGCCGATGCCCATCACGGCGTGGACCGCCGTGCCGGAGACCGCGGCCGAGATCGCCGGCGCGACGTCGCCGTCGGAGATCAGCTTGATCCGCGCCCCGGCCGCCCGCACCGCGGCGATGAGGTCGGCGTGCCGCGGCCGGTTCAGAATGACGACGGTGATGTCTTCGATCCGCCGCCGGAGGCTCTCCGCCAGCACCTGGAGATTCCGCTGCGGCGGCCAGCGGAGGTCGACCTTGCCGGCCGCCTGGGGGGGCACGACGAGTTTCTCCATATAAATGTCGGGCGCGTGGAGGATGCCGCCGCGCTCGGCGACGGCCAGCATGGCGATCGCGTTCGGCAGGCCGTTGGCCACCAGGTTGGTCCCCTCGACGGGGTCCACCGCGATGTCGACGGCGAGACCTTCGCCGGCGCCCACTTCCTCGCCGATGAACAGCATCGGCGCCTCATCCCGCTCGCCCTCGCCGATGACCACGCGGCCGTGGATCGGCAGTTCCGCCAGCATTTCCCGCATCGCGGTCACGGCGGCCTGGTCGGTGCGATCGGTGTCGCCTTCGCCCATGTGGCGGCCGGCCGCGATCGCCGCCGCCTCCGTTACTTTGACCACGTCGAGGACGAGCGTCTGCTCCATGAGCGTCCTCCCTCTCGCGGGGACAGGCCGGGCTGCTGCGCGCCGCGGCCTTTACTTGGGCTCGGCCGGCCGTTCGGCCAGGACGACGGGAATCTTCCTGGTGTCCGTCCCGCGCACAACGGTCAGCGTCACGGTCTCGCCGATCTTCCTGTTCACCACGTCGCGGACGAAATCGCTCCAGGTATCGACCTGGTCGGAGCCCACGGCGGTCACGATGTCGCGCGGGACGATGCCGGCCTTGGCCGCCGGCGAGCCCGGCTCGACGCTCTGGACGAGGACGCCGTGCCGGGCGCCGAGGTTGTACCCCTGCGCCACCTGCGGGTCCACGTCACCGCCGTACACGATCCCGACCCACGGCCGCACGATGTGGCCGAGGGCGATCAACTGCTGCATCTCAGTCCGCGCGAGGTCGCTCGGGATCGCGAACCCGATGCCCTGCGCGTTCGGGATGATCGCGGTGTTGATGCCGACGACTTGCCCCGCGCTGTCCACGAGCGCGCCGCCGCTGTTGCCGGGATTGATCAGCGCGGAGGTCTGAATCAGATTCTCGACGATCAAGTTCGGCAGCTGGATGTTGCGGTTGAGCGCGCTGATCACGCCGGTCGTCACCGTGCTGCCGAGACCGAACGGATTTCCGATCGCGATCGCGAGCTGGCCGACCTGGAGGTCGCGGCTCGATCCGAGTTGAGCGGCGGGCAGCGGATCCGGCGACGACACCTTGATCACGGCCAGATCCGCGATCGGATCCGTCCCGACGACCTTGCCGGGCAACACCTTGCCGCTCAGCAGCGTCACCTTGATCGTCTGCGCGCCCTGCACCACGTGGTTGTTCGTCAGGATATAGCCGTCGGGCCGCACGATGACGCCGGAGCCGGCGCCCTGCTGGGGGAACACGCCGAACATCGTCTGGACCTGCGCCTCCGTGTCGATGTTGACGACGGACGGGCGCACGCGCTTCGTGACGTTGATGTAGACGTTCTCGTCCGGGGTCAGCCCGCCCGAGGGGGTGGACAGGGCCGGCGCCTGCGCGGCGGGCGGAACGGCCGGCGCCGGGGCGGACGGCTGCTGCGGCGCGGTCGCCTGCGGCGCGGGGTGACCCGAGAAGACCGGATGGAAGTATTGCGGAAGCAGTACGCCGCCAAGTCCCGCGCCTACGACCACGGCGGCCAGAACGAGCACCACCGCCGCCGCATACCCAAGCCGCCCGCGGCGGGGCCCGCCCGGAGTCTCACTCGCCATCGAAGAATCCCTCCCTGACTTTGCCGGCTTTTCCATTATAGCATCCGGTACGATCATGCCCCTGTGGCCAAAGCATGCGTTTGCCGCGTCGGGGGGCGTGCGGTATAATCGCGCCGTGGCGAAACCCTCGGGGTTCCGGGCCGTCCCGTGCTGAACTGGCTGAACCGGCCAAAGGTCGCCTCCTCCGGACGCCGGGAGATCCCCGCGGGCCTGTGGATCAAGTGTCCCCGTTGTGCCGGCCTGATCTACCGCCGCGAGCTCGAGCGCGCCTACCGGGTGTGCCCGAAGTGCGGCTACCACCACCGCCTGTCCGCCGCCGAGCGGCTCGCCCTCGTCCTTGACGCCGGATCGTTCCGGGAGTTCGACGGCCATCTCGCCCCGGACGACCCGCTGGCGTTTGTCGACGAAAAGCCCTACCCGCGCCGGGTCGACGAGGCGCAGCGGCGCACGTCGATGCCCGAGGCCGTCCTGACCGGCACGGGGACGATCGAGGGCGCCGCGATGATCGCCGCGGCGATGGAATTCGGATTTCTCGGCGGCAGCATGGGCTCCGTCGTCGGGGAGAAGATCGCCCGGGCGGCCGAACGCGCCGCCGAGACGCGCACGCCGCTCGTCGTGTTCTCCGCCTCCGGGGGCGCGCGCATGCAGGAAGGCACGCTCTCGCTCATGCAGATGGCGAAAACCAGCGTGGCCCTGGCCCGCCTCGCCGACGCCGGCGTCGCGTTTCTCTCGGTCCTGTGCGACCCGACGACCGGCGGGGTCGCCGCGAGCTTCGCGTTTCAAGGCGACGTCGTGCTGGCCGAGCCGGGCGCCCTCATCGGGTTCGCGGGGCGCCGCGTCATCGAACAGACCATTCGTCAGAAGCTGCCCGACGGTTTTCAGACGTCCGAGTTCGTGCTCGAGCACGGACTGATCGACGCAATCGTCCCGCGCGCCGAGCTGCGCGCGACGCTCGGCCGGCTGCTGCGCCTGTGCGGCGCGCCGGTCGATTCGGCCTGGACCGACGGCGGCGCCGCCGCGGGCTGGGTCGCGGAGGAGGTCACCGCCGGTGAGCAGCCAGGCGTCTGACGCGCCGCTGCCGGGCGCGCCCGCGCCGGACGGGCCGCCGGCCGCCGCCGCGTCCACGTCGGCGGGCGACGCGCTCGAGCGCACGCTCACCGAGGTCGAGCGCGAGATTCGCGAGCTCCGGAAGATCACGAACGAGCAGCGGATGGACTTGAACTCGCAGATCGCGATCCTCGAAGTCCGGGCGCAGGAGCTGCGCGAGGCGATCGCGCGCGACCCGTCGCCCTGGCAGACCGTCCAGCTGGCCCGCCATCCGGAACGGCCCAAAATCGGCGACTACATCGGGGCGCTGGCGCGGGACTTCGTCGAGCTGCACGGCGACCGCATGCACCGGGACGACCCGGCCATCGTCGCGGGGCTCGGATGGATCGACATGCCCGCGGGCGGGGCAGGCACAGCGGCGGCGCTGATCGGCCACGCGAAGGGCCGCGACACGCGCGAGAATATCGCGCGCAACTTCGCGATGCCGAACCCGGAAGGGTACCGCAAGGCCGTCCGCGTGATGAAGCTCGCGGAGAAGCTGCGGTGCCCGGTCGTCACCCTGATCGACACGCCCGGCGCCTATCCGGGCAAGGAAGCCGAAGAACGCGGCCAGAGCGAGGCGATCGCCCGCGCCCTGCTCGAAATGGCGCGCCTGCGCACGCCGATCGTCGCGGTCATCACCGGTGAAGGCGGCAGCGGCGGCGCGCTCGCCATCGGCATCGGCGACGCCGTGCTGATGCTCGAGCACGCCGTCTACTCCGTGATCTCGCCGGAGGGCTGCGCCGCGATCCTGTGGCGCGACGGCACGAGAAGCCGTGAGGCGGCGGCGGCGCTCCGGATCACCGCGCCCGACCTCGCGGGCTTCGGCATCATCGACGAGATCATTCCCGAGCCGGCCGGCGGCGCCCACGCGAACCGCGGCGCCGCCGTGAACGCGGTCGCCGGGGCGGTCCGGCGGCACCTCGGCCTTCTGCTCGACCGCCCGATCGAGGCGCTGCTCGAGGCCCGGTACGAGAAGTTCCGCCGGATCGGGCGCGTGCGCGAGATGGAGGTTCCCGAGGCGCCGGCCGGTCACACCGCCTCGCCGGTGGCCCCGGGCTCATGAGCGGCCACGACCGGCTGGACCTCGACGAGATCCGCGCGATCATCCGGCTCGCCGCCGAGGCGGACATCGCCGAGCTCGTCGTCGAGGCCGCGCACGTCAAAGTCCACGTGAAGAAGACCGCGGCGCCGGCGGCAGCCGTGTCCGCCGCCGCGCCCGCCGTGCCGGCTGCGACCGCCGCGGCGCCGCCCGGCGCCGGCGGGCACGCGGGATCCGCCGACGGCGCCCGGCCCGCGGGCGAGGGCGCGGCGCGCTACGTGCCGATCGCGGCGCCGATGGTCGGCACGTTTTACCGGGCGCCGAAGCCCGACGCCCCGCCCTTCGTCAACGAAGGCGAGGTGGTGCAAACGGGACAGACGGTCTGCGTGCTCGAAGCGATGAAGATGTTCAACGAGATTCCGAGCGAAGTCGCCGGCCGCATCGTCCGCGTCCTGGCCGAAAACGGCGCGCCGGTGGAGTACGGACAGCCCCTGTTTCTCGTCGACCCCGCGGTCTGAGCCCCGCCGCACCGATGTTCAAAAAGGTTCTGATCGCCAACCGCGGGGAAATCGCCGTGCGCGTGATCCGCGCCTGCCACGAGCTCGGCATCCGGACGGTCGCGATTTATTCGGACGCCGACCGCGGCGCGCTGCACGTGCAGATGGCCGACGAGGCGTTCTGCGTCGGCCCGGCGCCGGCCCGCGACAGCTACCTCAACGTCCCCAACATCATGAGCACCGCCGAGCTGCTCGACGTCGACGCGATCCACCCCGGCTACGGGTTCCTCGCCGAGAACGCGCACTTCGCCGAGATCTGCCGCGACTCCAAGATCACCTTCATCGGACCCTCGCCCGAAGCGATCGCCAAGATGGGCAACAAATCGCAGGCGCGCGAGATCATGCGCCGCGCCGGCATCCCGGTCATTCCCGGCAGCGCCGGGCCCATCCGCGACGAGGCGGCGGCGCTGGCGACGGCGCGCGCGATCGGCTACCCGCTGATCATCAAGGCCGCCGCCGGCGGCGGCGGCCGCGGCATGCGGGTCGTGCACACGGCCGACGACGTGCGCCGCGCGCTCGCCGCGGCGCAGGCGGAGGCCGAGGCGGCGTTCGGCGACGGCGCGCTGTACGTCGAGAAGTACCTCGAGGAGCCCCGCCACGTGGAGGTGCAGATCCTGGCCGACGGCCGGGGCACGATCGTCTCGCTCGGCGAGCGCGACTGCTCCGTCCAGCGCCGCCACCAGAAACTGATCGAGGAGACGCCGTCCCCCGGGGTGACGCCGCGCCTCCGGCGCGCTCTCTCCCGCGCCGCGGTGCGGGCGGCCGAGGTCGTCGGCTACGCCAACGCCGGGACGGTCGAGTTTCTGGTGGACCACGGCGAGCACTTCTACTTCATGGAGATGAACACGCGCGTGCAGGTCGAGCATCCCGTCACGGAAATGGTGACGGACGTGGACATCGTCAAGGAGCAGATCCGCATCGCCGCGGACGAGCGCATGACGATCCCCCGCGAGATCGAGCCGCGGGGACACGCGATCGAATGCCGGATCAACGCGGAGGACCCGGCGCGGGAGTTTCTGCCGTCGCCGGGGCCGATCACGGCGTTCGTCCCGCCCGGCGGGCCCGGCGTGCGGGTGGACACCCACGCGTTCGCGGGCTACACCATCCCGCCTTACTACGACTCGCTCGTCGCCAAGGTGATCGCCTGGGGACGCGACCGCGAGGAGTCGATCGCGCGGATGACGCGGGCGCTCCGCGAGTTCGAGGTGGGCGGCATCCGGACGACGATTCCCTTTCACCTCGCCGTGCTCGACAACGCCTTTTTCCGCCGCGGCGAGGTCTACGTCAACTTCGTCCAGCGGCGCATCGACCTGAGCGCGATCCGGGAGTAACCCCGGGCGCACCGTTCTACACGGCCCATTCGGGAACCGGCCGCCACGGTTCGCGGGCAGCCCGTCTACTGCCGATCGAGAGCTTCCGCGTGGTGACGGCGACGAACTAGGCAATCACGCCAGACCGCGGCGCTGTGCCCAAAGGAGCGGCATCACCACGACACGAACGGTGGCGTCGAGAGTACAGGGGGGAATGTTCCAATGGGTATCGCGCTCGGCATCCTGATCATCCTCTTGCTCATCTTTTGGAACGGCGTGAAGGTCGTGCGCGAGTACCAGCGGCTCGTCGTGTTCCGCATGGGGCGCAGCTTTGGCCCGAAGGGACCGGGCGTTGTGTTCTTGATTCCGGTCGTCGACAAAGCGGTCTGGGCGGACCTTCGCGAGGTGTTCCTCGAGATTCCGGCCCAGACGTGCATCACCAAGGACAACGCGCCGATCTCGATCGACTTCCTCATTTACTACAAGGTCGTCGACCCGCAGTTGAGCGTCATTCAGGTCGGCAACTTCGCCGGCGCCGCGCAGGGCATCGCGACCACCGGACTGCGCGCCGTGATCGGCGACATCATCCTCGACGACGTGCTCGCCAAGCGCGACCAGATCAACCAGGTGCTCCGCAGCAAGCTGGACGAGGCCACGGAGCGCTGGGGCGTCAAGGTCACCACCGTCGAGATCCGCGAGATCACGCCGCCGAAGGACGTGCAGGAAGCGATGACCCGGCAGATGTCCGCCGAGCGCAGCCGCCGGGCCCTCGTCACCGAGGCGGACGGGAAGAAGCAGGCCGCGATCACGATCGCGGAAGGCGCCAAGCAGTCGGCGATCTTGAACGCCGAGGGCGACCGGCAGGCCGCGATCCTCCGGGCCGAGGGGTTCTCGCTCGCCCTTGACAAGATCTTCAGCGTCGCCAAGACGGTCGACACGAACACGATGAGTCTGCAGTACCTTGAAGCGCTCAAGGCGCTCGGGGCGGGCGCGTCGACCAAGCTCGTGTTCCCGATGGAGTTCGCGCGGTTTCTGCAGCCGTTCGTCACGCCGCCCGCGAAGACGGACGGGGGAAGCCGCTAGCGCCGCGGGCGAACCGGAGGCGGCCGGAGGACGCTGCCGTTGACTTAACGGCTAAGTTGACCAACGCCGGAGGATTCACGGGCCCGGTTGGGTAAGGGCTTCCTCAGCAGCGGGGCGCGCCCGCTGGGGGGGAACACCATGGACAGGTGCGCGGGGGACTCTTGGACGGGGCTCACGGCGAGGGCGGCGGCGGCCTGGGATGAATCGTCGCGGCTGATCCGATGCGCCCGCCGGACCGCCGCGCCGTGGTACGAATTCCAGGAGCTGCGGTACGCGCGCAACCGGTTGTGGGCGCGCCTCGCGGCCGAGCGCCGCAGCTGGCGTCTGCCGGACTACACCCTCGAACTCGGATGAAACCGAAGTCAGCGTCCGGCGACTCTTAGGGACCGGTCACGCGAGGGGCCGCACGGGCCCCTCGACCGCGACGTCCAGCAGCACCGGACCGCGGGCCTCGAGAGCGCGCCTGAGCGCGTCCTCGAGGCCCGACGCCGTGACCTGTTCGGCGGCGACGCCAAAGGACCGCGCCAGTCCGATAAGATCCACGCCCGTCACGTCCGTCGCGGGATACGTTTCGCCGCGCGCGGCCAGGCCGCCGAGCCCGGCGAGCCCCTGCTTGAGTATCGTGTAGCCGCGGTTGTTGAGCACCACCAGCACGACGGCGATACCGTATCGCGCGGCCGTCCAGAGACCCTGCGCCGCCATGAGCAGGCTGCCGTCGCCGACGATCGCCACGACCCGGCGGCCGGGATGCGCCAACTTCACCCCGAGCGCCGCGGGCAGGCCCCAGCCGATGGTCCCGCCCTTCTCTCCGTAGAACGAGCCGGGGACGGAGCGCGGGATTCGGGCGAGCACGGCGGCGCGCGCCGAGATCGCCTCCTCGACCAGAATGTCATCGGGCGCAAGGGCGGCCGCGACCGCGTCGGCGACCGCCTCGTACGGTCCACCGCCCGATCCCGCCCGGGGCTCGGGCATGCCGGCACCGGCCGGGATGCGTGCGTCGCGGCCGCCTACCGGGCCCAGCGACTTCCTCAGCGCGGCCAGCGAGGCGCGCAGGTCGCCGGGCACCCCGACGGCCACCGGGTGATTACGGCCGATGAACGCGGCGGCCAGATCGAGATGAACGACGCGCGTCTTCCCCGAAATCGGGACCGCGCCGTCATAGAGAAAATGCTCGAACGGGGTCACGCCCACGGCGACCACGGCATCATGATCGGCGAGAGCGTCGCGCACCCCGGCCGCAAAGCGCGGAAGGGCGCCGCGCGCCTGCGGATGCCGCGTAGGGAAGATGAAGCGCGTCGGATACGGCTCCAACGCAACCGGCCAGCCCGTCTCATCGGCCAGCGCCCGCAGCTCCGCTTCCGCCCCGGCGTGCGCCACCCGGTCACCGGCGACGACGAGCGGCGCGCGGGCGTGGCGCAGCACGTCGGCGGCGGCCTCCAGTCCGGCGGGATCGGGCGCGACCCGCCGCGCAACGCGCGGTTCCACGTCCTCGACCTCCAGCTCTGTCGCGCGCAGGACGTCGAGCGGAACAGCCAGGAACACCGGGCCGGTCGGGGGAGTCAGGGCTTCCCCAAGCGCGCGCCGGAGCGCCCGCGCCAAGTCCGACGGGTGCGCGACCTCATACGCCCACTTCACGAGCGGCCGCACCCACCTGACCATGTCCGAATAGAGGAACGGCTCCTGCAGCGCGAGGCGCGTGTCTTGCTGCCCGGACAAGACCAGCAGCGGTGTCCCGGCGCGCGAGGCGTTGTACACGAGACCGAGGGCGTTCGCGACGCCGCCGGTGGCGTGCAGACTGAGCACGCCGACCCGTCCGGCCGCCTGGGCGTAGCCGTCCGCCATCCCGACGGCGACCGACTCTTGCAAGACCAGGTGGTATGCCATCTGCTCGAAGGACACCAGCTCGTCGAGCAGCGGCAGCTCGGTCGTCCCGGGATTGCCAAAGATCCGGTCGACCCGCGCCGACCGCAGCATTTCGAGGAGGGCGCGGGCCCCGGTCACGCGGGAGTCCTTGCGTCCGCCGGGCTAGAGGATCGCGGCGTGGGTCTCCGGATTGAAGACGTGCATCTTCTTCATGTTGAAGATGACCTCGGTCGTCTGTCCCATGCGCGCCTGCGTGTGCGCGTCCACCCGCGCAACGAGCGTGTGCGTCCCCGCGGAGAGATATAGGATCACGTCCGACCCGAGCGGCTCGTGGACGTCCACCTGCGCCCGCAGCACCGCGCCGTCGCCGCTGGCGTGCGCGCGGTCCGAGACGTCTTCCGGCCGGATGCCGAAGATGACCGGCTTGCCGGCCCACTCCGCGAGCGACGCCGACAGTTCCGCCGGCACTTCCGCCTTGAAGACGCCGCCGTCGACCATCAGCTTGCCGTCCTGCCGCGCGAGCTTCGTTTCGAGGAAGTTCATCGCCGGCGAGCCGATAAACCCGGCGACGAAGAGGTTCGCCGGCCGGTCGTACAGGTTCATCGGCGAATCGACCTGCTGCACCAAGCCGTCCTTCATCACCACGATCCGGTCGCCCATCGTCATCGCCTCGACCTGGTCGTGGGTCACGTACACGGTCGTGGTCCGCAGCCGCGCGTGCAGCTTCTTGATCTCCGCGCGGGTCTGGACGCGCAGCTTCGCGTCGAGGTTGCTGAGCGGCTCGTCCATGAGAAACACCTGCGGCTCCCGCACGATCGCCCGGCCGAGCGCGACGCGCTGGCGCTGGCCGCCGGACAGCTGCTTCGGCTTGCGCGCGAGCAGCGTCTGGATCCCGAGCAGCTCCGCGGCTTCTTTGACGCGCCGGTCGATCTCCGCCCGCGCGTACTTCCGCAGGCGCAGCCCGAATGCCATGTTGTCGTAGACGGTCATGTGCGGGTACAGCGCGTAGTTCTGAAAGACCATCGCGATGTCGCGATCCTTCGGCGCGACGTCGTTCACCACGCGCTCGCCGATGTAGATGTTGCCGGACGTCGCCTCTTCCAGGCCGGCGATGAGGCGCAGGCAGGTCGTCTTCCCGCATCCGGACGGGCCGACGAGGACGGTGAACTGCTTGTCGGGGATGTCGAGGGTGACGTCGTTGACCGCGGTGACCTGGCCGAACTGCTTGATGATGTGCTCGAGCAGCACTTTCGCCATGAGCCGTGCCTCCCGGCGGAAGACCAGTCTCCGCGCCGCGCCGGTGGCGCCGCGCCTGGGAGTTTCTTCCGCGCGTCCGAGTCCTACGACGCGGACCCTGACGTGCCCTTCAAGCTACCCCTCGCGCATGCGCTGCTTGAGGGCCGTGATGGCGTCGATCGGCGTCGGATCGACGCCGCGAAGGTAGGCGAGATAGACGCTCGTCAGGTCGCCGATCAGGACGAGCGAGAGGAGGCGCGAGAGGCGGCTCTCACCGCACCCGGTGACTTCCTGCACGCCCGCGACGCCCCGCGGCATCGCCTCGTAGGCGGCTTCCACCAGCCGGCGCGTCCGCGCGCTCTCGGTCCCCGAGAAGAGCACGACCATCTCGAGCAGGCCGGCGATCTCCTCCGCCGCCCCCCACCCCACCACTTCGTTGTGCGCAACCTCGGGGAAGGCGTGCCACGCGGCGACGGTCTTGCTGTTCTCGTTGAACTGGCACTTCCACCGGCGGGCCGCGGGCTCGACCTCCGGGCTCGCGGCGTAGACGAGCGGAATCCGCCCGTCGAAGCGGCCCGCGAGCCGCTTCGCGGCGTTGCGCTCCTCCGGCGCGGCCGGACCGAGGTCCCGGCCGAGCACGTCCAGCACGCCCGCCGCCTCTTCCACGTCCGCGGCGCAGGGGGGGCAGACTTCCCACCGCTCGAGCGCCGCGAGCACCGGGCCGACGAGGTACCCAAGCGCGGCGCGCGGCGGCAGGCCGCCGGGCACGCGCACGAGCGCCTGGCCCCGGGACTCCGCCAGCGCGGCGAGCCGGCCCCCGGACGTCACGGCCAGGAGCGAGGCCCCCGCCGCCACGGCCGATTCCGCGGCCTCGACCGTCTCGTCGGTTTCGCCGGAGTAACTGGAGGCGACCACCAGGGACCGCGGCCCTATATATGAAGGAAGACGCGCGTCGCGGACGACCGCGGCGGGGAATGGCAGCGCGGGGCCCAGCGCCGCCGCGAGCAGATCGCCCCCGATCGCCGACCCCCCAAGCCCCACGAAAACGAGGTGTGCCGGGCGGCCGCCGAGCGGCGTGAGATTCGCGGCCCGGCCGAGCCGCCACCCCTCCCGCAGCTGGCGAGGCAGCGACAGGACGATGTCGAGCATGCCGGAGGGATCGGCGGCGCGGTCCACCGCGCGTTCGTCCAGGGTGCGCATCGCGGACTACTTCAGGGGGCGGCAGCGCGCGCCCTGCCCGCAGGGGTGCTTCGCGGTGAGCCCGAACGATTGGCGGCGATGCCACATCGCAGCCAGCACGCGGCGATCGCGCTCGTGCACTTCACGAGCCCCCCGGTCATCGGCGGGGTGGAAGCCGTGCTGGGCCGGCACGCCCGCCTGCTCGCCGAGCGGGGCAGCGACGTCCGCATCATCACCGGCCGCGGCGGTCCGCTCGGCGGCCGGGTGCGGGTCCGGCGCGTGCCGCTGCTCGACTCCCGGCATCCGCGCGTCCTGGCCGTGACGCAGCAGCTCGCCGAGGGACGCGTCACCCCGGCGTTCGCGGCCCTGTCGGCGCAGATCCAAGAGAGCCTCGAGCGCGCGCTCGCCGGGGCGTCCGTCTGCGTCGTCCACAACGCGCTCACGCTGCACAAGAACCTCGCCCTCACCGCGGCGCTCCACCGGATCGCCGCGCGGCGGCCGCCGATCCGGTTTGTCGCGTGGTGTCACGACCTCGCCTGGACCAATCCGCAGTACCGCGAGGACCTCCACCCCGGCCAGCCGTGGCGCCTGCTCACGACGCCGCTCGCCGGCGCGACCTACGTCACGGTGTCGCGCGACCGCCAGCGCGCCCTCAGCGCCGCCCTGCGCCTCAGCACCTCGCAGATCGAGGTCATCCCAAACGGCATCGACCCGGCGGCGTTCCTCCGCCTCAGTCCCGCCGGCCGCTGGCTGGCGGAGACGCTGCGCCTCTGGGACCAGCAGGTCGTGCTGCTGCTGCCGGTCCGGATCACGCGGCGCAAGCAGATCGAGTACGCGCTGCGCGTGACCGAAGAGCTGGTGCGCCGCGAGCTGTCGGTGCGCCTCTTGATCACCGGCCCGCTCGGCGCGCACAACCCGCGCAACCGCGAGTACCTCGACGAGCTGCGCGCGCTGCGGGCCGCGCTCGGTCTCGAAGAACAGGTGGTCTTCTGCGGGGACGTACCCGGTCCGAGAGGCGCGTCGATCGCGCTCACGGACCGCGTGATCGCCGACCTGTACGCGATGGCGGACGCGCTCCTGCTGCCGAGCCGCGAGGAAGGATTCGGGCTGCCGCTGCTCGAGACCGGCCTCACCCGCGTGCCGGCGTTCGTCACCGACATCCCGCCGTTCCGCGAGATCGGCGGCGACGCGGTGCAGACGTTCGGCCTCGACGACTCGCCGGCGGTCTGCGCGCAGCGCATCATCCACGGCCTGATGGACGACCGCGGCTACCGCCTGCGCCGGCGCGTCCTCGGCACCTACACCTGGGACGTCATCATGCGGGACCGGATCGTGCCCCTGCTGACGCAGCTCACCGCGGCGGCCAAGCCGACGTGACCGGCACGGCCTGCCCCTGGCGGTCCGCCGTCGACGCGTGGTTCGCGCGCAATACGTTCCACGCGCGGGAGTTCAGCGACCTCCAGGCCCTGGCGGCGCTGAAGCGCCGCCAGGGCCTGACGATCAGCCTCGGCCTCCCGGCCCTCAACGAGGAAGGCACGATCGGCGACGAGATCGCCGTCCTCCGGCGCGCCCTCATTGACGACGTGCCGCTCCTCGACGAGATCGCCGTCATCGACAGCGGCTCCTCCGACCGCACGGTCGCGGTGGCCCGCGGGCTCGGCGTACCCGCCTACCAGCACGCGGAGATCCTGCCTGAAGCGGGGACGTTCGACGGCAAGGGCGAGGCGCTGTGGAAGAGCCTGCACGTCCTGCGCGGCGACCTCATCGTCTGGCTCGACACCGACATCCGCAACATCCACCCGCACTTCGTCTACGGCCTCGTCGGGCCGCTGCTGCGCGACCCCCGCATCGCCTACGTGAAGGGGTACTACCGGCGGCCGCTCACCGACGGCCCCTCCCGCTCCGCGAACGGCGGCGGGCGCGTCACCGAGCTGACCGCGCGGCCGCTCCTCAACCTGTTCTTTCCGGAGCTGTCCGGCGTGATCCAGCCGCTCGCGGGCGAGTACGCGGGGCGGCGCGATCTGCTCGAGCGCCTGCCGTTCTTCACCGGGTACGGCGTCGAGATCGGGCACCTCATCGACATCCTGGAACGGTTCGGCCTCGACCGGATCGGACAGGTCGACCTCGACACGCGCGTGCACCGCAACCGCGAGCTCGGCTCGCTGTCGCTCATGGCGTTCGCGATCATCCAGGTCGTGATGGCGCGCGTGGGCGACCGCGCCGGCTATCCCCTCCGCGGGCAGATGAACACCGCGATGAAGCTGATCCGCACCGCGCCGTCCCCCGCCCTCGACGTGAAGGAGCTCCGCGAGCACGAACGGCCGCCGATCGTGACCGTGCCCGCCTACCGGACACGGGGCGCCGCCGTCGCGATCCGCGACTGACCGCAACGTGTCGGCCGGCGACGTCCTCCAGCAAATCGCGCGCGATGTCGCGGATCCCCGCGCCTGGGCCGCGGTGGTGGAGCACGCGGTCGCGCTGCTCGTCATCGCGATCGCCGCCTGGGCGGCCCTCGTCTTGCTCACGTCAACGATCCGCCGGGCCGCCCGCCGTGCCGGCCGCCCGGTCACGCTCGCACCGCTCGCGGAAAGCGCCGTCCGATACGCGGTCGCAGTCGCGGCGCTCGTCCTCATGCTCCAGACCGTCCACGTCAACATCACGACGATCCTCGCCAGCGCCGGCATCGCCAGCCTGGCGTTCGGCTTCGGCGCGCAGTACGTGATCCGCGACGTGCTCGCCGGACTGTTCCTCCTGTCCGAGGGCCTCGTCCAGATCGGCGATCTCGTGCGCCTGGACGCCGACACCGGCACGGTCGAGCGGGTCACGCTCCGCACGATGCAGATCCGCAAGTTCAACGGCGAGCTGCTGACCGTGCCGCACGGCACCGTCACGCGGATCGGCAATTTGAGCCGCGGCCTCGGCCGCGCGATCGTGCAGGTCACGGTGCCCTACCGGGCGGACATCGGCAAGGTGCTCGACGTGCTGCGCGGCGTGGGCCGGGAGTGGGCGGCCGCCCATCCCGACGACGCCCGCGGTGTGCCCTCCGTGGACGGAGCGGTCGACTTGAAGGACACCGGGGTCACGGTGCAGCTGTCGGTGCTGGTCCCGGCGGGACGCCAGGGGGCCGCGGAAGCCGCGATGCGGCAGCGCATCCTGGAAATACTCGCCGAACAGGGAATAAAATTGGACACGCGCGTTTCTGTTACAATGTGATCGAGCCCTAAAACCGGGCGCGGACGTTCGCGGCGGGACGGAGGGTACCGGCTCACCCCCTGAGTCGGTGGGGGACCCCCGATGCGGAAGGTTGCGGCGCATTCCCCGTGAGGCAGATGACGAAATCCGGCGCGAACCTGGTCTTCACGCTCCATACGCATCTTCCGTTCGTGCTGAACCACGGCCGCTGGCCGCACGGCAGCGACTGGCTGTGCGAAGTCGCCGTTGAATGCTACCTGCCGCTGCTCGCCGCGCTGCAGCGCCTCGCGAACCAGGACGTGCGCGCCGGGATCACGATCAACTTCTCTCCCATCCTCAGCGAGCAGCTCGCGAGCGCGCCCTTCCGCGAAGAGGTCGACGCGTTCCTCACGCACCGCCGCGAGGCGTGCGACAGCACCCGGCGGTACTTCATCGACCGGCACGAGACGCATCTCGCGAGCCTGTGCGACTACTGGGCGGCGGAATACGACCGGGCGCGGGCGGACCTCGACGCGCTGCACGGCGACATCCTCGGGGCCTACCGGCGCCTCGCGGAGCGCGGGACGGTCGAGCTGATCACGACCGGAGCGACGCACGGGTACATGCCGCTCCTCAGCCGTGACGAGAGCGTCGATCTGCAGTTCCGGGTGGCGGTCGCGACCCACGTCCGGCACTTCGGGACGGCGCCGAAGGGGGCGTGGCTGCCGGAGTGCGCCTACCGGCCGCGGTATGAGTGGACCCCGCCCGTCGGCCCGAACAGCGGCAAGGTCCGCTACCGCCGCCGCGGCGTCGAGGAGCTGCTGTCGACCCACAACCTGAGCTTCTTCTACACCGACATCCACCTGATCCGGGGCGGACGCGCGCTCTCCGCCTACGGCGACTACTTCCCGCGCCTGAAGGCGGTGCAGGGACCGGACGCGCAGCTCACGCGGCGAGGCGACCACTCTCCCTACCTGCCGCATCACGTGGCCTCGCGCGGCGGCACCGGCGACGCGGTCGCGTTCGTGCGCGATCCCGAGTCGACGCTGCAGGTCTGGAGCCGCGACTCCGGCTACCCCGGCGACGGCGAGTATCTCGAGTTCCACAAGCGGCACTTCCCCGGCGGACTCCGCCTGTGGCGCGTCACCGACTCGAAGGCGGACTTGGGGCAGAAGCAGCCCTACCAGCCGGAGCGGGCCGCGGAACGCGCCCGCGCCCACGCCGAGCACTTTGTGAAGCTCGTTGCCGACGTCCTGGCGCGGCACGCCCGCCGCACCGGCGGGCCGGGGGTCCTCTGCACCCCGTTTGACACCGAGTTGTTCGGACACTGGTGGGCCGAAGGACCATCCTGGCTCGAGCACGTGCTGCGCCTCGCCGCGGACAGCCCCGTGGACCCGACGACGGCCTCGGCGTGCCTCGACCGGTTCCCGGTGCAGCCGGCGGTCACGCTGCTCGAAGGCTCGTGGGGCGAAGGCGGCGACCACCGGGTCTGGCTGAACAAGGACACCGAGTGGACCTGGGAGATGATCTACCAGGCGGAGGACGACCTGTGGGCGTTCGCCCAGACGCCCGGATGGGCGCGGCACCCGCTGCAGCGGCGCCTCGTCGCTCAGTTGGGCCGGGAGCTCCTGCTGCTGCAGGCCTCGGACTGGCAGTTTCTCATCACGACGTGGGCGGCGCGCAACTACGCTGAAACGCGCTTCGCGGAGCACTGCGCGGACTTCCGGCGGCTGCACGAAATGGCGAAGCGCGTGCGCGACGGCGGCACGCTGACCTGGGACGAAGAACAGTTCCTGGGGACCAAGGAAGGACAGGACTTCTGCTTCCCGGACGTGGCGGACCACATCGAGGCCGCCGCGGCGCTGCCCAAGGCCTGACGTGGCGGCCCGATCGCGGATCCTCGCGCTGATTCTGGCCGGCGGCCGCGGCGAACGGCTTCACCCGCTGACCAAGGACCGCAGCAAACCCGCCGTGCCCTTCGGGAGCAAGTACCGGATCATCGACTTCGTACTCAGCAACTTCGTCAACTCGCACATCTACTCGCTGTACATCCTGGTGCAGTACAAATCCCAGTCGCTGATCGACCACATCCGCCGCGGCTGGCGGCTCGGCGGCCTGGTCCCCGAGCAGTTCATCATCGCGGTCCCCCCGCAGATGCGCTGGGGCGACATGTGGTACCGGGGCACCGCCGACGCCGTGTTTCAAAACCTCAATCTGGTCCGCGACGTCGATCCCGACCTCGTCGCGATCTTCGGCGCCGACCACATCTACCGGATGGACCTGCAGCAGATGGTCGACGCCCACCTCGCCCACCGCGCCGACGTCACGGTCGCGACGCTGCCGGTGCCGATCGAGCAGGCGTCGGGTTTCGGCATCGTCGAGACCGACGACGAGGGCCGCGTGATCGGCTGGGAGGAAAAGCCCGCCTCGCCCCGGCCGATGGCCTCCGATCCGCGCAAGGCGCTCTCCTCGATGGGCAACTACATCTTCAACACCGACCTGCTCGAGGACGTGCTGGTCGAGGACGCCCGCCGCAGCACCGACCACGACTTCGGGCGGACGATCATCCCGGAGCTCTACCCGTACGCGCGCGTCTTCGCCTACAACTTCCTGGACAACCATATCCCCGGCCTCCGGCCGACGGAGGAGCGCGGGTATTGGCGGGACGTCGGGACGATCGAAGCGTTCTGGCAGGCCAACATGGACCTGCTCGGCGCGTCCCCGGCGCTCGACCTTGACAACCCGCGCTGGCCGATCCTGGCCGCGCCCTTCGAGGGTCCGTCCGCGCGCATGGTCGCCGGCGAGGTCACGGACGCGATTCTCGGCGAGGGCTCGGTCATCGCCGGCGGGACCGTGCGGCGCTCGATCCTCGGCCAGGGCGTCGTCGTGGAGCGCGGCGCCGTCGTCGAGGACAGCGTGATCATGGACAACACCATCGTCGGCAGCGGCGCGCGCATCCGCCGCGCCATCGTGGACCGGTTCAACATGATCGAGTCGGAACGGACGATCGGCTGGGACCGCGCGCGGGATCTCGAAGCCGGGCTGCTCGACGTGCCGTCGGGGATCGCCGTCATCCCGCGCGGCACCACGCGCGTGCGGGGAGCGGTGTCGGTCGCGCGTTGACGCGCCGAACGGTTATCGTAAACGCGTCCGCCACCCGCCGCCAGAAGCCCGGGGGCCCCCGAGCATTCGCATCACTCCCGCGAATGCTTGGGGTGGGGTGATGGCCGACCGTCCGCCTGCCGGCGCACCCGGCGCCGGCCACCATGAAATCAACGCCGGATCCGCCGGCGGGCCCCCCGCCCGCCGCATCTGCGTCCACGGGCACTTCTACCAGCCGCCGCGCGAGAACCCGTGGCTCGAAGCCGTCGAGGTCGAAGACTCCGCGCGGCCGTACCACGACTGGAACGCCCGCGTGACCGCGGAGTGCTACGCGCCGAACGGCGCGTCGCGCGTGCTGGACGCGGAGCGCCGCATCCTCCGGATCCTCAACAACTACCGGCGCATGAGTTTCAATCTCGGGCCCACGCTCGCCGCGTGGATGGAGCGCGAGGCGCCGGAGGCGTACGCGCGGATCGTGGACGCCGACTGCGCGGCGCTGCCGGAGCGCGGCGGGCACGGCAACGCGATCGCGCAAGTCTACAACCACATGATCCTGCCGCTCGCGACGCGCCGCGACAAGGAGACTCAGGTCCGTTGGGGGATCGCCGACTTCCGCGACCGCTTCGGCCGTCCCCCGGAAGGCATGTGGCTCCCGGAGACGGCCGTCGATACGGAGACGCTCGAGGTCCTCGCGCAGAACGGCATCGCCTTTACGATCCTCGCCCCGCACCAAGCGGCGCGCATGCGCCCGCCGGACGGCGAGTGGATCGACGTCGGCGGCGGACGCATCGATCCGCGGCGGCCGTACCGCTGTACGCTGCCGGGCGGCGCCGCGATCGCGCTCTTCTTCTACGACGGGCCGATCGCGCACGACGTCGCCTTCGGCGGCCTGCTCGACAGCGGTGACGCCTTCGCCGCCCGGCTGCTCGGGGGGTTCGTCGCGGACGACCCGCGGCCGCAGCTCGTGCACATCGCCACGGACGGCGAGTCCTATGGACACCACCACCCGTTCGGCGAGATGGCGCTCACCTACGCCTTCGAGGTGATCGACTCGCGGGGGGAGGCGCGCCTCGCGAACTACGGCCAGGTCCTCGCGGATGCGCCGCCCGACCACGAGGTCCAGATCGCCGGGCCGACCTCCTGGTCGTGCGCCCACGGCGTGGAGCGGTGGCGCTCGAACTGCGGCTGCCGCGCCGGCCATCCGGAATGGTCGCAGGAGTGGCGGCACGGGCTGCGCGAGGCGCTGGACTGGCTCCGCGACAGTCTCGCGCGAGTGTTCGAGGAGCACGGCCCCCGCTATCTCCGCGATCCCTGGACCGCGCGGGACGGGTACATCAACGTGATCCTGGACCGGACCTCCGGCACACTCGACGCGTTCTTCGCCGCGCACGGCCGGGCGGACGGCACCGAGGCCGGCCGCGTCCCGGCGCTGCGCCTGCTCGAGATGCAGCGGCACGGCATGCTGATGTACACGTCGTGCGGATGGTTCTTCGACGAACTGTCGGGCATCGAGGCGGTCCAGGTGATCAAGTACGCGGCGCGAGCGCTGCAGCTGGCCGAAGAGTTCGGCGAACGGCTCGAGGACGAGTTCGTCCGGCGCCTCGGCGCGGCCAAGAGCAATCTGCGGCAGTGGCGCGACGGCGCGACCGTCTACCGCCGGGCGGTGCGGCCCTCGTTCGTGACGCTGCCGCGGGTCGTCGCGCACTACGCCATCAGCTCGCTCTTCGAGTCCTACGCCGAGACCGAGGAGGTCTTCTGCTTCACCGTCCGGCAGCGCGACGTCCGCCGCGAGGACGTTGGCGGCCACGCGTTCGCGACCGGCCTCGTCACGGTCACCTCGCAGGTCACCGGCGAGGAATCGACCGCGGCCTACGCGGTGCTGCATCTCGGCGGGCACGACGTCCAGTGCGGCGTCCGGGCGGACGCGACGCCGGAGTGGTACGACGCGATGAAGCACGGCGTCGCCGGCGCCCTGGTCGAGCACGGGGCCAGCGCCGCGGTGCGCATGCTCGACGCGCAGTTCGGCGGGTCGCTGTACGGCCTGCGCGACCTGTTCAAGGAGGCGCGCCGCAAGATCCTCGGCCTGCTGATCGAGGAGCGGCTCGGCCGGTTCGAGGGCGTGTACGACTCCCTCTACGAGCAGTCGCGCGCCTTGATCGCGCTGATGCGGGACTCGGACGTGCCGATCCCGCCGGCGCTCCGCATGGCCGCGGATGAGACGCTGACCCGCCGGATGGTCGCGGAGCTGCGCGCCGCGATGACCGAGCCGCTGTCGGATCGCGCGTTCGAGATCGCCGCGGAGATGGTCACCTTCGATCTCGTCGGGGATTGGACCGACGCCGCGCCCCTTCTCCGCCGCGTGATCGAAGCCCGCGCCGAAGGCCTGCGCCGGCAGCCGCTCGGCCCCGACCTCGATCAGGCGCACCGCCTGCTCGATCTCGCCGAGGCCCTCGGCGTCACCCCCAACCTCTGGCAGACCCAGAACACCTATCACGCCGCGGCGATGGCCCACATGAGCGACCTCCACGAGACGCTCAACGCCTCGGACCGGGTCACGCTCTTCTGGAAATTGGGCGAGCGCCTGCACTTCAACCTCGACGCGCTGCGGAATCCCGCCGGCTGACCCGCCGGGCTACCGCTTCGTGCGGCAGCGGCGCTCGGGCTGACGGAACGCGCGGGCGGCCGTCAGATCGACGGACGGAACTGGTGGTGCGGGAACAGCATCGGCGTAATGAGCGAGAGAATCATGCCGAGCAGCACGATCACCGCGACTACCACCGTCCACGCGATCGCGGCGCGCGTCCAGGCGCGCTGGCAGGCGAGGAAGTCGTCGGCGTCGCGCCACCGCCGCGTCTGCCAGGCGATGCGCTTCCCGTACATCCCGTAGACGATCCAGACGATCCAGATGGTGGGCGACACGATCACGCTGAACACGAACGCGAGGAGCGCGTGTCCCCACGCCCGCATCGCCAGCAGGTAGATCCAGCTGAAGAACGCCGCGCCGTAGGATGGGGAGTCGATGACCTGGCGGCGGTAGGCCTCGTCGGGCGTCCCGGGGGCGCCGGCCGGGCCCGCAGCGGCCGCCGGACCCGCTCCGGCATGCGGCATGTCCGTCATGACCGAGCCATGTTAGATGGGCGGTGCCGGGCCCCCTGCCGGGCGCGGCGCCGGCTTCCTATCGTGCGGCGGGCGGAGCGGCCTCGCGGGTGAGTCCCCGCAAGAGGTGCACGGCCGCCTGCTTGTCGAGCGGCTCGTTCAGGTTGCCGCACTTCGGAGATTGGATGCACGAAGGGCAGCCGGCCTCGCACGGGCAAGACTCGATGACTTCGAGCGTGCGGGCGAGCAGCCCGTCGAGCAGCTCGTAGCCTTTCTCGGTGACGCCGACGCCACCCGGATAGCCGTCGTAGATGAAGATCGTCGCGCGGCCGGTCTCGGGGTGCACCGGATAACTCACCCCGCCGATGTCCCACCGGTCGCACATCGCAAATAACGGCAGGAGGCCGATCGCCGCGTGCTCGACGGCGTGGATGCCGCCCGCGAGGTCGAGCCCTCGCGATTCGATCTCGGCCACGACGGACGGCGGCAGCGCGAGCCAGAGCGCCGTCGTGCGCAGTTCTTCTTCCGGCATCTCGAGCGAGTGGACGCCGAGCACCGTCTCGCTCGCCAGCTGCTTGCGGCGGTACTCGATCACCTGGTTCGTCACCCGCACGTCCCCGAAGCACGCGACGGTGCCGGGCGCGCCGCCGATCGGCCGCGAGGCGCGCTCGCCCTGGATCGCCAGGTCCGTGAGGACGCGGGCCTCCGTGTAGTAGCCGCCGTCGTCGCGCTCGACGAACGCGTGGCGGGTGTCGACGTCGAGCCGGAGGACCCGGTAGGCGTCGCCCTGATGCAGATAGATCGCGCCCGGGTGCACCTGCTCGAACGCCCGCGACGCGTCCACCGTCCCGATGAGACGCCTCGACTGCGCCTCCACGATCCGGTAGGTGTCACCGGAGGCGGCCCGGATGTCCACCTGCCGCGCCGGGTACGCGCGCGTCTTAGGATGCCAGCGCTCCCGGCGCCGGACCAGCTCGCCGAGGCCTTCGAGCGCCTCGGCCACCTCCGCCATGCGCGGCCCGAACAGCGCCCCATCGCCCGGCCCGAGCGCCAATTCGGCCGCCGCGCAGCGCAGGTGCGCCGCGAGAATGTACGGGTTCTCCGGATCCACGGTCGCGTGCTCGACCGGCCGCCCGAAGAAGTACGCCGGCCGGCGCATCAGGTACTGGTCGAGCGCGTCCTCGAGGGCGATCAGCACCGCGAGCGCGTCGCCGCTGCCCCGCCCCGCCCGGCCCGCGCGCTGCCAGACGCTCGCCATCGTCCCGGGATATCCGACCAGCACGGACGCGTCGAGCGCGCCCACGTCGATCCCGAGCTCGAGGGCGCTCGTGCTCACGACGCCGAGGAGTTCCCCGCGGAAGAGGCGCTGCTCGATCGCCCGCCGTTCTTTGGCGAGGTATCCGGCGCGATACGGGCTCACCTGCGCCGCCAGCGCGGGGACGTCGGACAGCGCATCCGCGGCGTAGCGGTACACGAGCTCCGTAATCTTACGCGCCTTGGTGAAGACGATCGTCCGGGCGGACTGGCGCACGAGCGACGCGAGGAGCCACGCCGCCTCCGAGTAGGGGCTCCGCCGCCGCATCTCGCGTCTAGCCATGACCGGCGGATTCCACATCACAAACCGGCGCGGTCCCCGCGGAGCGCCGTCGTCGTCGACGAGCCGCACCGGCCGGCCGGTGAGCCGCCCGCCGAACTGCTCGGGATTCGCGATCGTCGCGGACGTACAGATGACCTGGGGGTCGGCGCCGTGCACGCGGCACGCCCGCCACAACCGGCGCAGCACGAGCCCGACGTGGCTGCCGAAGACGCCGCGGTAGACGTGCATGTCGTCGAGCACGACGTACCGCAGCGACCGGAGAAACGGCCGCCACCACCGGAAATGCTGCGGCAGGATCCCCACGTGCAGCATGTCGGGGTTGGTGAGGAGGATGCGCCCGGCCTGGCGCAGGCGGCGGCGCTCGTCGGCCGGCGTGTCGCCGTCGTAGGTCCCGAAGACCAACCCCGGAATCAGCGACGCAAACTCGCCGATCGCATCCGCCTGATCCTGGGCAAGAGCCTTGGTGGGATAGATGAAGAGCGCCCGTGCCTCGGGGTCTCGAACAAGCGTCTCGAGCACCGGCAGCAGGTAGCACAGCGTCTTCCCGCTCGCGGTCCCGGTCGTTACGATCACCGACTCGCCGTCGCGGATCGCGTCGAGCGCCGCCGCCTGGTGCGTGAAAAAGCGCCCCACCCCGCGCTGACTCAGCGCGTCGGCAAGCGGCGCCGGAAGCGGCCGCGCCGGATCGGCATACCGCGCCGGCCGCGCGGGAAACGTCTCCTCGTGCACGATCTGATCGCGGTACCGCGGATCGCGCCGGATTTCGTCGAGCACGCGGGCAACGTCCATTGCCACGAACTTCGGGGTAGTGCGGACGGGGGCCTTGCGCGCGGCCGGAACGCCGCGCCAACAACAAGAATCTAATTTTCACTCAGTGGCCGGTGAGTTTGAGTCCAATCGCCAAAAAGCCAGAGAGCGTTATACCGAGGAGCCAGTAGAATTGGCGGTCCGCCCTGGAAAACTGCCGGTCCATCCGGCCCAGAAGCTCAGTTCTGAGTCCGGTGATCTCTGAGCGCAGTACGCTTCGGAGGCCGGTGATGTCGGAGTGCGTCTCATCTCGGAGACCGGCGATCTCCGCGCGGACCTGCGCAAAGCCGTGTCCATCTTGTGTTCGAGTGTGGAGAGCCGGCCCTCAACGGCACCAAGACGCCCCCCGATCTGCTCGTACGCACCTTCGAGGCGAGCGGTCCTGAGTTCCCAAGCGTCTGCGGCCATCAGCGAGAGCTCCCTTGTTCAGTATCTTATCACGCCGGTGTGTCACCGCTCGACGACGGCACCCGACCGGTCCCGCACAAAGCGGTCAGACGTCGCCGCAGGTCCGGGCCCAGTGAGTCTAAGGCGGCCCGCTCGACCACGAAAACGGGGCGTACCTGTCTCACCCAACGGCGCGCCGCCCATCTCCGGACGACAGTCTGCGCCGCTTCGCCGCCGCCGAGCAATCGAAACACCAGCGCGGGCTGGACGCGCATTTCGATGGGCCGATCGCCGCGACACACGACACGCGGGAAGGCCCCGCCGGCCGAACTGCTCAGCAAAGTCTCGATGAACACGCCGAAATCGTGATCAGGCGCCGCCGGGCCGCGATCGGCCGGCCGGACCCCTGCGGCGGGAGCCGATGCCGCGGATATCGCCGGCGGCGCTGTACTGCCGTGATCCCGTCGCCGGCGGCCGTGCTCGCGCCATCTCAGATAGTGCCTGATGGCGATCTCCACGGTGGACGGCGCCCTATCCGGCACGAGGCGCGCGTACGGCGGCCGGGCATGGAATGGTGGACACCACACGCGCGCCGGTGACAGTCCGGAACATCGGACAATGATCTCGTCTTCCATGACGCCGATGCCTTGAAGCGTCTCGGGCCGTCGGAGCGGCGCCTCGACCAACCGTGTCTGCTCGGTTTCCTGCCGGCCCCTTCCGCTCCAACCTCGGCTTCGCGATACCTGAGCGATGACGGTCGTCCCCAGCGCGCGGCTGAGCCGCTCGGCGTCCGGATCGGCCAATGACGGGAAGTAGATCTTGGTCACGAAATTGGCCGCAATTGCCGCCCATCCACTGGCACCGTAGACGGATTCCCCCTGAGCCTCGCTCTGCACGGTGGCGACGATCGCAACCTCTCGGCTGCGAAAGGTCGCGAGGAGATCGGCCAACCCGGGCAGCGGCCCCCATGCCGGCAATTCCTCGAGGACGTACACGACCGGCACCGACTCGTTGCGTTCGCGGGGCCGGAGCATCTGCGCGGCGAGCGTCCGCATCAATAGCTGGCACAAGCTCCGGAGGCGAGGCAGGGCGGCCTGGGGCACGCCCACGAGCAGAAGCGTCGGCTCGCGGCGCAGCCGCGCCAACTCGATGTCATCCTGCGGCCGCACGCCCTGCGGATCCGCCGTCGCCAGCGACACACGTTCATCACTCCAGGACTCAAGACGCGCGGCGATGCCCTGTAGGATGCCGGCCCGATCCTTCGGCAGCATCGCGCCGTACGCGCCAAGATGCTCCGCGATCGAGGCGGCGCGCGGATGGCCGCGGACATACCCGGCCACCGCGTCCGGCCCCGCCTCGGCCAGGGCCCGCAGCCGCGCCACCGAGCGAGCCCCGCCGTCCGTAACAAGCGCCCAAGTCAGCGCCGCGCAGACGTGGCGTTCGGCTCCGGTCCAGTACCCGTAATCCGCGCTCTCGCCGCCATCGTCGGGAAAAAGCTGCACCGCGAACTCGGACGCGTCGCCGAGCGACCGGCACGTTGCCAGAGGATTCCAGCGCAGCGAGGAGCCGTCCAACGGCGCGAACACAAGAACGTCGCGCCCCCGACGCCACCACTCCGAGGCTGCGCCCGCGAGGCTATCGCGCTCGCCGTACTTGAGGTCGAACGCCACGACGGAGACGCCGGCCCCGGCGGCATCCACCAGCACCGGCAAAGTCAACGCGGTCGTCTTGTGCGCGCCCGTCAGGCCTGTGACCAGGACGTGCCGCGCAAGATCTGCATTGGGCAGGCACAGTCGAGGCCCCCAGAGACACAACGGAGGCGCCGCACCCGAAACCTGCCGCCATAACGTCAGCGCGGCCGGCCAGGGCGGCGAATGGCCCAACGGAAACCACGCCCCCGGGGACGGCCGCAGCCGGCGGCGCAGTTTTCTTCGCCCCGCAAACCGAGCGCCGGCCGGCGTCATCAGCGGACGAACGGAATGCCGTACCCTTCGGGAACTGCGCGAAACGTCACGCCGCACCGCCACCCTTGCCACGTGATGAAGCCAAAGACGGCGTATCCGCGGCGTTCGTAGGTCCCGAGATCGGCCACCAGCGGAGCAAGCGCCTTCGCCGCTTCGAAGATCGGATCGCCGGGCGTACGGGAGCCGGCCGCCAGACGCCGGAGCTCGGCGAGGTCGTTCGAATCGTGACGCAAAGCCGCCCAAATCGTCTCCGCGAAGCGGGTTCCGATGTCACGGCCGCGCCCGATATCCGGAACGGCCGCGGCCGTACCTTCTGATGCGCCCGCCGCCGCGGTGACAAGAACCATGACCGCACCCGGTCCTGGACACCCGGTCCAGAAGTACGGTACAAACGGATAGACATCGACGTCCACGGACGCCTGCGGCCAATGACGCACGACCTCGACTCGTCCCGCCGCCGCGTCGATAAAAGAGAGCACCGCGTTGGTGGAGCCGGCGGGGCCGGCTTGCCCCCGCCCCGGTATCGGCGCCGCGGATGCCGCGCAGACCGCAGTCACGAACGCGAGAGCCATTCCCCTCGAGCAGTGCCTCCGTGGCCGGACGCACCGTCCGCGGCCGGTCACTGCCACGTCCGGCGATGCCCGCGCAGGACCGTCGCGTCCTGCGCCCCGCCTCGCCCACCCGAATCCGCCGCGCGCTGCTCGAGCGGGATGCCGGCGCCGCCGGCGACGTTCGCGGCCGGCGGTCTGCCGGCCGCCCGTCCGTACGCCGCGGCGATCTGGCCGCGGGCCCACATCGGGCCGGCGAGCACCGCCTCCCCGAAGGACGGGCCGTCGACGAACTGGCCGACGAGGCGCTCCACGCGAAGCATCGCGTAGATCCCGATGACCGTACCGACGAGCATGAGAAACAGCAGCACGGTGAGCCGCCACAAGAGCGACCCGAGCCCGAGAAGACCTCCGCCGGCCTGCGGGTCGGTTGGGAGCGCGGCCGCCACCTCACGAAACGGCACGATCACAGCAAGGTACAGCGCGGCGGCGTGGACGAGCCGCACGCAAAACACGAGCAGCCCCACCCGCACGATGATCATCGCCCAGCGCGCCGTCCAGCGCTGCGTCGACGGTGCCGCGAGCAGCGCCACGGCGAGCGGCGCGAGAAAGATGGCGAGCAGCAGCGTCAGGTGAGCGAAGAACAGGATCGCCAGGTAGACGGCCGTACCGATCCCAAACAACACGACGCCAAGTCCCGCGCCGCCCGCAAGGACCGCGATCGCCCACGGATATGCGAACCATGCCGACGACACCCGAAGCATCTGGCCAAATTGCGGCACGAGCGTACCCTGCACGAACTGAGTCCAGGTCTGGCCGATCAATCCGTCGAGGACGGCGGCGCCGGCGCTGCGAAAGGTGTCGAAGCCCAGGAGAATCGCGCGGGTCAGGCCGCCGATTCCGGACAACATCCCGCCCGCCAAGATCAGGCGCGCGAACGCGCCGATGAGATCGGGCTCCCGGCCCGGCCGCGTCGAGACTGCGACGTGGCCGAGCCACAGCACCGACAGAACGGCCCATGCCAAGCGCATCACTGAGTCGGTTGCGCCCGTCGAGACAAGCCACGTGTCGAAAGACAGGAAGACGTCGCCGATGGCGCGTTCGAAGCTGTTCACCGCCGGCGGTCAATAGAGCGGATCGAGCACGATCTCGTCCGCCGGCTCGCCGGCGCCGTCCAGCAGTTGTTTCAATAACGCCGTGCCGCCGCGAACCGTGTCGGCGACACCCAGGCGCGCGTCGAGGGCGTTGCGGTCGCGCTCGAGATCCCGCTCCGCCAAGAAGCCGATCGTCGAGGCAAGAGCGCCGACTTGACCGCTCAACTGGGCGGTCTGCTGCATGAGACCGGTGACCCGGCCCGCGAGAGCGACTGTCAGCGCGGCCTGGTTGCGCAGACCGGCGCCTGTGCCGGCGACCAGCAACTCGATCCCGGCCCGCGAGCTGGGAAGGTTCTGCGCGCCCGCGACCAACTGGTCGGCGGTGGCCTGCGCGGCGGTCGCCGCGGCCGGCAACGCGGCATCCTCCACCGCGGCACCGGCCAGCGCCGCAGTCGCGGCGATCGCGACCTCTTGCTGGGCGGCGCCGGCAATGACCTGCTGATCCGCCGACGCGATTGCACCCGCCTCATGGGACAGTTCGGTGCTTCCCGCGATGTCGGCTTCGTGCCTGATCGCGGTCCCGTCCGCGGGGTCCGGCGCTTGAAGCTTCGACAGCGCGGCAGCGATGACCGCACGCCAGCCGTCCGGCAGCCCGGCAATCCGCGTCGCGACGTCGGCCGGTCCAGCCGCGCCGGGCAGCTCAATTGGAAGCGGAAGGACGATTCGCCCCAGCGCGGCGGCCGCGGTCTGGCGCAGCAGCTCGAGCCACTGCCACAACCCGTCCATGCGGCTCTGCACCGCGGTGAGCACCTGCTGCAGCGTGGCGGCGAGCACGCCGGGATCAATGGGATCGGCGGACGGCACGAATGGCGGGGTGGCGAGCGGTCCGGGGCCCGGAACCGGCGGCGGCCACGGAAGGAACTGCGGCGGAGCCGCTTGGGCCGCGGCCGTTTGACCGGCGAGAGCCGGCAACGGCAGAATCGCCGCCACGACGGCGCACAGTGAGAGAACGGCGACAGCTCGGATTATCCGCATACGTCCCTCCGTTGGCGGGCTAGGTGCTCGATGGCGGGCCACGTCCCGACTTGCGCGGCCAGACGATCGCGTTCGCGGCGCTCGGTCGCGGTGGTGGTGCCGATCAGGTAATCTTCGGCGATCTCGCGCAGGACCACGACGCCGCCTTCGCGGCCCTCGAGCAGGTCGAGGAGAATCAACACCTCGTTCGACGCGCCGCGCTGCTGCGTCAGGCCCTTCCACAGCATCCGATGCTGGTCGTTCAGGTTCAGGAGCGGCGCGACCCGATCGACGTCGGCGGCCCGTGTCAGGACTTTAAGCGGCGCGTTCTCCAAAATGCCGCGGGCGTGCTCGCTCTCGAAGTCCGCCAGGCGCTGGCTGATGGCCATAATGCCCGCGCCAAACTTCCGGAACCGGCGGAACATTCCCACCAGCGATTCCGCCGCGACCCGATTCAACAGCGATGCCCACGTCTCGTCGCTCACCACGTATTTGAGACGGCCCGAATCCGCGCGCACACGCTGGTAGATCAAATGGTTGGCCAGCAGCGCGACGATCGGAGTCAGTTCCGGGTATTGCTCGTCGAGCCCCTCGGTGTCGAAACAGACGACGTCGGCGCGCAGGTCCACGCTGGACGGCCGGTCCAGGAGGCGGCCGTATACCCCATCGCCGATCCACAACTCAAGACGGCCCGCGATGTCGCGCGCCGCACGCCAGTCGTCGGCGCCGGTTTCGCGCCGCCGGCCTGCTCGAAGGTCCGCAGCGTGTGACAGAGGTCGCGCAGGTAGACCGCCCCGCCGGCGGCGCGAACATAAGTCTGGCGAATCCCCGCGTCGATGAGCGCCATCTCCCGGCGGCCCGGCGCATCGCCGGGCTCGGCGATCATGAGCGCGACGAGGGAGCGGAGAAGCCCGAGGTGCGCCGGGTCCGGCTCCGCCTCGCCGGGCAGCAGGGCAAACGGGTTGATCGAAATCTCGGCGCCGGGATCGATGTGGACGTATTGACCGCCGTACACCTCGCAAAATGTGCGGTACGCGCCCCCTTTGTCGACGACGAAGACGACGGGATCCAGGACGAGGAGGCGGGACAACCAAGCGAGCGCAAAATGGGTCTTGCCGCCGCCGGACTCGCCGACGACAATCGCGTTCCACGACGGCAGCCGGGAATCGAACGGATCGAGAGCCACGAGGCTGTGCGCCCGCGTCGTGAGCAGGCAGACCGGGCGCGCCGAGCCGCGCCACGGCGCGGCGCACGGAACGAAGTCCGCGGCGTTGCTCGTCAGCATGCGGAGGAGGCGTTCGTTCGGCAGTCCGCTGAACGGGGCGAGCTGAAAGAACTGCCGCCGAAGCGCCACGGATTCGATGCGGGCGTCCACACCGGGAATCTGCCGGAACGCGTCGAGCGCCCGCCGGGCGGCGTCGCGCGCCCGTTCGGGAGTCCGTTCCTGGATCACCACCGCCGCGCCAACGCGCATCACACGCTCGCTGGTGAGCTGCATGAGATCGAGCGCGCCGGCGATCTGCTGCTCGACCGCGCGGGCGTTGGAGTCGCCGCCGTCCTGCGCGAGTACCGCCTGCCGGCTCAGCCGGCCTTTCAGTTCGAGGCGTTTCAACTGATCCGACCGGCGATCGTTCCAGACCTCCACAACGACCCAGTACGTGCCCGGCAGCTCGAGCAGCGGCGCGATCACGTTCGGGGTTGTCGGCTGGTCGGGCAGCACATCCATCGCGACGACGGCGTGCGCGAAGCCGTCCATCCACAGAAAGTCCCAGCGTCGGTAGAGATCCGACCGCACCACGGCGGTTCGCAGCGAATCCCGGCCGAAGGACGGCGACGCGCCGAGCAGCTGCCGCGGAATCTCAAGCGGCGGATCCGGCGGGACGGCCGGAGGCATTCCCCGCCCTTTGCGGCCGGGATTGAAGAAGCGCCAAATCAGCGCGGTTAGCTCGGCGTCCTCGAGGGGCCGCGCGCTGAATCCACATCGCGCGCAGTGAGTGACCATCACCTCGCGAAGCGCGCGGAGCTCGACCTGGTGGAGCCGGTACGTGCCCGCGTCGACCGGGGTCCACCATCGCCGGGGCCGGCGCGCGGGATGGTACGACAGATCGAGGACAAGACGATAGTTGGCAAAGCGGCCCGCGTCATGCGCTTCGACGAGCGCCGCGGCGCGGCGCCGGTGGAGATCGCGCACGCGCTCGGATCGTGCCCCGGCCGCGACCGCGGCATGACCGCGCAGAATATCCCGGCAGTCGTCATGGATCTCGAGCAGCACGCGAAGGCATTCGCCTTCGGGAACCGCGGCGTTGAGTAGAACGCGCAGATGATCATTGCTTCGGGCCAGCTGCGCGGCGTCCCACAGTTCGGTTCCCGGAAGGGTCAGATCGAAGCCGAGCCTGTAACTGCCGTCGCGAAGCGCGACGGCGCCGTCCCGTACCGCCCAATACGGCAGCTCACGCGTCAGATTGCCGGGGGGATCTGCCGGGGACACCGCGGCCTCACACGACGTACGGATTCACGTCCGGGTCGGGCCCAAGGACGTATGCGTTTGGCTCGCCGACGAACTCGATGAAGTGTTTGAGGAAATGACGCGGCGCACGGTCGCGCAGGCGCCGCCACACGGCAAACACCAATCCCGTGGCGCAGGCGGACACGCCGGCCTCAGCCCGAGGCCACCCCATAGCGTGTCCCACAAACAGATCGCTCAACCTGGACAGCACGACAAACGCCACGCCGAGCCCAAACCAATCTTCGAGTTCGACGCCGAGAAACGTGACCGGGGCGTCCAGTTTACGGTAGACGGCGTGGCGGGGCAGCATGAACGCACCTTCGTTCGCGGCGCTTATCCGTGGATCATGCGGATGATCTGCCCGCCAAAAAACAGCACCACGGAGCCGATGATGACCCACAAGGCGTTGCGGATGCCGTTGCGATGATCCGCGATGATCACCGCCCCAGCCACAAGCAGCGCGGCCGTGGCGTATGCGAGGCCGAAGGCGCCGGACAGGCTGAGCGCGGCCTGATTGAACAGGTTGGTCAGCGGCGCAAAGAGATCACCGCTCGGGGATCCGACAGACTGAGCACGGGCGGGGCCCGGCGCGCTCAGCACGACCGCAAGGGCGAGGCCTGGGGATGTCAGCCGCATCTCAGGGCGTTCCCGTCACCAAGATGACGCATCGAGTCCCGGCGGGAATCTCGAGTGTTTCCACCGTCGCCGCGGACGCCTGAGGGTTCAACGTATCGGCGAGGCGTGATGCGGCGTACGTCCATGCCGGCGCGGCGCCGCCGACCGACATTTGGGTCGCACCGTCCACCACAGTGACCTGACCGGCCCGGGCCAGCGCTTGCATGTAGTCCGAAACGGCCAGCACCACGGCGCGGATGGCGGACGCCGCCGCAGCTCTAGGACGGACGGCAACCCGGCCGGACAGCCCGTCGGACAGCGACTCCGGATCAAGCGCAACACCGCTCACGGGCGTAACGGCTGCCCGCGATCCGCCGGACCCACCGGCGGCGTCGCCGTCCGCCGTCCGGAACGAAATGTGCACCCGTCCGTCCGGTTCGGCCTCCGCGTGACCAAGCCAAGACGATCCGTCGACTCCCTCGGCGATCACCGGGACCGGAGGCACACCCGCCGTCACAACGACACCGGTCGCAAGCCGCGCCGCGATCCGATCGCCGATTTTTCGAGGCGCACCCGTCGGCAATCCGCGAGTCTCCTCGGACGTCCCGGCGCGCGGCGCGGGCGCGGGCCCGGTATCGCCCCCAGCATCACGGGCATATACGACCGGGGAGCGAGGCGTGGCGTCGACGTTGGGCGAGAGGATGCCACTCGACTCCGGCTGGCGGTTGAAGACGACCGGCGGCGGAAACGCTCCGCCGACAGGTCCGGTTCCCGGGAAGGCGGACGGTAGCGGCAGAACCGGCACAGGCGGTAGTTGCGACGGCGAAGGCAAACGCGTCGACGCGGCGCGCCGCACGGCCGGCAGCGCCATCCGCGCGGCCGGCCCCGGGGTCCATAGAAGATTCTCCCTGGCCTCGGCGCGGTGCAGCGCTGGGGTTGCGCCGGCCGCAGATCCGCCGGGTCGGTGTGACGCACGGACGGGTGGCGGCGAAGTCGACGCGCGGTGGGAACGGCCCAGCAGCGACGACGCGCCGGCGGCGATCAGCATGACCGCGGCAAGGGCCAGCGGTACCGTCGCGGCGACGCGCCGCTTTGCGAGAAGGCGGTCGCCCGCATCGCTTTCGTACTCGCCCCACCCAAAGAGCGCCTTTCGCAGAAGCGTGCGCCGATGGCGCCGGTGCAACACGCGCTCGCTGTCAAGCCGGATGTCCGAGCCGGAGAGTTGCTCCAGCACTTCGGAATAGAGGTCGGGCGACTCGCCGGCGAGCCGCGCCAAGGCCTGGGGCACCGCCGCCGGCGAAAGATCCACGGTATCGCCCAGTACTGCGCGAATGCGGGCGGCGGATTCCGGGGCCAGCATGATTTCCATGTCGCGCCTCACGAGATGCTTATATGCTAAGATGTGTACACATCACTATAGGGCAGGACGGGCGCGCGTCAAGAGGCGAACGCGTGCTCCTGACAGAACGAGGAGACTGCGATGTCCTCCCCCCTCGATGACGACCGGCGCCTAAGCCCCGACGCGCTCCGCCGCACCAGCGATCCCGCGAGCCTTGGCTTTCAGACCACCGCCGAAGTGCAGACGGACGGCAGTCCGCGGCTGGTGGGCCAGCCGCGGGCGGTGCGCGCCCTCGACTTCGGCCTGCGCGTCGATCAGCCGGGCTACAACGTCTTCATCAGCGGACCGCCCGGGACGGGGCGCATGACCTACGCGCGGTCGGCGGTCGAGGAGGCGGCGCGGGCCGGCCGGGTGCCTCCGGACTGGTGCTACGTGCGCAACTTCACCTCGCCGAGCCAGCCGATCGCGATCCTCCTGCCCTCGGGCATCGGCCGGAAGTTCCAGCGCGACGTCCGGGAGCTGCTCGTCGAGATCCGGGAGGGCCTCCGCCAGGCGTTCACGAGCGAGGCCTACGAGCGCCGGCGCGCGGAAGTCGTGAAGGGCTACGAGCAGCGGGTGGGCCAGATCTGGGAGCGCCTCGAAGCCGAGGCGCGCACGAAGGGCCTCATGCTGCAGCGCACCCCGACCGGGATCGCCACGGTCCCGATCGATCTCCAGGGCAAGCCGATCCCCGAAGAAGTCTTCAACCAGCTGCCCGAGGCCGACCGGACGAAGCTGCAGCAGCGCACGACCGAGCTCGGGGACGCGGTGACCGAGGCGCTGCGGCAGGTGCGCGCGCTCGAGCGCGAGGGCCGCGACGCGCTCCGCGAGCTCGAGCGGCAAACCGCCCAGTACATGATCGACGCGCCGGTCGCGCGGCTCCGCGAGCGGTACGCGGACCACCTGCGGGTCCTCGCGTTCTTCGACGCCGCGAAGCAGGACATGCTCGACCATCTCTCCGAGATCACGCAGACCGGCGACGAGGAAGGCGGCCGCCCCCCCGCCGAGATGCTCGGGATGCCGCGGCGCGACCCGTTCGCCCGCTACCAGGTGAATCTGTTGGTGGACCACGCCGACACCAAAGGCGCGCCCGTCATCATCGAGACCAACCCGACCTACTACAACCTCGTCGGGCGCGCGGAGCTCCGGGTGGAGTTCGGCGCGCTCATCACCGACCTCACCATGATCAAGCCGGGAGCGCTGCACCTCGCGAACGGCGGATATTTGATCTTGCACGTGCGCGACGTGCTGACGAGCCCGTTCGCGTACGAGGGCCTCAAACGGGCGCTGCGCAGCCGCGAGATCCGCATCGAGCCGCTCGGAGAGGCGGTCGGCATGCTGCCGACGGCGACGCTGCGGCCCGACCCGATCCCGCTCGACCTCAAGGTCATCCTGGTCGGCACCCCCTACCTCTACCACGCCCTTTACGCGCTCGACGAGGACTTCGAGCAGCTGTTCAAGATCCGCGCCGATTTCGATACCGTGGTGGAGCGCACGCCCGAGACGATGCGGGAGTACGCGCGGGCCATCGCCGGGATCGCGCGGCGCTGCGGCATCTGCGAGTTCGACGCCGGGGCGGTGGCGGAGATCATCGACCACGGGGCGCGGGTGGCCGGCGAGCAGGACAAGCTCAGCACCCGCTTCAACGAGGTCACGGAGATCGTCTTCGAAGCGGCCGCCTGGGCCAAGCAGGCCGGCCGGAACGTCGCCACGCGCGACGACGTCCGGCGCGCGGTCGAGGAGAAAGACCTCCGCAGCAACCTCATCGAGGAGAAGATCCGGGAGGCGATCGCGTCCGGGCAGATCCTCGTCGACACCCAGGGCCGCGTCACGGGCCAGATCAACGGGCTCGCGGTGCTGCAATTGGGAGATTACATGTTCGGGCAGCCGAGCCGGATCACGGCGCGCGTGTACGTCGGCTCTCGCGGGGTCGTCAATATCGAGCGCGAGACACAGATGTCGGGCCGGATCCACAGCAAGGGCGTGTTCGTGCTGTCGTCGTTCCTGGCGAGCCGGTTCGCGCAGCAGGCGCCGCTCAGCCTCTCTGCCTCACTCACGTTCGAGCAACTCTACTCCGACGTTGACGGGGACAGCGCGAGCTCGACCGAGCTCTACGCCCTCCTCAGCGAACTGTCGGAGATCCCCATCGATCAAGGCATCGCCACGACCGGCTCCGTCAACCAGCGCGGCGAAATCCAGCCGATCGGCGGCGTCAACGAGAAGATCGAAGGCTTCTACTACACCTGCAAGGTGCGCGGGCTCACCGGCGGCCAGGGCGTCATCATTCCCCACCAGAACGTCCGCAACCTGATGCTGCGCGGGGAAGTCGTCGACGCGGTGCGCGAGGGCAAGTTCCACGTCTGGGCGGCGCGGACGATCGACGACGGGATCGAGATCCTGACCGGCGTCCAGGCCGGGACGCCGGACACGAACGGCAACTATCCGGCGGACTCCGTCAACGGACGGGTCAAGGCCCGGCTGGCGGACCTGGGGCTGCGCCTGCGGCAGGCCGGACCCGATCGCCGCGACAGCGCCCCGCAGACGATCATCATGCAGTCCGGTCCCCCCTCACCGCCGGTGCCCGGGCCGCCCCCCGGTCCGCCGGAGCCGCCGCCGCCCGGACCGCCGCCCGGCGGTCCGCCGCCCGCGTCGCTCGCCGATCGCGAGCCGGACAAGCCCGATCCGTTCGCGCCGTAAGCCGGGTGAGCGCCGCGACGGCCGGCTTTAATTACATGTTTGCCGGCCGCGGGTCGGCCGGCGGTGGGCGACCTGCGGAATGGGACCAGTCCGCCGCGGACTGGTCCGCCCGGAGAGCAGCAGGCCGATCCGGGTGTAGACGCGGCTGAGCCCGGCCGTCGTATTGGGATCGTCGGCGCCGCGCCGCGTCAGGTAGTCGTGCAGCATGCAGAGCAGCATGCCCGACGACATCCGGTTGAGCAGGCGGCGGCTCGCCCGCGCGACCGCCTCCAGTTCCACGATCTGCTCCTCGAGGACGTCGTCGTCGAGGTCTTCGCCGGCGCGCTGCCGGCGGGCGTGGACGAGCTCGTGCAGGATCGTGAACTGCTTCTCCGGCGCGGGCAGGCCCGCTTCCACCCAGATCTCGTTGCCGTCGTCGCCCATGTTGAGCAGGCCGTCGAAGGTCGTGTCCGGGCTCAGCGGGATGTCCGTCAGCTGACGGGCGAGCGTGCGAAACCGTCTGAGGTACTTCTCTCGGATCACATACGAGCGCTTCGGGAGCCGCGTGAGGCGGGCGGCCCGCTTTTTGGAGCGAATGAGAACGACCCCGCGCGTCGCAGGACGCCTCAGGCGCAGCGCGCGGGTTCGTGTCTGGCCCGACATAGATCCTCCCCGGTGAATTCAGTACATGCGATTACCGGGCGAAACGAGCGCCCGGCGCGGAATGTTCCACCCGGGCGGGCGAGGGCGATCGAATGTTCGCTTCGACCGGCGGCGCCGCTACCCGTTCTTTTCCCCGGGACGGCGCCTTCGCGGTGGAGGCACTAGGCGGCCGGACTCGGCCTGTGCTAGATTGGGAACGGCCCCGATCGTCTAGGTCGGCCTAGGACATCGGCCCTTCAAGCCGATAACGCGGGTTCAAATCCCGCTCGGGGCACCATCGAACACACGCACGATTATGCTCCGGGCCACCGCCGGCGCATCGACTACTCCGGCTGCAGCTCGAGGGCGGCCAGGACGTCGCTCCGCCCGAGCTTCTTCGCCCGGTCGACGGGCGTCTCGTCGTCGTCGTTCTTGATACCCGGGTCGGCGCCGTGGCGGCGCAGCAGCGCCACGATCTCCGCGTGCCCGTTGTCGACTGCGAAGTGCAGCGGCGTATCCCCGTATTTGATCCGCGCGTTGGGATCGGCGTGCTCGGACAGGAGGTACTCGGCCAGAGCGAGGTGGCCCTGAACCGCCGCCGCGTGCAGCGGCGTCCGCCGCCAGCCCCGCGGGTCGCCGTCGACCTGCCAGCGGTTCAATCCGTTCACGTCGTGATTGCCGCGCGCGAGGATCGCCTCGACCCGCTCCACGTCGCCGGCCCACGCGGCGTTCCACAACTCCTCAACCTTCGCGCGCGTCCCCTCGTAGATGCTCTGCCGGACCGCGTCGCTCAAAAAGCCGCCTTCGTCGCTGCTCTGCCGCCGCTTTGTCACGCGCGCCTCCGCACACCGGCATAGTCCTACGTATGACAGGGAGCGCGGAACGGCCTCCCGAAAACCGTAGGGTGTTCGTCGAGATTCTGGTGCTGTCGATGTTCGCGGGCGTGATCGGCGCGCTGCTCGGACTCGGCGGCGGCATCATCATCGTGCCCGCCCTGACGCTGCTGATCGGCCTGCCGATCCGGTACGCCATCGGCGCGAGCATCGTCTCGGTCATCGCTACGAGCAGCGGCGCCGCCGCGGCGTACGTGCGCGGCGGCCTGGCGAATCTCCGCATCGCGATCGGCCTCGAAGTCGCGACCACGGTCGGCGCGGTGTCCGGCGCGTTTCTCGCCGGACACATCTCCGTCCGTGTGCTCTACATTATCTTCGGGCTGCTGCTGGCCTACTCGGCCGTCGCCCTCCTGGGGCGGGTGCAGATCGAGCTGCCGGGCGACGTGCCCTTCGATCCGCTGGCCGGCCGGCTGCGATTTCACGGCGATTACCACGATCACGTCCTTGAGCGCCGAATCGCGTACACCGCGACGGCCGTGCTCCCGGGCAGTCTCATGATGTACGTGGCGGGCCTCATGTCGGGGCTGCTCGGCATCGGCAGCGGCCTCTTCAAGGTGCTGGCCCTCGACGTGATCATGCGCCTGCCGATGAAGGTGTCCACGGCGACGAGCAACTTCATGATCGGCGTCACGGCCGCGGCCAGCGCGGGCGTGTACTTTTCGCGCGGGGACATCCACCCGATCGTCGCGGCGCCCGTGGCGCTCGGCGTGCTGGCGGGGGCGTGGAGCGGCACGCACGTGATGCAGCGCCTGCGGAACACGACCTTGCGCAAGCTCTTCGTCCCGGTGCTGGCCGTGATCTCGGTGGAGATGATCCTGCGTGGACTCGGAGTCTAGGCCGGTGGGCGCCCCCGCCGCCGCGACCGCGGCGGGCCACGAACCCGACGCGACCGCCAGGGTGCTCGGCACCATTCTCCGCGTGGGCGTGCTGATCTCGGCGGCGATCATCCTGGTCGGCGTGGCCCTGTTCGTGCACCGGCGCGGCGCCGCCGCGGTGCTGTTCGGACCCCGTAGCCTGCCCGCCGGCTCCGGCGAAGACCCGAGCACGCTCGGCGAGCTGCTCGACGCGCTCCGGAGCAACGCCCACGTACCCGTCGCGGTAACGGACATCGGGCTCCTGACGCTCATGGTCACGCCGGTCATCAGCGTCGTCGTTTCGCTGATATCCTTTGCGCGGGAGCGCGACTGGACCTATGTCGTCCTGGCCGCGATCGTCCTCTGCATGCTCGCCCTGGGATCCGCCCTCGGCCACATTTGAGGCCGCGCGTCCCCCCTACCGGCCCGTCCACCGGGGCGCGCGCCGCTCGTTGAACGCGGCGATGCCCTCCCGGCAGTCGTCGCTCGCGTAGAGCATCCGCTGCAGCTCACCCTCGAGCCTGAGGCCGTCCTCGAACGGATGCGTGAGCCCGTAGCGGATCGCCTGCCGCGCGGCGCGGACGGCGAGCGGCGCGTTGGCCGCGATCGTCCGCGCCGTGTCCACGACGGCCTCGGTGAGATCGGCCGCCGGCACGACCGCGTCGACGAGACCGATCCGGTGAGCCTCCGCGGCGCTCACGCGCCGGCCGGTCAGCACGAGGCTCATCGCCCGCGCGGGCCCGATCAAGCGCCCGAGACGCTGGGTCCCGCCGGCGGCCGGGATGATGCCCCGGGTCACCTCCGGGCAGCCCAGCTCCGCGGTGCCGGCCGCCCACCGCAGATCGCAGCCCAGGGCGATCTCGCAGCCTCCCCCGACGGCGAGCCCGTTGATCGCCGCGATCGAGGGAATCGGCAGCGCCTCGATCGCGAGCGGCACCTGAACGATCGCGCGGTTGTGCCGCCAGATCTGCTCTTCGGTCGCGCCGGCCCGCTCCTTAAGATCGGCGCCCGCGCAGAACGCGCGCCCCTCGCCGGTGAGAATCAGCACGCGGGCCGCGGGGTCCTGCCCCACCGACTCGAGCGCGGCGACCAGCTCCCGGCAGACCGCGGTGCTGAGCGCGTTCAACGCGTCCGGCCGGCGCATCGTCAGCGTGACGATGCCGTCGCGCGAGTCAACCGTCATCAGTGGCGCAGCCATTCTCCATCCCTCCCCCATCGATGCGCGTTCCTCATGCCCGCGTGCGGTGCCGCGCCGCCAGCGCGCCGACGGCGCCGGCAACGGCGTCCGCGAGTTCGTCCGCGTCCTGATCTGTGATCGTGAGCGGCGGCGCGACGATCACCGGGTTGTCGGTGAAGGCGAGCATGCCGCGCTGGCGCAGCTCCCGCTCCAGCCGGTCGATCCCCCGCGTCCCGAGCGGCAGCGGGTCGCGCGTCTCGCGGTCCGATACCAGCTCGACGGCGGCCATGAGGCCGAGCCCGCGGACCTCGCCCGCGATCGGACAGTCCCGAAGCCGCGCCGCCAGCCCGTCCGCGAGGCGCCGGCCGAGTGAAGCGGCCCGCGCAACGAGCCCCTCGTCCTCGATGATCCGCAGGCAGGCGAGCGCCGCGGCACAGGCCGCGGGATGGCCGCTGTAGGTGAAACCGTGCGGCACCAGCCGGCGCGCGAGCCGCTCGGCGACGTGCCGCCGCAGCGCGACCGCGGCCAGCGCCTGGTAGCCTCCGGTCATCCCCTTCCCGAGAATCATGATGTCCGGCGTGACCTGCCAGTGGTCGCACCCGAACCACCGTCCGGTCCGTCCGAATCCCGTCACGACTTCGTCGGCCACCAGCAGCACGCCGTACCGGTCGCAGATCGCGCGCAGGCACGGCCAGTACTCGGCCGGCGGGACCAGCACCCCGCCCGGGCCGGGCACCGGCTCGGCGAAGACGGCGGCGACCCGGTCCGGGCCCGCGTCGAGGATCGCCCGCTCGACTTCGTCCGCGCAGGCGAGCGTGCACGCGTCGAGTCCGGCGCAGTGCGGACAGCGGTACCGGTACGGCGCGCGAACGAACCGGATCCCGGCGAGCGGCGTGCCCATGCCGCGGAGGAGAGCGCGATCCGGGTCGCTCAGCGAGGAACCGGCGTAGGTGCTGCCGTGCGCGGAGTACTCCCGGCTGATGATGACGCGGCGGCGGCCGGCGCCCGCGGCGCTGTGAAAGCGCCGCGCGAACTTGAGCGCCGTGTCCACCGCTTCCGATCCCGTCGGCACGGGGACGATGCTGTGGAGGTCGCCGGGCAGCACCGCCCGGAGCCGTTCCGCGAGAGTCTCCACGAGCGGCGACGCGGCGTCCGTCAGCGGCGCGAACGACAGCGTCCGCAGCTGGTCCGCGATCGCGTCGATGATCTCGGTCCGGCCGTACCCGACGAGCGCCGCCCACAACCCCGACCGCGCGTCGAGGTAGCGGCGTCCGTCCGCGTCCCAGACGCGCGTCCCCTCGCCCCGGACGAGCCGCAGCGGCCCGCCGCGGCGCGCGAGGGCGGTCTGGACCTGGCCCTGGTACCATACGGAGGGCGCGGACGGCTCCGATTTCGTGGGTGCCGGCCGCCGGGCGGCCCGCTGTGATTTCATGTTGGCCGGACGCGAGTCGGCCGGCAGGTGCGGCGCGGGCATCGGCGAGTGTGTTCTCGGCAGGAAGGGCCGGGACCCGCAGGAAAATGCTCCCGGCATCCGCCGGCCCGGGCGCAGGCCCGGCTTTGATCCCATGGTTGCGGGCGCGCCGCAGGCCCAGGGGCGCCCCGCCCGGCGGTGAGGAGGCGTAGCGATGGCCGTGAAGCAGTATCCGCTGTTCATCGGCGGACAGTGGGTGAACGGCAACGGGCGCGGCGTGTTCGAGGTCCTGAACCCCGCGACGTCGGAGCCGATCGCCGCCGTCGCCGACGGCAGCGTCGAGGAAGCCCGCGCCGCGGTCGACGCGGCCGCGCGCGCGTTCCCGGGCTGGGCCGCCCGGACCGCGCTCGAGCGGGGCGCGATTCTCCTGAAGGCGCGCGACATCCTGACCTCGCGGCTCGACGCGCTTGCACGCCTCGTCACCGACGAGAACGGCAAGCCGGTCGCGGAGGCGCGCGGCGAAGTGGCGTTTGCGATTCAGTACCTGCCGTGGTTCGCGGAGGAGGCGCGCCGCGTCTACGGCGAGATCGTGCCCCCGCCGGTGCCGCACAAGCGCCTCTGGGTCGTCCGCCAGCCGCTCGGCGTCGTCGGGGCGATCACGCCCTGGAACTTCCCCGCCACGATGGTGCTGCGCAAGATCGCGCCGGCGCTCGCCGCCGGGTGCACCGTCGTGCTGAAGCCGGCGAAGGAGACGCCGCTCACGGCGATCGAGATCGCGCGCGCCTTCGAGGAGGCGGGGCTCCCCGCAGGGGTCTTTAATGTAGTTGTGGGCCGGCGCGCGGCGCCGATCGCCGAGGTGTTCCTCACGGACCCGCGCGTACGCAAGATCGCATTCACGGGGTCCACCGAGGTCGGCAAGACGCTGATGCGCGGCGCCGCCGATCAGCTCAAACGGCTCACGTTCGAGCTCGGCGGGAACGCCCCGTTCATCGTCTTCGACGACGCCGACCTCGACCGCGCCGTGCAGAACGCCGTCGCGATCAAGTATTTCCGGGTCGGCGGCCAATCGTGCATCTGCGCGAACCGCATCTACGTGCAGCGCGGCATCGCGGACCGCTTCCTCCCGAAGTTCGTCGAGGCGGTGAAGGCGATCAAGGTCGGCCCGGGCACGGAGCCCGGCGTCCAGGTCGGGCCGCTCATCAACGCGGAGACGCGCGAGAAGATCGAGGCAATGGTCGCGGAAGCGGTGGGCCAGGGCGCGCGGCCGCTCGCCGGCGGCCGGCGGCTCACGGACGGGGCGTTCGCGCGCGGCTACTTCTACGCGCCCACGGTCCTCACCGACGTAAACGAGGAGATGCGCGTCTCCAAGGACGAGACGTTCGGCCCCGTCGCGCCGATCCTGCCCTTCGACACCGAGGACGAGGTGATCGAGCGCGCCAACAACACGACGTTCGGCCTCGCCGCCTACCTCTCGTCCCGGGACCTCGCGCGGGTCGTCCGGGTCAGCGAGGCGCTCGAGTACGGCCTCGTCTGCGTGAACGACGCCACCGGGTACACGCACGAGATCCCGTTCGGCGGCGTCAAAGAGAGCGGCCTCGGCCGCGAGGGCGGGCAGCACGGCATGCACGAGTACACGGAGGTCAAGTCGATCTCCATCAACATCTCGTAGCCGCGGCACGGCGGCGGATGCAGCCCCAAGGCCAGATCACGGATATCACGTGTGACGTGCTCGTCTGCGGCGCGGGCCTCGGCGGCGTCGCCGCGGCCCTGCGCGCCGCCCGGCTCGGCCTGCGCGTCTGTCTGACCGAGGAAGCGGCCTGGCCCGGCGGGCAGGTCACCACGCAGGGCGTCTCCGCCCTGGACGAACACCAGAACATCGAGACGTTCGGCGGCACCGCGGCGTACTACGAGCTGCGGAACGGGATCCGCGCGTACTATCGCAGCGCGTACCGCCTGTCCGCGACCGCGGAAAGCGCCGGCCCGCTCAATCCCGGCAACGCCTGGGTGAGCTCCCTCTCGTTCGAGCCGCGCGCCGCGGCGACGGTACTCGAGGCGATGATGGCCGGCCCCCACAACTCGGGCGCGCTGCAGGTCTTCTACCACACCCGGGCGATCGCGGCGGAGGTCTTCACCGGCGAGGTCCGGTCGGTGCTGACGCGGCAGACCGAGAGCGGCGCGCTCATCCGCTTCCACGCGCGGTTCGTGCTCGACGCGACCGACCTCGGCGATCTCCTGCCGCTCACCGCAACGCCGTACGCGGTGGGCGCGGAGTCGCAGGCCGAGACCGGCGAGCCGTCCGCGCCGGCGGCGGCCGACCCGACCTGCTTCCAGTTCCTGACCTTCCCGTTCGCGGTCGAGTGGCGGCCCGGCGAGAACAACACGATCCCGAAGCCGGACGGCTACGACACGAACCGCACGGCGCAGCCCTACAGCTTCGTCTACAAGACGGCCGACCCGGTCGCGCCGGTGTATCAGATGTTCGGGACGGCGCCCGGAACCCACGGGGCGTTCTGGACCTACCGGCGGGCGCTCGACGCGACGAATTTCGACGACCCGCGCATTCCGAACGACGTCAGCATCATCAACTGGACGAGCAACGACTACCGTGGCCCCGCGCCGATCGACCGGACCGCGCTCGGGCTGGCGGCCCTCTACCGCGACGCGCGCCTCTTGAGCCTCGGATTTCTCTACTGGCTGCAGACCGAAGCCCCGCGCGACGACGGCGGCGCCGGCTACCCCGAGCTGCGGCCGCGCCCGGATGTAATGGGAACCGTAGATGGCGTGTCACAGATGCCGTACATCCGCGAGGGCCGCCGCCTCAAGGCGCTCGTCACGATCCGCGAGCAGGACATCGCCGCCGCCTCACAGCGCGGCGTGCGCGCCGCGCCGCAGGCCGCCTCGGCCGGCGTGGGCCTCTATCCGATCGACCTCCACGGCTGCAGCATCAACACCGTCAGCCTGCCGACCCGGCCGTTTCAGATCCCCCTCGGCGCGCTCGTGCCGCGGCGCACGACCAACCTGCTCGCCGCCGCGAAGAACATCGGCACGACGCACCTGACGAACGGCGCGTACCGGGTGCATCCGGTGGAGTGGGCGGTCGGCGAGGCCGCGGCGCTGCTCGCGGCGTTCTGCCTGCGCGGCGGCCGCACCCCGCACGAGGTGCAGGACAACCCGCGGCTCGTCCTGCGGCTGCAGCTCCTGGCGATCGACCAGGACGTTCCGCTCTACTGGTACGACGACGTGCCGATCGGCCATCCGGCGTTCGCCGCGACGCAGCTGCTCGCGGTCGCGAACGTCTGGCCGGGCAGCGACGACACGCTGTCGTTCCGGCCCGACGAGTCCGTCAGCCAGTTCGACGCGAAGCGGGCCATCGTCGCCGCGGCGGAGATGGTGCAGGCGGCGGGCGGCCGGGCCTCGCCCGCGAGCGCCTCGCTGCAAGTCACCATGGGCGACGCGTTCACCCCCATGACGCGCGACGCCGCCTCCCAGGCGCTCGCGGACGCGCTGCCCGACGCGGGCGGGCCGCCGGCACCGGCGCTCTCGGACCCGCCGACCCGGGCGGATCTCGCCCGCATCCTTGCGGTTGTCGTCCGGCACGTCATCGACAGCGACCGGCTCGGCGGCTAGTCGGGTGGACCAGTCGAAGCCGCGCGGGCTGCCGTGGCCCGTGATCGCGACGGTGTGCCTCGGCACGTTCATGGGCGCGCTCGACAGCAGCATCGTCACCGTCGCCTATCCCACCTTCACCGCAACGTTTCACGTCCCGGTCTCCCTCGTTCAGTGGGTCGGTGTCGCGTATCTCCTCACCTCGGCCAGCCTTGTCGCGATCTTCGGCCGGATCTCCGACATGGTGGGCCATAAGCGCATCTACGTCGCGGGGTTTACCGTCTTTCTCGCCGGCTCGGTTCTGTGCGGGGCGGCGACCGGGATCGGCGCCCTCATCGCGTTTCGGGTGCTGCAGGCGGTCGGGTCGGCGATGCTCGTCGCCAACAGCGTCGCGATCCTCTCGCATACGGTCGGCGGGGCGCGGATGGGCACGGCGCTCGGCATGCTCGAGACCGCGGTGTCGGTCGCGCTCGTCGTGGGACCCGTCGTCGGCGGACTGCTCATCCAGGCGTCCACCTGGCGGATGATCTTCTACATCAACGTGCCGGTCGCGATCGGCGCGACGCTGCTGGCCCGGCGCGTGCTGCCGCCGCTCGAAGGACGGGGCACGCGCGAGCGGTTCGACGTCGCCGGGGCGCTGACGTTCGGCACGGGACTCGGGACCCTGCTCCTCGGGGCGAGCCTCGGTCCGGTGGTCGGATGGGCGGCGGCGCCCGTGGACCTGCTGCTCGCGGCCGGGGCGGTGCTGCTGATCGCGTTCGTCGCGATCGAGCGGCGCGTGCGGCCGCCGATGCTGGATCTCTCGCTGTTTCACAGCCGCGCGTTCGCCGGCGCCAACGCGGCCAAGGTCTGCGCCTACGCGGCGTCGTTCACCGTCACGTTCGTGATCCCGTTCTATCTTCAGCAGGTGCTGCACTACACGCTCGGGGCCGTGGGCGTCGCCATGACGCCGATGCCCGCGGCGCTCGCCGCGGGGTCGCTCCTCGGCGGCCCGCTCTCCGACCGCGTCGGCTCGCACGTACTCGCCCCCCTCGGCATGGCGATCGCGACCGCGGGCGGCTATCTGTTCACGCTGGTCTCGCCGGCCCACGGGTACCGGTCCCTCGCGGCCGCCATGGTCGTGATGGACTTTGGGATGGGCCTCTTTATCGCGCCGAACGACGCCGTGATCATGAACAGCGCGCCCCGCAACCGGCAGGGCGTAGCGGGCGGCGTGCTGGCGATGATGCGGAGCACCGGCATGATCACCGGGCTGACGCTGGCGGCGACGATCATGCAGTCGCGGCTCGGTCCGGCCGCCGCGTCCGGCGGTCTCCCGGGGGCCGGCATCCCGGCGGAGGCGCTGACGCAGGGGATTCAGGCCGTGTACACGGCGACGATTGCTCTGTGCCTGCTGTCGACGGGCCTCTCCCTGCTCCGCGGCAGGATGGAAGCAGGCGATTCGGCCGAGTCGCCGGACTTAAGCTCGACGATTGGGTGAACTGACTCCCTACGGCTTCAGATATTCTTCCCGCAGCGGGTGAAAGACGTCCAAGACGATCGCGCGGCCGCCGACCGGCCGGCCGCCGTGCGGCACGCCCCCCGCGATCATGTACATGTCGCCCGGCTGCATCACCTTGCGCTCGTCGCCGATCCACATCTCGAACTGCCCCTCGACGACCATGCCGCCCTGCTCGTGCGGATGGCTGTGGGTCGGCACCTCGCTCCCGGCCGCCAGCTCCACGTAACTGAGCATCACGTTCTTGCCGGGCAGCGGCTTCATCGTCACGCCTTTCGCGATCTCCTTACCGTGCAGTGTCTTCGCGGATGTAAAGTGGCTGGCCATGGGGTCGCCTCCAAGCCGGACCGGCGGTGCCGTCTCGGCGCTTGCCGATTTCGACCGCGACATGAAGGCTCCTGGCCCCGAGGCAGCCACCCCGAGCGGGTGGCTGCCTCGAGCCTCAGCAGGGGGGAAACGGGGCGCGGAATGCGGGACTAGCGGCTCGGTGCGTGCTCGATGACGGCAGGCTGGCCGCCCATCGCCTTGACGGCGTCGGACAGCTGCTGCGCCGAGCGGGATATACCTGCACCGACGAGCGACGCCAGGACCGCGACCAAAACCAACCACATGGGAGGATTACCTCCTCCGAAAATGATCTTGGACGCGCCCAAACTTAACGGTTAGGCGGCTTCAACGGTCACCTTATAGCCCAGCCGTTCCAGACGTTTGACCGAGTTCCGGACCACGGCATCCCTCTCCTGCTCGTC